>Ga0222423_1000929_pt1 | contig 15367 bp, 13 predicted proteins | sample 3A0metagenome_FD_182472 | JGI IMG/M metagenome (GOLD analysis project Ga0222423, IMG submission 182472) | Enriched microbial communities from leaf-cutter ant dump, University of Wisconsin, Madison, United States - 3A0 (version 2) | ecosystem: Environmental > Terrestrial > Nest > Insects nest >...
GCAGTCTTGCCCGTGCCGGGGCCACCTTGAACCACTAGGGCACCGGTAAGCGGCGAGCGAATCACCGCGTCCTGCTCGGCCTGAATGGTGGCGACGATGTCTCCCATGCGGCCGGTGCGCCGTGCGTCCAGTGCGGCCAGAAGCGCGCCCTCACCGGCAAGCTGACCCTCCTGGCCAGCCGCACGCAGAGCGTCGACGTCGAGGACGTCGTCCTCCACCGCCACAACGCGGCGCCCCTGCGTGGTCAGGTGCCGCCGATTCATCACTCCGGCCGGATGCGCGGCCGTAGCCGCGTAGAACGCTGTGGCGGCAGGGGCGCGCCAGTCAGTCAGCAGGGGAGCGTGGTCGTCGTCGGACAAGCCAATGCGGCCCACATACAGTCGTTCGCCGTCGGACATGTCGAGCCGACCAAAACATAGGCGATCCTCGACGGCGTCCAATTGGGCAATACGGTCCTCATACAGCGTGGCAAACGCATCACGTTCGGAGCGGTTTTGCGGGGAACCAGACGGACCTTGACGGCGAATGTCGGTGAGCCGGCGGGACGCCTCATCTCGCAGCTCGTCCACACGCCCGTAGAGGCCATCGATCACACGCTGTTCGGCGGAAACTTCCGCGTTCGCGCGGACTGTGGCTTCGTCGTGCATGAACGCCCTTTCACTTTCCCGCCGTCGCCGCGGGCAGTAGACCATCATCCCATGAGGGTGGCGATGCGATATCGCTGGGACGTTCGCGCCTCGCGATATCGACATCGCCAGGGGCCTCGACGTGACAGAGTGGGGGCATGGCTTTGATCACGTGGAACGCCGAAGGGGTTGCTGCTTGGGCGCAACGCTCCGGCCAGCACGCCGTCATGGTGCAGTCGATGCGGGGTTTTGTCGACGCGGGCAAGGTGGGGCGACTGGTGTGTGCCCACCTACTGGACCTGGGTAGTCCCGTTCGCGTGGCAACGTTTGATGTGGACGAGTTGCTTGACTACCGGTCGCGCCGCCCAGAGATGACCTTCTCGGTGAACGAATGGACGGCATACGAGGAGCCAGACCTCGCCATCGACATGGTGATGGATGCCGAACAGACGCCCTACCTATTGCTACATGGTGTGGAACCCGACATTCGCTGGGAGGGGTACATCAGCGCGGTGATGGAGGCGGTGCGTCGCCTTGGGGTGGGGCTCACCGTGGCGGCACACGGGATTCCGATGGGTGTGCCGCACACGCGCCCGCTGAGTTCAACCATTCACGGCACCCGTCATGATCTTCTGCCCGACACCCCGAGCTTTTTTGGCACGGTTCAGGTTCCGGCCTCCGCCCAGGCGCTGCTGGAATACCGCCTGGGCCAGGCAGGGCACGATGCTGTCACCGCAGCCGTGCACGTTCCCTACTACGTGGCGCAGTCCGCACTGCCGGCTGCCGCTCAACACGCGCTGACACAAATTGAGGCACTGACGGGATTGTCGCTGCGGCCCGAAGGCCTGGACGAGGACGCTGCCGCTGCGCGTCAAGAAATTGACCGTCAGATGGCCGAATCCGAGGAGGTTCAGGCGATCGTGGCGGCCCTTGAGGTGCAGTACGAGCAGGTTGCAACTGCCCGCGCCGAGGGGTTGCCATTGGATGGTCCGATTCCTACGGCGGACGAACTGGGAGCGGAATTTGAAAAATTCCTGGCTCAACAACGTCGAGACCTGCCCCCGAACGACTAATTCGTGTCATGCTGTACCCGGTTGCATTGACGTAGTGTGCAAGACCTGCCTCGCTGGAGGCACGGGGGCGACATTGCGGCGACGAGCAGGACAAGGTGTCCCGCTTCCCGTCCCCGGGCATGAAAAGCAAGGAAATACAGGCATGGCACAAGGTTCCGTGAAGTGGTTTAACGCGGAAAAGGGCTACGGCTTCATCGCGCAGGACGGCGGTGGACCCGACGTCTTCGTGCACTACTCCGCCATCGTCACTGATGGTTTCAAGACCCTCAACGAGCAGCAGCGCGTCGAGTTCGAGGTGACGCAGGGCCCCAAGGGTCCGCAGGCCGAGCAGGTCCGCGCGCTCTAACGAGCGTTTTACACTCAACGAAGGGGCCCATGCACCGTGCGTGCATGGGCCCCTTCGTGTGTGTTGTGAGGCGTGCACTCGGGAACGTGATTGGCCTCAACGTGCGTTGTAGAGGTAATACATGCGCGGTGTGCTCGTGCGGTGCGCGCGAGACAACTAGAATGGCGCCAAGGCACTGGTTGAAGGAGGTCACCATGCCACTGTCAGAGTACGAGCAACGAGTGCTCGAGCAGTTGGAGCGCGACCTCAACGCCGACCCCAAACTCGGGCGCACGATGGTGACGAATTCGCGCAGCCGCGGTCGTATCGCCGTGGGGGTATTAGGAGTCCTGATTGGGCTTGCGGTCGTGCTGATTGGTGTGGTTGCCGCGGTGATCCCTCTGGGCATCGGTGGCTTTGCTTTGATGATTGCGGCAGCTATGTGGGCGTTGTTCGCCCCGGCCCCTTCGCACAAGCAACCTCGCGGCCGTGGACAGCGTCTTCATGCAGTTGATGCGAAGAAGCGGACTAAAGAAGCGTTCCTGCGGCGAGTAGAGAACCGTCTCGAGCGTCGTCGCGAACGCGGCGACTTCTAGCCGGCCCCGCGCACTCCGCGCGTCCCCACCCCGAGCGCTCCCACCCCGCGCGTCCCCACCGCACGACTCCACCCCGCGCGTCCCCACCCCTAGCAGTGCCTGGTGGCCGATTTCTTGACGAAATCGGCCACCAGGCACTGCTGTGACGGGGGTGATGGGGCAGCGCCGCTGTCCGGCCCGTATGACCCCAGCTTCTTCGTGTTCGGGTCGAGACTCGATGCGCTCACACGTATCGGAGGGTTGAGGCCCCAATCCAGCGCCCTGGCAGTGCCTCTGGGTCGATTTCGGACCGAAATCGACCCAGAGGCACTGCCAGGGCGTGGGTGTGGGTGGGTGTGGGTGGGTGCGGGTGGCGCGGGTGGCACGGGTGGCGCGCCGCGAGAATTTGGGATCCTCCACTTATAAGACTGGTGTTTACCAGCCTATTTAGTGCTGCTTGGAGTGAAATTCGCAACATCGACCCATTTTGTGGAGAGAAGTGGAGTAAAGTGGGGCGAACTGGCGAGTCGTGGCGCGAGGAGGTGAGGGCGTGGTGTCGGAAATGACGCATGGCCTCGGACCCACAGGGGTCTTCCTTGGCACGTTCACGCCCAAGCTCGACGACAAGGCGCGGCTGATTCTGCCCGCCAAGTTCCGCGGACGCTTAGCTTCCGGATTCGTTGCCACTCGCGGTCTCGATCGCTGCGTCTTTGTGTTCCCCGTCGATGAGTTCATGCAGGTTCACGACCGCCTGCGCCGGGCTCCCATGGAGAACAAGCAGGCACGCGACTACCTGCGTGGCTTCCTTGGCCACGCGCAGGACGACACTCCCGACAAGCAGGGCCGCATCCTGTTGGGCGCCCCGCTGCGCACATATGCGTCCCTCACCAGGGACGTCGCGGTGGTGGGTATGGGTTCGCGAATTGAGATCTGGGATGCCCAGACCTGGGAGACGTACCTCGCTGACGGTGAGGACGCATATGCCGCAACGGCAGCAGACATTTTTGGGGAGATGTAGTGAACGCGCCTCGTGGCCTCCTCCCGTATCGCTCTGGCGGACTTCCCCCCGTCAGAGAGACGGAGGGAGACCACGAGGCACGTCACCTGGTCGGGAGAGGCTGATGGGCAACGACGCAGCACGCCGGCACACGCCGGTGATGCTCGACCAGTGTGTCGAGTTGCTGTCGCCTGCCCTGGAGCACCCGGGCGCGATTGCCATTGATGGAACGCTGGGGATGGGCGGACACACCGAGGCATTGCTACGCGCTCACCCGCACCTGACGGTGGTGGGTATTGACCGCGATGGCGAGGCAATCGCGCTGGCCAGTGAGCGACTCGCTTGGGCGGGGGAGCGCTTCGTGGCACATCGCGCTACGTACGACGACATCCGTGGGGCACTCGACTCCGTGGGCGCCACGACGGCCAACGCCGTGTTGCTGGACTTGGGCGTCAGCTCTCTGCAAATCGATGAGGCCCGACGGGGCTTCTCGTACATGCACGACGGGCCGCTCGACATGCGGATGAACCGCGAGGATCCGACCACGGCCGCCGACATTCTCGCGCAAGCCGACGTGGCCGAGTTGGCCCGCATTTTGCATGTCTATGGCGAGGAACGCTACGCCCGCCGCATTGCGGAGGCGATTGTGGCGCGTCGTACGCATGACCCAGTGACGCGATCCGAGCAACTGGTGGATTTGGTGCGCGCATGCATTCCAGCCGCAACACGTCAGCCTGGCTCCAACCCAGCAAAGCGCACCTTCCAAGCCCTGCGGATTGCCGTCAATCGGGAACTCGACGTCTTGGCCGACGCGATTGATGCGGCCATCGGTGCGCTCGAGGTGGGCGGCCGACTCGTTGTGATGAGCTACCACTCGCTTGAGGACCGCATCGTCAAGCGTGCGCTGGCGGCGGCGTCGTCCACTAGTGCGCCCGCCGGGTTGCCGGTGGTGCCGGAGGAGCACTTGCCGCAGTTGCGCCTGCTCACCCGCGGTGCACTGAAGGCCTCGCAAGCTGAGATCGATCTCAACTCACGGGCAAAGCCGGTTCGCCTACGGGCAGCCGAACGTATTCGCGCCGCGAGCGGGGTGGCCGCATGAGCGCCGCGCCGCTGCGCGCCAGTGCGCGCGCCCTGGCGCCCGCGCCGTCACGTGAGCAGCAGACAGCACCTCGCCGCCATCTGGAGGCCGTACCGTTACCGCAGCGGGGCCGGTCGATTCGCCCCTTCGCGGCGTTGTGTGTGTCGGTTGTGGTTGGCGCTTTGGCGGCGGTGCTCGCCTTGAACACGACGATGGCGCAAGCGGCGTACTCCTCGCGCGACGTGAAGATCGAGATTGCCCAGCTCCACCAGCAACGCGCGCAGGCACTGACCGCATTGGAGGAAAACGCGGCCCCGGGAGCGCTGGCACAGCGGGCCCAGGAGTTTGGGATGGTGCCGGCGCCGTCCATTGGCTTTGTGTCGTTGGAGAGTTCGCAGGTGTTGCGTGCGGGGGGACGCCCGTGACGCATCGGGAACCGCCGGAGCGCTTGCGTGGCCGTGCGCCGCAACGTGGTCGTGGGGCCGACGCGGGACGGGCTGGGGCTAATAGTGCTGGGCGTGGTCGTGGGGCCGACGCGGGACGGGCTGGGTTGGGCGGGGCCGCCGGTAGGCCGAGTCCGTCGCGAGCCGCGAGCGTCGACGGCCGCAGCAGACCCGCCACCCATGCAAACTCCGCCCCCCGTGCTACCTCCGCGACCCGCCCCGGCGCGCCCACACGCGGCCACCTACCCCGCGTCGGCGACCCGCGTCGGCGCCAGAACGTCATCTTGACGTTGTCCTTTATCATCGTGGCAGTATTCGTGATTCGCCTGGTGGATGTGCAAATCGTCAACGCCGCACCGGTGGCGCAGGAAGCACTGAGCAAGCGCTTGGTCGAGCGCACCGTGGTGCCTGCGCGCGCCGACATCGTGGACCGTAACGGAGACGTGCTGGCCACGTCGGTGGAGCGCTACAACCTGTGGGTCGACCAGAACGATCTGGCCAAGTGGAAGCGGACCGACAACGGCAAAATCACCGCGCAGGGGCCCCTGGATGCGGCCGAGATTCTGGCGCCCATTCTTGGGGTGAGCGAGTCCGACCTCGCCGCGCAGTTGGTGGGCGGAGAGTCCTTCCGCTACATCGCCAAGAATGTCACTCCTGAGGTGCGGGACTTGGTGCTTGCCGAGGACATTGCTGGCATTGACGCCGAGCCGACCACCCAACGCCTGTACCCCACGGGCAACATTGGTGGCTCGGTGGTGGGATACATGGCTGAAGACGGCGTTCACCCCGGTCAGACCGGCATGGGTGGCATCGAACGCACCTACAACGATGTGCTGACCGGAACGCCCGGAACTGAGACCTATGAGCGCAGCCGCTATGGCACGGTTATCCCGGCGGGTCAACGGTCCATGACCCCGGCGCAGCCCGGCTCGCAGGTGCAGCTCACCATTGATCGTGACATTCAGTTCTATACGTATCAGGCGCTCGAAGAGGCCGTGAATGCCACAGGCTCAAGTGGGGGGACCATCGTGGTGCTGGACACCCTGACCAATCAGGTGCTGGCCATTGCCGACAGCGGGTCGGTGGATTCCAGCAACCCGGGCGCAACCCCCGCCAACCAGCGTGGCTCGCGTGCCGTCGAGGGCGTGTTCGACCCGGGTTCCACCGCGAAGACCATCACCATGGCCGCCGCCTTGGAAGAGGGCGTGGCCACGCCAGAATCGCAGTACGTGGCGCCGTACGAGTACATCACCGAGAACGGCCAGACGTTTAAGGACTCGCACCCCCACGCAGACCAGCCGTTGACCCTTGCGGGCATTCTGGTGAGCTCATCCAACACCGGCACCGTCCAAATCGGGCAGCTCATGTCGGATGAGACCCGCTACAACTACATGCGTGCCTTCGGCCTTGGGGAAGTGACGGGAGTGGGCCTTCCCAATGAGTCGGCGGGAATCCTGCACCCCTGGCAGGACTGGGATGGCCGCACGAAGTACGCGACGATGTTTGGCCAGGGTGTGTCTGTGACCGCCATTCAAACGGCCCAGGTGTATTCGATCATTGCCAACGGTGGGATGAAGACCTCGCCCACGGTGGTAGCGGGAACGCGCGCCGCCGACGGCACCTTTACGCCCACCGACCAGGGCGAGCCTGTGCGGGTGATTTCGCAATCCACCGCGGACACGATCATGGCGATGCTGGAAGAAGTGGTCACTAACGGCACGGGAAGTGCGGCACAGATTGCTGGCTACCGCGTCGGCGGTAAAACGGGAACGGCGCAGGCACCCGACGAGAACGGCCAGCTCACCCGCACCGTCGCATCGTTCGTAGGCATCGCGCCCACGGATCATCCCCGCATTGTGGTGTCTGTGATCCTCTACGACCCCATATCGTCTATCTGGGGTGGCGATGTTGCCGCCCCGGTATTCCGTGCCGTGGCCGCCTATGCTCTGCAGACGTTGCGGGTGCCACCATCGACGGGCGAGCCGGAGCGCTTCCCCACAACCTGGGAGTGACATGGACATGGCGTTGCGACCGAAGACGGTCGTGCCGATTCGCCTCAGCGACGCGGTCCGCGACGCCGGGTTGCGTCCCGATTCCATCGATGGGGACGACGTCTGCGTCACCGGAGCCGCCGTCGATTCGCGCTCCATTGTGCCCGGAGACGTATTTGGTGCCTTTGCCGGCCTGCACGAACACGGTGCGAGGTACGCGACGGCCGCGTGTGAGGCAGGAGCCGTCGCTATTGTCACCGACGCGGCCGGGCGTGACCTGGTACGGGCACAGGGCCTGGATGTGGCGGTGGTGGTTGCCCGTTCCGAGCGCGATGCACTGGGGCGTATCAGCGGCGCCATTTACGGGCATCCGTCACGCGACCTCACCGTGGTGGGTGTGACTGGCACCAACGGCAAAACGACCACTAGCTACTTCATCGACCACGCCCTGGCCAGCGCGCATGAACGGCGCGGCATCATGGGAACCGTCGAGTTGCGCATTGGTGACGAGGCCATTGAATCGCCGCGCACTACGGTGGAGGCGCCCGTTCTCCACGGCCTCCTGGCACGGATGCGCGAAGAAGGCGTCACTGCAGCGGTGACAGAGGTCAGTTCGCACGCGGCGGCGCTGGACCGCATTGCGGGCGTTGAGTTCGATGTAGCCGTGTTTACCAACTTGCAGTGGGACCACTTGGACTTCCACCACACCATGGAGGAGTACCTGGAGGCGAAGGCGCGGCTATTCGAGCCAGGCAGGGCACGGCGCGCCGTGATTTGCGTTGATGACGAATGGACCGCAGCCTTCGCCCAGCGTGCCCCCATCCCCGTCGAAACGGTGGCGACACGTGGCACGAGCCAGGACGCGAACTGGCACGTCGAGGACGCCAACGTTGGCTTGGACGGCGTGGGATCCACCTTCACGCTGATCGCCCCTGACGGTTCACCCCACCGGGCATTTAGCCCACTACCGGGACTGGTGAACGTGTCGAATGCGGCGGTGGCCATCGTCGCCGCCCATGCAGCAGGCATTGGTCTGGACGAGGCGATTGAAGGCGTGCGCACTGCCCACGGGGTACCCGGCCGGATGGAACGCGTCCTGGAACGCACGGACACCGAGCCGCTGGCCATTGTCGATTACGCGCACACCCCCGATGCGCTCACCCTGGCGTTGGAAGGGGTGCGTCCCATCACCCCCGGAAAGCTCATCCTCATCTTTGGCTCCGATGGCGACCGCGACCGTGGCAAACGGCCCGTCATGGGCGTAATCGCGGCACGTCTGGCGGACGTCATTGTGCTCACGGACGAAAACCCCCGCTCCGAAGACCCGGCGGAAATCCGCGCGCAAATCCGTGCGGGAATTGCCCAGGTACGCCCTGACCTTCGTGACGTTCACGAGGTCGCCCCGCGGGTAGATGCCGTCGCTTATGGTTTAGGACTGGGGGGAGCCGGAGACACGGTGATCGTGACGGGTAAGGGGCACGAGCCCACCCAGGAGGTTGCGGGAGTGTTCTACCGGTACAACGACCGGGACGCCTTCATCCAGGCGCATCGGGCCTTGACTGCGCAGCGAAAGGGTCATGAGTGAAGCCAGTCACCGCACAGTGGATTGCCAATGCATGCGCCGGAGTGTTGGTAGCCGACGTTGATACCCGGGTGTGCGCCGTGGTCAAGGACACCCGTGACGTGGTTCCTGGGGCACTGTATGCAGCGTTCGTGGGCGAACATGTTGACGGCCATGACTTGGTTTCTCAGGCACGTGAAGCGGGCGCGAGCCTGGCATTGGTGTCGCAAAGCGTTGATGGCCCCCACATCATGGTGGACGACGTCGCGCGTGCCTTGGGCGACATCGCACGGGCCTACCTGGCGGACCTGCGTTTGAGCTCGCACCTGAGAGTGATCGGTATTACCGGGTCGAACGGCAAGACCACCACCAAGGACATCCTCGCGCAGGTGCTGCCCGATGTGGTGGCCCCGGTGGGTAGTTACAACAACGAGATTGGCCTGCCGCTGACGGTGCTCAGCGCCACGCCCGACACGCGCCATCTGGTACTCGAGATGGGTGCCTCCGCTCCCGGCGACATTGCCTACCTGACCTCCATTGCGCCGCTGGATATCGCGGTGGTGCTGATGGTGGGTTCGGCGCACGCGGGTGGGTACGCATCCCTGGAGGCGCTCGCGGCAGAGAAGGCCACCATTATCGATGGGCTTGTTGCCGGAGGAGTTGGCATTGTCAATGCGGACGATGCGCGCCTAGCGGCACTGGCGCAGCAGGACGCGCGCGTGGTGACGTTTGGTTTTGGTGACGCGGATGTGGCTGGCCGGGATCGTCACCTGGATCGGGGCCGCGCGGCCTTCACGGTGGAAGGCCAACAGGTGCAGCTGACACTGGTGGGTGACCATCACGCATCCAACGCGCTCGCCGCGTATGCGGTGGCCCGACGCTGTGGGGTGGATGCGGCCGACGCGGCCCAGGCGATTAGTGCCGCCCGCCCCGTCAGTGCGCATCGCATGGCCTTGTCCACCCGTTCCGATGGTGTGACGGTTTTGGACGACTCGTATAACGCGTCGCCGGAGTCAATGCGGGCCGCCTTCCGTGCCCTGCGGGCCGTCGCCGACGGGGCAACCACCTGGGCGGTGGTCGGCGAAATGCTGGAGATGGGCGACGAGTCGCTCAGGGCACACGAAGATATCGGTATTGACGCAGTGCGCCTGGGAATTGATCACCTGGTCGTGGTGGGCGAGGGCGCCCGTGCGGCATATGTTTCGGCAGTGCGCGAAGGGTCGTGGGCCGATGAGGCCGCCTACGTCGCTACGATTGACCAGGCCCGCGAGTTGCTTGCGGACCGCCTAGCACCCGGTGACACGGTGCTGATCAAAGGTTCCCACGGCACTGGACTGTGGCAGCTTGCGGATGACCTGGTGAAGGAGACCCGATGAGGGCGGTCGTGCTTGCGGGAGGTATCTCGCTTCTGGTGGCCCTCCTGGGTACCCCGTGGTTGATTCGCTACCTGACACGTCGCCAATTTGGACAGTTCATCCGTCAAGACGGGCCCGCTTCCCACCACACCAAACGTGGCACGCCAACCATGGGCGGCGTCGTCATCATCGGCGCCGCCGTGTTGGGCTGGCTGGGTGCCAACCTCCTCACGGATCGCACCCCGAACGTGTCATCGATTCTGGTGGTCGGTCTCATGGTGGGACTGGGGCTCGTCGGGTTCTTGGATGATGGCATCAAAATCACCAAGGAACGCTCGCTGGGCTTGAAGGCCCGCTGGAAGATTCTGTTGCAGGCCGTGGTGGGGATCACGTTCTCGATCTTGGTGCTGAACTTCCCAGATGAGCAGGGGACCTACCCGGCATCCAAGGCGATCTCGTTCCTGCGTGACACCGCGTTGGATTTGGCGGTGTGGGGACCGGCGCTGGGCATCATCTTGTTCATCGTGTGGTCAAACTTTCTCATCACCGCATGGTCAAACGCCGTGAACCTGACCGACGGGCTGGATGGCTTGGCCACCGGTGCGGCGCTGATCTTCTTTGGCGCCTACGTACTGGTGGGGATTTGGCAGACCAACCAGTTGTGCGGTGTCAATAACTCGGACCCAGCCACCTGCTACCAGGTGCGCGACCCACGCGATCTGGCGATCCTCGCGGCCGCAATCGCGGGGGCATGCTTGGGCTTCCTGTGGTGGAATGCGTCACCAGCCAAGATCTTTATGGGCGACACCGGCTCCCTGGCACTGGGCGGTGCCATTGCGGGAATGACGATCGTCACTCGCACGGAGGTGCTGGGCGGCATCATTGGTGGGCTGTTCGTCATCATCATTCTCAGCTCGGTGATTCAAATTGGGTTCTTCAAAATCTCGGGCGGTAAACGGGTCTTCAAGATGGCGCCGCTGCATCATCACTTTGAGTTAATGGGCTGGGGTGAAGTCACCATCGTCACCCGGTTCTGGATCATCGCCATCATGTTCACGGGCGCCGGTATGGGGCTGTTCTACGCCGAATGGGTGTCTAACTTGGGGCCGGGCGGCTGATGGTGGGTCCCGACTCGCCCAGTGTTCCCGATGCCGGTGCGCACCTAGCCCACCTGCGCTTCCTCGTGGTGGGGATGGGGGTTGCCGGCACCTCTGCGGCCGCCGCGTTGGATGAGATCGGGGCGGCCTACGTCACGGTTGACGGTAGCGGTGGTGGCCAGCATCGTGATGTCACCGAGCTGGACCTGGGCGACTTTGACGTGGTGATGGCCTCGGCCGGATATGCGCCACACTCACCGGATCTGGTTGCGTGCCGTGAGGCGGGCCTTCCGATTTGGTCAGAAATGGAATTTGCCTGGCGGGTTCGCGCCGTGGATGCGCCGTGGGTGCTGGTCACCGGCACGAATGGCAAAACCACCACCACTCAAATGGTGGGAGCCATCGCCGCCGCGGGAGGCATCGACGTGGTGGTGTGCGGTAATATGGGCATCCCCGTCATTACGGCTGCGCGTCGCCCGCATGGCCTGCTGGCCGTGGAAATTGCGAGCTTGCAATTGCACTTCACGCACACCGTGTCGCCGGTTGCGGCCGTGTGTCTGAACGCCGATGCCGACCACGTGGACTGGCATGGCTCGGTGGATGCGTATCACGCTGATAAAGCCCGGGTCTACCAGCATGTGAGGGTTGCCTGCGTGTATCCAGCAGCCGATCCCGTAGTGGAGCAGATGGTGCGCGAGGCTGACGTCATTGACGGCGCACGTGCGATTGGGATCAGTACGGGCGCGCCCACTGTGTCTGAGTTGGGGGTGGTCGCGCCATACCTGGTGGATCGGGCCTTCACCGATCAGCGTCATCACACGGGGATTGAGTTGGCAGAACTTGGCGACCTGGCGCACCTGGTGGCCGGGCAGGTACCGGCATACCTGGTGACCAATGCACTGAGCGCCGCGGCGCTGGTGCGTGCTGTGGGTGTGGAGCCGCAGGCGGTGCGTGCGGGATTGGCGTCCTTCACGCTGGATGCCCACCGCACCGCCTTGGTGCGACACCTGGATGACGTGACGTATGTGGACGATTCCAAAGCCACCAATGCGCATGCGGCCAGCGCGGCCTTCGGTGCGCACGGCCCGCATTCGGTGGTGTGGATAGCCGGCGGCCTGGCCAAGGGGCAGGACTTTGACGACCTCATCCACCACATCCGGCAACGGCTACGCGCAGTGGTGCTGGTGGGGGTAGATCCCGAGCCGTTGGCGTCGTCGTTGCGCGAACACGCCGCCGAGATACCCGTGGTGCGCATTGCCCCGGGAGAGACTGTCATGGCAGACGCTGTCGCAGCGGCACGGAAACTGGCGCAGGCCGGGGACACTGTGTTGCTGTCGCCAGCGTGTGCATCGATGGATCAGTTCCGCAATTACGCCGACCGTGGCGAGGCATTCGCCAGGTGTGTGAGGTCGCTTTAGGAGGGTGACGTGACGCAAGCCGATGCGCGTCCCACCCTTGCTTCTGCGTGGCGTTCTCCGGCCGCCAGTTACTACCTTTTGATCGCTGCCACGGGAATCCTGCTGCTGGTGGGGCTGGCCGTGGTGCTATCCAGTTCCTCCATCCTGTCCATACGGCAACGAGACGGCAATGCCTGGACGCTGTTCCTGATTCAGGTGGTAGCGCTGGTGCTGGGCGTCGTGGGGATGGCGGCGCTGTCACGGTTCTCCCTCAAGGGACTACGCGTGTTGGCGCCGTGGCTGACGCTCGCTGCCGGAGCGCTACTCATGGCGGTGCTTGTTGGCGGAGTCGCGGTAGGCGGCAACCGCAACTGGTTGCGGGTCGGCTCGGTCACCATTCAGCCCTCCGAACTGGCCAAGCTGGCTTTGGCCTTGTACTTAGGGGCGGTGCTGTCCACATTCCGCCACGAACTCACCAGCGTCAAACGCATCCTGGTTCCTGGGGGGATCGTCGCTGCGGGGGTGCTGGCCTTGGTGTTGATTGGTCACGACATGGGTACGGCCGTGGTGATCTGTCTACTGGTGGCGGCGGCCTACTGGGTGGCCGGACTGCCGCTACGGTTCTTTGGAGCCGGGGCGGCCATCATGGTGATCACGGCACTGGTGCTGATTGCCCAGGGCGAGACCCGCTCGGCACGCATCAACGCTTGGCTAAACCCGGGCACCTGCGACACGCAAGCCGACTGTTTACAGACCACCCACGGCACCTGGGCCATGGCATCGGGCGGGTTGTGGGGCTTGGGTCCGGGAATGAGTCGTGAGAAGTGGGGATACCTGCCCGCAGCCGACAACGACTTCATCTTTGCCATCCTGGGGGAGGAGTGGGGACTAATCGGCACCTTGCTGGTACTGGTGGCCTTCACCCTGATTGCGGTGGCCGTGCATCGGATTGTGCGCCGGCACCGCGACCCGTTTGCGCAGATCGTTGCCGGAGCGATTGGTGCGTGGGTGGTGGGGCAGGCTTTCATCAATATTGCTGTCGTGTTGGAACTGCTGCCGGTCACTGGTGTCCCCCTGCCGCTGGTGTCATCCGGAGGATCGTCGCTGGTGATGTCACTGGCAGGAATAGGTGTGTTGATGGCATTGGCGCGTTCAGAACCGGGTGCTCGGGAAACCTTTGACGCACGACCCAAGGTGATGCGTCGGTCGGTTGCCGTGATGGCGCGTAGTGGCCGTGGCTAGAGTTCTGCTCGCCGGCGGCGGAACAGCCGGACACGTGAACCCTCTGTTGGCCACGGCAGAGGAACTGCTGGAGCGTGGCCACGATGTGGTGGCATTGGGCACCGCAGAGGGCCTGGAGGTGGACCTGGTCGCGCGGGCCGGACTGGACCTCAATGTGGTCACACGGGCGCCGTTTCCACGCCGCCCCAACCGTGACGCCGTAGCGTTCCCGTGGCGGTTTCGTTCGGCAGTACGTGGTGCGTTGCGCGCCATCGACGCGTTTGGCGCCGACGCGGTAGTCGGCTTTGGTGGGTATGCGTCCACGCCGGCATATGTGGCGGCCCGGCGTCGGTCACTGCCGATCGTGGTGCATGAAGGGAACGCGCGCCCGGGCATGGCGAATACCTGGGGGGCCAAGCGCGCCGATGCGGTGGCGGTGACTTTTGCGAGCACGCCGCTGCCGGACGCAATCCATACGGGATTACCGTTACGACGGGCCATTACTGACCTGGCGCAGCGGCTACAGGATCCTGCCGAGGGTGCCCAGTTGCGTGCCCAGGCTCGGGCGCACTGGGGCTGGCCGGAGGATACGCCCACCCTGCTGGTGACGGGTGGGTCCACGGGCGCGTTGCGGCTAAACCTTGCCACCGCGGCCGCCATTGAGACGTTGACTGGGCATGGAGTACATGTGATTCACCTGACCGGGCGGGGCAAGGCCAGCGAGGCCGAGCGCGCACGCGCCGACCTAACGGCCGCGGCGCAATCGGCCTACGTGGTGCGCGAGTACCTGCATGACATGGAGACTGCCTTCGCTGGCGCCGATGCGGTGGTGTGCCGTGCCGGAGCCGGCATGGTGTGTGAGGTGAGTGCCCTCGGTATTCCGGCGGTGTACGTGCCGCTGGCCTTTGGCAACGGCGAACAGGCGCTCAATGCGCATGATGCCGTTGAGGCGGGGGCTGCCTTGATGATTGATGATGCCGACCTCACCGCTACGTCGTTGGAACTGAGCGCCGAACGGCTGGTGTTGGACCGGCGTGCCCAGGAACAGGCCCGGCAGGCAGCCTCGGGTGTGGGGATCGTGGACGGTGCGCAGCGGCTTGCCACCGTAATCGAGGGGGTGCTGAGATGAGGTTTCACTTTATTGGCGTTGGCGGATCGGGGATGTCGGCCGTGGCGCGCCTAGTGGCGGCGCGGGGTGTTGACGTCACCGGTACCGACCGTAAGCGCAGTGCGTACTTTGCTGCGTTGGAGGCCGCGGGCGTTGACGTGCGGGTGGGGCATGACCCCGAGCTGGTCAACGGTGCCGATCGCGTAATAGTCACCTCCGCGGTGCGCGAGTCAAACGAGGAACTGGTGCGCGCTCGCGAACTCGGTATCGAGGTGTGGCATCGTTCGCAGGCATTGGCCTGGGCCCTAGAAGGCAAGCGCCTAGTAGCGGTGGCGGGTTCTCATGGCAAGACCACCACCTCGGCGATGGTGGCGCACGTGTTCCACCAGCTCGGCGTCGACGCATCGTATGCAGTGGGGGCGCGCGTCTTTGGGGTGAGCGGTGCGGTAGCAGGTGGCTATGGGGGGACGGCCCGCGAAGCAGTCGTGGAGGCAGACGAATCGGACGGCTCGTTCTTGCG
>Ga0222423_1000930_pt1 | contig 15357 bp, 13 predicted proteins | sample 3A0metagenome_FD_182472 | JGI IMG/M metagenome (GOLD analysis project Ga0222423, IMG submission 182472) | Enriched microbial communities from leaf-cutter ant dump, University of Wisconsin, Madison, United States - 3A0 (version 2) | ecosystem: Environmental > Terrestrial > Nest > Insects nest >...
GTCCGCAAGGCGCGGAAGCGGGGTGGCCTTTCTCTTTGGCTACTTTCTCTTTGGCCACGCAAAGAGAAAGTAGCTCGCGCTCCGCAAGGAGGGCGAAAGCTCTTGCTGTGCACCCACCTTCCAGAGCAAAAGCATCGCGCACAAGTGCGCTCCTACAAAAGAGCGTGAGCTGAGGCGGGGGTGTCAGAAGCCGTAGTTGAGGAAGCCGCCGTCCACCGCCAGCACCTGGCCGGTGACATAGCTGGCTGCCGGCAGGCACAGGAAGGCGATGGCGGCGGCCACTTCCTCCGGCTCGCCGATGCGGCGCAGCGGGGTGCGGTCAAGCACCTCGTCGAGGTAGTCGGCATCCAGCAGGGCCGGTTCCGAGCGCTGGGTGCGGATGTACCAGGGTGCCACCGCGTTGACGCGGATGCCGTCCACCGCCCACTCGGCGGCGAGGTTGCGGGTGAGCTGGTGCAGGGCCGCCTTGCTCATGCCGTAGGGCGAGCCGGTGCGCACGTGGGTGACGCCGGAGACCGAACCCACGTTCACGATCGCCGCATGCGCGTGCTGCGCCAGGTGCGGGTGCGCCAGGCGGCACATCTCGAAGGCGGAAAACAGGTTGTGCTCGAAGATGGCGCGCATCTCGTCGTCGCCGTAGTCCAGCGTGGCGCGCACCTGGTTGCCGCCGGCGTTGTTGACCAGCAGCGACAGCGGCGCGCCCAGGTCGGCGATCCAGTCGAACACGGCCATGCGGTCTTCCGGGCCGGTGAGGTCGGCGCCGAACGCGCGCACCTCGCTGGCGGGGAAATCGTCGGCCAGCTCCACCCGCACCTGTTCCAGGTAATCCTCGTCGCGCGCCACCAGCAGCAGGTTGGCGCCCAGCCCGGCCAGCTCGCGCGCGGTGGCGTAGCCGATGCCCTTGCTGGCGCCGGTGATCAGGGCGGTATGGCCTTGCAGCTGCCAGGCGTCGATGCGGCTGTTCATGCGCGAAAGCTTACACGACGCCTTGCCGCCGGCCAGCTGCCGGCGCAACACTCGGTGGATCGCCGTTGCCAGGGACCACCGCATGAAAACCGCCGCCGCGTTGCTGTGCCTGATCGCCCTTGCCGGCTGCTCCGGCAGCCCCGCGCCAGCGCCGGGCGAGCCGCCCGCGCCGCAGGCCGACGCGCCGCTGGACGCGCTCAAGGCCACCGAGCAGCGCGCCCGCGACGTGCAGAAGACGGTGGATGAGCACGCCGCCGAGCAGCGCAAGCGGATCGACGCGGCGACGGAATAGCCCGAGGCCAGCCCACGCCCCCCTCTCAACCTCCCCCTGCAAGCGGGGGGAGGAGCCGCTCTGCTCCCCCTGCTCGCCGGTTCTGCTCCCTCCCCTGCAACGCAGGGGAGGGCTGGGGAGGGGGCGCTCTTGATCGGCGGTTTGGCCAATGGCCGCGATCGCCGATAATGGCCGTCCATTTCCCCGCCACGGCCATCGCATGAACGTCTCCGTCACCGCTCCGTCCCCGGTCTCCCTTGCCGACGATGCACCGGTGTTGCGCATCGACGACGCCAGCGTGATGCGTGGCGCGCGGGTGGTCCTGGACGGGCTTTCGCTGCAGGTGGCGGCGGGCCAGCACACGGCCATCCTGGGCGCCAACGGTTCGGGCAAGTCCACCCTGGTGCAGCTGATCGGGCGCCAGCTCTATCCGCTGGTGCGCACCGACGGCCAGCCCAGCGTGCAGGTGTTCGGGCGCGACCGCTGGAACGTGGGCGAGCTGCGGCAGTTGCTGGGCATCGTGTCGCCCGCGCTGCAGCTGGACTACACCAGCGACGCGCCGCTGGAAGTGTTTGACGCGGTGGTGTCGGGCTTTTTCTCCGCGCGCGGGCTGGGGCTGGACCACGAGGTGAGCGAGGCCATGCGCGAGCAGGCGCTGCAGGCGTTGCGGCGCATCGGCGCCGAGCATCTCATCGGCCGCGCCATGGCCAGCCTGTCCACCGGCGAGGCGCGGCGCGTGCTGATTGCGCGGGCGCTGGTGCACCGGCCGCGCGCGTTGCTGCTGGACGAGCCGTGCGCGGGGCTGGACATGGCCAGCCGCCGCCATTTCCTGGAGAACCTGCGCGAGCTGGCTCGCGCCGGCACCACGCTGATGCTGGTGACCCACCACGTGGAGGAGATCGTGCCGGAGATCGCCCAGGTGCTGCTGCTGCGCGAGGGCCGCGTGCTGCGCCAGGGCGCCACCGCCGACGTGCTCACCGGGCCGGCGCTGGGCGAGGCGTTCGGCATGCCGGTGCACGTGCAGCGCCACGGCGAGTACTACGCCGCGACGCCCGCCTGAGGTTGCGGTTTTTTCAAGCTCGCAAACCCTGAGGCGTCACCAGGGCGCGCAGAAACAGTCGGCGTACACGTTGGGCTTGCCCGGCTGCGCCTCGCGCAGCAGCCGCAGCGGCCCGGTCATCGCCGGCAACGCGGCGGCCCAGCGCGGCAGGCGCACGCCCCAGGCCTCGAGCACCTGCACAGTGGCGCTCTGGTTGAGGCCCAGCATGAAACGCTCCAGTCCACCCAGCGGCATCTCCTGGTAGCGCACCGGATAGCCCTGGCCCAGTTTCGCCTGCTGTGCGGCATCGGCGACGGCCTCGCGCAGGCCGCCAAGCTGGTCCACCAGGCCACGCTCCAGCGCCTGCTGGCCGGTCCACACGCGGCCTTGCGCGATGGCGTCGATGGCGTCGTAGCTCTGCCCGCGCGCGCTGGCCACGTTGCCCACGAAATCGCGGTAGCCCTTGTCGATGACCGCCTGGATCACCGCGCCCACGTTCGGGTCCAGCGGCCGGGTGATGTCGAACGCGCCGGCCATCGGGCCGGTGGCCACGCCGTCGCTCTGCACGCCGAATTTCGCCAGCGTGCCGGGCACGGTGTAGAACAGCCCGAAGATGCCGATCGAGCCGGTGACGGTGTTGGGCTCGGCGTAGATGCGGTTGGCGTTCATCGAGATCCAGTAGCCGCCACTGGCCGCCACGTCGCCCATCGACACCACCACCGGAATGCCGGCGTCGCGGGTCAGCGCCACCTCGCGGCGGATCTGCTCGGCGGCGTACACCTCGCCGCCGGGCGAGTTCACCCGCAGCACCAGTGCCTTTGTCTTGTTGTCCTCGCGCGCGGCGCGGATCAGCGCGGCGGTGGATTCGCCGCCGATCGAGCCGGGCGCGCGCTTGCCGCCGCCGATCTCGCCCTCGGCCACCACGATGGTGACGCCCGCGCCGCTGCCCGTGTCGTCGGCCTGCGCCGCCGCGTAGCGGGACAGCTCCACCTGGCGGATGCCATGCCCCTTGCGGTCGGCCGGCACGCCCTGCTTGCGCAGCAGCGCGACCAGCTCGGCGCGGGTGGCGGTACCGTCGGCCAGGTGCTGGTCCACGGCCAGCCGGGCCAGGTCGCCGTGGCTGGTGGCGATGTGCTGCGGCAGGTGGTCGATGTCGTCGCGCAGCGTGGCCGGCGCCAGCTTGCGCAGCGAGGCCACGTCGTCGAGGTAGCGGTCCCACAGGCCGTTCATCCAGAAGCCGTCGGCGGCCTTGGACTCCGGCGAGGCGTGGTCGAGAATGTACGGCTCGGCCGCGCTCTTGTACTGGCCCACGCGAAACAGGTGCACGTCCACGCCCAGCTTGTCGAGCAGGTCCTTGTAGAACAGCCGGTAGTTGGCCAGCCCGGTCAGCAGCACGCCGCCCTCGGGGTCGATCAGCAGGCGGTCGGCGTGGGCGGCCAGGTAGTACGAGCGCTGGTCCAGGTTGACCGCCCAGGCGATCACGGGCTTGCCGGCGGCGCGGAAACGCTCCAGCGCCGCGCCCACCTCGCGCAGCGCGGCAAAGCCGCCGCCCTGCAGGCCGTCGGGCAGCAGCAGGATGCGGGTGATGCGCGGGTCGGCGGCGGCCGCGTCGATGGCGCCCACCAGGTCGCGCAACTGGATCTGGCCCGGATCATCGCCGGACAGCCGCGCCAGCGCGCGCTGCACCGGGTCGATGCTGTACTGCTCCACCAGCTGGCCGTCCAGCTTCAGCGTCAGCACGCTCCGGTTTTCCACCGTGCCCTGCATGCGCCGGCCGGCGGCGCCGGCGGCCATCACCAGCAGCAGCACCAGCAGCACGCCAAAAAACACCGCGTTGATGATCACCAGCCGCAACACGTTCAGCCCGCGTCCCAGCCGGCTCAGGAAGGCGCCGAAGCCGCGGCGGCGGGGAAGCGGGGGTGGTGGCGTCATGGGTGCTCGTCCAGGGCAGCGATGGGGGCAGCGTAACCGGTCACGCCGGCGTGGTCATGCGCGCGCCAGCGCTGTTTCCACGCGCTGCGCCAGAAACGCGCAAACAGCAGCACCGCCGCCACCGACAGCGCCGTGATCAGGCCCATCCACATGCCGCGCGCGCCCATGCCATGCGGAAACGCCAGCCACCAGCCCACCGGCATGCCGATCACCCAGTAGGCGAACAAGGTGATGGCCATCGGCACGCGGGTGTCCTTGAGCCCGCGCAGCGCGCCGTTGGACGCCACCTGGATGCCGTCGGAAAACTGGAACAGCCCGGCCAGCATGATCAGTTGCACGGCCAGCGCCACCACCTTGGGATCGGTGGTGTACAGCGCGGCGATGTAGTGCGGCAGGCCCAGCATCAGCCCGGCCGACAGCAGCTGCGTGGCCAGGGTCAGGCCGATGCCGCAAAAGCCCGCGTAGCGCACGCCGCGCGCATCGCCCCGGCCCACCGCATTGCCCACGCGCACGGTGATCGCCATGGCCAGCCCCAGCGGAATCATGAAAAACAGCGAGGCCACGTTGAGCGCCACCTGGTGGCCGGCGATCACGTCCTCGCCCAGCGTGGCGATGATCAGCGCGGTGGCCACGAACAGGCCCGCCTCGGCCAGCAGCGACACCGCCATCGGCAGGCCCACGTGCACCAGCGCGCCGATGCGCCGCAGCTGCGGCCGCTCGAAACGGTCGAACAGGCCCAGCCCGCGATAGTGGCGGTGGCGCATCACGTACACGCCGAACGCCAGCATCTCCAGCCACAGCACGATGGCCGTGGCCACACCGCAACCGTGCGCGCCCTGCGGCGGGATGCCCAGCTTGCCGAACATCAGCACGTAGCCCAGCGGCACCAGCAGCGCCAGCCCGCCCAGGCTGAAATACATCGACGGGCGCGTCAGCGACAGCCCCTCGGACAGGCCGCGCAGCGCGAAATAACTCGTCAGTGCCGGCGCGCCCCAGCTGATCGCCAGCAAGAAGCGCTGCACGTCGTGGCGCAGCCCGGGCGCCACGCCGATCAGCTCGATCAGCGGCCCGGCGTGGCGCACCGCAAACCACAGCAGCACGCCCATGCCCAGCGCCAGCCACAGCGCCTGGTGAAACACCGCGCCCACCTCCGCGCGGCGGCCCGCGCCGTCCAGCTGCGCCACCGACGGCGGCACCGCCATCATCATGCCGATGCCGCTGACGATCGCCAGCGACCACACGCTGGCGCCCACCGCCACCGCGCCCAGCACGTGCGCGCTGACGTGGCCGGCCAGCACCGCGTCGATCACGTTGCTGCCCACCGCCGCCAGCTGGGCGGCGATCAACGGCAGGGCCAGCCGCACGGTGGCGCGCAGCTCATGCGCCAGGCGGGCGCGCTCGGGGCGAAACGGTTTCATCGGTGCAAGGCGTTCGAGGGCCGGCCATTCTACCCGAGCGGCGTGCCGCGCCCGGCGCGCCGCCCGCCTGTGCGAACCCTGGCGGCGTGCCGCGCCCGGCGCGCCGCCCGCCTGTGCGAAGATGCCCGGCCGCACCGGAGGGGACATCCATGACGTCGCTCACCCATTACGAGGGCCTGCACTGCGCCAACTGCGGCGAGGCGATGCAGGGCGAGTTCTGCCACGCCTGCGGCCAGTCCATCCACAGCGTGCTCAAGCCGATGCACCACATGGTGGAGGAAACCGTGGAGACGGTGCTGCATGTGGACGGGCGCATCGTGCAGACGCTGCCGCCACTGCTGCTCAAGCCCGGCTTTCTCACGCTGGAATACTTTGCCGGCCGCCGCGTGCCGTACATCGCGCCGTTCCGGCTGATGTTCGTGCTGTGCCTGCTGAGCTTTTTTGTCTGCCACCTGGCGGTGGACCGGCTGGCCGAGCACGCCATCACCACCCACCCCACGATCAACGTGGCCGGCGCCGACCTGGCCGACGCCACCACCCCGCGCGCCGTGCGCCGCACCTTGCGCCGCCAGCTCGACACCCTGCCCACGCTGGAAACCTACGGCATGGTGTCGGATGAACAACTGGAGGCCACCGCCCGCGACATGCGCCAGCAAGCCAGCGACCGCCTGGTGCAACTGGGCGCCGCGCCGATGTCCGCCGCCTCGCTGGCCGCCCCCGCCCTGCCGGCCACGGCGCGCTCCGCCGGCGCCGGCCACCGCGGGCTGCAAGTGACGCTGGAGCCCGCCCAGCCGGTCCACCTGTCCTGGCTGCCGGACATGGCCAACGCCCGCCTCACCGCGTTGGGTCAGCGGCTGCACGACAACGTGCGCGCCTTCAAGGACGGCGACCCGGCCGCCAGCGCGGCGGCCAAGCAGCGCATGATCAACGGCGTGTTCGGTGCGCTGCCGGCCACCATGTTCGTGCTGATCCCGGTGTTTGCGCTGCTGCTCAAGCTGTTCTACGTGTTTCGGCGGCGGCTCTACATGGAGCACCTGATCGTGGCGCTGCACAGCCACGCCTTCATGTTTGCGAACCTGCTGCTGATCGTGCTGGCCGGCCTGGCGGCCACCGCGCTGCGCCCGCACGCGGCCTGGGCCAGCCAGGGCCTGGGCTGGCTGCAGGCGCTGCTGGGCGCGTGGCTGCCGCTCTACCTGCTGCTGATGCAAAAGCGCATCTACCGCCAGGGCTGGCCGATGACGGTGCTGAAGTTCTGGTTTGTCGGCTGGAGCTATTTCTGGCTGCTGGTGTTTGCGCTGCTGGTGGCCGTGGCGCTGGGCATGGCGCACTGAAAACAGCCCTTTCCGGGCCGTTTTCCGATGCTGCGATGCGGGGTTTTGCACAGCGTCACGATCCTGTCAAGACAGTGTGCAGCCCGTCACACGCGCCTGAAGGGCAGCTGACGCGCATTTGCAAGTTATTGATTGTCAATGCGTATTTTACCTGACCAAAAGTTGGTCAGGGCGTCGTGAAGGGCGCTGCGGCGGGCTTTGTGGCCCCCCTTCCCCGCTGCATCCACAGACTTATCCACAGACACTGTGGATAAGCTCAAAAGTGGCCCCGCCATAGTCACTTATGCCCGGTTTCTCGATCACCGGGCAGCAAGCGCACGCAAGCACGCATGCCGGCATCGCGCCTGGCCGGCGTGCGGCGGCAAGGCCCGGTTTACACTGGCCGGCCCACGAGGTGACCATGCCCGCCGTCCTGCGCGTTGCCCTGCCGCTGCCGCTGCCCACGCTGTTCGACTACCTGCCACCGCCGGCCGGCCAGCCGTGCGTGGGCGGCCGCGTGCTGGTGCCGTTCGGGCGCGGCAGGCAGGTGGGCGTGGTGGTGGCGATCGAGGCCGAGAGCGCGCTGGAGCAGCGCCGCCTCAAGCCCGCCCTGCAACTGCTGGACGACGCCCCCCTGCTCGACGACGAGCTGATGCGCACCCTGGCCTGGGCCGCCGACTACTGGCTCGGCGCGCCCGGCGAGGCCTACGCCAACGCCCTGCCGCTGGCCCTGCGCGAGGCGCGGCCGCTGCCGGCCATCGGCGACGAATACTGGTCGCTCACCAGCGCCGGCCACAGCGCGCGCGACGCCGGCAGCCGACGCGGCCGCAGCCGCCAGTTGCTGGATCTGCTGGCCGCCGGCGCGCTGGACGCCCCCACCCTGGCCGAGCGCCTGCCCGGCTGGCGCGACGCCGCCCGCCGGCTGGCCGACGCCGGCCTGCTCCAGCGCAGCGAGCGGCCGCCGGCCGGCGCCACGCCCACCAGTGCGGCGCCACCGCTCAACGACGAGCAGCAACAGGCCGTGGCGGCGGTGGGCGCGACGCTGGGCCAGTACCAGCCATTCCTTCTCGATGGCGTCACCGGCAGCGGCAAGACCGAGGTCTACCTGGCGCTGATCCAGCAGGTGCTGGCGCAAGGCCGGCAGGCGCTGCTGCTGGTGCCGGAGATCGGCCTGGCGCCGCAGACCGTGCGCCGCCTGCGCGAGCGCCTGGGCGTGGCGGTGGAGGTGCTGCACTCCAACCTGTCCGAGGGCGACCGCGCCCGCGCCTGGCTGCGCGCCCGCGCCGGCAGCGCGCGGGTGATCCTGGGCACGCGCTCGGCCGTGTTCACCCCGCTGCCGCAGGCCGGCCTGATCATCGTGGACGAGGAACACGACAGCGCCTACAAGCAGCAGGAGGGCTTTCGCTACCACGCCCGCGACCTGGCCCTGGTGCGCGCCCGTGCGCTGGGCGTGCCGGTGCTGCTGGGCTCGGGCACGCCCTCGCTGGAATCACTGGCCAACGCCGCCGCCGGCCGCTACCGCACCTTGCGCCTGCGCGCCCGCCCCGGCGCCAGCCGGCCGCCGCAGGTGGACATCGTGGACATGCGCGCGCAGCGGCTGGAGCACGGCCTGTCGCCCGCCCTGCTCGCCGCCGTGGCCGACACCGTGGCGCGCGGCGAGCAGGCGCTGGTATTCCGCAACCGCCGTGGCTACGCGCCCGTGCTGCTGTGCCACAGCTGCGCCTGGCACGCCGCCTGCCCGCGCTGCGAGCGCCCGCTGACCCTGCACGCGCGCCGCCGCCAGCTCATCTGCCACCACTGCGACTACCGCCAGCGCCTGCCCGAGGCGTGCCCCTCCTGCGGCGTGGGCGATCTCAAACCCCTGGGCCAGGGCACCGAGCGGCTGGAGGAAGCACTGGCCGCGCGCTTTGCGCAGGTGCCCGTGCTGCGCGTGGACCGCGAAACCACCCGCCGCCGCGACGCCTTCGACGAGCTGCTGGCCTCGCTGCAGCACGACGCGCCGGCCATCCTGGTCGGCACCCAGATGCTGGCCAAGGGCCACGACCTGCCCAACCTCACCCTGGTCGCCATCGTGGGCGTGGACGAGGGCCTGCACAGCATCGACTTTCGCGCCGAGGAGCGCCTGGCCCAGCTGGTGGTGCAAGTGGCCGGTCGCGCCGGCCGCGCGCGCAAGCCCGGCCGCATCCTGCTGCAGACCCACGAGCCGCGCCACCCGCTGCTGCACACCCTGCTCGCCCACGGCTACGCCGCCGCAGCCACCACCTTGCTCGACGAACGCCGCCGCAGCCAGCTGCCGCCGTACAGCCACCACGTGCTGCTGCGCGCCGACGCCCCCCAGCGCGCCGACGTCGACGCCTTTCTGCACGACGCCCGCCGCCACCTGCCCGACACCCCCGCCCTGCAGATCGCCGGCCCCATGGAAGCCCCCATGCCCCTGCGCGCCGGCCGCCACCGCGGCCAACTCCTGCTGGAAAGCCCCGACCGCACCGCCCTGCGCACCCTGCTGCGCCCGTGGCAACACACGCTGTCATCCCTGCCCACCGCCAGACGCGTGCGCTGGTCACTGGACGTGGACCCGGTGGATCTTTATTGAGCCGCAGGCGGGCGCCCGACGGCTTGCGCCAGCCGAAGTGGCACTATAGTGTCACTTCATGCGCACCGAACTCGTCACCACGCTCAAGCGTCAGGCCACGGAACTGCTCTCGGACATTGAGCGGGACAAAGAGCCCATCCTCATCACGCAACACGGCCTGCCAAGCGCCTACCTCCTCGATGTCGAGACCTACCAGCTCATGCAGCAGCGCATGGCTGTCCTCGAGGGGATCGCCCGTGGCGAACAGGCCATCGCCGAGGGCCGCGTGGTCACGCAGGGCCAGGCCAGGAAGCGGCTCGCCAGATGGCTGAAATAGTCTGGACCGATCCGGCGCTCACCGACCTGGATGCCATTGCCGACTACATCGCGCTGGAAAACCCGGCGGCGGCATCGGCGCTCGTCCAGCGCGTGCTTGCCCACATCGAGCAACTGGCGGATCACCCGGACAGTGGCAGTCGCCCGCAAGAGCTGCGCAAATCGCGCTATCGCCAGATCGTTGAACCGCCTTGCCGGGTCTTTTATCGCCATGACGGCCACAAGGTATTCATCCTGCACGTCATGCGCACCGAGCGACTGCTGCGCAAAGGCAAGCTGACCGCCCGCGCCGGGCAGGCAAAAACCTGACCGACGCACAGGGCCGGCTTCACGAGCCCCCCCCTGAATTCAACTGACCGAGCACCTGCCGTGCAGGCGCGGTTTAAGCCGCAATGCGCTGTCCAACACTCAACGCCGCAAAAACGGGCTGGCGGTCGTTGAATATCCAACCTCCCCTGCCTCGACTCACACCCTTCAACGATCCAGCGGACTCAACACGCCATGCCCGCCGCGATTGAGCACGTGGGTGTAGATCTGCGTGGTCGATACGTCCTTGTGGCCCAGCAGCTCCTGCACGGTGCGGATATCCGAGCCCGACTCCAGCAGATGGGTGGCAAAGGAATGGCGCAGAGTGTGGCAGGTGGCCGGCTTGGCGATGCCGGCGCGCCGCACCGCCGTTTTCACCGCGCGTTGCAGCACCGTCTCGTCCAGATGATGTCGCCGCTCCACGCCGCTGCGCGGATCGATGCTGCGCGCGCTGGCGGGAAACGCGTATTGCCAAATCCATTCGCGCGCCGCGTTCGCGTATTTGCGATCCAGCGCATGCGGCAACCACACCGCGCCGAAACCCGCGGCCAGATCACGCGCGTGCAGGCGCCGCGCCTCGGCCAACTGGCCCTGCAAGGCATCGGCCACCAGCGCCGGCAGCATCGTGCGCCGATCCTTGCCACCCTTGCCCTGCCGCACCACGATCTCACGCCGCGCAAAATCCACGTCCTGCACGCGCAACCGCACACACTCCATCAAGCGCAGTCCCGCGCCATACAGCAGGCCGGCCATCAGCCAGGTCACGCCGCTCATCTGCCCCAGCATGGCCGCCACCTCCTCCCGCGTCAGCACGGTCGGCAGGCGCTCGGGCTTCTTCGCACGGCGGATGTTGTCCAGCCACGGCAACTTGCCCCCCAACACCTGGCGATACAAAAACAACAACGCTGCCAGCGCCTGATTCTGCGTCGATGCCGCCACCCGCCCGTGCGTCGCCAACCCGGTAAGAAACGCCTCCAGCTCGACCGCCCCCATCTCGCGCGGATGCCGCTTGCCATTGGCAAGAATGAAACGCCGCACCCAGCCCACATAGGCCTCCTCCGTACGCAGCGAAAGCCCCAACCGACGCATCCGCGCCCGCATCTCGTCCAACAAGCGCGGCCGCGCCGGCACGCCACCGCCCGGCCCGCTTGCCGGCACCGACACCCGGTGAGAGGATCGCTGCATGTCGCCATCTCCGAGAAAGCTTGCAGGATTAGGCGGCAGGTATAGGCGGCGCGATCAGGGGAAATCGTTGATTCGTGTAGGATGTTTCTTGAAGCCAAGCGCCACCGCGCCGGATTAGGCTGCGGAATTAGGCTTCATTCAACAATCGAATTTAAGTTAGACCAGCGGGGGAAGTCTCATGACACTTTGCATGGCTTGGAGAGATAAGAATGATCAAGTCCACCTCGCATCCGATTCGAGGGTTACGATCGCAACAAATTCCTATGAAGATGTCGCCGTCAAAGTAACTAGGATTCCATGCGAGATATTCCCGCCATCATCCGATATAGCTACCGGAGCTGGCGCATTGCGCCTATCGCTAGGCGTAGCATTTGCTGGGAGTCACCTTGGTGCGTACATAATTAAGGAAAGTCTGGTAGAAGTATTAAGCAGGTTGCAGTACGTACCAGGCGCCACCGAAATATCAATGGATAAGATAGTAAAGATTGCATTCTTTGCGTATGAAAAACTTAGTGACAAGGTCTGCTCTACCAGCATTGGCAAGAATGGTATATGCGAGCTTTTTCTTACCGGATTCTGTTTCAAGCAAAAGAGGGTTCGCGTTTTCAAGCTCTCGACAGACCCCCAAACAAACAAGCACTCTTTAAGCGAGGCGCTAACTCAGGCCATGCCTAATATTGAGTTGAGCGGAAGTGGCAAGACAGCGAAGTCATTGAGTAAGAATCTTAAAGTAAATCCACTGCGTGCCTTAAAGGACGTAATCGACGACAGTTCACGCGTAGATGTTGGCGGCCCCTTCCAATATGGCATCTGTGCAGCAACCGATTTCAGAATCTTCTGCGAGTACCAGATAAGCAATAGCGGATGGCCAACGTATATGCGTGCTGGGTTAGATATAAACTCTCTCATATCTTCAAACGATCATAACGATCTATTCATTTCGCCACTCATTTATGACCTCAACGCATGATCCGCTGGTCTAACAATTCATTCCAGCGGACGCGCTACGCGCGCCGCTAAATTCGGGCGTTAGATGATCGGGCAACATGGACTACTTCGTACCAATCGCCAGCATCGTTATCGCAACACTTGCGCTCTTGGTCTCGTTGCGCGCCAATGCTTTGGCAAGGCGCTCAAAGTCGGACTCGGACAGGGTTCTGCTTTCGGAAAAGAAGCGAAATCTGATTCAGGAGATCGATAAGCAACACGTCACAATTCTGCGCTTAAGGTTCGTGCTTCAAGATGAACTTTTACAATTTGAAATATGTCCAGCGATAGCGGATGTGCAGCCTGATGAGCGTGAGCGGGTCCAGAACAACGCAAACGCATTAGACAAATTAGAGCAACTGTGTCAGGGCTCACGCGCTAAGGCTGAGCTGATAAATGTCCATCACGATCCAGCTGCGATAGACGTTCAATGGTCCGCGGTGACGCGCCTTACCACTCACTTAGAAAAAGACCTAGAGCAAGAGAAGCAGTTACTGGAAAACAAGAAGCATTTGGTTCGTACAGCCCCAGAAAACGTCATGGCCGCAAGTAAATGAGCGGGCTGTCATTTCGCGCTCAGCATCTAACTGTTCATTCCAGCGGATGCGCTGCGCGCACCGCTAAATTCAAGCGTTAGGTAGTGGTGGGGTGTGTTCGTAGCGCTCCGCCACTTCGGGTAGTTCCCTGGCAGCCTGGCAGTCGGCTCCGGATCGCAGTTCTTTGGCTTCGCGGGCACGGATCGTCGGCATCTTCGTCGCTTGGCATCACGGCCTCGCTGCGCTCATTGCCGGTGGCTTCGGTGGCATGGCGCTGCCAGGTTCGCCGGGCAAGCCCCGTCGCTTGGGCTGTGGCAGACTCGGCGCAGGCGGTAGTGCGTGGCTGGGGTCGGGGTGTCAGGCATCGCGGGCCACTCACTACCTAACAGGTCATTCAAGCCGAACTTGCTTCGCAAGTCGGCTTAACTCCAGCGTTAGCCGTTAAGAGCGTGCGCGACCAATTGTCAGAAGAAATCCGGGCGTGCCCGGCGCAAGACTTGGGATACTTGTCCAATCACGTTGCCGCACCGCTGTACGAATCCATCATCTACTTCGACAAGAGTTGACACCTCAGAAACATCACCCTCAAAGAAAAACGCCTCGTCGGGCATTCTTACGCGAAATGGTAACGTCTGAGCCTTTGCTACAAGAGCATCGTAGCTGCGGCCCCTACCATGCTTGAGTACATTGATGGCTGCTGCGAGATCGGAGAATTTTTCTTTCAGTTCATTCTCACCTTGTTGATCTAAGATTTCTCCGGCCCCGCGGAAGCCATCGCTACAGCTCAAGCGGTCTTGTAAGCTCGCTTCAAAGATCGAAAACATTCCAACCGCCAAGATCACTTTCTGCAGCTGTATCATCTGTAGTGTCTTAACAAGCGAGGTGGCTGCGCTCGTTTGCAGCGCTTCAACAGTTCGCTCGTTTACATCCTGCAAGCTTTCAAGGGTAAAAGTTGCGCACCGATAGGCAAGTTCATCAAAGCTGTGCATAGTTCACCTCGCGCATCAATCGACGCATTTTTGCACACCACTGAGTTCCGCGGCCGGCTAACAGTTCGTTCAAGGCGGACGGCTCCGCCGCCGCTTAACTCCAGCGTTAGGCCCATGAAAGCCATCTTGCTCGCCACCATTGCAGCAATCGCGATCCAGCCCTTCGTTCTGTTTGCGTGGTTTCTCTTGCCAGTCCTTATGGCTGGCGGCCATGTCTCTCCAAACGACCTGTTCGGCATTCCACTGTTTGCTGCGGTCCTCGCATTGCCGTTCGTCGTTGTTGTTGGGATTCCTTCACTTCTGCTCCTTCGGCACTTCAAGTACCTGTCTTGGTGGTCTCTCGGCACAATTGGTTTGGTCGTTGCAGCGCTCCCGGTGGCAGTCTATGGTTGGTCTGAGTACGCCGGTTTTTCGTCGTCGGGTAACTGGTACGGCTCGCCGGTAGACTTTGTCGTCAACGGCCAAAAAACTTTTTATGGCTGGCTCAGCTACGCACAAAATGTTGTGTTCTTCGGGCTGCACGGCTTCGCGGGCGCGCTGGCGTTCTTCTTCGTTTGGCGTCGCGCGTCGGGCCCTAACCACTCGTTCGATGCGGACGGCTACGCCGCCGCTCAACTCAAGCGTTAGGGGGCTGATGTGAGTACGACTTCGATCTTCATTGCACTTGGTGTCTGGCTGGCTTGGACGTTATTCATTATTTTTTTTGGACGCTGGCTGTCAAAAAAGCGCGGTTGGTTTTATGCAGGCGTGTTGGCTCTAATTGGTGCTGTGATTGGTGTTCTGGCGATTCATATGATTTTTGGAGTCGCGCTGCAGTGCCAAGCAGCTTATTGTTGGGCAGACAAGGCGCGTGCGGACACGCTTCTGCAGTTCGTTTTGATCACTTGGGGCGCAATGGGCGGCGCAATTCTTGCGCGTGCTGTTGACGAGAAGTAGCACGCCCCCTAACAACTCAATCAAGCCGAACGGGCTTCGCCCGTCGGCTTATCTCGGACGTTAGGGGTAGAGAAATGGCCGTTGTTCCTCAAGAAGCCACCGAGACATCGTCCAGGTCACGCCTCGACCGTTTTCACGACTTCTGGCAAATCGCGACACCCAAAATCTTTGAATGGTTTGGGTGGGTAGCAGCCCTGGGGGCTCTCAGCTACATCAACAACAAGCACCCCAGCCTGAGTTTGTCAGCGCTGATACTCTTGGGTTACCTGAGCCTGATCTTTTACTTTGGTGGCTTCTTTATCAGGCATCCCGTAGCAATCCCCGGGATCCAATCGAAACGGGCACGAGAGTTCGTGTGGGAGTTTGTCGCTATCCTCCTTGGCTACGGTGCAAACCGCCTTGTGCAATACGCCGTCTTGGTGCTGTCGCAAGGTGAGCCCTAACAACTCCGTAAGAGACTTCCCGTCAACCCCCAGCCGCACGATGCTTTTGCCCTAAGCTTTCGGGCGACTGCTGGTGATGGTGTTGTGTGATGGTGCGTGTTGCTTGTCAGTACGGCGCGGGTTTCAACGAG
>Ga0222423_1000933_pt1 | contig 15291 bp, 18 predicted proteins | sample 3A0metagenome_FD_182472 | JGI IMG/M metagenome (GOLD analysis project Ga0222423, IMG submission 182472) | Enriched microbial communities from leaf-cutter ant dump, University of Wisconsin, Madison, United States - 3A0 (version 2) | ecosystem: Environmental > Terrestrial > Nest > Insects nest >...
CCGCGCTGTACGCCGCGCGGCGCCGCATGGGCATGCTGTTCCAGTTCGGGGCGCTGTTCACCGACCTCTCGGTGTTCGAGAACGTGGCGTTCCCCCTGCGCGAGCACACCGATTTGTCCGAGGCGCTGATCCGCGACGTGGTGCTGATGAAGCTGCAAGCCGTGGGTCTGCGCGGGGCGCGCGACCTGATGCCCAGCCAGATCTCCGGCGGCATGGCGCGGCGCGTGGCGCTGGCGCGGGCGATTGCGCTGGACCCGGAGCTCGTGATGTACGACGAGCCCTTCGCGGGGCTGGACCCGATCTCGCTGGGCACGGCGGCGCAGCTGATCCGGCAGCTCAACGATGCGCTGGGGCTGACCAGCATCGTGGTTTCGCACGACCTGGAGGAGACCTTCCGCCTGGCGGACCACGTGATCATCCTCGGCCCGGGCGTGGTGGCCGCGCAGGGCACGCCCGAGGAGGTGCGCGCCAGCACCGACCCGCTGGTGCACCAGTTCGTGACCGCGCAGCCCACGGGGCCCGTGCCCTTCCACTACGCCGGGCCGACGGTGGAGCAGGACTTCGGCCCGTTCGAAGGGCGGGTGCTGTGATGCGTTGGTACAGCCCGTCCGACGTGGGTTTCGCGGTGCGTAGCAAGCTGGCCGACATCGGCATAGCGGCGCGCCTGTTCGTGCAGTTGCTGCGGCTGGCCGGCGCCACCTTCGTACGGCCGGCGCTGGTGCGCGACCAGATCCATTTTCTGGGCAACTACTCGCTGGCCATCATCACGGTGTCGGGCCTGTTCGTGGGCTTCGTGCTGGGGCTGCAGGGCTACTACATCCTGCAGCGCTACGGCTCGGCCGAGGCGCTGGGGCTGATGGTGGCGCTGTCGCTGCTGCGCGAACTGGGGCCGGTGGTGGCGGCGCTGCTGTTCGCCGGGCGCGCGGGCACGTCGCTGACGGCCGAGATCGGCCTGATGCGCGCGGGCGAGCAACTCTCCGCCATGGAGATGATGGCCGTTGACCCGGTGCGCCGCATCCTGGCGCCGCGCTTCTGGGCCGGCGTGATCACCATGCCGCTGCTGGCGGCGGTGTTCAGCGCCGTGGGCGTGCTGGGCGGCTGGGTCGTGGGCGTGCTCATGATCGGCGTGGACCACGGTGCCTTCTGGAGCCAGATGCAGGGCGGCGTGGACGTGTGGCGCGACCTGGGCAACGGCGTGCTCAAGAGCGTGGTGTTCGGCTTCACCGTCACCTTCGTGGCGCTGCTGCAGGGCTATGCGGCCAAGCCCACGCCCGAGGGCGTGGCGCGCGCGACCACGCGCACGGTGGTGATGGCGTCGCTGGCCGTGCTGGCGCTGGACTTCATCCTTACGGCCATGATGTTCAGCATTTGAAGGGTTAGAGCGTGTTATGCACTTTTACGTACCCGCGTTGGCCCCACAGGCAGGTGATCGCAAGGCGCAGCGCGCCGCCAAGGCCCATGCATTGGCAAGCGCTGCAACGCGGCGAGCGCCTGCCTGTGGGGCCAACCCTTCGGGAAAGCCGGGGAAAGGCCCGGCCACGTCGTTGCAGGCCGCTTGTGGTATTGATACCGCGGCGCGTCCTGCGCCTAGTTGCCGGGCCTTTCCCCGGCTTTCGCGGGCACGTAAAAGTGCATAACACGCTCTAAGAGAAATGCAACGAAGCAAGAACGATTTCTGGGTAGGGCTGTTCGTCATGCTGGGCACGGTGGCGCTGGTGTTCCTGGCGCTGCAGTCGGCCAATCTGCTGAGCCTGAACTTCCAGCAGGGCTACCGCATCACGGCGAAATTCGACAACATCGGCGGGCTCAAGCCCCAGGCGGCCGTGCGCGGCGCCGGCGTGGTGGTGGGGCGCGTGGAGTCCATCACGTTCGACGACAAGACCTACCAGGCGCGGGTCACGCTCGCCATGGAAAACCGCTACGCTTTCCCCAAGGACAGCTCGCTCAAGATATTGACCAGCGGCCTGCTGGGCGAGCAGTACATCGGCATCGAGGCCGGTGCCGACGAGAAGAACCTGGCGGAGGGCGACACCGTCACCGCCACACAGTCGGCCGTGGTGCTCGAGAACCTGATCGGACAATTCCTCTACAACAAGGCCGAGGACGGCAGCAAGAAATGACGACGATGAACCTTCAACGCGCCGCGGCGCGCATGGCCGCGTGGCTGGCACTGGCGCTGGGCGCCGCGCTGCTCACGGGCTGCGCCACCGTGGCCCACCCGGACCCGCGCGACCCGCTGGAGTCCTACAACCGCAGCATGACCAACTTCAACGATCACGTGGACTCGATGGTGCTCAAGCCCGTGGCGATCGCCTACAAGGACGCCGTGCCCGCGCCCGTGCGCACGGGGGTCAGCAACTTCTTCGCCAACATCGGCGACGTGTGGTCGTTCGTCAACAACGTGCTGCAGTTGCGCGGGGAGGCCGCCGCGTCCACCTTCATGCGGGTCAACGTGAACACCTTCATGGGCCTGGGTGGCGTGCTGGACATCGCCAGCGAGCTGGGCATCGACCGCTACAGGCAGGATTTCGGCCTGACGCTGGGGCACTGGGGCATGGGCACGGGCGCCTACGTGGTGCTGCCCATCCTGGGGCCATCCACCGTGCGCGACACGCTGGCGCTGCCCGTGGACTGGAAGGGCAACGTGGTGAGCTATGTGGACCCGGTCTCGGCCCGCAACTCGCTGTACGCGCTGCGGGCGGTGGACGTGCGCGCCAACCTGTTGCGCGCGGGCTCGGTGCTCGACAGCGCGGCCCTGGACAAGTACAGCTTCACCCGCGACGTGTTTCTGCAGGTGCGCAGCCAGCAGCTGGCGGGCACGGCGTCCAACGGCGACGACAAGGACGAGCGGAACGCCAACGACGGCGTGCTGCCCGAGGAACCGCCGCGCTGAGATGGCCGGGCGCAGGTTGCACTTGCTTGCAATCCGCAACCGGGGCGACGCACGCGGACTCCGCGCGCTGCCCACAATGAAAAAGTGAGGAATGCAGGGCGCCACCGGTGCCCGCAGCCCCCGAGAAAGTGAAAGACACATCATGATGCTGAACCGACGTACCCTGGGCCGTACGGCCCTGTGCCTGGCCGCCGTGGCAACGTTTGGCGCCCCCCTGGAGGCGCTGGCCGCGGACGAGGCGCCCGACGCGCTGATCAAGCGCCTTTCCGCCGACGTGCTCAATACGGTGAAGGCCGACAAGGCCATCCAGAGCGGCGACCTCGCCAAGATCATCGCGCTGGTCGACAAGACCGTGATGCCCAACGTGAACTTCCGCCGCATGACGGCCGCCGCCGTGGGCCCGTCCTGGCGCCAGGCCACGCCCGTGCAGCAGCAGCGCCTGCAGGACGAGTTCAAGGTGCTGCTGGTGCGCACCTACGCGGGCGCGCTGGCGCAGGTGAACGACCAGACCATCCAGGTCAAGCCTTTGCGTGCAGCGCCCGAGGACAAGGACGTGCTGGTGCGCACCGAGATCGTGGGCCGGGGCGACCCGATCCAGCTCGACTACCGCCTGGAGAAGACCCCCGGCGACGGCGCGGGCTGGAAGATCTACAACCTGAACGTGCTCGGCGTGTGGCTGGTGGAGACCTACCGCGGCCAGTTCGCGCAGGAGATCAACACCAAGGGCATCGACGGCCTGATCGACACCCTGGTGGCGCGCAACAAGAGCAACGCGGGCGCGAAGAGCTGACCCCCCATGCTGGTGCTGCCCGCCGAGCTCACTCACCGCCAGGCCACGGTCTGCCTGCACATGCTGCTGCAGGGCCTCAAGGCGCACCGCGAACCCGGCGTGGTGGTGGATGCCCATGCGCTGACGGTGTTCGACACCTCGGCGCTGGCGGTGCTGCTGGAGTGCCGGCGCGAGGCCCTCGACGCGGGCAAGACCTTTGCCGTGCAGGGCCTGCCCGCCGCCCTGCGCGGCCTGGCGGGGCTGTACGGCGTGGGCCTGCTGCTCACGCCCGCGTCCTGACCCCTCTTCCCGCTGCCCCAGCGCGTTGCGGGGCAAGGCCGTAAAATCAGGGGCTTCATGCCCGCAGTCTCCTTCCAAGCCGTCTCCAAGACCTTCACCACGCCCAAAGGCCCTTTCCAGGCACTGAACGACGTCAGCCTGGACATCGAGGAGGGCGAATTCTTCGGCCTCCTCGGCCCCAACGGCGCCGGCAAGACCACCCTCATCAGCATCCTGGCGGGCCTGGCCCGCGCCAGCAGCGGGCGCGTGACCGTGCTGGGCCACGATGTGCAGTCCGACTATGCCGCCGCACGCCGCAAGCTCGGCGTGGTGCCGCAGGAACTCGTGTTCGACCCGTTCTTCAACGTGCGCGAGTCGCTGCGCATCCAGGCGGGCTACTTCGGCGTGAAGAACAACGAGTCCTGGATCGACGAATTACTCGAAAACCTGGGCCTGGCCGACAAGGCCACGGCCAACATGCGCCAGCTCTCGGGCGGCATGAAGCGCCGCGTGCTGGTGGCGCAGGCGCTGGTGCACAAGCCGCCCATCATCGTGCTGGACGAGCCCACGGCCGGCGTGGACGTGGAGTTGCGCCAGACCCTCTGGCACTTCGTGGCGCGCCTGAACAAGGAAGGCCACACGGTGCTGCTGACCACGCACTACCTCGAAGAGGCCGAGGCGTTGTGCAGCCGCATCGCCATGCTCAAGTCGGGCAGCATCGTGGCGCTCAGCGCCACGTCCGAGCTGCTGCAGGCCGCCTCGGGCAGCGTGCTGCAGTTCAAGACCGATGCCGCGCTGCCGCCCGCATTGGCCGCCGTGGCGCGGGTCACGGGCCGCATCGTGCAGTTGCCCGCCCACGACGCCGCCGAGATCGAAAGCCATCTGGCCGCCCTCCGCGTGGCGGGCGTTCCCGTCAACGACATGGAGATCCGCCGGCCCGACCTGGAGGACGTGTTTCTGCAAGTGATGGGAGAACACGCATGACCGGCTGGCAGACCTTGTTCCACAAGGAGGTCCTGCGCTTCTGGAAGGTCAGCTTCCAGACCGTGGCCGCGCCCGTGCTCACGGCGGTGCTGTATTTGCTGATCTTCGGCCACGTGCTCGAAGACCACGTCAAGGTCTACGACCGCATCAGCTACACCGCCTTCCTGGTGCCGGGCCTGGTGATGATGAGCGTGCTGCAGAACGCCTTCGCCAACAGCTCGTCGAGCCTGATCCAGAGCAAGATCATGGGCAGCCTGGTGTTCGTGCTGCTCACACCCCTGTCGCACTGGGCGTGGTTTTTGGCCTACGTGGGCTCGTCCACCCTGCGCGGGCTGGTGGTAGGCCTCGGGGTGTTCATCGTCACGCTGGCGTTCGCGCGGCCGGAGTTCGCCGCGCCGCTGTGGATCCTGGCGTTCGCCTTTCTGGGCGCGGCGCTGCTGGCCACGCTGGGGCTCATCGCGGGGCTGTGGGCCGACAAGTTCGACCAGCTCGCGGCGTTCCAGAACTTCGTGGTCGTGCCCATGACCTTCCTGTCGGGCGTGTTCTACTCCATCCAGTCGCTGCCGCCGTTCTGGCAGACGGTGAGCCACCTCAACCCGTTCTTCTACATGATCGACGGCTTCCGCTACGGCTTCTTCGGCCAGAGCGACACCTCGCCGTGGCTCAGCCTCGCCATCGTGGGCACCGCCTGGCTGGCCGTGAGCGCGTTGGCGGTGAACCTGCTGCGCACCGGCTACAAGATCCGCAACTGATTCCGAGCGCCCCACCATGACCGCAGAAGAACTCCAGAACATCATCGCCGCCGGCCTGGCCTGCGAACACATCAGCCTCGAAGGCGACGGCCGCCACTGGTACGCGACCATCGTCTCGGCCGAGTTCGAGGGCAAGCGCCCCATCCAGCGCCACCAGCGCGTGTACGCCACGCTGGGCGCGAAAATGCACACCGACGAGGTGCATGCGCTGTCGATGAAGACCTTCACGCCCGCCGAATGGGCCGCGCAGTCCTGAAACTCATTTATTGATAGCTGCTGGCGCTTGCTGGGCAAGGGCTAGAGGCCAATTTGACCCATATCTATGGACAAACTCCTGATCCGCGGCGGCCACCGCCTGCAAGGCGAGGTGCCGGTCTCCGGCGCCAAGAACGCCGCGCTGCCGGAGCTGTGCGCCGCGCTGCTCACCGCCGAGCCGGTCACGCTGCTCAACGTGCCGCAGCTGCAGGACGTGAGCACCATGCTCAAGCTGATCCGCAACATGGGCGTGGCCGCTGAACGCGTGAAGGGCGCCGATGACGGCACCGTGCGCATCGACGCCAGCGCCCTGAGCACGCCCGAGGCCCCCTACGAGCTGGTCAAGACCATGCGCGCCTCGGTGTTGGCGCTGGGCCCGCTGCTGGCGCGCTTCGGCGAGGCCACGGTGTCGCTGCCCGGCGGCTGCGCCATCGGCTCGCGCCCGGTGGACCAGCACATCAAAGGGCTGGCCGCGATGGGCGCCGAGATCGTCGTGGAGCACGGCTACATCATCGCCAAGCTGCCGGCGGGCGCCACCCGCCTGAAAGGCGCGCGCATCACCACCGACATGGTCACGGTGACCGGCACCGAGAACTTCCTCATGGCCGCCGCGCTGGCCGAGGGCGAGACGGTGCTGGAGAACGCCGCGCAGGAGCCCGAGATCGTGGACCTGGCCGAGATGCTGATCGCCATGGGCGCGCGCATCGAAGGCCACGGCACCAGCCGTATCCGCATCCAGGGCGTCGAGGCATTGCACGGCTGCACCCACCGCGTGGTGGCCGACCGCATCGAGGCGGGCACCTTCCTGTGCGCCGTGGCCGCCACGGGCGGCGACGTGACCCTGCGCCATGGCCGCGCCGACCACCTGGACGCCGTGATCGAGAAGCTGCGCGAAGCCGGTGCCGAGGTGCAGGCGGTGGAAGGCGGCATCCGCGTGAAGAGCGCGGGCGGCGCCGCGCTCAAGGCCCAGGGCTTCCGCACCACGGAATACCCCGGGTTCCCCACCGACATGCAGGCCCAGTTCATGGCGCTCAACTGCATCGCGCAGGGCACGGCCACGGTCACCGAGACCATCTTCGAGAACCGCTTCATGCACGTGGACGAACTCGCGCGCCTGGGCGCCAGGATCCAGATCGACGGCAAGGTCGCCGTCATCGAGGGCGTGCCCCGGCTGTCCGGCGCCACAGTGATGGCCACCGACCTGCGCGCCTCCGCCAGCCTGGTCATCGCGGGCCTGGTGGCCGACGGCGAAACCCTGGTGGACCGCATCTACCACCTGGACCGCGGCTACGACTGCATGGAAGCCAAACTGCGCGGCATCGGCGCGGACATAGAGAGAATCACCGGATGAGCACGACGATCACACTCGCCCTCTCCAAGGGCCGCATCTTCGACGAAACCCTGCCCCTGCTGGCCGCCGCCGGCATCGAGGTGCTGGAAGACCCCGAGAAGTCGCGCAAGCTCATCCTGCCCACCAACCAGCCCAACGTGCGCGTGGTGCTGGTGCGCGCCACCGACGTGCCCACCTACGTGCAGTACGGCGGCGCCGACATCGGCGTGACCGGCAAGGACACCCTCATCGAGCATGGCGGCCAGGGCCTGTACCAGCCGCTGGATTTGCGCATCGCCCGGTGCCGCGTCAGCGTGGCCGTGCGCAGCGACTTCGACTATGAACGCGCCGTCAAGCAAGGCTCGCGCCTGAAGGTGGCCACCAAGTACACCAGCATCGCCCGTGACTTCTTCGCGAGCAAGGGCGTGCACGTGGACATGGTCAAGCTCTACGGCAGCATGGAGCTGGCCCCGCTGATCGGCCTGGCCGACGCCATCGTGGACCTGGTCTCCACCGGCAACACGCTCAAGGCCAACCACCTCGTCGAGGTCGAGCGCATCATGGACATCAGCTCCTACCTGGTCGTGAACCAGGCCGCGCTCAAGCTCAAGCAGGCGCCGCTGCGGCGCATCATCGACGCATTTGCATCCGCCGTACCGCAAGACTGAAATACTATGAAATTCGTAGCTGCTCCCGCCCGTCTGTCAACCGCTGCGGCCACTTTCGAGGCTGATTTTGCAGCCCGCCTGCACTGGTCCGCCGACACCGACGCGGCCATCGAGCAGCGCGTGGCCGACATCCTGGCCGACGTGCAGCAGCGCGGCGACGCGGCCGTGCTGGAGTACACCGTCCGCTTCGACGGCCTCAGCGCCCCGTCCATGGCCGCGCTGGAGCTGACCCAGGCCGACTTCAAGGCCGCGTTCGACGCCATCCCGCAAGCCCAGCGCGATGCCTTGCAGGCCGCCGCCAAGCGCGTGCGCAGCTACCACGAGGCGCAGAAGAAGGCCAGCGGCGAAAGCTGGAGCTACCGCGACGAAGACGGCACCCTGCTGGGCCAGAAGGTCACGCCGCTGGACCGCGTGGGCATCTACGTGCCCGGCGGCAAGGCCGCGTACCCGTCCAGCCTGCTCATGAACGCGATCCCCGCCCACGTGGCGGGCGTGCAGGAAATCATCATGGTCGTGCCCACGCCGGTGCGCGGCAGCGTCGCCACGGGCGGCACCGGCGCGGCCACCGCCGCGCAGGGCGAGCGCAACGAACTGGTGCTGGCCGCCGCCTACGTGGCAGGCGTCACCCGCGCCTTCACCATCGGCGGCGCGCAGGCCGTGGCCGCGCTGGCCTACGGCACGGCCACCGTGCCCAAGGTGGACAAGATCACCGGCCCCGGCAACGCCTACGTGGCCAGTGCCAAGAAGCGCGTGTTCGGCACCGTGGGCATCGACATGATCGCCGGCCCGTCAGAAATCCTCGTGCTGGCCGACGGCACCACGCCGCCCGACTGGGTGGCCATGGACCTCTTCAGCCAGGCCGAGCACGACGAATTGGCGCAGAGCATCCTGCTGTGCCCCGACGCGGCATACATCGACGCCGTGCAGCGCGAAATCGACCGCCTGCTGCCCACCATGCCCCGCGCCGAGATCATCGCCAAGAGCCTCACGGGCCGGGGCGCGCTGATTCTTACCAAGGACATGGAAGAAGCCTGCGCCATCAGCAACCGCATCGCGCCGGAACACCTGGAGGTGAGCAGCAACGACCCGCACCGCTGGGAGCCGCTGCTGCGCCACGCAGGCGCGATCTTCCTGGGCGCCTACACCTCGGAAAGCCTGGGCGACTATTGCGCAGGCCCCAACCATGTGCTGCCCACCAGCGGCACGACGCGCTTCTCGTCGCCCCTGGGCGTGTACGACTTCCAGAAGCGCAGCAGCCTCATCGAAGTGAGCGAGGCGGGTGCCCAGGTGCTGGGCACCATCGCCGCCGAGCTGGCCTACGGCGAGGGCCTGCAGGCCCACGCGCAGGCGGCGGAGATGCGGCTCAAGAAATAAAAGGAAAAAAAGGCCTCCAGCGCTTATCCAGTAAGCGCTGGCAGCTCACTTTTTTGATGATTTCCGCAGCGCGGCCAGCGCCAGGCCGCTGCTGAGCAGCAGCAGCGCCCAGGGCGACAGCGTGGGGATGGCCGATGCCGTGGCGGGTGCTGCCGCCACGGCGGCGAACTGCATGACGACCTGGCCGGCGTTGCCTACTGCGTTCTGATCGCCCCCACGGCCAGGGTCTCCCGCTGCCGCGGCCCCTGCGGCGCCGCCCACGCCGCCGCTGCCATTGCTGCCATCGGTGTGATTGGCAGCATCGCAGGCCAGCAAGCCTGCGGGGACGAAGGCGGTGGGCGTGCCGTCCAGGCCATTCGTGCCAACCGCGCCATTCGCGGCGCCGAAGCCGCCAGAGCCGCCCGAACCGCCGTGGCCCTCTATGGCGCCATCGCCGCCCGCGCCGCCAGCACCCCCCGTACCGCCGTTGCCGTCAGGAGCTGGAAGTATCCCCGCGCCACCGGTGCCGCCATGGCCGCCCGCACCCCCGTTGCCCCCGGCCGTTACGCCCAGGCCGCCGCTGCCTGCTGCGCCGCCCGCACCGCCAGCACCGCCGGGTCCTGCAATCATCGCCGCTCCGCCGCTGCCGCCATTGCCGCCCGCACCGCCCGTGCCGCCCTCCATGCCCGCGCCGCCCTGGCCCCCTGGGCCGCCGGGTCCGCCAGCGGAGCCAATGATGCCGTTAAAGCCTGCTCCACCGGCACCGCCGGTGCCCCCCTGGGTGCGGGTGGCGCCAACGCCGCTGGAGCCGGTGGCGCCGCCGCCGCTGCTGCCGGCGCCGCCCCCGCCGTTGGCCGTCATGCTGGTGACGCCAGTGCCCACCACGGCAGACAGGCCGCCGCCGCCGCCCAGCGCGCCGCCGCTGCCCACGACGACCGTGAGCGGCGCGCCCGGTGCCACGGTGTAAGTGGCCGTGCAGTACGAGGCGCCGCCGCCGCCGCTGCTGCCGCTGGTGGCGCCACCGCCCCCGCCGCCCCACACCTGGATAGTCACGCGGTTCATGCCAGGCGGCACCTCGCAGCTCACGGTGTTGATGCCGTTGGTGCAGTCTGCGGCCCAGGCATGGCCGCCGCCCCAGAGGGCGAAGGCCGCGAGCAGGGCGGAGGTTGTGTGGCGCATGGTCAAGGTCTCCTGGTCTATCTAGCGTGGTGGCTGTTCTGGGCAGCCATGATAGGAGTACCGTCCGCAGAGCGCCAGCAATCGATGAGCGCTATGCAAATGAGAGCTGCTTGCGCTTGATGGTCAAGCGCTGAAGGCTAGTTTGGCTCTCAAAACTCCCCGCGCGCCCAGCACAGCCGCGCCGGCCCGCCCTCGGCGCTCACGCGCAGCCGCACCGGGCCGGGGAAGGACAGGCGCTGCCCGGCGTCGAGGAAGTAGTCCTCCAGCCGGCCGTCGCAGGTCACCCACACGCGGCCTTGCTCCACTTCGAGCAGGGCGGTTTCGCCGTGGCGGAAGCTGAGCACCTGCACGGCCTGGGGTGGGGGCAGGGCCTGGCGCTGCCATTGCAGCGCGAGCGGCTGGGGCGGCAGCGCAGGGGCAGCGGGCAAAGGGGGCTGGGGGCGCAGGGGGAGTGTGGTGGCGTAGTTCATGGCATCCACTGTGCGGGCACAAGGCGCGGGCAGCCAGCCACAGGCTGCCGCCACCTGGGGCAGTACAGCGGGGCTGTGTCGTGCGTCTGTACTGCCCGTACAGAGGCGGCTCTGTACTGCCCATTTGGCAGCCTGCCAGTACAGAATGCGCGCATGGTCACCGATGACGCTCTTCCGCTGTACCTCCAGATCGCCGAGCAACTCGCGCAGCTGATCCGCAATGGCACCTTGGCGCGCGGCGAGAAGCTGCCCTCGGTGCGCGAGCTGGCGCGCCAGCATGGCGTGGCGCAGACCACGGTGGTGCAGGCCTACCACTGGCTGGAGGATGCGCGCCTGATCACGGCGCGCCCGCGCTCGGGCTTTTTCGTGGCGGCGCGGCCCGTGAGCCTGCCCGAGCCCAGCACGCCGCGCCCCCTGCGCCGCCCGCGCGAGGTGTCGGTGGACTGGCTGGGCCAGCGCATCCTGGGGCGCCACCAGCCCGAGGACATGGTGTCGTTCAGCAGCGGCACGCCGGGCCATGAACTGTTCAACCCGGACCGCGTGCGCCGCGCCGTGGTGCGCGCCGCGCAGCGCCACCGCAACCTGCTGTGCACCTACCCCACCTCGGCCGGGCACGAGGATGCGCGCCGGGCGCTGGCGCGCTACGCGGTCAGCCTGGGCTGCAGCCTGGACCCGGAGAACATCGTGGTCACGGGCGGCTGCATGGACAGCATCGCGCTGTGCCTGCGTGCCGTGACGCAGCCGGGCGACGTGGTGGCGCTGGAGTCGCCCACGCATTTCTCGTTCCTGGAGGTGCTGCAGGGCCTGCACCTGCGCGCGCTGGAGATCCCCACGCACCCGCGCCACGGCCTGTCGCTGGACGCGCTGCAGCTCGCGTTGGACACGCAGCCGGTCAAGGCCGCGATGATCGTGCCCACGCTGAGCAACCCGCTGGGCAGCTGCATGCCGCAGGCCGAGCGCAAGCGCCTGGCACAGATGGCGGCGCGGCACGACATGGCGGTGATCGAGGACGCGATCTACAACGACCTGGTCGAGGTGGACGAGATGCGCCGCACCGTCAAGTCCTACGACACCACGGGCCACGTGATGCTGTGCGACTCGTTCTCCAAGACGTTGGCGCCGGGCCTGCGCCTGGGCTGGCTGGAGGCGGGCCGCTGGACGGAAAAAGTGCGCGGCATCAAGGACCTGCAGGCGGGCGGGCAGTCCGCCGTGCTAGAGCTGGCGCTGGCCGACCTCATCACCCAGGCGGGTCACGCGGCCGCCATGCGCCAGCTGCGCTCGGGTGTGGCGGCGCGCATGGACGAGGTGCGCCGCGTGATCGCCGCGCACTTCCCGCAGGGTACGCGCGTGAGCGACCCGCCGGGCGGCCTGCTGCTGTGGCTGGAGCTGCCGCGCGCGCTCGATTCGGTGCAACTGCACGAGGCCTGCCTGGCGCAGAAGATCCTGGTCGCGCCCGGCACGGTGTTCAGCGCCAGCGGGCGCTTTCGCAACTGCCTGCGCATCGGCGTGGGCGGCGACTGGACGCCGGCCCACCTGGACGCGCTGCGCACCGTGGGCGACATGGCCACGCGCATGCTGCAGGGGCAGCTGAAGGCCGCTTGAGGGTTGAAATTTAAAGCACGAACTTCGTGTTGCACGAAGTTCGTGTAATATCGAGCCCATGAAAAACATCACCGTGACCATGGACGACGCCGTCGCGGAATGGGTGCGCGTGGAAGCCGCCAAACGCGGCAGCAGTGTGTCGCGCCTGCTCGGTGAATGGTTGGCCGAGAAGATGCGCCAGGAAGACGCCTACGCCCAGGCCATGCGCGAGGCGCTGAGCTTCGAGACCTGGGGCGCCTCCAGCGGGCCCTATGTGCCGCGCGAGACCCTGTTCCAGCGCTGATTCCCCCATGAGCACCGCCCCCATCTTCGTCGACACCGAGATCCTGCTCGCCAGCGTGGACGAGCGCGACCCGGCCCGCCAGGCGCGCGCCCGCGAATGGGTCACCTTCTGCTGGCAGACGCGCAGCGGCCGCATCAGCTCGCAGGTGCTCAACGAGCTGTACAACCAGGCCATCCAGCGCTTCGACGGCCCGCACGTGCTGCAGCAGGTGCGCGCCCAGGTGCGCCGCCTGCGCGTGTGGCTGCCGCCGCACCTCGATGCGTACACCGTGGACGGCGCCTGGGACCTGCAGGACCGCTACCGCCTGGGCTACTGGGATGCCCTCATCCTCTCGTCCGCCCACCAGCAGGGCTGCCGCTACCTGCTCACCGAAGCCCTGCCGCACGATCAGCCGCTGGACGCCGTGCGTCCCATCAACCCGTTTCTCGCCACCCCCCACGAACTGGACACTGCCGAATGACCACCACGCCGTCCTCCCTGACTTCCGCCCTGGCCCGCATCCGCCCCGACGTGCGCGCCATGCACGCCTACGCCGTGCAGCCTTCCACCGGCCTGCTCAAGATGGACGCGATGGAAAACCCCTTCCGCCTGCCCGCACACCTGCAGGCCGCGCTGGGCCAGCGCCTGGGCGCATTGGCGCTCAACCGCTACCCCGGCGACCGCATCGCCGACCTGAAGGCCGCCCTGGCGCGCTACGCGGGCCTGCCCGAGGGCTGCGGCATCGTGCTGGGCAACGGGTCGGACGAACTCATCACCCTGCTGGCCCTGGCCTGCGCGCAACCGGTGAACCAGGAAGGAAGGGGCCAGCGCGCCACCATGCTCGCGCCCATGCCGGGCTTCGTGATGTACCCGCTGTCGGCGCAGTTGCAGGGCCTGGACTTCGTGGGCGTGCCGCTCACGCCCGACTTCGAATTGGACGAGCCCGCCATGCTGGCCGCCATCGCCGAGCACAAGCCCGCCATCACCTACATCGCCTACCCCAACAACCCCACGGCCACGCTGTGGGATGAGGGCGCGGTGCAGCGCATCATCGACGCCGTGGGCGCCCAGGGCGGCATCGTGGTCATGGACGAGGCCTACCAGCCCTTTGCCAGCCGCAGCTTCATCGACCGCATGCGCGCCGAACCCGCGCGCAACGCGCACGTGCTGCTGATGCGCACGCTGAGCAAGTTCGGCCTGGCGGGCGTGCGCCTGGGCTACCTCATCGGCCCGGCGGCGCTGGCGGCCGAGATCGACAAGGTGCGCCCGCCCTACAACGTGAGCGTGCTCAACTGCGAGGCCGCGCTGTTCGCGCTGGAGCATGCCGACGTGTTCGCCGCGCAGGCCGCCGAGCTGCGCGCCGAACGCGCCACGCTCGTCGCCGCGCTGCGCGGAATACCCGGCATCGAGAAATGCTGGGACAGCGAGGCCAACATGGTGCTGGTCCGCGTGGCCGATTCCGCCCGGGTCTACGAGGGCATGAAAAACCGCAAGGTCCTCGTCAAGAACGTTTCTACAATGCACCCCATGCTGGCCAACTGCCTGCGCCTCACGGTGGGCAACGCACAAGACAACGCACAGATGCTGGCCGCGCTGCAAGCCTCCCTATGACTTCCTCCGCACTCGTACCCTCCACGACGACCGCCGACCCGATGGCCGACCGCATCGCCGAGGTCAGCCGCAACACCGCCGAGACGCGCATCACCGCGCGCGTCAACCTCGACGGCACCGGCCAGGCCAGCCTGCGCACGGGCATCGGCTTCTTCGACCACATGCTCGACCAGATCGCCCGCCACGGCCTGATCGACCTCAGCATCGACTGCGAGGGCGACCTGCACATCGACGGCCACCACACCGTGGAAGACGTGGGCATCACCCTGGGCCAGGCCTTCGCCCGCGCCGTGGGCGACAAAAAGGGCATCCGCCGCTACGGCCATGCCTACGTGCCGCTGGACGAGGCTTTGAGCCGCGTGGTCGTCGATTTCTCGGGCCGCCCGGGCCTGCACATGGACGTGAAGTTCACGGCCGGCAGCATCGGCCAGCTCGACACGCAGCTGGTCTACGAATTCTTCCAGGGCTTCGTCAACCACGCGGGCGTGACGCTGCACATCGACAACCTCAAGGGCTTCAACGCCCACCACCAGTGCGAGACCATCTTCAAGGCCTTCGGCCGCACGCTGCGCGCCGCGCTGGAGCGCGACCCGCGCTCGGCGGGCGTCATTCCGTCCACCAAGGGTTCCCTGTAGAAATCTAAGCCAAATAGGCCTCCAACGCTTATCTGGCAAGCGCTAGCAGCTATGAATATGCAAGCAAAAACCGTCGCCGTGGTCGATTACGGCATGGGCAACCTGCGCTCGGTCTCGCAGGCCGTGCAGGCCGCCGCGCAGGGTTCGGGCTGGACGGTCGTCGTCACCCAGCGCCCCGAGGACGTGCGCGCCGCCCAGCGCATCGTGCTGCCCGGCCAGGGCGCCATGCCCGACTGCATGCGCGAGCTG
>Ga0222423_1000934_pt1 | contig 15245 bp, 14 predicted proteins | sample 3A0metagenome_FD_182472 | JGI IMG/M metagenome (GOLD analysis project Ga0222423, IMG submission 182472) | Enriched microbial communities from leaf-cutter ant dump, University of Wisconsin, Madison, United States - 3A0 (version 2) | ecosystem: Environmental > Terrestrial > Nest > Insects nest >...
GACGAGACTCGACTCCCTACGCCGGTGCGAGCCGGATCAGGTTCGAGGGTCTGCGGCTGGTCCGCACTCTCAGCGCTCTTGCCTCGCGGCGAAGCGCTCCCCTGTCGTGTGGGATCACCATACCGCGACTCCTGGTCCGGCTCCGTCCCGCCACCTTGCGCCCCCGCCTCCCTGGCAGTACCTCAGGGCCGTTCGCGGAGCGAAATCGGCCCTGAGGTACTGCCAGGGAGGCGGGGGCGGGGGTGGAGCGGCCCTGAGGTACTGCCAGGAGGCGGGGGTGGGCTACATCGGTTGGATGAGGTCGCACCAGCGTTCAAGGTGGGGGCGATGCGTATAGCGCGCGTAGTCTCCGTGGCGGTAGCGGCGCATGATGCCGGTGCCGGCAAAGCGGTCGCCGATGACAACGTCGTGCGTATCGAGGTCGGCGAGCAGTTCCATGACGGTGGCCGATGTCGTGCTGCGGATGCCGATTGACATTTGCCGCGCCGTAGGTGCGAGTCCCAGGATCGAGGAAGGGACCTGGGAGCCCCTTGTTCTGCCGGGGTGTCTGAATATGCAGGTGGCGTTCCTGAGCACGCGTCCCCTCAAGGAATTCACACGATGAAGGACCTTGGCGCATTTGCTTCCGGTCCCACTGCCTCCGTTACTACGTTCACCCAGCATTGATAGGGACGACTGCCATGTTCGTGGGGGTGGTTAGCCGCCTTGCACACAAACTCGCTTTAGCCTCGCCTGGCCCCACGAGGGTGCTTTGAGGCCGCGGTGGTGGAGTTGGCCGATGACCACGCCTTCGCCTACTCCTAAGGTGTCCGCCACACGTTCGAGGTCTCCAAAGGAGACGATCTCGTCAAGGAGGTGCTCCTGGTCTCGGGGGATGAGGCACTCGGCCGCAAAGGCGTCGGCTTGCTGTTCTGCGACGGTCTTGTCGCCACCCGGCCCCTCGAGGAAAATGTCGCCTCGGTGTCCATCAAGCACGTGAGCAAGCTCGTGAAACAGCGTGAACCAGAAGATGTCCTCACGACGGCCGCGATCGGTGATTGCCACCACTGGGCCGTTCGCGTTCCATAGTGTCACGCCGTTGCAGTGGGCCTTGGGCACGTTGGGCAAAAACACTGACGCGACACCCGCGTGGGCGAGCCTGGCGCGAGCGCGCTTAGCGCCCTCGGACGGGGAAAGCTGGGTGTAGGCCCGTAGTTCCGGGAGGAGCTCACGGAGCGCGTTTAGGTCAAACGCGTCGACATTGATGAGTTCCGCCTCCCGGTACGCGAGGGCGATGAGGACTTCCGTGGCAAGCGGTTCTGGGACGTACGCGGTGGACACACGGAACGCTGCCGCACGGCGCGCAGAGAGCCGTTTGAGTCCCTCAGTGGAGTTCACGCCAAGCAACGCGAAAAGTTCCAGACGTTGCTCTCCAACTGCCCGGGCAGGGGCGTTGATGATCCGTATCTTGCGCAGGAAGGCCGTCACGGTCTTCTCTATCGGTGAGAGGGGGTAGGTGGCGGCCGCAATTGCTTGCTGGCGACGCTTGGCCGCTTGATAGGAGCCTTCCATGCGTAGCCACGTTGCTGCGCTAACGCCGGTGACTAGTTCGAGGTCGTGCGCAGTATCAGCGGTGAGTGACGCCTTGCCATTGATGAGTTGGCTCACGAACTTCTCGGACTTCGAGGTGCGATCGGCAAGTTCGCGCTGTGACATGCCCTTCTCGTTGAGCCAGTCCTCGAGGACCTCCCCTGGCGAAGCGACCAAGTGGTCGGGGTATGTGCTGGTCATGATGCGTTCCTCTTTGCTAGAGCGTGGTCTAGCGGTAGTGGTCGGAAATCTCGATGAGCGTCACGCGCCTTACGGACGCGATATCGATGCCGCCATCGGGCTTGTGTGGCACTGGCGGCGTGGGCCGGAACTCCAGCCGTAGCGATCCCGAGAGGTCCATGGCAAACCGTCCCTTGCGGTCGCCTCCAAGTGGGTGTGTGCGCCCGGGAAGCCGGTGTAGTTCCTCGAGAGACGAGGCTTCGCGGATGGAGGTCAACCGGATGCGTAACTTCTTGATGACAGCGGGCGAGTATGCCTTCTTCAGTGCTCGCTCGTTGTGAAGGAGTGCTTTGAACTCGGCGCTCTCATACTCCACCTCCACGTCCGTAGGCTACCCCACTTTACCGATTTGGTAAAGAGAGCGCGAATGTAAGGTGCGTGTCGCATGCCGCACCTAAGGTGGCTATACAGGTACCGATCTCAGGGGGCATTACGTGAACAGCTTTGACGCATCGGCCGCATTGCTACTGCTGTGGGACAACAAGACGTCCCGCTTCACGGACCGATCTGCCGACGTCGTGGCACTGGAGCCGGACAGCGGCAAGTTCAAGGTGCACTTCCGTGGCTCCCGCTACCCATTCCCATACAAGGCCGAGAAGGTCATCCTTGCCACACCGGACAGCACAACGCAGACGGGCGACTCGCTGATCGAAGTGGATGGCGTGCCCTGGCCCAACGCAAGGCGCCTCGAGTTTTTCAACACCAAGGCCGGGCGGTGGACACGAGTGCACTACCCGACGCAAACAGGCGACACCTTCCGTACGTACCCCTCGGCGTCGGTGCGAGTCGCCGAGAATGCGCGGGCTCAACCGCGCCTCAACACGCTGATGACGTACTTCGATCAGGTGGTGGCGGCACATCCAGCTGATGACCCGTTACATCAGGCATACAAGGGTCTGAACTATGTCCACCCGGAGAGTGCTCTAGCAACCTACCTTTCGGGTAGCCCCCGCCCCCCGACTGCCGAGGCACCCTCGCTTATCTTCCCCTTTAGTAGCAACGGCAGTCAGCGTGCTGCAATCGCAACGGCTCTGCGGCATCAGATATCTGTGATCGAAGGACCGCCTGGAACCGGCAAGACCCAGACAATCCTGAACCTCATTGCCAACATCATTCGAGAACCCACCGCAACACTTGGGGTCGTCTCCTTCAACAACGCAGCGGTGGACAACGTCTTCAACAAGCTTTCTGCCGCAGGCTTTGGCTTTGTTGCCGCACCCCTGGGTAATCGGGAACGTCGCGAGAACTTCCTGTTGGGGCAGCGCGCTCGGAACGCTTCGCTAGCCGCGTTCACAGCGACCACGAGCTCACATAAGTACTCCGCGCAGCAGTTGGCCGACCTCACTCACCGCATTGATTCTGTCTACCAACACGAGACCTACACGGCAGAACTGCGACGCATTCTGGACCAGCTCGCCTCTGAGGGTGCGCGATTCAATGCCACCTACTCGACAAAGTGGCCCGAACTGCTCCCTAGCGGCGCTTCAAGCTGGCCCTCCGAGAAAATCATCGCCTTGCTTGCCGAGATCGAAGTCGCCGACGCCCGCGTTGGCAGGATCGCGCAATGGCGTTGGGCTTGGCGTAGACGCCGGACCTACGGGCTCACTCGGGATGTGGACCTCCGTGACCCGCGTTTCAGTGTGGAACTGCAACGCCTCTACCTTTCACGTCGATCACTGGAGGTTCGGGCGCTACTTGACGCGAGCGAGGCGTACCTGGCCAGGCCAGACATGGCGAACGTCCGAGTGTCCATGCAGGCCGCTTCACGTGAGGCCTTCGTTGGCGCCCTCGCCCAGCGGTATCAAGGAACCACGCCAGTGGAATATTCGGCACAGGACTTGTGGCAGTCTCGTGATCAGTTCGCACGCGACTACCCCGTCTTGCTCAGCACGTGCCACTCACTGCCGTCGAACGTCGGCCGTGGGCGCCTGCTCGACTACCTCATCATTGACGAAGCCTCGCAGGTGAATCTCGCCATCGCAGTACTTGCGATGAGCGTGGCGCGCAACGTCATCGTGGTAGGTGACGTCCACCAACTCCCCCATATCGCCACGGATATTGGTGGCGTGGGCCTTGACTCCTCGCTCTGCGCGTATGACTACACGCGTCACAGCGCGATCAGTTCCCTCATCGAGGTGTTCGGCGAGAGCCTGCCGCGCACGCTCCTGCGCGAGCATTACCGATGCGATCCCCGAATCATCGAGTTCTGTAACCGCTCGTTCTATGGCGGCAGGTTGCTCCCGATGCGGTCAGCGGGAAGCGAGGAGGCACTCGCGGTGGTGCGCACGGCTCCCGGGCATCATGCGCGCGTGCATGTGCAAGGTGGGCAGACCAATGAGCGCGAGCGCGATGTGGTCGTGAACGAAGCGATACCCAGGTTCGCATCCGACGTCCCTCCCGCAGAGATCGGGGTCGTATCGCCCTACCGTAAGCAGGCGGAGCTCATTGGCGCCGCCGTACCCGGCATCGAAGCCGACACGGTGCACAAGTTTCAGGGGCGAGAGAAGTCGGTAATGGTGCTGTCCACCGTCATCGATGCAACCCAGTCGGACAGTTCGGCACCCGTGTTCGTCGACGATCCTCGGATGATTAATGTGGCAGTGTCACGCGCACAAGATCGGCTTGTGGTCGTCGCAAATCCAGACCTCCCGCAGCAATGCGTACATCTGCGCGACCTCATCTCCTACATCGAGCACCAGGCACCTTCGCAGGCAGTGCGAAGCGACATCGTCTCGGTTTTCGACGTCCTCTATGCCGCCTACGCAACTGCCCTCAAGGGCCTCGCGCGCAAAATGCGCGGGCGGGCGCCATTCGCATCCGAGGAGGTTGTGATGGTGGTGATCGAGGAGCTGCTTGCTCAGGAGCGCTTCCAGCGACTGCAAATGAGCTACCAGGTCTTTCTATACAACCTCCTACCGACGTCATTGGCACTCACCGACGCCGAGGCGGCCTTTGTGCGCCATCGTTCTTCGGTGGACTTTGTTATCTCGGACCGTGTCACTGGTGCCGTGCTCGGCGCTATTGAGGTGGACGGATTCTCTTACCACCAAGACGACTCGCGCCAGCTTCAAAGGGACGCGTTGAAGGACTCGATACTCGCCAAGAGCGGCGTGCCCCTGCTACGGCTACCGACGACGGGCAGCGGCGAGGTGGCGAAGGTGGAGGCCTTCCTCGCGGCGGTCGGGCGCGTCAATGCGCGGTAGCCCACGTGGTGGAGCGGCGCGCAACTTCGTAAATGGCCTCAATCTCACCATCTGTGAGCACGCGCTCGCGGCGCTTGAACCAACCGGGGATGTCCATGCGGTCTAGGACCATAACGTCATCCGGCATCTGCTTGTAGGTGACGTTCGGTACCACGGTGTTGGTGAGCACGACGACACATGAACGTACTTCTACCGGGAAGCCTGTTGCCGACGTGAGCAACTTTGAAGCCTGCTGCCCCTCGTGCCGGGCATTCCGCAGATAATCAACGGGATGACCGTTTACCCGCATCTGGTACTCGGCCACCCAAATCTTCGCGCCAGGGTGATTCTTACTGTTGATGGTGTAGACGCCACCGGGTCCAATGGCGATGTGGTCAATGTCGGACCCGCGCGAACCCACGGGGATCGAGTGGAGTACATGCCAGCCCCTCGAGCGCAGCTTCTCCAGCCGCGAGCCGATGGCTTCTTCGCCATCCGCGCCGACTCGCCACGCGCGCTCCTGCGTGTGCACGTTGAGGACCCGTGCGCCGTAGGCACGTAGTTTTGACCTCTCCTTGCTCGCCTCCCACTCGGCGAGTGCCTCGGCGCGAACAAGTTCTCCCGGGCGGTGAAGGGCAAGATCTTGCCATTCCGGCGCCTCTTGATATTTCACTGCCGAAGCCGCTTGCGGCGGGGTCTCAACCGTGGGGGCGGTGGGGGCGAGAGTTTGCGCGCGCCACGCGGTCAAAGCAGCTTCGGTGCTTGCTCGGTCAGCCCCTTCTTCAATCTCGATCGCACCAGTTGACACGTCGATCCAGCCAAGCTTGGTGCCGTCGGCTGTTGTCGCGTAGCCGCGGTGGTGTCCGTAGCGCTTCCATGGAGTGACGATGATGTCGGCCATCTGTTCCCCTTTGCGACCGCCAGTGACGGACGGTGTCCGGCGCCCTGTACTGGCGGTGTTCCCGTGCTTGAGACGTATTGTCCTCGCTCACGCGCAAATTGATGTGCAATATGTGCAGGGCTGGCTTGCGACGCTCGACCAGGGCTCATATGAGCAGGTCATCGCCGCTCTTGAGTTGGTCGCGCAGTACGGCCCGAATCGCGTGAGGCGTGGTGCCACGTGAATATCCCCATCGCGGACCGCCGGTTCGACACTCGTCGCACCCGCAGGAGCAAGGAGTAGCCGTCATGAACCTTGATGAGATCCTGGCCGCGCGACCGGTTAACCGCGAGCGCGTGGATCAACACAAACGTCGCATGATGGATGAGGTAAGGGCGTATCGATTGCGGGAACTTCGTGAGGCAATGGCGCTCACGCAAGTGGAGCCCGCCCGCCGTCTCCAGGTAAGCCAGAATCGCATCCCCCGCCTTGAGTGCGGAGAGCTCGATCGCTCTCAGGTGGACACTCTGAGGCGTTATGTCGAGGCGATCGGGGGGACTTTGCGAATCGAAGTTGAGCTCGGCGCGAAGCGCATCCCGATTAGCTAAGGTGCCACGCCAGCTGGGCCCATGATGCGGCCACCCGCCAAATTGGTATGACACCCCGGCCTACACATCCATCGGACGGCCGACGTTACGGCATTCGTGGCCTCCGGTCCGGCCGTGGTGTCACCTGAACGTTTGAAGTGCGCTCTGACAAGGCTCCAGGGCACAACCCAGCGGCGCCCGAGGTTCACACCACGCAGAGTCACCCTGGTTCCTCGCGATGTCGACCGCTAACCTCGCTATGTGCAGACGATCATCAGTACACCACTGTCGGTCTTCAACATGCCGCAATATTTGGAGATCCCGCTCTTCCAGAGGCCATACGTGTGGAACGAGAACGAGCAGTGGGCGCCGTTGTGGGAGGACGTGCGCCGAATGGCAGAGCTGCGGATTTCCCAGCCGGGCACGCAGACGAGGCATTTTCTCGGCGCGATCGTCCTCCAGGCCCAGGATCAGCCATTCGGCTCAGTCGCTACCCATGAGGTGATCGACGGCCAGCAACGCCTCACCACGTTGCAACTTTTGTTTGACGCGGCGGCCGCCGTGTTCAGTGAACTCGACCGGCCGGCCTATACGTCGCAGCTGCACACGTTCACCCACAATGACGCGAGCTTTGTGCGCCAAGGGATGTCCCTCCTCAAGCTCAAGCACACCAACAAAGACCGCGAGGCGTTCCTTGAGGTGATGGACGCTGAGCCGCCCATCGATTACGAGTCGCTGCCCCACCAGAAGAGCCGCATCGTTCAGGCTCACGCCTTCTTTGCGACCTCAGTCGCAGCCTGGCTCGGATCGCCGACGAACCCCAGCTTCACCCAGCGTGCCGAGAGCTTGGTGAGCGTGCTCGCATCGGGCCTCCAAATGGTGGTCATCACGCTCGCCGCAGACGAGAACTCCCAAGAGATCTTCGAGACGCTCAACGCCCGTGGTACACCACTCACGGCAGCGGATCTCATCAAGAACTTCGTGTTCCAGCGCCTTGACGCAGAGGGAGCGGATACCCAGTCTGCCTACGAGAAGATATGGCCGTTTGACGCCAAGTTCTGGGAGACCGAAGAAAGCGTTGGCCGCTACAACGTGTCGCGTTCGTCGCTGTTTCTCAACCAGTGGCTCGTGTCACGTACTGGTGAGGAGATTGGCCTTCAGTCCACCTTCGCGCGGTTCAAGGTCTACATGGAGCACGACGCTCACCGACCAATGATCGACGTGCTCCGAGATCTCCAGCAAGAAGCAAGGCATTACCAGGAGTGGCACGAGGCCGCCCGCTCCACGGACCGGCGCCTTGACCCAACACAGATGTGCTTCTACCGGATGGCTTGCCTCGATACGCACGTCCTGAAGCCGCTGCTGCTGTGGCTTCATGCGCCGGGCCGCTCCCTCCCCGAGATGCAGGTTTCGCGGGTGATCAATGCTGCGGAGTCCTGGATGATGCGCCGCGCGATTTTGCGTCTCGCATCGTCCGACATGGGCCGTGTGGTGGCCGACGCTATTCGTAGTTTGGGTGGTGCGTCGCCCGACGAGGTGGCTGAGCGAATCGAGAATCACCTGTCGCTTTTGACGGTGGCGAGCACCTACTGGCCAGGTGATGATGAGGTCCGCCGTGCCCTAGGGACCGAGCCGGTGTATCGCCGCTTCAGCGCAAAGCGTCTGCGGCCCTTGCTCGAGGCGGTCGAAAATGACATGCGAGCTGAGACGGACGGCGCGCAGGTCACGAGGTGGTCCCTTGCAATTGAGCACGTGTTGCCGCAGGCGTGGCAGGAGCATTGGCCAGTGGATGGCGAGGCTGCGCAGGCGCACCGTGATGCGATGGTGCACAGATTTGGCAACTTGACGTTACTGACCGCCAAGCTCAACTCATCGGTCTCGAACGGCTCGTGGACTGTCAAGCGTGCCAAGTTGCAAGAGCATGACACGATTCTGCTGAACTCCCGGATGCTCGCGTCATTTGGCGCCGATACGTGGAGTGAGAGCGAAATCGTCGCCCGCACTGACCTCATGGTGAGCCGCGTACTGGCGGTCTGGCCCGTGCCAGCAGGTCATAAGGGTGAGGTGAATGGCGGGCGCACCCGAAACACCAGTTCCGTCACCGTGGGTGACCTGGTAATCGCCGGGTACCTCGCTCCAGGCACGATGCTCCGACTGGGCCGCCCTGAGTTCACCGGCTTCACGAGCACCGTGTGCGATAGCGGTGACATCGAAGTTGATGGTGTGCGCCACAGCTCACCGTCCGGTGCCGCGTGGGCCATCATGCACCGCCCCACCAACGGGTGGTACGACTGGATGCTTGAGGACGGCCGGCGTTTGGACGATGTTCGGTCCGCGTACTTGGGCAAGGTCCAGGCGACCACGCGTTCGACATTCGAATGGCAACGGATGCATTCCATTCTTGAGTCGATTCCTGCCGGCTCGTGGACTACATGTGACGCACTGGCGGACGCGTTGGACACAGCCGTGCAGCCAGTGGCCAACCACATCGCCACCTGTGACTGCTGCGTCAACAAGCACCGTGTTCTGAAGTCGAACGGTCTGGCCTCTCCCGGCTTCGCATTAGCCGATACGGCTGATGGGCAAGACCTGAAGGCCATGCTTGTTGAGGAAGGCGTACTGTCTTTCGACGGGAGCGCGGACCCCAAGCGCCAGCTCACCGCAGAGGACCTTTTGACGCTCGCTCCCGATGCCGTCGCCGTCGCCGATGGTGGCGGCTTCTACCGGGTCTCGCTCGGGAAGGACGCCGTCTACCTAGCCGATGCGCTCGAACGTGGGTACGTGGGCACCAGTTGGCTTGCAGACAGGGATCTCACGGACCACTTAGGCCGGAGCGTGCGCGAGTGGCATCAGGAGCTGAACCCCGTAGTGAAGGTCACCGACGCGATTGAGTCCGACGTAGCGGCTGGGCTTGCGGTGGGCCAAACGTGGGTCGTAGTGGCGCAACTAAGGGCGGGAGATAACGTTCTGGTTCCCACCGGGAAAGGCTCATATTGCGTCGGCATCGTTGCAGGGCCGTACTACTTTGAACCAGGTGCTGAGGTTCCCCACCGTCGGCCTGTGGACTGGCGAGCTGGAGAATTGCGACGTGAGGAGCTGAGCGAGGAGCTACGGCGCGCATTGCAGTTTGCGGGGACTGCTCAGAACCTTGAGAAGTATGCGGTGGAATTGCGGGAGCGGCTTGCCGAGCTTGGTGGCCGTCAGCCCTGACGATTTGCTGACATGGTTGTGTGTGACGGGTGAGGGCGGCATGGAAATGGAAGGTCTCTTACCGACCCGCCTGCCGGCAGGTTTGGAGCCGCTACTTCCCGTACTAATCTTCTCCGCCAGCGCAGTCTTACGAGTCCCATTTGGAGTCGACGCTGCAAGTGGGTTTGAGACAGACGTATGACTCATTCTGCCAGGGTCGCGAACAACAACCTGTGGCCTTGTGGGTAGCGCCACTACGGACAGTCACACGCGGTAGCCCCGTATTTGGGGACCGTTGCAACGCCACTACGCCCGCAGGTTGTGAAACACCCACCCGTCTTCGCGGGCCCAATGGAAGAGCTCCCCAGTACCGCCGTGTAGCCACAAGTCATCGAGCCCGTCCAGAGGGCTGAAGTGGCCCCAGGTGAAGTAGGAAGGACTTATAGGCAGCAATCCTCCGTGGATGCCCGTGGACGCCATGCCAATGAACAGGTGTGAGCGCGTTGCGCCCAGGTTGGCCCTCTCCTGTGTGAGCTTGTCAAGCTTCCTCGTCATCACGGGGTCATTTCTCAGATATTCGCTCAGGGCCTCGAGATAAGGTCGATCAAGGGGGGATGCGCCTGCGTTTCTGCTTATCACTTGGACCTTCGGAATGGTCGGCACCGGCGACCGCCAGATGACTGCATGTGAATGAACCTGCTGTCGGCAGGGTGATTCCAGGGTCTCCGCGGGTGAGCTATTCAGCGCCGCAACGATTGCCTGCGCGACGATGCAAAGGTCAAGGTTCTCCCAACCGTGTTCGAGCTCCACGCACCATGACAAATCTCCGGTGTACCCGCTGCTCACCCTGGACTCGAACGTGCCGAGAGCGGACGATGAACACTGGTACCGGCTGTAAATTGACGAAGTAACCTCCATGATCTGCACCTCGCCGGTTGCGCCGTCAGCGAGTCGAATGTCGACTGCCCCATCTCGCCCGCCCCCGCCACCTGATTGGTCATCCTCATTCGTGGGGATCAAACCAGTGAATGCATAGGCGAACAGCGCGGCCGCAACTTCATTCTGCTTCTTCGGGTCGAAGGTGCTTTTGATCCGCTCCCATTCAGTGGGATTTATGCGTCGTGCCGCTTTCGACCAGCAGGCACCTTCTGTAGGCCAACCCTCTAGAAGATTACGTGCAAGAGAGAACGTCATTCGAAGACCTATCACTCATTGTTTCGGGGCGTAGTAGAGTAGCCAATTCTATTTGCCCTTCCTAATCCACTTGGCCCTATAATCCTCACGCGGCGTGTTGTGCCAGGCACTATTCCATGCTGTCGGCGTGTCACGACCTTGCGTCAGCGTCGACATGTGACCGCCGTCGACGTCATCCGTGAAGCAGTGTCGGCTCAGCCCTCAGAACCCCAGCACCGGCAAGACCTCGTATACCTGCTCGCGAATCTCGTTCACGCGCTGACCAACGAGGGCAGGCCCGCGACCGCCCTGCGCGTGCTCGACGAGGCTATCGACCTGCAGCGTCTCATCCTTGATTCCGGCACCGCACCCGAGCACGAGGCGCGCCAGACCCTTGCCTCACTGTTCGAGGACCGCGACCGAGCGCTGCAAGAGGATTTGCTGAAGCAACCTCCGCCTCCCGACGCTAAGTTCGCCTCATGACCACTTTGAGCGGCTTGGTCGACACCGCCTTCGACGTCCGCACAGACACCCCGCCGGGCAAAGACCCTGACTCCCACAGCCCAACCTTGCGCCGCTACCACCAGCTCCTGTGGTCCAAACTCCTCCCCGATGGCACACCCTTCACCCTGTCCACTGCAACCAAAGGCCGCTACCTGCACCACGCGTCGGCCCGGGGCGAGTTCACGCTCACCAGCGACTCGGTGGTGCACTCGTACCGCACGTGGGCGCGCATGGCCCACATCACCTCCCACGTCTCCACCACTGAACTCGACGAGTTCCAGCGCCTCGGCTACACCATCGGCGGCATGATGATCTTCCCCGGGGATCGCCGCCCCGGCGTGCGCACCATCAACGGCGAGCGCGGCCTGAACCGCGCCATCGCCGACCGCATGGACCTCACTCTTGAGTGCATCCGCCTCCACTACGCGGGCGGCACCAGCCCTATGAGCCGCACCCTCGCCGCCTACGCCGACTTCTTCGCGCTCTTCGAGGACTTCCGCGGTTACGCCGACTTCTTCTTGCTCCAGGACTTGCTCGACGCCGACGCTGGGGTCACCTTCTTTTTGCCCTTTACCGGGTTCGACGCGAGTCCTCTGCCGGGGTCGGTCGATGCCTACCGTGCCTATCGCGACGCGTCGCTCACCTGGGTGCACGCCCGCAACGCGCGCATTGAGCACTGGCAAATACGGTAGGGGAACGAATAGGCGAGGCCCGAACTCGACCGAGGCGGCCCGCTCATCACACCTGTCGGATGACAATGGTTGACTAGCATCAAAGTCCACCGTGGTTATTGACAAGGACGTCCGCGATGAATGCCAGCGCCCCAGTCCCGGGTCCACCAACCTCAACCACCCCAGTGCACCACCCGCGCCCAAGCCGGGTGCTCTTCGTTGACGATTCTGGCAAGCCGGATGCGAGACACCAATCGCAGTACCTGGTTCTTGGGGGAATCTCTCTACCCAGCAACGAAGTCTCGACGTTCACTCGGCGCGTGCAGGCGGCCAAAGGCAGCTTCTACAGCAAGCGGGGACGCCCGTCGGATTGGGAGTGCAAGAGTGGAGACATCCTCAAACGCAATCCGTGGAAGAGGGCATACAACCGCGACTTCTGTAGCGAGGTAGCAAGGATTGCCGGCTCGGTGGGGGCGACCATCTACTCGGTCTCGATCTGCAAGTCGAACATGCACAACCCGATGACTCTCAAGCAGACGATGCCCCTAATGCTGCAAGCTCTCGCGGAGCACTTCGGTGCCGAGTGCAACGAACTGAGAGCCACAGGCCTGATCGTGTCCGACTGGAGTGCGCAGTACCTCGACGAACACCTCAGCAAATGCGTGGGCAGCTACGTCGCAACTCAAGGGCTCCCTTTGCATCCGTCGGTGTACTACGCGAGTTCGAAAGCCACGGTCCCCATCCAAGTCGCCGACCTCGTCGCAGGTGCAACACGCATCGAGTCAGAGGGAGCGGCACACCTCCAAGGCCTCGTCAGGCAGCTGGGTGAGGTCCGCGCCGTGTCACGCGCTGCTGCGGTGACAACCCACTTGCATCACGCATACAAGAACGTCATCAAGTTGTTCTAGTCTTGAAGAAGTCGGCGGGATAGCCGCCCTACTTGCCTCGCGTCCGCGACGCTCGTATAGTTGAAGGGTCGATGGCTCGGCTAGTAGGACTCGTCCGAATGCAGCCGAAATGCCGCGACAACTAGGACCCGGGCCCGCACCGGGTCCTTTTTTGCCCCCTAGGACCACACGACGTGCTGCCAGGAATCGCTCACGACTGCGCGGCGTCGTCCGGCGCCACTCGGACTTGACCAAGCACCTCTTCCCCCACCACAGGTATCCCGTACTCGCGAGCCTTCCGTGCCTTGCTCGACTGCGATCCCGGATCCTGCGCGATCACCGCCGCGACCCCTTTCTTCACACCAGACCACACCACCAGTCCCCGCGCCTCAGAGATCGCAGTCAGTTCGCGCTTGCGCTCTTCCGACATGCCCGTCAGCACCACTAAGTCGCCCGGCTTCAGGTCCACGCCGGTCACTACCTGCGACACCTTCTTCTCAGCCGCCGCGAGCAGACCCTCGACCTCGAGGTCCTGCAAATCCAGCAGCCCCGCGAGCTGCACCACCAGAGCACGCTCGGCAGGCGTCAACAGATCATCGGCGCATACCGCATCCACCACACCGAGCATGTACTGGCGGTTGAGGCGCTCCACGTCGGCATCCGAAAGGCCCAGCGACGTTGCGAGCCCATCCAGTGCCCGACGCTCATCGACCGAGATCTTTCGGTCCACCAACACGCGGCCAAGCAGATCGAGGTACTCGTCCGCTCCTTCGAGGTCGTCCACGGGAGCAAAGCGGCTCACCACATCAGCAAGCATCGCCGAACCCGCCGCAGTCGCCCCCCGCAGCACGGGTGCCACACCGCGGCGCGGTGGCGCGGGCCACTGGAACCTCGCACCCACCTCAAGCCACCTCGCCCACGCCGCACTCCCCCCAGTCTCACCCAGATAAATGGCGAGCAAAGCGGCAGCCGCCTCGGCGTCGGCCAGAGCGGCGTGAGCGTCGGACAACTGCACACCAAAGAACTCACAACACGCGCCCAACTCGGCCGGTGCGCCGAACTGCCGCGCCAAGCGCATGGTGCACAGCGTCATCTCATGCGTGAGGTCCAGCGGCCAACCAGCACGCGCATACTCGGCCGCAAGGAACGCGATATCAAAGACGCTGTTGTGCGCCACGAGCGTGCGTCCAGCCAGCAGACATGTGAGATCACCCACGATGTCGCCAAACACCGGCGCCACCCGCGCGTCGGTTGCATCGATGCGGTGCACGTGCTGCGCGCCCAGGTCTCGCTGGGGATTGACGAGCGTGGTCCATGCGTGCTCGCGCTCGCCGTTGGGGTTCAGAAGGACCACGCCCACCTCGCACACCCGATCCGTGCGGTTGTATGCGAGACCCGTGGTCTCAAAGTCAATAACGGCAAAGCCTGGCATGCGCGTCCTCTCCCTCTACCGCTCGCCGGCCAGTACCCGCTACCTGCCAACGGCCCTGCGTCGACGCGTCACTTACAGCCTGGTGATGACGTTCTCAAAGTAGCGGGAGTGGGTGACCTGCGCAGATTCGATCGAGTCACTGACGAGTGACACGATCTCAATGTCAGGGTTCTGGTTCTCCGCCTCGAGGCGGAGCCGCTGCTTGAAGGCGTCGCGGAAGCCCTGCTCGCCAACGAATGAAGTGACACGGCTCTCGCGGTTCTTGCGGTTGTACTCGATCACGAACCCGGACATGTCACTCTCCCTTCCCTAGAGAAAACGATCTTACGTCGCTTTCAATCTCACGCAAGGCCTGTGATAGAACGTTCACACGGGCGTTAATAAACTCATCGATGCTCTGATCGGACAAGTCGTGAGCAAGACGAGCGATTCTCTGAGCGCCGCTCGTGTCATAGCGCAACTGCTCGAGAAGTTCGAAAAGCCGCGCCTCATTGTTGAGCTTCCCAGACCTCCGGACCCCTGACCAGAAGCCTTTGAGCTCTTCCAGTGGCGCCACTTGCTGTGTCGAGAGACGCTGAGCCATCTCAACTATGGGCACCGCTCCCGGTGACGTCGGCCTTGCTCCGTACCGGATGTCGCGCCCGAACGCATCCGCGAGCGCCTCGTACATATTCGCCCAGCGACCTTGAAGCAAGGTCCGCACCTGCACTTCGAACCACGCGCCCCGGGGCTCATCCAGACGAACCCAAACATGCACCCCGCGGTAGCCAGCGTGCGATCCGTCGCGAAGGTCGTGCACGGCTTCGGCTTCTTGATCAAAGTGCCTGCGAATAGCCTCGACCATGCGGTCCTGATGAGTGAGCGTCATATCCGCTTCGATGCGCACACCTGCAAGATCTTGGATAGACGGCAACTTGTCGCTCCGCCGCCG
>Ga0222423_1000935_pt1 | contig 15228 bp, 10 predicted proteins | sample 3A0metagenome_FD_182472 | JGI IMG/M metagenome (GOLD analysis project Ga0222423, IMG submission 182472) | Enriched microbial communities from leaf-cutter ant dump, University of Wisconsin, Madison, United States - 3A0 (version 2) | ecosystem: Environmental > Terrestrial > Nest > Insects nest >...
CCCCCCGCCATCGCCTTGCACCACAAGGCCGTTCTGGGTGGTCAGCACACCTTCGTTATTGACGGTAAAGGCCCCGTCACGCGTATAGAGATTGCCATTGGCGCCATTGACGACAAAGAAAGCCCCCTCGCCCTCAAGCGCCACATCATAGGGATTGCCGGTCTGAAGAAAGGTGCCTTGCGAAAAATCACGGCCGACGCCCTTGTCGAAGGCAAAATGGGCCGCCGTTTTGATCGGATCGTTGAAGGTCGGGCGACCGCGTTCCGGTGCGACCAGAAGCTGCTCGAACTTATAGCCCGTGGTGTTCATATTGGCGAGGTTGTTGGCCGTCACATCCAGCTCACGGCGCAACACCAGCTGACGCGACAAGGCTACATAGGTCGTATTATCCATCCGGCGCGTCCTTTCCTTTATCGGCGTTAACCATACTGATCAGGGTTAAGCAAAAGCCGTGCCAGAAAGACCGAAAAAATAGTTATTTGATTTTATTATATGTTTTTCAAAGACCATAAAAAGACCCGGCAGGAATAGGTAAATCCTGCCGGGTCTGTTCATTCTCCCTGCGAAGCAGGGATCAAGATACCTATGGTCTGATGGCTTCCTCAAACGGCCCCACCGGCAAGGCACTGTCATACAGCGTGCAGGTCGGGCTGTCGGCCCAGCAATAGCGCACATATTTCGCTGTCCCCACCGCAGGCCCCGTCAGACGCACCACATCCCCCGCAAGCGTCGCTGACGCATATTGGCAGGTCGAGCGGTCGTCTTCGCACAACTCGAAACTGATGGGGAAGGCGGTGCTATAGGACACAAGCCGCCCGTCGATCTGACCGAAGCGCACGATCACGGTTCCGCCTGAACGTGTCACCGCCACCGGCACAGGGCCGGAACGGGTCAGATTTGCCTTGTAAATCAACGACTGTGCCGCGCGGGACAGGCGCTTGCCCACCGTCGTCTTATCCAGAGGATGAATATCATCGGGATTGCCGACATCAAGCGTCACCGCCAGAGCGGCATTACCATCTTTGGTGACCGCCTGACGCTGGGCCTCGCGGACATGCGCCCACCAGGAATCGACCGGCTTCGTCGGGCGCGGGCCGAAATCGGCCAGTTGCACCACAAGGAAGGACAGGTCACTGCCGAACTGACCGCGCCAGTCCTTGAACAGTTCCGTCAGCAGGGCCTCATAGGTGAAGGGTTCACCGGCATTGGATTCCCCCTGATACCACAGCGCCCCCTTGAGGCCATAGGCCCCGATCGGGGCGATCATGCCGTTATACAGGGTCGTCTGGCCGCTGATATTGCCCCACGGTGCGCTGGGCGGATTGCGCTGACCTTCGGCCACCCTCTGATAATGCCAGCCGTCATCAAGCGCCACGGAACTGCCGTCGGCAAAGGTGATATGGCGCGGCGTTGCCGAATACAGACCGCCATAACTCCACAGATCGAGCGCATTGACGGTGACGACATTGTCACCGGCCTTCAGCGTACCTGCGGGAATCTTATAGACGCGCGGCGTCGAAGGCCCCGCCGTATAGCCGACGCCCACCCCATTGACCCATGTCTGGTCTATGTCATCGACCGGCCCAAGGGTCAGTATGGCCTCGCCCTGTGCCTGTCTGGCCGAGACTTTCACACTTCGGGCATACCACAAAGGCCCGTTATAGGTTTTCAGCGCCTCGACGCCCCAGTCCTCGAAATACTGGCTGACATCCGGCACCTTGGGCCAGTTGCTGATGTCCTTTGCCGCCCAGGGCGTCCCCTCACCGCCGCTTGCGGCCCACCAGCGGGCAAAATCCTCACCGAAGCGGGCATAGGCCGCCGAAGCGTCCGTGCCGTAGAGTTTCAGCAGATCGAGCGAATCTTCATGACCACCGACCTCACGCAGCCCCTGCTCGCTGATCCACGGACGAATATTCGACCCGCCCCATGAGGCATGAATCAGGCCGATGGGCACCTTGACCGAGGCTTGCAGGTCGCGGGCAAAGGTATAGCAGACCGCCGACCAGTTCGGTACGGTTTCCGGCGCTGCGGTCTGCCATTGCACCGGCGTATGAAAATGCTCCAGCGGCTTCAGGCTGTCATGCTTTTCCACCGTCAGCATACGGATCGTGTCATTGGCCGAATCCGCCGCCAGCGCCTCGGCCCCATAGGCGCGGCTCAGGGGGAATTCCATATTCGACTGACCGGAACAGAGATAGACATCGCCAAACAGCACATCCTCCACCGCCTGATGTGCGCCTGATGCCGTTTGCACCTCAAGCCGGTACGGGCCACCGGCGGTTCTGGCCCCCAGCGTCGCCTGCCAGTGGCCATCCGCATCCGCCGTCGCCTGCGCGCTTTCGTCCCCGATGGTCAGGGTCACGCCTTCGCCCGCCCCCGCCTGTCCCCAGACACTGACCGGTTTATCCCTTTGCAGGACGGCATGATCCTGAAACATATCCGCCAGAAGCGGTTTCGCCTGCGCCAGAGCCATAGACGGCAAACTCAGGGTTACCGCTACCAGCATGGCCGCTTTCAGGGGCAGGCCCCGTCTCATTGTCCGCATCTGTTTTCTCCCGATATATATGTTTTGCCCAAAGACTAACGCGGCCTCAGACAGACTTCAATGAGGAAAAATTCAGATAATTTAATGTCTTACAATTTTGATATTTGAAATACAAATTGGGCGCACAGCCCCTTGCCCTGCATTACGGCGATTTAATTGGATTTTTAGCTCAGAACAGACGAAGCTGAAAGCCATAGAGGAAACCATAAGAAAAACGCCGTAATTATGTCACTGGCCCTTTCCACCCTTTTGTATGAATGGCGGCGCTATATGGCGGCGGTCATTGCGCTGGCTGTGGCGGGCCTTCTGGTTCTGTCTCTGGTCGGCATGTTCATGGGGATCGGCAAATCCTTTACCGCCACTATCGACCGCTCACCGGCCGACCTGATGGTACTGCCGCCCGATTCCGACGGCTTCGGCTCAAGCCAGCCGCGCCGCAATATCCCGACCCTGTTCCAGCACCCCGAAGTGGTCGAGGTCATGCCCTACACGGTAAGCTGGGCCTTCTGGCAGAACTTTCCGTCACCGGAAAAACCCTTGCGCCGCGAAGGGGTGCAGATCATCGTCATCGACCCGATGGAAGGGGCCGTGACCCTGCCTAATGATTTTCCCGAACATATTATTGTTGCGCTTCAGGAACCCTATTCCGTCATTATCGACTCAACCTCACTGGCCAAGCTGGGGGTCGAGGTCGGCGACAAGGCCAATATCAACGGGCGCACGGTCAATGTACGCGGCACGGTGGATAACTATCCCAGCCTGTTTAATTCGATGATCTTCACCTCGCGCCAGACGGCCAAACTTCTGGGCATCTACAGCGAAGGGCCGCGGGTCGGCACCTTGCTGGTGAAACTGCGCGATCCGTCCCGCGCCGATATTGTCGCCGGTGAGCTGAATACCATCGGCAAGGGTCAGTTCAAAGCCTGGACGCGGGCCGAACTGTCCAAAAAGAATCAGGCCCAGATGTTCAAGGAATCCTTCATCGTCATCATGCTGGGCTTCATGCTGCTGGTGGGGGTATTTATCGGCGTGGTTATTACCTGGCAGACCCTTCAGGGGGCTATTCTGGCCAATATCAAGGAGTTCGCCTCTCTGCGCGCGCTGGGGGTATCGATGGGCAGCCTGAGGCTGATCATCATGGAACTGAGCCTGTGGGTCGGGGTGGCCGGTCTGGGGATGACGGCGGTTCTGGTAATGGGCGTCACCGCACTGGCGCGCCTGTTCAGCCTGAATATGTACTATCCCCTGTGGGCCATTATCACCATTTCCGTCATGCTTGTGGTGATTGCCATCCTGTCGGGCTTTCTCTCGCTCGGCGTCCTCAAGAAAAGCCAGCCAGCGGATTTGTTACGATGACCACAGAACTGGCGACCAAAAAACTGGCGATAGATGCGAAAGGCATCACCAAGGGCTACAAGATCGGCAAGACGCGTCAGGACGTCCTGAAAGATGTCGATTTCAATGCCTATCATGGTCAGGTCACCATGGTCATGGGGCCGTCAGGGTCGGGCAAATCGACACTGGTGGCCACCCTGTCGGGCCTGTTGCAGCCGGATGGCGGCAAGGTCATAGCCCTGGGCGAAGACCTGTGGGCCAAGAAAAAAAATCAGATCGACCGCTTCCGCCTCGATCACTGCGGCTTTATCTTTCAGGGCTTCAACCTGTTTCCGGCGCTCAATGCCACCCAGCAGGTCGAGCAGGTACTGAAATATTGCCGCGTGCCGAAATCCGAAGCCCGCAGACGCGCACAGGCCGCCCTGACCGAGGTGGGACTGGAAAAGCGCCTGAAACAGATGCCTTCGGCCCTGTCCGGCGGTGAAAAACAGCGCGTGGCCATTGCCCGCGCCCTGTCCAAGAACCCGCAGCTTCTGTTTGCCGACGAACCGACCTCGGCGCTCGATTCCGTGTCCGGTCAGGTGGTCATCAAGCTGTTGCACCGCGCCGCCCATGAACATGGGGCCGCCGTGATCTGCGTGACCCACGACCCGCGCCTCGAAGCCTATGCCGACCGCATTATTCATATGGAAGACGGAAAGATCCTCAGCGATGATTTCGTCAACAAGCCCTGAGAGCCTCCGCATGTCCCAAGCCCCCTTCCGTCTTCACCTCCTCTGGCGTCCGCTCTGCGTATCCGGTCTGGCGCTTCTGGCCCTGTCCGGCTGCGGGATGAAACCGCCTGCGGGTAAGGATGCCTCCGGTGCCGAGGCCAAGACCCCTGAATCCCCCTATGCCGCCATTGCCAACGGCAAGGTCGATGTCGAAGGCGGGGTGATCGAGGTCGCCGCCCGCCGCGCCGGTGTCGTCGAGGCGGTGCTGGTTCAGGAAGGCGATCAGGTCGTAAAAGGCCAGATTCTCGCCCGTCAGGAAAGCGACCAGCCGCGTCTGGCGGTCGGACGCGCCCGCGCCGCCGTCAATGAAGCCGTCACCGCCAAGGCCCTGACGCGGGTACGCCTCGACAGCGCCCAGCGCGAATATGACCGCTACGCCAAGCTGGCCCCGTCGAACTTCGTCGCCGCCCAGAAGCTCGATGCCCAGCGCGACGCCATCCGTGAGGCCGAAGCCACGCTGGCGGCACAGGATGCGGCCATTGCCTCGGCCCGCGCCGGTCTGGCGCAATCGGAATATGATCTGGAACTGACACTGGTGCGCGCACCGGTCGATGGGCGCATCGTCCGCCGCTATGCCAATCCGGGCGCGGGGGCCTCGACCCTCAATGTCTCGACCATGTTCGATCTGGAACCGAAAACCGAGCGTATCATCCGCTCGGAAATCGTCGAAAGCTCCATCCCCGATGTCAGCATCGGTCAGGAAGCCGAAATCATTCCCGAAACCGACCAGTCAAAGGTCTATGTCGGCACAGTCAAGCGCGTGGCTGCCACCTTCGGGGCGCGCAAGCTGAAATCGGACGGCGGCAACGAGGCCTCGGATGAGCGCGTCGTCGAGGTCGTGGTCGCTGCCGACGGTGTACCCTTCCTGATCGGCCAGCGCGTACTGGTCAAATTCATGAAGCCCGGCCAGAAAGCGGGCGTCAAACGCGAAGCGCCCAAACCGGCCACCCCGCCCAAAAAGAAATAGCATAAAGCGCTTCCCCCCGTCCTTGTGGCGGGGTTTCTTTTTGGCGGCGGTTTATTTTGACTGGCCATCCCTGCCGGTTGCGGTTAATTCTTATTTCAAATTTAATTAAAGCGCGTCACAGCCAAAAAATACCGGCAGGGAGCCAGACCATGACACAGTTTACACGCCGTATGTTCGGCAAGGGCGCAGGCGCTTTGCTCTGTGCCTGCGGCCTGCCTCGACAGGTATTGGCTCAAAACGCCTTGCCCCGTCCGGTCGTCACACCGGCCCTGTCCTCACCGGCCTATGACAGGGTTCACCTCAGGCCCAGCCGTCTGGACACCCAGCTCAGGCACCAGCATGACCTCTTTATGGGCCTTGAAGATGACCGCCTGCTCAAGCCGTTCCGCGTGCGGGCCGGTCAGGCGGCACCGGGGACGGATATGGGCGGCTGGTATGATGCTTCGGACGACTTCCATATCGACCCCGATGACTGGAGTACGGCCAACTGGCACGGCTATATTCCGGGCCACAGCTTCGGTCAGTATGTGTCCGGCCTGTCGCGCCTCTATGCCGCGACAAAGGATCAGGCCACCGCCGATAAGGTTACCGGCCTGATCAGGGCCTATATACCGACTATTTCGCCGCAGTTTTTCGACGATTACAACCTGCCGACCTATACCTATGACAAGATCGTCGTTGGCCTGATCGATGCTTATCAGCATGTCGGGGTGACAGAGGCCAAAGCCGCGCTCGATAAGGTCACCGACGCCGCCCTGCCCTATTTTCCCGAAAAGGCACTGACCCGTGAGGAACGGCGCGCAAGGCCCTATAGCCGCGAAGCCGAAATCTGGGATGAACCCTATATCCTGCCCGAACATCTGTTTCAGGCGTGGAAGCTGGGGTTCGGTGACCGTTACCGGCAACTGGCCCTGCGTTATCTTCAAAATGACGCCCTGTTCATGCCTCTGGCGGCAGGCATCAGCCCCCTGAAAGGCAAACATGCCTATAGCCATGTCAATGCGCTCAATTCAGCCATCGAAGCCTATTATGCCACCGGTGACGACACTTACCTCAGGGCAGCGATCAACGGCTTTGATTTCGTAGTGCGTCAGTCCTATGCCACCGGCGGCTGGGGGCCGAACGAAGAACTTCTGGCGGCGGACGATACCGACACCCTGCTGACCATGCTGAGCGATACGCGGCGCACCTTTGAAACCCCGTGCGGGGCCTATGGCCATTTCAAGCTCACCCGCTCCCTGCTGAAAATCACCAAAGACAGCCGCTATGGCGACAGCATGGAACGCGTGCTGTACAACACCATTCTGGGGGCGCTGCCGACCACGGAAAACGGCGACAGCTTCTACTATTCCGACTATAGCCCCACGGCGAAAAAGGGCTTTCGCGGCGAACAGTGGCCCTGCTGTTCCGGCACCTTCATTCAGCTTGTGGCCGATTACGGCATCAGCGCCTATCTGACCGATGCCGGGGGCGTCTATGTCAATCTCTATGTCCCGTCAGACCTCAGGACAGAGGCTGGCGGCACCGGCCTGCGCCTGAGCCAGACCACCGACTATCCCCTGACCCCGACCAGCCGTATCCGCCTTCAGCCGGACAAGCCCGCCCGTTTCAGCCTGAATCTGCGCATACCGGACTGGGCCGGCAAGGCCACCCGCGTCACGATCAATGGTCAGGCCTATGACGGGGACATGGCCGCCGGTCGCTTCCTGCCAATATCCCGCCTGTGGCAGTCAGGTGATGTCGTGGAAATCCACTTCGATATGCCCCCGCGCCTTGAGCCGCTGAATGACGCCCATCCCGAATGGGTCGCCGTTCTCACCGGCCCGCTGGTGCTGTTCCCCATAGACGCGCCCGATGAAGCGCTTGATCCGGCAGTGTGGCACGCGGTTACCCGCAGCGGCCCTGAGGACTGGTGCGTCCAGACGCCCTCCGGTGCAGTGCAACTGAAGCCCTTTATGGCCATCAGCGACGAAACCTATCGTCTGTATAGCCGCGTCACGGTCTGAGGTCGCAAAAAAACCGCCGGATGATCCGGCGGCTTTCATAGGTCAGTATCTTTGCAGACCGGAAAACGCTCTAATCTACGGCCTCGGCGCGTGAGGCATTCTTGTCCTTGGCCGGTGTGATGTCGAAGGCGATCTTGCCTTCGGCCAGCTTGACCAGAATATGCCCGCCACGCACCAGCTTGCCGAACAGGATTTCATCCGCCAGAGGCTTCTTGATGTTTTCCTGAATGACGCGGGCCAGAGGCCGTGCGCCATAGAGTTCGTCATAGCCGTTTTCGGCCAGCCACTTGCCCGCCTCCTCGGTCAGTTCGATCGAGATATTGCGGTCAGCCAGCTGCATTTCCAGTTGCAGGATAAATTTCTGCACGACCTGAGAAATGACTTCAGGCTTCAGCTGGCTGAAGGGCACGATGGCATCGAGACGGTTGCGGAATTCCGGCGTGAACAGACGCTTGATCGCCGCGTCGTCCTCGCCTTCGACCCGTCCGCGCCCGAAGCCGATCGAGTTCTTCTGATTGTCCGAAGCGCCCGCATTGGTGGTCATGATCAGCACCACATTGCGGAAATCGACCTTCTTGCCGACCGCATCCGTCAGCTGGCCATGATCCATGACCTGAAGCAGGATGTTGTAGATATCCGAGTGGGCCTTTTCAATTTCATCGAGCAGCACGACCGCATGCGGTTGCTGATCGACGGCATCGGTCAGAAGCCCGCCCTGATCATGGCCGACATAGCCCGGAGGCGCCCCGATCAGGCGCGACACCGTATGGCGTTCCATATATTCGGACATATCAAAGCGCAGCAGATCGATCCCGAGCGTCGAGGCCAGTTGCTTGGCCACCTCGGTCTTACCCACGCCGGTCGGGCCGGAGAACAGGTAACAGCCGATGGGCTTTTGCGGATCACGCAGGCCCGCACGGGCCAGTTTCATGGCCGAGCTGAGTTGCGCAATGGCTTCGTTCTGGCCAAAGACCACCCGTTGCAGATCGACCTCAAGGTCACGCAGGGCCTCGGTGTCGGATTTGGACACCGACTTCGACGGGATGCGGGCGATCTTGGCGATGACCGCTTCGATTTCCTTTGGCCCGATAACCTTTTTACGCTTCGATTCCGGCAGCACCATTTGCAGGGCACCGGCCTCGTCGATGACGTCAATCGCCTTGTCCGGCAGCTTGCGGTCGGTGATATAGCGCGCCGACAGTTCCACCGCCGTCTTGATGGCCGGATCGGTATATTTCAGATTATGGAAGGTCTCGTAATAGGGCTTGAGGCCTTTCAGAATCTTGATGGTGTCATCAAGGCTCGGCTCATTGACGTCGATCTTCTGGAAGCGACGCACCAGAGCGCGGTCCTTCTCGAAGTGCTGGCGATATTCCTTATAGGTGGTCGATCCCATGCAGCGCAGGGCACCCGACGCCAGGGCGGGCTTCAGCAGGTTCGAGGCATCCATGGCCCCGCCCGAAGTCGCACCGGCCCCGATGACCGTATGGATTTCATCGATGAACAGCACGGCATTGGGATGGGCCTCAAGCTCCTTGACGACCTGCTTGACGCGCTCCTCGAAGTCGCCGCGATAGCGGGTGCCCGCCAGCAGCGTCCCCATATCGAGGCTGTAGATGGTTGCACCCGACAGGACTTCGGGCACTTCGCCGTCAACGATCTTTTTGGCCAGACCTTCGGCAATGGCCGTCTTGCCCACCCCCGGATCACCGACCAGCAGCGGGTTGTTCTTGGTGCGGCGGCACAGGATCTGGATGCAGCGCTCGACCTCGGCCGACCGCCCGATCAGCGGATCGACCTTGCCGTGACGCGACTTCTCGTTCAGATCGACGCAATAGGCCGCCAGGGCGTCATTCGACGCCGCCTTGCCGCCCTTGTCTTCCGGCGTCGTATCTTCGGTCGCCCCGCGCACGGCGCGCGGTTCGGACGCGCCGGGCTTCTTGGCGATGCCGTGGGCGATATAGTTGACCGCATCATAGCGCGTCATCTCCTGCTCTTGCAGGAAGAAGGCAGCATGGGATTCGCGTTCCGAGAAAATCGCCACCAGCACATTGGCGCCGGAGACTTCATCGCGGCCGGAGCTCTGGACATGGATCACCGCGCGCTGAATGACGCGCTGGAAACCGGCCGTGGGCTTGGCTTCTTCAGATTGCGGCACGATCAGGGATTTCAGATCAGTGTCGATATAGGTGGCCAGAGCCGTGCGCAGCTTGGTCAGATCGACATTGCAGGCAGTCATTACGCCTGCCGCGTCGGCATCATCGACAAGGGCCAGCAGCAGATGCTCCAGGGTCGCATATTCGTGGTGATGCGCATTGGCATGACCGACGGCGCGGTGCAGGGTTTCTTCGAGGGCGCTGGAAAACGATGGCATGACGGCCTCTCCTTGGAGCTTGGGTTACCTGGGGTACGCGATACCAGAGCCTGTTCCGTTCAAAATGAATCGGAACACGCTCTGACTTTTTTGTTTCAACGCGCTTTTTAATCCGAAAAGTGCGTCACACTTTTCGGAAAGCGCTCTAATCTGTCTCCATCGTACACTGGAGGGGATGCTGGTGGCCTATGAGGGGATTTGTCATCAGCCTTCTTAGTCCTTTTCCATCGTACACTGAAGCGGGTGCTGATGACGACGGGCCATGTCCACGACCTGCGCGACCTTGGTTTCCGCCACCTCATAGGTATAAACGCCGCATACGCCCACGCCCGTCTGATGGACATGGAGCATGATCACAGTGGCCTCCTCGCGCGATTTGTTGAAAAACCGCTCAAGGACGTACACCACGAACTCCATCGGCGTATAATCGTCGTTGAGTATTAAAACCCTATAAAGCGAGGGTTTCTGAGGCTTGGGCTTGGCATCGATAATGGCAAAGGGCGCGTGCGCGGGCTTATCGCCATCCGTCATCTCAGGCGAATGCGAAGCCAGTCTGTGCGGCGCAGTTGCGGTCACCATTACCTCTGTTTGTGTCTTCGTCTCAGTTCTCAAGATAGTGCAAACTTTATCGCTGTTAAGGGGCAGAACTGCCCGCAGGTCTGATTGTTCAATCACAGTTTAATGAGACTCGTTACAAAGCGACATGAATTTCGCGTGAGGAAAAAATAAAAAATCCCCGCCACACACCGGTAAGGGCATATGGCGGGGACTGAAAACGATCCGTCTGAATATCCGGCCTGAGAGCCGAAATCAGGCCTTAGAGCGCTTTCCGTTCTAATTGAATCGGAACAGCGCTCTTATTTTTTGTTTTGACGCGCTTTTGAATCCGAAAAGTGCGTCACACTTTTCGGAAAGCGCTCCAGTGTATCTAGTATCGTTTTTGAATTTGAAGTTCGCCCGGCGTTTGATATCAAAATGAGGCGAACTTCAAATTCACGATACTAGCGGAACGACTGGAACTTTTCGACCGAAGCCGTCAGACGGGCATTGATCGGCTTGAAGCTGTCCTTGAACGAGGCCGACAGGGTTTCGGTCAGGCTGTTCAGCTCGGCCACATAGGCTTCGAGCGACGACTTGGCATAGGCCGACTGAAGCTCGACCACTTCCTGCACGCTCTTGGCCGAGGACAGGCTCTTGGCAGCGGCCACGCCATCTTCCCAGCTCTTCTTGGTGAAGGCAGCGGTTTGCGCGCCAACGGCTTCGACGCCCTTGGTGGCGGCGGTGAAACTTTCGATCACAGCTTCAAAATTGCTCTTCGACAGGCTGTTGACTTCGTTCAGCGCGTTGAGGCTCTTTTCGACGCCATCCTTGAAGGCCTGATTACCAGCGGCGGCAACACGATCGGTGGTGGCTTTGAAATCTTGTGCAGACATGGAGGAAACTCCGAAAACATTGATGGGGAGGGTGGAACACAGGTCTCAGATAAAAGGGCTTGGCCCGTTTTGGCCGACAATCCGTACTCATAAGCGTCTGCCAAATGTGAGCCTGTGTATAACGCAGATGCAGCATGAAGTCAAACAAAAATTGTGCGCTGCACAATGGTGACGCAAATGTGATGTCCCTTTTACGCTTTTCCGGCGAATCCCGACGCAATTTGGCCCGAAAAGAGCGGCATGGCATAAGGACTTGGTAAGGTTTTGGGCGTGTTCTGTTTACAGAATAAAAAAATCTGACAAATTTGCATTCCGTGCCTATGGTTAATAACGGGATGTTCAGATTAACAGCGCTTTACAAGACCGGAGGGCGTCCCTGCATCGCGGGGCCTCAGGCGTTTAGTTTAGACAGGACAAAGTATGATGCGTAATTGGTCAGACCTTTGGGGGACAGCTACACAATCCACACGCAGACAAGGCAGCCTGAAGGGGCTGACCGCGCTGATGGTGGCCTCGGCCCTGATGACCACGCCCGCTCTGGCCAGCGATCCCGCCGACAGTCCGCGCTATGCCGCCATCGTCGTCGATGCGCAATCCGGCGAAGTCTTCTATTCCATGCGCGCCGACAGCCCGCGTTATCCCGCCTCGATCACCAAGGTCATGACCCTGTATATGGTCTTTGAGGCCATGGCGCGCGGCGAGCTGAAGCCTGATGACCTGATCACCCTGTCGCCCCACGCTGCCACCATGCCGCCCACCAAGTCGAACCTGCGGCCCGGCGACACCATTCCCGTCGATACAGCCATGCGCATCGTCGCCGCCTATTCGGCCAATGATCTGGCGGCCGCTCTGGGGGAACATATTGCCGGCAGCGAAAGCCGCTTTGCCGCCCTGATGACCGTCAAGGCGCATGAACTGGGCATGACCCGCACCAATTTCGTCAATGCTTCCGGCCTGCCCGATGACCGACAGGTCTCCAGCGCCCGCGACATCGCCATACTGGCCCGCGCCGTAATGCGCGACTATCCGCAATATTATGAATATTTCCACGTCCCCAGTGTCACATACAACGGACGCACCTATACGAACCACAACCCGCTTCTGGCCTTGCCGGGCGTGGACGGCATGAAGACCGGCTATATCAATGCCGCCGGTTACAATCTGGTGGCGTCACAGCGCAAGGGCGACCGCCGCCTGATTTCGGTCATGCTCGGCGGCTCTAACAAGGCCCAGAGACGTGAGCATGTCACCTATCTGATGAAAACCGGCTTCGACGTCATCGAACGGCGCAACAAGGGCGAAGCCATCACCATCGCCCAGGCCGAATTCCGCCCGCACTACAGCGCCAGTCAGGCCCTGTATGCCGCTCTCGAAGCCCGCGAGGACAATGGCCCCGCCGTACAGCGCCTGAGCAGCAACACCGCCAATGCCCCCGCCGTGGTCGATACCCTGACCCGCCCCAAACCCGAAGCGAAACAGACCGCCGCCAGGGCCGTCACCAAAAAGAAAAAACCCGATGCCGTCTGGGGCGTGCAGGTCGGGGCCTTCAAGCAAAAATCTCTGGCCAGCAACTGGCTGGCCAATCTGCAAAAGCGCTTCGACCTCAAGGGGGCGACCCGCGAGGTCACCAGAACCGATGCCGGCTGGTATCGCTCGCGCTTCACCGGCCTGACCCAGTCCGAAGCGCAGAACGCCTGCAAGGCCATCAAGGCCAGGCGGCTCGACTGCATGGTCATCAAGTCCTGATCCTGCGCCTGTGACCACACAAAGAAAGGCCCCTCTGTCACCAGAGGGGCCTTTCTTTTTGATCGCATATCTCTGCCGTCAGAGACAATTGGCAAAAGGCCGGTTGCCTGACCTTTTGCCACAATGTCTTAGTAATCGGCGAAGAAGTCCTGCGTCCCGTGAGCTTCGATGGCCTCGGCCAGACGCGACAGGGCGTGAACATAGGCCGCGGTACGGACGCTGGTCTTGTTCTTTTCCGCGATGTTCCAGATCGCGCGACCTTCGCGTTCGACGATCTTGAGCAGACGGGCGTGAATTTCTTCCAGATCCCAGGCATAGCCCTGACGGTTCTGCACCCACTCGAAGTAGGACACGGTCACACCACCGGCATTGGCCAGAATGTCAGGCAGAACGATGATGCCCTTCTTGTTGAGGATGTCGTCCGCTTCCGGCGTGATCGGGCCATTGGCCAGTTCGACGATGACGCGGGTCTTGATCTTGTCGGCATTGCCCTTGTGGATCATGTCCTCAAGTGCGGCAGGCACCAGAACGTCGGATTCGATCTCAAGCAGTTCGTCACCGGAAATGGCCTTCAGGCCATGCTCGGCAGCGAAGGCGCTGACGCGCTGACCGGCGGTTTTCGCCTTGATCAGAGCGGCAACATCCAGACCGTTTTCGTCATAAACCGCACCTTCGGAATCCGAAACGGCGATGATCTTGTGACCGTCGCTGGCCATCAGTTCGGCCATATACTGCCCGGCATTGCCAAAGCCCTGAATGACGACGCGGGCGGGGCCGTTGAGGCCCATTTCCGTGGCCAGATGGCGCACCAGATAGAAGCCGCCGCGGGCCGTGGCGTCATTACGGCCCAGCGAACCGCCCAGAGCGATCGGCTTACCGGTGATGACGCCCGGCTCGTTACGGTCAACGATCTTGTTATATTCGTCGGCCATCCAGCCCATGATCATGGCATTGGTATAGACGTCCGGCGCGGGGATGTCGCGCTCAGGGCCAACGACGCGGGCAAAGGCCTGCATATAGCTGCGTGACAGGCGCTCCAGTTCGGCCTTCGACAGCTTGCGCGGATCAACCTTCACGGCGCCCTTGCCGCCGCCGTAAGGCAGGTTCATCACGGCGCACTTGAAAGTCATCCAGAAAGCGAGGGTTTCCGCTTCTTCCGCCGAGGCGTCCGGGTGATAGCGGATGCCGCCCTTGGTCGGGCCACGGGTGTCGTCATAGCGGCAGCGCCAGGCGAGGAACGAACGGCGCGAACCGTCATCCATACGCACTACCAGACGCGCCTTGGTCGTCTCCTGCGGATATTTGAGCTTTTCGATCACGTCCGGGTCAACATTAAGGAACCGGGCAGCTTCATCCAGGCGCTCAAGGGCGCGATCAAAAAGGTTATCCGTCATGTAGTCTCCAAATGAGTCTGGCCCCTGCATCACGTCGCAACGGGGCGGTGGTCGCATTATTGTGTTTTTAGGCGCAATATTTTTGCGAGCGCAGACTTATTGCGTTAATTTTTCCGACACAAGCGATTTTTAAGTTTCATTAGATACTAAACTGGTTGCGCCTGTAATAAATTTCACCTCGTCTTTTAACAGCCGATACGCGTAACACCTTTAAGAAAAAGCCGAATCCGGTAGCAAAAGTTACGACATTTACCCTGTCCGGCACCACCGCGGAGGGAGTCATTTTTTTTGCTGTGCGTCGCTTTGTATCAGGGCGCGCGTCAGTTCTGCCGCCGTCACAGACCCCAGCAGCGGCCGCACCCCCATGCGCGCCAGATCCTCCGCCTGTGCGCCGTCGGGCAAAAGGGCGAGGATGGTCATCTGCCCGCCCTGTACCGTCTGGGTATCACGCAGGCGCTGGAAATAGGCCGCAAGTTTCTGATGATTCTGCGGCTCGGACAGGTCTTCAAATGCACCGGTGGCGATCAGACACCCCTGCACCCGCCCCTGCTGGGCCAGAGACAGGGCGCGCGGACGGCTTTTGGTACTGAGGCAGCGATGGCCCATCTGCTCCAGCAGGGTACGCAACCGCACGCTTTCGAGCCGGTCATCGGAC
>Ga0222423_1000936_pt1 | contig 15222 bp, 11 predicted proteins | sample 3A0metagenome_FD_182472 | JGI IMG/M metagenome (GOLD analysis project Ga0222423, IMG submission 182472) | Enriched microbial communities from leaf-cutter ant dump, University of Wisconsin, Madison, United States - 3A0 (version 2) | ecosystem: Environmental > Terrestrial > Nest > Insects nest >...
CTCGGTCATCGCTTCGAGCGAGGGCTGGCCGATGGCGGACAGCATCGCCGTGATTTCGGCGTCGTTGGGGCCGATGTGGCGGGCGATGAAGGCGTCGTGGTGTTCGAGATCGCGCAGCGAAGGCGTGGTCTGGCTCATGGCAAAGGGCACTCGATGATGCTCGCGCGAGCCGCGCGAGAGGCGCCCCTCTGTCCTTTTGCCTGAGAGTTTGGAAGCGGCACCCGTGACGGTGCCGGCTTCGTGCCCCTTCGGCGCCGGATCGAACCGGTCTCTCCAGAGTGTGCGCACGCGGCGGTCTGTGGCCTGAGCGATTACGGGCGTTGCGCCTTCGGCAGCGGGACGAATCCCGCTTCTCCCGCCGCGAACGGGAAAGCGCGAAGTATAGCCGGACGGCGCGCGCGCCGGCGCAAGCACGGGCGGTTGGGCGGCGCTGGAGGGCACATCGGGGAGGCGCGGTAAATTTTCTTGACTAATTGTTCCATTATTGGCATGGTCGACAACATGGCCAGAACCAAGGAATTCGATGTGGACCGCGTTCTCGATGCCGCCGTGGCGGTCTTTCGCGAGCACGGCTATGCGGGCGCGTCGGCCAGCATGCTGACCGGGGCGATGAAGATCGGTCGGCAAAGCCTGTACGACACCTTCGGTGATAAGTGGAAGCTGTACTGCGCGGCGGTGCGTCGCTACAGCGACGCCGAGTGCCAGGCGCACCTGGATGCGCTGGCCGGGTCGGAGCGCGCGATCGACGGCCTTGGCTCGATGATGGCGCGCGTGGTGGCCGAGGCGCGCCGACCTTGCCTTGGCGTGAGCTCGATCAGCGAGTTCGGCAGTTCGAACAAGGATCTCTGTCGCCTGCACGAAAGTCGCGGCAGGGCACTGCGCAAGGCGCTCTCGGCGAAGATCGCCCAAGCGCAGGCACAGGGAGACGTGAATTCGCTACTCGATGCGGAGCAGGCTGCGGCCTTCCTCGTCGCGAATGTCGCGGGAATACGCCTTTCCGCCCGGGGTGGGGCTGGAGATGCGGAATTGAAGGCGCTGGGCCAGCTTGCCCTGCAGGCATTGCGCTGATTTTTTTGTCCTTAAATTGAACGATTGTTCCAGAAAGGAGGGGCCCATGAAAGCCGTACAAATGAGGACCGTCGGTGATTCCGGCGTACTTGAATACACCGATGTCCCGGACCCGGCACCCGGGGCAGGACAGGTGCTGGTCGCCGTGGCGGCGGCCGGCGTGAACTTCATGGACATTGCCGTTCGCCAGGGGCAGGTGTGGACGGACAAGCCCAATCCGAAAACCCTCGGCGTGGAGGGCGCCGGCCGCGTGCTCGCGCTCGGCGAGGGCGTGGACGACTTCGCCGTCGGCGATCGAGTGGCCTGGGGTTATGCGCCGGGCAGCTACGCGGAGAAGCTCGTCGCGCCGGCCGGCTCGCTGGCGCGGTTGCCGGACGACATCGATTTCCGTACCGCGGCCTCGCTGATGATGAACGGCTTCACCGCCAGTCATTTCGCCACCGAATTCCATCCGGTGCAGCCGGGTGAGATCGCGCTGGTGCATGCGGCGGCCGGCGGTGTCGGCACCTTGCTCACGCAGTTCATCAAGCTGCGCGGCGGCAAGGTGATCGCGCGTGTGTCGTCCGAGGCCAAGGCCGCAGTGGCAAGGCAGGCTGGTGCCGACGAAGTCGTCGTGGACCGTGAAGGAAATTTCGTCGACGCGATCATGCTCCTGACCGGCGGCCGTGGTGTGGACGTGCTCTACGACGGTTCCGGCCCGGTCACTTTCCAGGCCTCGCTGGACGTGCTGCGTCATGCCGGCACCTTCTGCTGGTATGGCCCGGTACTTGAGGCCTCGCGCACGATCGAACTGTTCCGCCTGCCACGCAGTATCAAGATCGGCTACGCCAGCTTCCTCGACCACATACGCAGCCCGGAATTGCTGCGCATGCGTGCCCAATCCCTGTTTGATCTCGTGCGCGAAGGACGGCTCAAGGTGTTCGAGGGCGGAAGTTACCCGCTGGCCGACGCGCCGCGCGCCCATGCCGACCTGTGGAGCCGCCGGACCACTGGCAAGCTTGTCCTGATCCCGCAGGGAGAGACGCCATGAAGAGCGCAAAGGTTGCCCTGGTCTTCGGTGGTTCGCGCGGCATCGGTGCGGCGATCGCGCAGCGCCTGGCGCGCGACGGCCATGACGTGGCTTTTACCTGGGTTTCGCGCGAGGACAGCGCTCGAGCACAGGTGGCGGCTGTGGAACAGGCCGGTTCGCGCGCACTGGCGATCCACGCCGACAGCGCGGATCCGGTCGCCGTCAAGGCTGCGGTGGAAGAAACCATGCGCGTTTTCGGACGACTGGATGTCGCCGTGGTCAACGCCGGCGTGTTGCGTCTGGGAACGATCGACGGCTATCGCCTCGAAGACCTCGACCAGACTCTCGCCGTCAACGTCCGCGGTGTCTTCCTGGCGATCCAGGCCGCGGTGGCGCGGATGGGCGAGGGCGGTCGTGTCATCACCATCGGCAGCAACACCGCCGTGCGCACCGGGCACAAGGGCAGCAGCGTCTATGCGATGAGCAAGGCCGCGGTGGCGGCGATGGTGCAGAACCTTGCACTGGACCTCGCGCCGTGGCGGATCGCCATCAACAACGTCCAGCCGGGACCGACGCAGACCGACATGACTGCCGCGATGGCCGACGAGATCAGAAAATCCATTCCGCTCGACCGCCTCGCGCAGCCGTCCGAGATCGCTTCGCTCGTAGCGTGGCTGGCCGGCGCGGAATCCGGCTTCATGACCGGTTCCAGCCTCACGATCGACGGTGGCTTCGTGCTGTGACGAATCGCGGGCGGCGGGCGTGGGTGACGAGCTGGACGATCGTGTGGCGGGCCGGCATCCGGAGGGTTGTTGTCGGGTAATGCAGCAACAAAAATCGGCAACAAAAAACCCGCCAGATCAGCGGGTTTCTTGGGGTTCCGCGGACTTCCATGGAAGCCTGCGGACTATGTAGTGGTGCCCAGGAGAGGACTCGAACCTCCACGGTTTTACCCGCTAGTACCTGAAACTAGTGCGTCTACCAATTCCGCCACCTGGGCAAGCCCGGCGTTTCAGCCGGGGCGCGAACCTTACTGGCCGCGCCTTGCGCTGTCAACGCGTCGGCGCGGTTTTTTTTTTCGCGGTCAGTGCGAGAGCGGGGCACCGCCGAACTTCCACGTCAGCTGCAGGTAGTAACTGCGGCCGATCGCGTCGAACCACGAAGTGTCGTAGTACGGGTACGCGGTCCAGGTGGCATCCTTCGGCGGCATCTGGTTGAACAGGTTGTCGACCGAAAGCGCGGCGCGCAGGTGATCGTTGATGTCGTAGCGCGCGCTGGCGTTGAAGCGCCAGGTGGCGTGCGTCCATGCGTCGTCGTCGTAGTTGGGGACGCGGCCGAGATAGGTGCCGAACAGGCTGGCGCCCCAGGCGTCGTGGTCCCAGTTCACGCCCAGGTTGCCCTTGCTGCGCGGCAGGGCCGGGCTGTAGGTGCGGAAGTCGAGCATGTCCTCGGACGGGTCGCCCGGATACTGCTGGAAGCTGTGGCGGTGCACCCACGTGTAGTTGGCGCTGAAGCGGAAGTTGCCGGCGTTGGCGGTTTCCATGCGGTAGCTGGCCGTCACGTCGATGCCCGAGGTTTCCTCGCGGGCGATGTTGATGGGTCCGAACAGCACCTGGGTGATGTCGCCGTCGGCATCGCGCACGACGCGCGCGAGTGCATCGACGCAGGTCGGCGAGTTGATGTCGACCGGCACGCCGTTGGCGTTCACGCCGAGGCGGCAGTCGGCTTCGGTGATGCGCAGCAGTTCGCGGTCCTGCGTCTGCACCTGGTTCATCACGCGGATCTTGTAGTAGTCCAGCCCGAAATCGAGGCCTTCGGCCGGCGACCAGACCAGGCCCGCGGTGAAGGATTTGCTGGTTTCGACGTCGAGCGCGCGGTTGCCGTGGTAGATGTCGCGCGTGCGGATGTCCCAGCTGCCGTCGTCGTAGCAGTCGCCGTTGCTGAAGCCGGGTTCGTCCTGGCGGCAGTGGTAGTAATCGGTCGAGGTGGTGCGGTAGTAGTCGTTGCCCGCGAACAGGTAGTGCATGTCGGGCGCGCGGAAGCCGGTGCCGTAGGAGCCGCGCACCAGCAGCGTGTCGAGCGGACGCCATTCCAGGCCCGCGCTCCAGGTGAACTTGCCGGGGCTTTCGCCGCCATAGCTGTAGCGGTCGTAGCGGCCGGCCACGCTGGCCTGCAGGCTGGACAGCACCGGGATGCGCAGTTCGCCGGCGGTGTCCCAATGGTTGCGGTCGCCGCTGCCGTCGCCGTAGCGCGGGCCGTAGTAGGCGTCGTCGGTGAGGGCCAGCGGGTCGGGATTGATGCGGTAGGACTGGCGGCCGTACTCGACCACGCCGGCGAAGCCGACGTCGCCGGCCGGCAGCGAGAACAACGATGCCGTATCGGCGGTGAAACTGAGGTTGTCGTTCGCGGCCTTGGGGCGGAACGTGGACATGGCCGAAATCGAGGCGAATTGCGCCGGCGTGATCGGCGTGAACAGGCTGTCGGGATCGGGCGCGTAGATCGCGTAGCCGTCGTCGTCGTAGCCGAGGCGGTCGCCGAGGAAGAGCTGGTTGGCTTCGGCGGCCTTGATGCGCGGCATGCGCACGTCGGCCTTGTACTGGGCGTGGTTGTAGGCGGCTTCCCAGTTCCAGTTGTTGCCGAACACGCCCTTGAGGCCGGTGGTGATGGCCAGGGTCTTTTCGGTGGTGCTGTTCATGCGGTTTTGCAGGCCGCCGATTTCCTCCGGCGTGAACTGCCGCGTCCACATTTCGTAGGCGCCGCTGTTGGCGTTGTAGAAGGCGGGATTGCGATCGTTGCCGGTCGAGTTCGGGTCGGTGAACTCCCAGCCCATCTGGTCGCTGGCCACGTTGTTGCCGCCGGTGCCGGTGAGCAGCTTGACCTTCTGCAAGCCGGCCTGGACGTCGGCGAACCACGACAGGCTGTCGGAGAATGCGTACTGGAACGAGCCGTAGCCGTTGATGCCCTTGCGCTCGTTTTCGATGGTGCGATACGCGATGGCGCGGTCGCTGCCGCAATAGGGATCGCCGTAGCGGTCGTCGGCCAGCACCGTGGTGCCGCCATTGAGCCTGGACAACGCGCTGCAGCCGTCGGTCGGCGCGATGCCGACGTCCTCGTCCCAGTCGTAGCGCTGCGCGATCAGGCGCGGCAGGCGGGCGTTGTCCGTCGGCGCGTCGAGGGTCGAATCCTGCACCTTGCGGTCGGTGCCCCACAGCGGGCGCTGGTCGAGGAACTCGAAGCCGACGATGCCGCTGAAGCCGCCCTTGTCGAAGCCAGTGGTCAGGGTCAGGTCGTTGGACGTGCCGCCGCCGCCGGTGGTGCCGCCGAAGCGGTAGTCGAGCGTGGTGCCGTCGGTGGACTTCTTGAGGATGAAGTTGACCACGCCGGCCATCGCGTCCGAACCGTAGATCGCCGACGCGCTGCCGGTGAGGACTTCGATGCGGTCGATCATGCCCAGCGGAATGTTGCCGATGTCGGTGAAGTTGCTCTTGCCGTTGAGCGGCAGGGGGAAATCGGCGATGCGGCGGCCGTTGACGAGCACCAGCGTGTGGTTGGGGCCAAGGCCGCGCAGGTCGACCGCCTGCGCACCGGGCGTGGACTGCGCGCTGGTCGTGTTCTGCTGGCCCTGGACGGTGCCGCTGTTCTGGCTGAGCGAACGCAGCACGTCGGGGATCGAGGTGAGTCCGGCATCCTTGATTTGCGCGGCGGTGATCACCGTGACCGGCGCCGGCCCTTCGACCTCCGCACGCGGAATGCGCGAACCGGTGACGGTGATCGTTTCCAGCGAGCTCGTTTCGCCGTTTTGCGACGAGTCGGCCGGCGTCTCCTGCGCGCGGGCGGGCGATGCCGCCAGTCCGCCGAGGATGCCCCACACAATGGCTGTGGCCAGTGTCGTTCTACGCATGTTTTTCCCCAATGCAAGTGGCGGGCTTTCGGCCCATGTCGCCCACGGGGGATGCGCAGCACGCCTCGTCTGTCGTCTCCCCGGACGATGCAACGATCTTGTCACGAGCGATGCGAAACCCGCTACTGCCGGACGACATGCCACCGGCGGCGCGCATGCGAACGCCGCCTTGCCGCGAACCGCTTCGTGCCAGGGCGGCACCGGTCGCCATTCCGGCGTACATTCCTCATCCAGACGATGCAGATTCCGCGCGACATGCCGCGCGCCGTTTGCCCAGCGAGGACGAGACTTGAAACGAAGCAAATCCGGCGGCCCGCGCCCGCCGAAGAACCCATCGGCCAAACGCGGTCCCGGCAAGCGCGCCAGCGGCAAGGGCGCGGCGGCCACCGCGCCGCGCGCGGCGAAGAAGGGCAAGGCGCCGGCGCGCCCGCCGCTGCCGGCCTTCATGCCGCAGGTGCAGGCGCCGCCGCCGCGCGCCCGCAAGTCCGCGCCGCGTTTCGCCGACCCGTACGCCGAGCGCGAGGCGCAGCGCTACGACCGACCGATCCCGAGCCGCGAGGCGATCCTCGAACTGCTCGAACAGCACGGCGGGCCGATGACGATCGAATCGGTCTCTCGCGCGCTGTACCTGTCCGCAGCGGCCGACCTCGACGCGCTGACCAAGCGCCTCGCCGCGATGCTGCGCGACGGCCAACTCATCCAGAACCGCCGCGGCGGCTACGGCGTCGCGCGCAAGCTCGACCTGATTGCCGGCTCGGTCATCGCCAATGCGGAAGGCTTCGGCTTTCTGCGTCCCGACGCGGGCGGCGAAGACCTGTACCTGTCACCCGCCGAAATGCGCAAGGTGCTGCACGGCGACCGCGTGCTCGCCAGCGTGGTCGGACTGGATCGCCGCGGTCGCGCGCAGGGCGCGATCGTCGAAGTGCTCGAACGGCGTTCGTCGCGGCTGGTCGGCCGTGTCGTCGAGGAGAACGGCCTCGTCCTCGTCACGCCCGACGACCGCCGCCTGCACCAGGACATCCTGATCGCGCCAGGCAAGGATCGCGGCGCGCGCGCCGGGCAGATCGTCATCGCCGAAATCACCGACCCGCCGACCGCGCAGCGCGGGCCGATGGGCCGCATCCTCGCCGTGCTCGGCGAGCGTTTGACGCCGTCGCTGGTCGTCGAGATGGCAATCGCCAGCCACGACCTGCCCAACGAATGGCCGGCCGCGGTGCTGCGCGATGCCGCGCGCGTCGAGCCGGAAGTCACCGACGCCGAAAAGCAGGGCCGCATCGACCTGCGCGACCTGCCGCTGGTCACGATCGACGGCGACGACGCGCGCGATTTCGACGACGCCGTCTACGCCGAACCCAATGCCAGGGGTTATCGCCTCGTCGTCGCCATCGCCGACGTCTCGCATTACGTGCAGCCGGGCACGCCGCTCGACGCGGAGGCGTACAACCGCGCGACCTCGGTGTATTTCCCCGGTTTCGTCGTGCCGATGCTGCCGGAGACCCTGTCCAACGGCATCTGCTCGCTCAACCCGAAAGTCGAGCGCTTGTGCATGGTCTGCGACATGCAGGTCGACGCGGACGGCGAGGTCGTGCGCTCGAAGTTCTACCCGGCGTTGATGCGTTCGCATGCGCGCCTCACCTACACCCGCGTGTGGCAGGCGATCGGCGAGAAGGACCGTGACGCGCAACGCGAATACGCCGACGTGCTGCCGCAGCTACGTCATCTGCACGCGCTGTACAAGTTGCTGGCCAAGGCGCGCCAGCGTCGCGGCGCGATCGAGTTCGAGAGCAGCGAGGTCGAGTTCCGCCTCGGCGCGAACGGCGAAGTCGTGCAGCTCGGCAGTTACGAGCGCAACGACGCGCACAAGCTCATCGAGGAATGCATGATCGCGGCGAATGTCGAGTCCGCGAAATACCTGCAGAAAAAGCGCATTCCCGCGCCGTATCGCGTGCATGCGCCGCCGCCCGCGTCCAAGTACGACGACCTGCTCGAATTCCTGCGCGAGTTCAAGCTGAGCCTGCCGCCGCTGGCGCAGGTCACGCCCGGCGATTTCTCCGCGCTGCTCAAGAAGGTGCGCAAGCGTCCCGACGCCAGCCTCATCGAGTCGGTGTTGCTGCGCTCGCAGAGCCTGGCCGTCTACCAACCAGACGATCCCGGCCATTTCGGACTGGGCCTTGCCACGTACACGCATTTCACCTCGCCGATCCGCCGTTACCCGGACCTGCTCGTGCATCGCGCGATCCGCTACGCGCTGTCCGGCGGCAAACCGTCGGCCTACGAGTACAGCCCGACGCAGATGGCCAGCCTGTGCGTGCATTGCTCGCACAACGAACGCCGCGCCGACGAAGCCGAGCGCGACGTCGACGAACGCTACAAATGCGCGTGGATGGAAAAGCACGTCGGCGGCGAGTTCGCCGGCATCGTCTCCGGCGTCGCCTCGTTCGGCCTGTTCGTGGAACTGAGCGAATCGAAGATCAGCGGCCTCGTCCACATCACCCAACTGCCCAACGACTACTACCACTTCGACGCGACCCGGCGCCTGCTCAGCGGCGAACGCCGCGGCCTGAAGTTCCGCCTCGGCGACGCCGTGCGCGTGCAGGTGCTGCGCGCGAGCCTGGAGGATCGCAAGATCGACTTCCGGCTGGTGAGCGGGCGTTGATGCGCATGTATTGCATGACCGTGCGGATTTGCCTTGGACACCGCCTGACGGAGCGTTGCCGGTCGGCGGCGGCTGCACCGGCAAACATCCGCACATGAGCATGTTGTTCGACAGTTTCGATGCCTCCATGCGGACGCCGGAGATCGATGCCGCGATCCTCCAGTTGGCCGGCAATGGAGAAAGCGAGCGTGGGGCGGTATTCACGCGCCCGGAGGTGGTCGCCGCGATTCTGGACCTGTCCGGTTATCGCGTTGACGCCCCGCTGCACGGGAAACGTCTGCTCGAGCCCTCGTTCGGCGGTGGTGATTTCCTGTTGCCGGCATTGGATCGGTTGCTGGAAGCGTGGCGTCGGGATGGGCGCGGTCCTGCGTTTGCGCAAGAGGATCTGGCGGAATCGATCCGGGCCGTCGAAGTGCATCGCGAGAGCATCGACCGTGTCTCGCTGCTCATCCGCCAGCGGCTGGGCGAGGCAGGCATTGCCGAGCGCGATGCCTGCGCCCTGTGCGAGCGATGGCTGATCCATGACGACTTCCTGCTGACTGGCCTGGATGGCGAGTTTGATTTCGTGGTCGGCAATCCCCCATACGTCCGCCAGGAGCGGATTCCGGCGGTGCTGCTCGGCGCGTACCGCTCCCGATTCCGTACCCTGTACGACCGTGCCGATTTGTACGTGCCGTTCTACGAGCGTGCGTTGGATGTGCTCTCTGGCGGTGGCACGCTGGGTTTCATTTGCGCCAACCGCTGGCTCAAGAACAAGTACGGCGGCCCCTTGCGCAAGAAGATTTCGGAGGCCTACCGGCTGGTCTATTTCCTGGACATGGAGGGCGTGGATGCCTTCCATTCCGACGTGATCGCTTATCCGGCGATCACGATCATCCGGCGCCAGCCAGGTGGCAGTGGCACACAGCCGACGCGCGTGGCCAATCCGGCGCGTCTTGCCGGTGTCGGCTTGTCGGCGGTCGTGTCCAAACTTTGCGAGCCGCTTCCGGATCAGGGCTTCGTCAGCCAGGTCGATCTGGGCGGCAGCGGGGACGCACCGCTATTGCTCGATGACATTCCGAGGCTGGCTTTGCTGCGTCGACTCGAGCATGCGTGGCCGACGCTGGAGGAGGCGGGCTGCAAGGTCGGCATCGGTGTTGCGACAGGCTGCGATCGCGTGATGATTGGCGATTTCCATGCGCTGCCGGTGGAATCGGAGCGCAAGTTGCCACTGGCAATGGCCGGCGACCTTCGTGTCGGGCAGGTCGATTGGAGCGGCAAGGGCGTCCTCAACCCCTTCGAGCCTGATGGACGCCTTGTCGTACTTGATGACTACCCGTTGTTCGCCTCTTACGTGCGAAGGCATTTCGACGTGCTCGCCAAACGCCATGTGGCGTCAAGAAACAGGGCGGGGTGGTATCGCACCATCGATCGCATTACGCCGGAGCTGACTTCAAGGCCGAAGTTGCTGGTGCCGGACATCAAGGGAGAAGCGATGTTCGTGTACGACGAGGGACGTTACTACCCGCACCACAACCTCTACTTCATCACGTCCATGCATTGGAATTTGCAGGCCCTGCAAACCGTGCTGCGTTCTTCGCTTTCATTGATGGTCGTCGCAACGTATTGCACGCGCATGGCGGGGGGCTTCCTGCGTTTCCAGGCGCAATACCTGCGGCGCATTCGCTTGCCGAGATGGGAGGCGGTTCCCGGTGGGCTGCAGCGCGAATTGGCGGCCTTGGCTACGGCAGCGGATCAGGATGCGATCGATGACGTGGTGTTCGCGCTGTACGGCTTGAGCAATGAGGAGCGCACGGACGTCCGGCGCATCGCCCGGGCGGCGAGGGTCACCCATGCAAGCAAGGGGAGTCGGGCATGAGCAGGAGTTTGCTGCCGGATGATTTCGATGCGGCGGTGGCGGATGCCATTCACACATTCTGGCGCTCGCGCGGCAGCGGTGTGGTCGCCCGGTCTCAGGGTGGTTCGCGCGATGCCGTGGTCGGCGGCAAGAACATGGATGGTTTCATTTCGCTCATGCGCCGGGTAGCCACGCATTGCGGTCTGGATGCGGACGCAGTCCACACGCGCAAGTCACGTGTCGTCTTGCCCGGATTCTTCCGCGCGACCAAAAACTGGGACGTGCTGGTCATCCATGGGCGGCGCCTGCTCGGTGTTTTCGAATTCAAATCCCAGGTCGGCTCATTCGGCAACAACTTCAACAATCGCAGCGAGGAAGTCATTGGCTCCGCTGCGGATTTGTGGGTGGCGCACCATCATGGTGCCTACGGCGACGCGCCACACCCTGATCGGTATCGAGTCGCCGAAGAATCGCCAGCCGTGCTCAATCCCGTGTTTCAGGCAGATCCGAGGCCGCCATTCCTGGGATGGCTGATGCTGCTGGAGGATTGCGAGGAGTCGTTGCGTCCGGTGCGCTGCGAGGAGCCTCACTATCGGGTATTCGACGAGTTCAGGGATGCGTCCTACGCGAAGCGTTACCAGATCCTTTGCGAGCGGCTCGTCGAGAGGCAGCTCTACAGTGCCGCGGCATTGGAGCTGACCCCCAGGAATGAGAAGGCGCATCGCGCACGCTCCAGTGCAACCAGTATCCGCAACCTGTTTGCGGAATTTGCCGGGCGGCTGTTGGCGGCACGCGAGGCGATGTAGCCGAACGGTGGAGCGGAGCCAGCCCCTCAAACCCGGCGGCGTGGACGCTACACTTCGTCTTCTGGCCCCGAATCCAAGCCTTCAATGTCCAACGAACTCCTGATTGGCATCCACGCCGTCGAAGCCGCACTCGACCATGACGTGGCGAACCTTGTTGAACTGTATGTCGAGAACGGCTCGCAGAACGCGCGCGTGAAGGCGCTCGCCGAGCGCGCGCGTGATCTTGGCGTCAAGCCGCATGCGCGCGAGCGCGAGGCGCTCGACCGCATGACCGGCGGTGCGCGGCACCAGGGCGTCGTCGCGCGTTACAAGGCGCCGCCGCCGCGGGCCGAGAGCGATCTTGCCGCGCTGGTCGAGCAGGCCGGTGCCGATGCGCTGCTGCTGGTCCTCGACGGCGTCACCGACCCGCACAACTTCGGCGCCTGCCTGCGCAGCGCGGAAGCGGCCGGCGTGACCGCCGTGGTCGTGCCCAAGGATCGTGCCGTCGGCGTCACGCCGACCGTGCGTCGCGCCTCGGCCGGCGCCGCGGACCGCGTGCCGATCGTCGCCGCGACGAACCTCGCGCGCACGCTCAAGGCGCTCAAGGAGGCGGGCGTGTGGCTGGTCGGCCTGGCCGGCGAGGCCACGCAGTCGGTCTACGCCGTCGACCTCAAGGGCCCGATCGCGCTCGTGCTCGGCGGGGAAGGCGAGGGCATGCGCCGCCTCACGCGCGAGGCCTGTGACTTCGTTGCGAAAATCCCGATGCGCGGTGACATCGAAAGCCTCAACGTCTCCGTGTCGACCGGCATCGTATTGTTCGAGGCGCTGCGCCAGCGCGGCGCTTGAACGCTGAAGCATTGCGCCGAATATCGACATAACGATGCATTGAGCTGCGTGGTTTTCCTACAGGTTGCGTACGACATTTCTTACAGACCAATCGCGATGGGAACCCTAAAGTATGGTGGCCGACGACCTCTTCCATGAGTCGCCGGTGCGTGGTCAGATCCACGTGAGTTCAATTCCATACTAGGGGGTCATATGAGTCGCATAACGCAATCGTTACTCGCAGTTGCAATCTCGGTGTGTGGCATTGCTGTCGCGTCGGCGTCGTCCACCTTTGGAGGCCCCGTTACTGGGCTGTGGGCGCATCCGGGGGATGGAGGTCGAGGTTTCAACATCGATCTGCAGGGCGATACGATGATAGTGACTACGTTCATTTACACGGAGACGGGTGCACCTATGTGGTACCTGTCTTCCGGGTCTTTCGACCACAAGTCTGGCGTATTCAGAAGCGGATACGACAGTTACTCCAATGGTCAATGCTTCGGTTGTTCGCCTGCTCAACCGGTCGTACACAGCGAAGCTGCAGGCAAGATGACGATTTCGTTCCACGACAACCAGCATGCGACATTGACCACGCCAAGCGGTCCTCTCGAGATTCAAAAACTCAATTACGGGTTCGCGGATGCCAACGACGTGCTGTACGGTGAGTGGGCGTTCAATCTCAACGTGTCGGGGCTCTATAGCGGCGATTGGGTCATATTTAATCAGCCTTATGTTGCGAGCGACGGGACCAAATACGTCGCCGGGGTCACGGACGATTTGTTCAGGTTCGTTGGCCTAGGCCGCTGGGTCAGTGACGAAGTTGGCTATCTGGTTCTCATCAAAGAGAACAACTATTACGATGCCTATCAGTTTTTTGCCGACGATCGTCGAGGTCTTGGAGTTGGCTGGGTATATCCAATCTCGGGCAGTCCGAGCGGCTCGGGTTCACTCACGTGGACTTCACGCATTCTCTACAAAGGAGAATTGCAAAACGCTAAAGCGAGTCCCGTAGGTGGCGTCGATGCAAGCTCCCGTGATCTTTTGAAACGACAACTCGTTGTGAGCGATGCGGCCGAGGCCATGCCGGCAGAGATTTCATCTGCTCTTGCCAAGATGCGCCAAGAGATCGATGCGCGGTGACATACAGGATGCGCCTCTTGAGCAATCAAGAGGCGTATCGTTTTATCTCGGATCGTCGATCGGCAACAGCGTCGTCGCGTCGCCCTTGCGGCGTTCCTGCTCGATCATCGTGCCGTGGACGAGGAAGTAAACGTTTTCGGCGATGTTGGTCGCGTGGTCGCCGATGCGTTCGAGGTTCTTGGCCATGAACAGCAGGTGCGTGCACGGCGTGATGTTGCGCGGGTCTTCCATCATGTAGGTGAGCAGTTCGCGGAACAGGCCGGTGTACTGCTCGTCGAGTTCCTCGTCGTTGGCCCAGGCGTCGAGCGCCTTGTCGGCGTCGTTGTCGCGGTAGGCTTCGAGCACCTGTTCGACGAGGTTGCGGGCGAGGTCGGCCAGGCGCGGCAGCGCGGAGACCAGTTGCACGGGCGCGGATTGGTTGAGCACGAGCGAGCGCTTGGCGACGTTCGCGGCGTAGTCGCCGATGCGCTCGATGTCGGTGGCGATGCGCAGGCCGGCGAGCACTTCGCGCAGGTCGCGCGCCATCGGCTGGCGCAGGGCGAGCAGGCGGATGACGTCGTGGCTGATCTCGTGTTCGAGCGCGTCGATGCGCGTGTCGTCGTTGACGACGCGCATGGCGGCGTCGCCGTCGCGTTCGACGACGGCGTCGATGGCGGCGTCGAGCTGGGTCAGGGCGAGCTGGCCCATGCGCTGCAGTTCGCGCGTGAGGCGGGCGAGTTCGGTGTCGAAACTCTTGACGATGTGTTCGGAGCCGGTGGCGTTGCTCATGGGAAACCTTCGATGGTCGCGTTGGCGGTGTGCGTCAGCCGAAGCGGCCGGTGATGTAGTCCTCGGTCTGCTTCTTCGCCGGTTTGGTGAACAGCGTCTCGGTGTCGCCGAATTCGACGAGCTCGCCGAGGTACATGAACGCGGTGAAGTCCGAGCAGCGCGCGGCCTGCTGCATGTTGTGGGTGACGATGGCGATGGTGAAGTGGTCCTTGAGCTCGGCGACGAGCTGCTCGATCTTGCCGGTCGCGATCGGGTCGAGCGCGGAGGTCGGTTCGTCGAGCAGGATCACTTCGGGCTTGAGCGCGACGGCACGCGCGATGCACAGGCGCTGCTGCTGGCCGCCGGAAAGGCCGAGCGCGCTCTGCTTGAGCTTGTCCTTGACCTCGCTCCACAGCGCGCCCTGGGTGAGCGCTTCCTCGACGCGCACGTCCATCTCGGCGCGCGACAGCTTTTCGTAATGGCGGATGCCGTAGGCGATGTTGTCGTAGATCGACATCGGGAACGGCACCGGCTTCTGGAACACCATGCCGACCTTGGAACGCAGGCGGTTGAGCGGGAACTTCGGGTCGAGGATGTTCTCGCCGTCGAGCAGCACTTCGCCGCGTGCTTCGAGCTTGGGGTAGATCGAGTAGATGCGGTTGAAGATGCGCAGCAGCGTCGACTTGCCGCAACCCGACGGGCCGATCAGCGCGGTCACGCGCTTTTCGGCGATGTCGAAGTTGACGTTCTTCAGCGCGTGGAAGCCGTTGTAGAAGAAGTCGAGGTTGCGGGCCGACATCTTCGGCGCGCCGGCCGGCGCTTCCTTGCGGCCGTGGGCGCCGACGATGGGCGTGGCGATGGCTGGGCGGGCGTCAGTCATTGTGGGTCTTGTTCCTGAGCAGGATGGCACGGGCAAGCAGGCTGAGCAGCAGCACGAACGCGGTCAGCACGAGCGCACCCGCCCATGCGAGCGTGCGCCAGGATTCATATGGGCTGCCGGCGAACTGGTACATCACCACCGGCACGCTCGCCATCGGCTTGAGCAGGTCGGCGTTCCAGTACTGGTTGCCGAACGCGGTGAACAGCAGCGGCGCGGTCTCGCCGGTGATGCGCGCGAGCGCGAGCAGGATGCCGGTGACGATGCCGGGCGCGGCGGCGCGGAACAGGATCTGCACCGTCACCTTCCACTGCGGCACGCCGAGCGAGAGCGCTGCCTCGCGCATCTGGCTCGGCACCAGGCGCAGCATTTCGTCG
>Ga0222423_1000939_pt1 | contig 15194 bp, 11 predicted proteins | sample 3A0metagenome_FD_182472 | JGI IMG/M metagenome (GOLD analysis project Ga0222423, IMG submission 182472) | Enriched microbial communities from leaf-cutter ant dump, University of Wisconsin, Madison, United States - 3A0 (version 2) | ecosystem: Environmental > Terrestrial > Nest > Insects nest >...
TAAAAGATACCGTTCTGCTGCGCGATATCATACAGCGATATGCCATAAAAGACCCGAAACTGCTGGAAGATATTTTCGTCTATTTGGTAAATAATGCCTCCAATTTGGTTTCCGTAACCAATATCGTTCATTATATGAAAAGCAAAGACAGAAAGACCACCTATGATACCGTGGCAAATTATATCGGCTATATTGAAGAGACATTTTTGATGCACAAAGCCGAGCGTTTCAACATCAAAGGAAAAGAAACTTTGCTGGGCAACTGTAAATATTACAGCAACGATTTGGCTTATAAAAACTATTTGTACAGCGGTTTTGGCTATGGCATTGGCTATCGGATAGAAAATCTGGTTTACCTCGAATTATGCCGCGCCGGGTATAAGGTTTTTGTAGGAGTTTTGCCCAATAATGAAGTAGATTTTGTTGCCCAAAAAGCAGATAAAACCCTCTATGTACAAAGCGCTTATTTGCTGAGCGATGAAGCAACAATACAAAGAGAATTTTCGGCTTTGGAACAAATAAAAGACAATTACGAAAAGATAGTTGTATCCTTAGATGATGTAAAATTTCCACAAAAAAATGGCATCAAACATCTGCAAGCTTGGGAGCTCAATGATTTTTTGGGAACTAAATAGCAAGGTTGGCGGATTGTATTTTTTGAGGAGTGTTGAACTTTTGTATATTTGGGTTGAGCGTTGCTACAATAACATTGCAGCACAAAAACAGACCATAAGAAATAACGATACAATGAGAAAATTATCCCTTTTTATAGCCACAAGTTTAGACGGTTATATTGCTAAACCAAATGACGATCTAAGTTTCTTGAATGTAGTAGAAAAAGAAGGCGAGGATTATGGTTATGCCGAATTTACAGCAAATATTGACACGTTGATTATTGGTAGAAAAACCTATGATTATGTTCTCGAAAACGTCGGTTCTTCTCATTACGACAACGGACAACGAGATGTTTATGTAATAACAAGAACTGAAAGACCAAAGCTTGGTAGAACTACTTTTTATACAGGAAACCTGAAAGAGTTGGTGCAACAATTAAAATCCGAAAACGGAAAAAATATTTATTGTGACGGAGGTGCAGAAGTAATCAATGAACTTTTGAAGTACGATTTAATAGACGAGTTTATCATTTCAATCGTACCGGTTTTATTAGGGAACGGAACAAGGCTTTTTAAAGACGGCAGACCCGAACAGCAACTTGAATTTGTAAGCGCAAAGTCATTTGATACCGGTTTGACACAATTATATTACAAGCGAAAAAGATAGCAATGGAACAAAGAATTAGCGTATTGACCATTGGAGCAGACGACTTGGATGCAATGAAAAAATTTTATGGGCAAGTGTTAGGTTGGATGGCAGTTGCCGAAAACAAAGACATCGTATTTTATAAACTCAATGGATTTTTATTGAGCATTTGCGACAGAAAATCACTTGCCAATTTTATTGGTATTGACCATAAAGGAAATGGTTTTCGTTCCGTAACCATTGGCTATAATGTTGACCGAAAAGAAGAAGTATTAGAACTTTACGACCAACTAAAAGATAAAGTGAAAATTTTGAAAGCGCCTACGGAACCTCCATTTGGCGGACTTTTCTTCTACTTCGAAGACGTTGAAGGAAACATCATTGAAGTAGCACAAAACCCATTTATCACGCTTGACAAAAACAAAAACGCAACCGACCATAAAGCAATTGACCACTTATAAACTGTAGTGGACTTGAAGTTACACGCGTGAAAACTTGGAAATTTGTTCTTTTGTTGACGAAAATCTGTTTTTATGAAAAGTTTGAAAAAGGATTACAGATATTTTCTGAACGCCACTGCATATTCAAACACATTTGGTTGTCTATCTGCACATAGCTAACGTGCTGAAAAATCACAATTTGCTGAAACTTTTTAAGGACACATTTTGTCCTTAATTCAAAAAACATTACTATCTTTGGACAAATATTGTCCTTGACAGATGAATAAAACGATAGCAACATTTGGCGAACAAATTCGCTTACTTCGTGAGGAGGCAACGCTTTCACTTCGTGAAGTAGCAGAACAAATCGGCATTGACACATCTTTGCTTGGCAAGATTGAACGCAATGACAGACACCCAACTAAAGAACAAATCAAACTGATTGCAAATTTTTTTAAATTGGACGAAAAAGATTTGCTGAAAGAATTTATCAGCGATCAAATCGCTTATAAAATTTTGGAAGAAGAAGCCGACTTGGACACTTTGAAAGTTGCGGAAATGAAAATAGAATATTTAAAATCCAAGAGATGAGTTATTACGAGCAGATAAGAGAATTAACTAAAAATGTCCCAACAAGTTTGGTGGACTTTTCTTTGCCACGAGATTTGGCAAGAACACCGACACAGGCATCGTCAAATTTTATCACAAATAAAGAACAAGGCGATTGGGCTGAAAATCTTGTTACAAGAGCGATTAACGAAACTTCTAAAAATTTTGTTGCTGTAAAATATGGAAAATCGGACGACTTAATTGCAGGAGATGAGGGCTTTGATAATTTCTATCAAGAATTTCAAAATGAGTTAGACACAATCGGTAAAAGACCGGATTTATTGATTTTCAAAAAATCTGATTTTGACACCAACTTAGGCTATGATATTAGCCAGGTTCCACACGATACAATAACAGATTACGTTAAGAAAGCAGTTGCAGGAATTGAAGTTCGTTCAAGTGCATTTCTCATTGACCGCTACGAAGAAGCAATGCAAATTCGCACAGTTAAGTTTTCGCAACTCGCTCTACAAACACGAGATAAAATTCTTACCGAATATTCTGATTTATTAGAACAACCGAACAGAAGTAAATACATTCCTGTCCTACAATCAATCACAGCCGAAACTTTAAGCGTTGCAGATTTTAAAGTTCCAGGTTGGAGTTCGTCCGAAAGATTGATTGAACTGAACAATCTTTTCAAAGAACTCAAAAAATCAATTAAAGAAATTCAGAAACGTGATTTTCTTTCCATCACGCCAAAAGTTGAAGACATTAAAGTAGTTTATAAATGGATTGAAACTTTCAATGTTCCATATTTCTATTTTCAAGTTTTTTTTGATAAGATTTATGGAATTTCATTTGAACAAATTCTACAAATCATTTCCGACCCCGACAAGGAGGGTGTAATTTTTTCGGTTGAAGCCGATACCAAAAATCAAAACAAAACAACAATAAAAATCAATTCTAAAAGTGGAGTTCAAATTGCTTACAAAGTTGATGAACCCGAACACAAAAGCGTTCGCAAAGAAATGAGCAGAGGACGACTTTTATTTTATGTAACGTTTGAAGGCGGAACAGCATATTTGGACGTAAATAATTTGCGTGAAATTTTAGGAATACAACAAAATGATTTTTAATGCTTACAACCAAAATTGAAATAATCGGCAATCCCGAAGTAATCGGGACAGGCGAGCCTGAAAAGGAATACGCCCAAACCGTTTCGTTAGAGCATCGTAAAAAATTTGCTCAATTTTTTACGCCTTTTATTGTTGCCGAATTTATGTCAAAATGGATTTTGGGAAACAAGGAACTGAAAACGGTTTTAGACCCTGCCTTTGGTTTAGGAATTTTTGCAAGAGCAATCCGACAAAAAAATGTTGATTGTTTTATTAAAGGTTATGAAATTGACGAAACAATTTTGCAAGAAGCAAATGCCATTTTTGAACACGAAAAAAACACTACTGTTCTCTTAAAAGATTATATGTTTAACGATTGGGGAAATCGTTATGACGGCATTATTTGCAATCCGCCTTACTTCAAATTTCACGACTACGACAACAAAACTGTTCTGAAAGAAATTGAAGAAAATTTAGGATTGAAGTTAAACGGCTTTACCAATCTTTACACGTTGTTTTTGTTGAAATCGGCTTACCAACTCAACAAAAACGGGCGTTCCGCTTACATTATTCCTTCGGAATTTTTAAATTCTGATTATGGGAAATTAGTAAAATCGCATTTGATAAAAAATCCCGCAGTTGCGGGATTGCGTTACATCATCGTTTTTGACTTTGAAGAAAACGTTTTTGATGATGCTTTAACAACCGCTTCTATCCTATTGTTTGCAAACGACAATGAAAAATCAGAGGTTGAATTTATCAATGTAAAAACTCTTGGTGAATTACAATCTTTGCAAACAAAAATTCAATCTTATCCGAAAAGAAAACCCGAAAAATCGTTTTCATTTTCCGAACTCAATCCCGAAATAAAATGGCGAGCATATTATCAAAAACAAAACGCAACACGTTTTAAAAATCTTGTTCCATTTTCTACTTACGGAAAAGTTGTGCGTGGCATAGCTACGGGTGCGAATGAATATTTCACATTCAACCAATCCAAAGCAAAAGAACACAACATTGATGAGGGATTTTTGTTGCCTTGCATTACAAAGGCAGTTGATGTAAACGGTTCTTTTTTCACGAAAGAAAATTTTGAAGAATTAAAACAACAAAACAAAAATATTTTCTTGTTCAATGCAATTGAACAAAACGAAGCATTATCAAAATACATATTAAAAGGCGAAGCAGAAGAAGTCAACAAAAGATTTTTAACTGCAAGTCGCAATCCTTGGTACGCTTTGGAAAAACGACCACCATCGCCAATTTGGGTTTCTGTGTTTAATCGCAATGGTTTGCGTTTTATTCGTAACGAAGCCAATGTCAGCAATCTTACAACATTTCATTGCGTTTACTTAAATTTGTTTTCTGAACAGAAAGTTGATTTGCTGTTTGCTTATTTGCTCACAGACATTTCAAAAGAAATTTTCAACGACAACCGCAGAGAATACGGAAACGGATTGCACAAATTTGAACCAAACGACATCAACAAAGCCCTAATGGTTGACCTTGATAAAATCAATAAGAAAGAAGAAGAACAAATTTTGAGTTTGTATCGTGAGTATAGGAAATCGGAGTTGTCGGGAAAAGTAAATGCAGGTTTGTTGGAAGAAATGAATGGAATTTTTGTAGAACTATTTTCAAACTAATTTATGAGTGAAGATTTTATTAAGCAATTAGACGAACTTTATACGCGATACGGCTAAGTGACAGAAAAAGGGTATGCTAACACTTGAGTGTCGCAAGTGAGCGTGCGAGGTGGTACTTCGAATGGAAGTTTCCCAAATTCGAATATTCGCTATTCAATTGAACTTTTTCTCTAAAAAAATATCTTCAAAACTCCTCCCACAACTATCACCAGCTTCCGCCGCCACCGCCGCCAAAGCCACCTCCGGAAGAACCGCCGCCGGAAGATGAGGAGGAAGAAGGCGTGCTGACCATACTAGATTGTGCTGTTGAGATGCTGTGCGAAAAGGATTTGGAAAAAGCTGTCATCCCCAAAAACTGTCCGCTGCTGCTGTGATACCAATTATATTACAAGCGAAAAAGATAGCAATGGAACAAAGAATTAGCGTATTGACCATTGGAGCGGACGACTTGGCTGCAATGAAAAAATTTTATGGGCAAGTGTTGGGTTGGATGGCAGTTGCCGAAAACAAAGACATCGTATTTTACAAACTCAATGGATTTTTATTGAGTATTTGCGACAGAAAAGCACTTGCCAATTTTATTGGTATTGACCATAAAGGAAATGGTTTTCGTTCCGTAACCATTGGCTATAATGTTGACCGAAAAGAAGAAGTTTTAGAACTTTACGACCAGCTAAAAGATAAAGTCAAAATTTTGAAAGCGCCTACGGAACCTCCATTTGGCGGACTTTTCTTCTACTTCGAAGACCTTGAAGGAAACATCATTGAAGTAGCCCAAAACCCATTTATCACGCTTGACAAAAACAAAAACGCAACCGACCACAAAGCAATTGACCACTTGTAAACTGTAGTGGACCTGAAGTTACTCGGGCGAAAGTACCAACGCTTCACAAAATTAATCAACATAAAAAACTTTTCTGACTATTACCAATATTCTCAAAAAGCTAATAAATTTGCAACAAATGCCGATTTATATGAGTAAAAAAGCAATAAACAGATTGAAGGCAGTTTTAGCAGAACAAAGCAAGACAAACAAATGGCTTGCTGAAAAATTGGGTAAAAACGAAACAACAATTTCCCGTTGGTGTACTAATGAAGTACAACCTTCTATGGAAAATTTGGTTGCTATTGCAACGCTCCTAAAAATTGACGTGAAAGATTTAATCAATTCAACCAAAGCAGCGAAATGATGAAAGTAGAAATCAAAGACAATAAAATCAAAGCTCCGCTAAAGGGTAAGGACGTTTGGTTGGTAAACAAGCCCGAAGAAAAAGTTCGTCAAGAATACATTTGTCGATTGGTAAATCATTATGGTTTTGACTTGGAGCAGATGGCACAAGAATTACAAGTAAATAATTCGCAACGTGGACAAGGACGGGCAAGTGCCGATATCGTAATCTGGAAAAACAAAAAAGACAAAGCAGAAAGTAATAGCCCAATTATTGTGGTGGAGTGCAAAGCCGAACACATTACCGTTCGTGAAGAGGACTATTTTCAAGGTTACAATTATGCTTCGTGGGCGGGTGCTGACTTTTTTGTTACTACCAACCAAAAGGAAACACGCATTTTTAAAGTTGTAAAAGGTAAAATCCCGAAGAAATTAGAAGAAGTTGTAAATATTCCTGATGCGAAAACGGTAAATGACGAAAAGAAAATAAACGAGTTGTTGAAACAAACCAAAGCGTTTACAAGAGATGAATTTTCAAAACTACTTTTTAAATGCCACAATATTATTCGCAACAATGACAAACTAAGTCCTGAAGCGGCTTTTGACGAAATCAGCAAAATTTTGTTTATCAAAATTCGCTACGAAAGAAGCAATTCCGAAAATCAAATTTTTTCAAAAGAAGCATTTAAAAGCGACAAAGCGAGTTACGAAAAATACAAACCCAAAGACGGTAAAGACTTTTACCAATTCTTATTTGAGCAAACCAAAGAAGATTTTAAAGATGATGATTTATTTGAACCAAATGAGATCATTCGCATCAGAGAAAATAGTTTTGAAGCGATTGTAGAAGAATTGCAGATTTACAATCTATCCACTACTTCTGATGATGTGAAAGGTATTGCCTTTGAGCAATTTTTGGGTAAAACATTCAGAGGCGAATTAGGACAATTTTTTACACCACGAACCATTGTTGATTTTATTGTAGATGTCTTAGACCCACAAGAAAGTGAAATTATTTGCGACCCTTGTTGTGGTAGTGGTGGTTTTTTGATTAAAGCGTTTGAATATGTAAGAGCTAAAATTGAAAACGAAGTGCATTTGGCTAAAGAGAAAATTAAAGCCGATTATTTTAATGATGCTTACGAAAAACTTAGTGATAAGAAAAAAGCAGAAGTGGATGAAAAGGTAAACGATTTGTTTGCCAAACTCAATGCCGAATTAGACATCAACAATCCGAAAAGCAGAATAAGAGAATTGAGCTACGATTGCATTTTTGGAACTGATGCCAACCCACGAATGAGCCGTACTGCGAAAATGAATATGATAATGCACGGAGACGGACACGGTGGTGTTCATCATAATGACGGCTTGCTGAATGTAAACGGAATTTTTGAAAATCGTTTTGATATTATTTTGACCAATCCGCCATTTGGTAGCCGTGTAGAAAAATCGTTGAAGATTACCGAAGCTGACAAATACACGGATCAAGAGCGAATCAAAAAATACCGTAACCGTTACGGAAAGGCGTATGATGAAGCATTGAAACAAGTGAATGACAACATAGATAAACCATTGTTGGACTTGTACGAAACAGGCAGTATGAGCACGCTTACCGAAGTGTTGTTTATTGAGCGTTGTTTGAATTTGTTGAAGCCGGGCGGAAGAATGGGAATTGTATTGCCCGAAGGCGTTTTGAACAATACCAACCTGCAAAAAATCAGAGATTATGTAGAAAGCCGAGCGAAAATTTTGCTCGTTGTTTCAATACCGCAAGATGTGTTTATTGCAAGTGGCGCAACGGTAAAACCAAGCTTGCTTTTCTTTAAAAAGTTTACCGAAGAAGAAGCCGGACAATACCTAAAAATTACTGCAAAAGCCAAGAAAGAAATAACGAAAAAATACGGGCCAAATACAAAACCAATTCGTGAAAAATTGGCGCTAAAGGGCAAAGAAGCACCTAAAGCGGACGAAAAAAAGAGATTGCGTGCCGAACTGAAACAAATTGAAGAAAGCATTGCTGCCGAAATAAAAGCACAGGTTAAGAGAGAATTCAACTACCAAATTCCGATTGCAGAAGTAGAAAAAGCGGGTATTAGCACCACAGGTGCAACTATTGAAAACGAATTAGAACCATTGGCAACAGAGTTTAAAAAGTATAGAGAAGCCAATCAACTTTGGACAAACTATACCAAGGAAATAAAATACCAAGTTACCGATGAAGAAATTGGCAGAGTGCGTATTGTGGACAATATAGTTTCTGAACCCGAAGTGTTTTACGGAAAAACGAAGTAATTTATGCAAACTACAAATACTACATATAATTACTTAAAGTTTGTTGATTTTGCTCAATTAACAAGTTGGAGTTCTTATGCTTTACTTGGAAAGAATTTAATTTACAATCAAAAATATACTTTTGTAAGAATTGGAGATTTTTTGAAACGTAACAAAGAACAAGTATCTGTCCAAGATGAAGTTTTATACAAACGACCAACTATTAGAATTAACGGACAAGGAATTAGTCTTCGTGACGAAGAAGTCGGGAAAAACATCGGAACAAAAAATCAATTTCGTATCCATACAGGACAATTTTTGCTTTCGAAAATTGATGCAAGAAATGGTGCGTTTGGAGTTGTTCCCGAAGAACTTGAAAATGGTATCATTACAGGCAATTTTTGGACGTTCGATGTTGATTACACATTGATAAACCCACATTATTTGGCATTACTCACAGGAACAAAAGAATTTCAAAAACTCTGTCAAACCGCAAGTGTGGGTACAACCAACAGAAATTATTTACAAGAAGATTTATTTATAAATTTCCAAATTCCGCTACCTTCATTAATCGAACAAGAAGCATTAGTAAAAAACTATTTTGCCAAAATAGCAGAAGCCGAAAACTTAAATAAACAAGCAAGTGATTTGGAAAGTGAAATTGAGAGGTATTTTTTGGAACAGTTGGGTTTAAAACCATTTTCATTAAAGCAACGAACATACGGCTTGCATATAGTTGATTATGCAGATTTGGACAGATGGGATTATTTTTCATCAGACAATTCAATCAACGCATCATTAAAAAAATCTATTTTCCCATTATCAACCATTGGGCAAAGTTTTGATTTCGCAAAACGTACATTCAATAAATCCACTTACCAAAATCCGACATTCAAATATATTGAAATTGGAGCGATTGACCCAATTAAAGGAATTTTAGAAGCTAAAGAAATTGCAACAGAAAAAGCACCAAGCAGAGCCACACAATTTGTAAAAGAAGGCGATTTAATAATTGGAACTACAAGACCATACTTGAAAAAGTTTGCCATTGTAACAAGCCAATACGACAATAATGTTTGTTCATCGGGGTTTAGTATAATTGCTTCAAGTGAAAACTATCATTTGCCGTTTTTGTTACAATTTCTGAACTGCACTTATGGCGTTGAACAACTTAAAAACAGAATGACAGGTGGACTTTATCCTGCCATTACAGAAGCTGAATTGAAAGAAATAAAAATTCCATTTCCAAATGTTGAAAAGCAAATTGAAATAATGAAATTGATTGAAAAAAAGAAAGAAGATATTTTGAACAACAAATCACGTATTGTTTCAATCAAACAAGAAGCCGAACAAGAATTTGAATTGGCAATATTTAACTAATTAGGCTATGAAAATTACAACACTAAACATTTATAACTATAAAAACCTAAGTATTGAACTCAATAATAGTTCAAGTATAATTGCACTAATTGGCAATAATGGAAGTGGCAAAAGTAATATTTTAGAGGCAATAAGCACCATCTTTTTTCATTTGTATAACAAGAAAGAAAAAGATATTCCTTTTAACTTCAAGCTTCAATACATCTTTGGTGGCAATCAAAATGTTTTGATTGAAAAGAAAAATTCTACAATTAATTTCAAAGTAGAAGAAAAGCACTATGCAGACATCCAACAATTTCTACCAAAGCAAATTGTAGCATTATATAGCGGTGAAGAAAATAGACTGTGGTTAAAATCATATCAACCGCTTTATATGGCATATATTAGTAATATAAATAAATCTGAGACCACTGGTTTGGGAGATTATTCAATTGTTCCCAAGATGCTCTATATCAATAAATTTTATTGGCATATTTCATTGTTATGTTTACTCCTTTCCGATGCTCCTGATACAAAAAAATTCTGTAAAGAAACCTTAGGGATTAATAAAATCAACTCTATAAAATTTGATTTCAAAACCTCAAACTATGCGAATTACAGTGACAGTGCTGTAAAATCCTTTATAAATTTAATTGACCAAAAAAGTGATTATACTATTTCAGAATTAAAGAAAATAATTTCAGAAAGTCCTTATTCATTAGACATTGTTTTCAAATACCTCTATTTGGCTTACACTCCTGACAAAAAGAAAATGTTGGAAAATATCACAATAAAATACAACGATGAAAATTTAGATATTGAAGACTTTAGTGAGGGCGAAAAGAAAATGCTTTTGATAAAAGCAGCACTTGAATATGCTGGGTTAGAAGACAGTTTGTTTTTACTTGACGAACCCGATGCACATATACATTTGAGTAATAAAATTCAAATAAAAAATGTATTCACCGAATACTTAGACACAAGACAAGTTATTCTTACTACACATTCCCCGACATTTACAGATACATTGGAAGACGAGAGCTTGTATATGCTGAATACAGGCAAACTTGTAGCAAGTAAAAAGCAAGAAATACTAGAAAATGTTTCGGGTGAATTTTGGAATAAGTTTCAGCAGAATTCTTTTATTGCCTCTAAAAAACCAATCATTTTATTAGTTGAAGGAAAACACGATAAAGAGCATATCACAAATGCTTTTGTAGCATTGAAAGATGACTTCAAAACGTTAGATTTTGAAATATTCAAGCTAAATACCGAAACAAATATTCAGCCTTTTTTGAGGGGGCTTTATGAAAGTGAATTTGATGATACCAAAATTTATATTGGATTATTTGATAGAGAAGCAAAAATTTTAAATGATTTTAAAAACCCTAAGAATTACGCAAAAATTGAAGGTAAAGATTACTATAAAATAATAGAAAGTGATAAGCCAAATACGAATTATTTCGTTACAGCTTTGCCTGAACTTGAAGATAAAAAATGTGATTGTTCTATTGAAATGATGTATGATTATTCGAAATGGGAAGAAGCATATCAAAAGGCCGTTCAAAACACCATTGGAAAAACCTCTAACAAGTCAATTAAAACATTTTCGGAAGATGTTCTTAATGATGCCAAAAATATAATGAGTGTCAACTCTAAATCTTTCAATAAAGCTGATTTTAAGAACTTCAAAGCACTTTTTGAATTAATTGCGGAAATCCAAAATTACAGAAATGGTTTGATGAAGAAGCCTAAAGAGGGAGAACCTATAAAGGTTGAAAAAATTGTAGAACCTGCACAGCAGAATGACTTTGTTGAAATTTACACGAAACGAAGAGGTACAGTTTTAACCGCTCAATTTTACAGCGACACGACAAAAACTATATTGCAATCTGGGAGCATCATAGCGAATGATGTAGTACCTAGCTTTACAGCAAACGAGAAAACAGACAGAAATAAATTAAAAAAGAAATATTGCGAATTTATGGATGATAAATGGATAGTTAAAACGCCAATTGAATTTGCTTCACCTAGTGGAGCAATCAAATTTGGAGTAGGTTCAAACATTAATGGCTGGAAATATTGGTTAATCAAAGGGACGGACAAGACTCTAGAAACAATAAGATTAAGTTAGACGGGTGCTTGTGTTGACATTTTTCAGGCACAAAGCCCAATAAAAATGCAACCGACCACAAATCAATTGACCACTTGTAAACTTTAGTAAAAGCAAAACAGAACCCTTTATTGAAGTTTTTTCAAAATTTCATCAGTCGCTATTCAATTGAACTTTTTCTCTAAAAAAATATCTTCAAAACTCCCCACAACTATCACCAACTTCCGCCGCCACCGCCGCCAAAGCCACCACCGGAAGAACCGCCGCCGGAAGATGAGGAGGAAGAAGGCGTGCTGACCATACTGGATTGCGCCGTTGAGATGCTGTGCGAAAAGGATTTGGAAAAGGCTGTCATCCCCAAAAACTGTCCGCTGCTGCTGTGGTACCAATTGGGTGGCGGAATGTTCAGTGCGTCAAATTTCTCGGCCCATTTATCCAGTAATCCGAAGGCAAGTGCATAGCTCATTGTTTTCTCAAAATAGTTGGGGTCTTGTTCGATCAGGGTTTTGATGCGGTTGACTTCCGCCATTTTGATGAACTGTTTGAAGCCTTTCAATTCCGAAAACACCGCATCGCCTTTGGGGTTTTTCTTTTGAAGATAGAAACTCATAATGGCGATGAACACACAAGTAACCACCACCAAAACCGCCGCTAAAATGCCAAATACAAAAAGGAAAACAGGACAAAGAATCACGCTCAAGGCGATGGATACGCCGATGGTGATTTTCATTATTTTGTTGGAGCGAGCTTCGTAATAGGTTTGCGCCGATTGTCTCAGGTTTTTTTTGAGGACGTTCATCACGGTGTAAAACGTATTGGTCAGGCTGCTCATCAAGACCGTATTGCCCCAAATGTTGAACAAGGAATAAAAGAGTTTGGATTCGTATTCCGGAACGTTCAAAGGCAAGTTTTTCAATTTGGTGAGTTTCATATCGGCCTTACCAAAGATGCCACTTTTAGGAATTTCGGTGATGGAAATATATCCTTGCGAAGCCCAATGCGGAAAGAAAGCAATCAGGTCGGAAGCATCGTCTCTGTCGTTGATGAGATAGCCCGCCATAGCCGGATCGATGCCTTTGGGCGGATAATAAGAAGTGGTGGCAATCACCTTTTCATCTTTGCCATATTTCCACCAAACTCGCCAAAAAATAATGAGCAGGCAGGCAATGATACCTACCCACCCATATTCTTGCCATAGCGGAGTTGTGATGTAAGTTTCTTGAATTAAATCTTTGGGCAATTTTACCAAAACCGTTACGCTTTGTCCGGGCGCGGAATAGAAGAAATCCGGGCTTTTGGCAGAGAAAGTATTATGGGAATAATCATAACTGAAATTTTCTGCAAGGCTTGTTGAGCCCGTGTTTCCGGCATAAACGAAACAATTTTCGGAAGATAGGATTGCCCCTTCGGGCGTATGAATATTGAGGTCGATTTTTCTAAAAATGGCTTGCCAACCTTCGGGTTTGATGTTCCAATAAAATTGCACCAGATCTTGGTCGAAAAGATAGGCATTATATACCCGGTATTTGATTTCATAATGTTGTAATCCGGTAAGGAGTTTGTTTTTATCGCCGATTTTAATTTCGATATTTTTGTTGAGCCGTTGTTCTAATTTCGATGAAACTTCAAACGGATGCCCCACCACGTCTATGTTTTGAATGACTAATTTTCTTTTCTCGACTTTTCCTTCAGAATTGGCAACTTCATATTCGGTAACAATATTGCGAAAGATGCCGTGTTTGGCTTGCGTAAATTCAAGCTCGTAATTTTCAACCACATCAAAATAACCTTCTGCATTTAAGAAGATATCCGCCGTCATTTTATTGACGATGAAGCCTTGCGCAAATGCAAAAGCCGACAACAACAGTAAAGGGAAAAAAAGAATTATCTTTTTCATAATTTACTTATTTTAATTGAACATACATTCCTCTTATCGTATCGAAACTATAAATCACCTTTTGTTTGAAAGGCACGATTTCCGAAGGCGCGTCATAATCTTCGTCTTTAACCGGTGCGTAATGTGTTCCTTCATAATTAATTTCCAAATCGAAATATTCTTTGTCGGAAGGAATAAATTGCGCCGAAAAACTAAATTCAAAAGCCTCATCTTCTGCAACTGTTTCACGGTTGGAGGTGGTCTCAGAAAGTTCAAATACGGATCTTCCCAGCGTAATGTCGTAATAGGAAACTCCGGATACCTCGTAACCTTCTCCATAATTTGTATTTGCAAAAACCAAAGCATAACGCTCTTTGCCGGATTGTATCAAACCGATATTGCCTATCATTCCATTATACCCGTAATTGCCATATTCTTCACTGAAACTTGCATTGCTTTTTTTCAGCAAATACCAACCTTTGTTTTCTTTGTAACCGTAAACGCCATAAAACAAGGTCGGGCCGGAGTTTTGATTGTCTTCAATCTTGTAATGATCTGCCTGCTTTTCACCCCAATAATTGGCAAAAACAACCACCGCTTTTTTATTCAGTGAATCGAAAGGGAAAACTTCAACGGTATTGTAAAATGCGTTTTTCCCGTCGGTCCAAACGCTCATAGAATCGATGACAAAGGAGCTAACGATTACCTTTTGAGGATGAGGCGCATCGTCTTTAATCATCGCTTTTAAGACTTCATCCGAATGTAAATCGGCAAAATATTGGGTGGAATCGGCAGCAACGGTCGCTTGTGCTTCTTCGTTTGGCTTTTCCTTTGTCTGACAAGCGCCCAACAAAACGGCCATGATTACTGTGTAAAAAATGCTTTTCATCGTTGTTGTTTTACTGTTGTTATATGCCGCAATCGCCTTCCGGAATTACTATTTTTTCTAAATGATTTTGTTTAAAGTACAAGATTACCCAGTTAGAATCGAAGTAATTATTGTCCGTTATTTTTTGATGAAGCGGAATGTAAATGGTTTTGTACGAGCGGTCGGTCGCTTTTTCCTCATCTTCAGGAAATATAGGTTGCTGTTGTAGGATTTCAGGAGATAATTTTCGTATGTCTTCATAGGTGGTATTGTGGTCTAATTTTATATTTTGATATTGGATGGATACCTTCAAATCGTTATCAACACGGTATGATTCGTTTTCCAAAATTTCTTTTTCATTAAAAACCAATTCCAAATTTCCGTAATGATAGACTTTCTTGGGGCCGTTGTTGTAATTACAATCTGAAAAGAAATCGGTGATGTTGTCGGGTTGCCCAAACAGGCCCAGTATTTCTTTTTTCGGCGCATGGAGCGGAAGTTTTCCGTTCCATTTTAAGTCGTCATA
>Ga0222423_1000940_pt1 | contig 15182 bp, 15 predicted proteins | sample 3A0metagenome_FD_182472 | JGI IMG/M metagenome (GOLD analysis project Ga0222423, IMG submission 182472) | Enriched microbial communities from leaf-cutter ant dump, University of Wisconsin, Madison, United States - 3A0 (version 2) | ecosystem: Environmental > Terrestrial > Nest > Insects nest >...
ACGAACGCACACAGACCTTGCCCTTGAAACGCGGGGTCGCCAGCGCCTCATAGGTGGCCACTTCTTCGGGCTTTACCTTGGCCTTGTCATAGATGATGACGCGGGCACGGCGCGAGAATCCGAACCACAGGCCGGTCGGTTCCCGCAGGTTGGCGGGGATTTTCGTATTGATGATGTCCGATTGCAGCGGCTGATACAGGCCCGCATCCTGCGCGCGCCACAAGGCACCGGCATCGGCCATCAGGATGACATCGGCGGGGCTGGCCGCACCTTCGGCCTTCATGCGCTCGATAAGCTGGATCGGCTGCATCTCAAGGCGGTTGACCTTGATGCCGGTTTCCTTTTCAAAGGCGTCATAGATATAGGCGTCGGCATCATAGTGGCGCGCCGTATAGACATTGATCGAGCCGTTGACCCCCGGTTTCATGCCCTCGGCCGGTTTGCCGCCACAGGCCGCCAGAAGCCCGCCCATAGCGACGCAGCCCGCCAGAAAGCCAGCCATCTTGCGTACAAATGCCTTGCGGGAGGCGGGGTGAGGGCGGGAAATCTGGGGCATCGAATCACCTTTGTATAAACAGAAACAAAAGACAAATCGGTCTGAAAGGGAGACAGGCCGGATTTTCAGGTCGTCTCTGACACGTTTGAGAACAATTCGCAAGGTCATCCCCTATAAAACATCGCTATCTGCGCTGCGACAGGCTTTAAACGTGGCAGACTATTGTATGTAAAGCGCACGGGCCTTATTGTCAGTGATACGAAATGTCGCGTACAGCTTGCAAAATACAGTTGCCGCCCCTTCAAGAGGTCAGATGTCCAAAGCCGATTTTGCTCTGAATGCCGCAGACGATGCCGAGGCGGCGCGTGTGCTGGTGCTGACGGGGGACTGGACGGCGACAGGTTTGCGCGATGCCGCCGACCGGCTGAAAAAAGCCCTGTCGCGTGTGGCTGAGGTGCGTGTCAATGTTGACGATCTGGGCCGTTTCGATACGGCGGGGGCCTATGCTCTGCGGCAGACGCTGGGCGAGCGCGCACCGGCGGACCTGTTCGACCGCCATGACAATTACCGCCGTATCTATGAGCTGATCGATCCGATTGCCCCTGAGGTGCAGGCGCAGATGGCCGACAGCCGGTCACGCAATCCGCTGATTCATTTTCTCAGTGTCATCGGTCAGAAAACCCTCAGTTTTCTGGATGACAGTTCTCGCTTCGTCCGCTTTCTGGGTGAGACGGTGACCTTCCTCCTGCTGACGCTGCTTAATCCGACCCGCCTCCGCTGGACGCCGCTGGTGGCGCAGATGCAGCGCACCGGTCTTGAGGCGCTGGTCGTAGTCGGTGTGGCCAATTTCTTCGTCGGGGCGGTCGTGGCCTTTCTCGGCATCCTTCAGCTTCAACAGTTCGGCGTGTCGGTGTTTGCCGTCGAGCTGATCGGTATTGCGGTTTTACGCGAGTTCGGGCCGGTTATTGCGGCGGTGCTGATGGCCGGGCGCTCGGCCTCAAGTTTTACCGCCGAAGTCGGTGCGATGAAGATGAATCAGGAAATCGACGCCATGCGCGTCATGGGCATCAATCCGTTCGACGCGCTGGTGCTGCCGCGGTTGCTGGCCATGATCATCACCATGCCTCTGGCGACCTTTTTCGGCATGATGGCAGGGCTTCTGGGCGGATTTATCGTCGTCTGGACGACGCTGGGCTATGGCCCCAACTTCTTTGTGCAGCGCATGACCGACTATGTGCCGTTCGTGAACTATTTTGTCGGCCTGATCAAGGTGCCGTTCTTTGCTGCGGCCATTGCCATGATCGGCTGCCGCATGGGCATGGAGGTCAGGGAGGACGTGATTTCGCTCGGCAAGCAGGTGACCTCGTCCGTGGTGCAGGCCATTTTCGCCATTATCACTATCGATGCCATTTTTGCCATCATGTTCAACGGGTTTGATTTCTGATGAGCGAACAGACCGACCTGACAACAGAAACGGACTATGCCCGCACCCCGATCGTGGTGCGCGGGCTTGGCAACCGCTTTGGCCGCAATATCGTCCATGAAGGCCTCGATCTGAGCGTGGAAAAGGGCAGGGTCATCGGCGTGGTCGGTGGTTCCGGCACCGGCAAGACGGTGCTGCTCAATACCATTCTGGGGCTTCAGACACCGACCTCAGGCGAAATCCGCCTGTTCGGTGAGGATGTACGCAAACTCAGTGAAAAAAAGCGTCGTACCCTTCAGGCCCGCTTCGGGGTGCTGTTTCAGTCCGGCGCGCTGTTCTCGGCCCTGACGGTGGTGGAAAACATCTGCGTGCCGCTGACCGAATATGCCCGCCTGTCGCCGAAGATGATGCGCGAAATCGGCCTGATGAAGATGGCGCTGGTCGGCTTGCCGCTCGATGCCGCCGACAAGATGCCCTCGGAACTGTCGGGCGGCATGATCAAGCGCACGGCGCTGGCGCGCGCGCTGGTACTCGATCCCGAACTTCTGTTTCTCGATGAGCCGACGGCGGGCCTCGATCCCATCGGGGCGGCGGCCTTCGACAAGCTGATCCGCAGCCTGAGTGACAATCTCGATCTGACGGTGTTCATGATCACCCACGACCTCGACAGCCTCTATGCGATCTGCGATGAGGTGGCGGTTCTGGCGGATCGCAAGGTGGTGGAAACCGCGCCGCCGAAGGTACTGGAACAATCGACCCATCCGTGGATTCATGAATATTTCCACGGCCCGCGCGGGCGCAATGCCCTGACGAAAGGAAGCTGACAATGGAAAGACAGGCCCATTACGCCTTTGTCGGGATGGTGACGCTTTTGCTCGCTGTGGCGACCTTCGGCTTTGCCTACTGGTTGATTCAGGGCAGCTTCAACGAAAGCTATTCTGAATATGATGTGCTGTTCAATACGCCGGTCAATGGCCTGACCGAAGGCGGGGAGGTGCATTTCAACGGCATCAAGGTCGGTGAGGTGCGTGAGCTGCGTCTGGGGAAGGCCAATACCACCCAGGTCATTGCCACCATCAAGATTGATGCCGCGACGCCGGTGCGGGTCGATTCGACTGCCGTGCTTGAGCCTTTGGGGGTGACGGGGCTGAACTATGTGCAGATCACGCCCGGTTCGCATGATGCGGCCATTTTGCGCGATACCTACCAAGGTCCCGGCAATCCGGTGATCCATGCCACAGGCTCGACGCTCGATAAGCTGCTGGCGGGGTCGGGCGGGGTGCTGGAAAACGCCTATGAGACGCTCAACCGCATCAACCGGCTGTTGTCGGATGAAAACCTGAAGGTTCTCAGCCGCAGCCTGAGCAATCTCGAAAGCATCACAAGCAATGTCAGCGACCTGACAGCCGATATCAGAAGCCGCGTCCATGTCATTGACTCGGCTGAAAAAAGCATTGTTTCCATTGGTGCAGCGGCGGATAATATGAGCCAGCTTGCGGCCTCGACCGATCTGGTGATTCGCGAACGCCTGCCGCAAACCCTCGACAAGATCGATGTCGCCACGGCCGAGATCGGCAAGGCCGGCACCGAGATCACCGGTGTGGCCCATGACCTGCGTGAACCCATTCGCGAACTGTCGGACACCACCTTGCCGCAACTGAATGATACCTTGCAGAACCTCGATGACGCCAGCCGCTCGGTGCAGCAGGTCGTCGAGGAAGTCCGCCAAAGCCCGCAAGGTCTGATCGGTAAGCCCAAGGCCCGCGAAAGAAAGGTAAAACCATGACGACATCACCTCTGACGCGCCGCCATCTTCTGCGCGGCAGCCTGACGGGCGGAGCCTTGCTGGCCGCAGGCGGATTGCTGGGGGGGTGTGTGACGCTCCTGCCGGAAACCAAACCCGTTCAGCTCTATACCATCCACTTCAATCCCGAATGGCTTGAGGCGGCGGCGGAAACGGCTCCAGCCGTGACCGATGCCGATGCGGTGGACGTGTTCGTTGCCGTGCCGGGTTTCCCGCGCGCGGCGGCAGGCGACCGTATCCTGACCAGCGAGGGCAATGAGGTGTCCTATGTGTCCGGCGGGCGTTGGGCGACCTCGGCGCAGGGCATGTTCCGCGATGTCCTGAGCGAAGGCTTTGCCCGCGAAGGCAACCGTGTACGTCTGGCCAATCAGGGGCGCATTGCTGCCAAATATCGTCTGGATGTCGAGGTGCGGCGCTTTGAAACCGCCTATGCGCGTCGCCGTCCGACGGTGGTGGTGACCCTTGATGCGCGTCTGGTGCGCACCGATGACCGGGCCGTGGTTGCCGAGCGCTATATCAAGGTCGAGGAACCCGTGCGCCGCAACAATGTCGGCCATATTGTCGAAGGCTTTGAAAAGGCCGCTACCCGCGCCGTGGCCCAGATCGTCGGCTTTGCCGAAGAAGCCACCGCCATCGCCAAGAGTGCCACCCCTGCTGCCGCAGGCTAAACAGGCCAGACAACAGGCCAGACAACAGGCGGTCACGGTGTTACACGAACCGTTACCTGCCTGTTGCCATTTGTTATCCACACACCTCTATGCTGCATGTGCGAAGTGAGCTATATCCGCCGTGTCAGTCAGTTTGTGTATGTGGAGATATGACAATGGAAAAGATGGTAGAACGCTTTGTGGCCGGTCTTCTGGCCGTGGCTCTGGCCCCGTTTGCCGCGCTTTATTAAGCCTGTTTGAACGGGCTGTGTTCAGCCCGAAGTTCACGCATGACCATTTGCATCTGCGCCTGTTCCTGCGCAAGGAAACGGGCGACCGGTTGCCGCAAAGCCTTGTCGGCTATGTAGTGCGCCGAATAGACCGCGTGAGGCAGGTAACCGCGTGAAATCTTGTGCATCCCCTGCGTTCCGGCCTCGACCCGTTTCAGGCCGTGGGTGATAGCATAGTCGATGGCCTGATAATAACAGACCTCGAAATGCAGAAACGGCACGTCGCGGGCACAGCCCCACTGACGGCCATAAAGCGTCTCCGAACTGCGGAAATTGATCGCGGCCGCCACCGCTTCCGGCCCGTCAAAGGCCATGACCAGCACCATTTTCTCGCACATGCGTTCAGTGATGACCGAGAAAAAATCCCGCGTCAGATAGGGGCGTCCCCATTTGCGGTCATAGGTATTTTCAATAAAGCCATAAAGCTGATCGAGGTGGGTTTCCGTGATATCCGCGCCGGTCAGGACGCGTATCTGCAAGGCTGCCTGCACGTCGCGCCGCTCACGCCGGATGACCTTGCGCCGGTTGGCCGTCAGGGCCGACAGAAAGGCCTCGAAATCGGCATAGCCCGCATTATCCCACCAGAATTGCTGATCCAGACGTGGCAGGAAACCTGCCTGCGTCATCAGGGCCTGCTCGGTCTGCGATGGGAACAGCACATGCAGGGACGACAGGCCATTGGCCTGACACAGATCCCTGGCCGTGCCGATCAGGGCCGCCCTGACGTCGGGATCGGGCGACAACAGCCGCGCACCGGTGACCGGCGTAAAGGGCGAGGCGGCTACCAGTTTGGGGTAATAGGCGCCGCCTGCCTGTTCATAGGCCTCGGCCCAGCCCTGATCGAAGACATATTCGCCCATCGAATGGGTCTTGAGATAAAGCGGCATCACGCCCTTGATGCCGTCGGCATCGCGTAAGGACAGGTGGTGCGGATACCAGCCGGTGTCCGGCCCGACGCAGCCCGTGTCCTCAAGCGTTTGCAGATAGGCATGGGCGGTAAAGGGGTTATCGTCCGGCCTCAGCCCGTCCCACACCTCGGGGGCGATATCGGCAATCGACCGGTGCAGGACGGGGGTAAGCGCCATATCAGCCCGCAACCTCGATCGTCGCGTCGATTTCCACGGCGAAGCCGAGGGGGATCTTGTACATGCCGACGGCGGAACGGGCATGTTTGCCAGCCTCGCCCAGTACCTCGACCATCAGGTCGGAACAGCCGTTGATGACCTGCGGAATGTCGTAGAAATCAGGCCCGGCCTGTACGAAGGCATTGAGTTTCAGCACGCGCACCACCTTATCGAGGTCGCCCCCTGCGGCGGCCTTCATCTGCGCCAAAAGGTTGATACCGGCCAGACGCGCCGCCTCAACGCCGTCCTCAAGGCTGACATCGACGCCCAGCGTGCCCTTGATGCGGCCGTTGCCGTCATTGGACAACTGACCGGAAATCTGCACGATATTACCGGAACGGGTAAAGGGGACATAGTTGGCGACGGGGGCCGCCGGTACGGGCAGGGTAATCCCCAGTTCGGCCAGACGGGCTTCGGTTTTTGACATGGACAGGATCCTTCGACAGAGGGAAAAGAGGCGTGTTTATAGGCAGTCCGGCGAGGGGCGTCGATAGGGGATTTTTACCTTTTGTTACCATCCCCTTCACCTCACTTTAAGACAGTCGGTCTATGCTTGCGGTTCAAAGCAGACAGGTGACCAAGGCTTATGCGTGCAAAAAAAGTCCTGATCGTTGAGGACAACGAACTGAATATGAAGCTGTTTCATGACCTGCTGGACGCGCAGGGCTATGAGACGCTACAGACCGGCGAAGGACTGTCGGCGCTGGCTCTGGCGCGCAAATACCGTCCTGACCTGATTCTGATGGATATTCAGTTGCCGGAAATTTCCGGTCTTGAGGTCACCAAATGGCTGAAGGAAGATGATGAACTCTCGCACATTCCGGTGGTGGCGGTGACCGCCTTTGCCATGAAGGGCGACGAGGAACGCATCCGCGAAGGCGGCTGTGAGGCCTATATTTCCAAACCCATATCGGTGTCACATTTTCTCGATACGGTACGCCGTTATCTGGGCTGATCGCCCCCTGTTCAGAGAGTAGAAAACTCGGTTATGAGCGCCAAGGTACTGGTTGTTGATGATATGCCCGCCAATGTCCGCCTGTTGCAGGCGCGGCTTGAGGCGGAATATTATGAGGTGCTGGTCGCCCACAGCGGGGCCGAGGCCCTCAGTCTGGCGCGCAACGAACAGCCGGATATCGTGCTTCTGGATGTCATGATGCCGGAACTGGATGGCTATGCCGTGACGCGGCAGCTCAAGGATCATCCTGAAACCCGCCATATCCCCGTCATTCTCGTTACCGCGCTTGACGGGCGTGAGGATCGCCTGTCCGGTCTTGGGGCCGGTGCCGATGACTTTCTCAACAAGCCGGTCGATGAGGTCATGCTGTTTGCCCGCCTCAGGGCTCTGGTGCGCCTCAAGCAGATGTTCGATGAACTGCGTCAGCGCGAAGTGTCCGGCCGTCGTGCCGGTGTCTTCGATCCGGCGCAGTTGCAGCGCCAGATCGAGGCCGTCGGCAATGTGCTGATCATCGACGACAACGAGCGTCAGGGGATGCGCATGTTGCGCCAGCTTGGCCGCAGTCACCGCTGTGCCTTTGAAAGCGATCCGTTGCGCGCGCAAAAGATTGCCGGTGGCCGTGTCGATCTGCTGGTGCTGAACCTGACGGCCAAAAGTTTCGATCCGCTGCGCTTCGTGGCGCATCTGCGCTCAACCGAGGCGACGCGCCAGACGCCGGTGCTGGGGATCTATAGCCCCGACGGGCGCGATGTACTGCTCAAGGCCCTGGAACTGGGGGTCACCGATGCCTTGCCGCGTCCGGTCGATGCGCAGGAACTGATTGCCCGCGCCCATACCCAGATCCGCCGCAAACGCTATGCCGACTATCTGCGCAACAGCCTTGATCGCAGTCTGGAAATGTCGGTCACCGATCCGCTGACGGGGCTGAATAACCGCCGCTATATGGACATGCAGTTTCTCAACCTGCTGCCGCGCCATATGAAGGCCGGTGAGCCTCTGTCGCTGCTGATGCTGGATATCGACTATTTCAAGCGCGTCAACGACACCTACGGCCATGATGCCGGTGACGAGGTGCTGAAGGAATTTGCCCGCCGTCTGGCCCAGAGTGTGCGGGCTGTGGACATGCCCTGCCGACTTGGGGGCGAGGAATTTGTCGTCATCATGCCCGGCGCCGACAGCGAGGATGCCCGCCATATTGCCGAGCGTGTGCGCCTTCAGGTGGCCTCGGCGGCTTTTGACCTTGGTTCGGGGCAGGGGCTGAATGTCACGGTATCGGTCGGTGTCTCGACCCTCACCGGTGCGGGGGATTCGTGCGAAGGGCTTTTGAAGCGTGCCGATGAGGCGGTCTATGAGGCCAAGCAAAGCGGTCGTAACCGTGTCATCCTCCACGCCGCCTGATCCCGCCTGTTTCGGAGGCGGGGCTTCTTTCTGTGCAAGGCCTAAAAAAAATCCGCCACGGAAACCGTAGCGGATTTTTTATGAAAACCTGTGAGGGCCGATCTTACTTGATCTTGCCTTCGCGGAATTCGACGTGCTTGCGTACAACGGGGTCGTACTTCTTCAGCACCATCTTTTCAGTCTTGGTGCGGGCATTCTTCTTGGTGACGTAGAAGAAGCCGGTGTCCGCCGTCGAGTTCAGGCGGATCTTGATGGAGGCGGGCTTAGCCATGGTGAAAGCCTTTTAATCGGTTGGGCCGCACACCGCACGCGGGCTTGGGCCTGATAAACTTTTAAGAAGCGCGGAAAATACGCATCCTTGCTGCGAAGTCAATAACAAAGACGCGCTTTTCTGACCTCAGGCGACTTTTAAAGCGCGATCGAGCGCCGCAATCAGGTCTTCGGCGTCCTCAAGGCCAATCGAAAGGCGCAAAAGCCCGTCGGTTATGCCTGCGGTGGCCTGTGCTTCGGGGGACATGGCGGCATGGGTCATGGAGGCCGGATGTACGATCAGGCTTTCGATCCCGCCCAGTGATTCGGCGAGAGAAAACAGATCGACGGCATCCAGAACCCGCCTGACCGCCTCAAGGCCGCCCTTGAGTTCAAAACTCATCATGCCGCCAAAGCCTTTTTGCTGGGCTTTGGCCAGTTCATGCTGCGGATGGGACGGCAGGCCCGGATAGTTGACCTGTGCGACCGCCGCATGGCCCTCAAGGAACTGAGCGATCTTCTGCGCGCTGTCCTGTTGCTGGCGTACGCGCACCAGAAGCGTACGCACCCCGCGCAGCGTCAGATAACTGTCGAAGGCCGACGGCGTGCAGCCCAGCGCATTGGCCCACCAGTTGAGCCGTGTCGCTTCCTCGGCGTCCCGGGTGACGATCACCCCGCCGACGACATCGGAATGGCCGTTGATATATTTGGTCGTCGAATGTACCGCATAGTCGGCCCCGAACAGCAGCGGGTTTTGCAGGGCAGGCGACAGGAAGGTATTGTCCACCGCTACCCGTGCCCCTGCGGCGTGACCGAGCCTGATCAGCTTTTTCAGGTCGATCAGGCGCATCAGCGGATTGGAAGGCGTCTCAAGCAACAAAAGCCCCGCAGGCTGTGACAGGGCGGCCGTAATGGCCGCGTCATCGCCCTGATCGACATATTCCACCTCGATCAGCCCCTGACGTGTCCGCGCATTCAGCAGCCGCTGGGTGCCGCCGTAACAGTCATGCGGCACGATCACGCGCCTGTTGGGCACTTCCTGCCACAGGAGATCGAGCGCTGCCAGACCGGATGAGGTCATCACCGCGCCGGCCCCGTGTTCGAGGCTGGTCAGCACCTCGGCAATCACCGCACGGGTCGGGTTGCCGGAACGGGCATAGTCATAGGCGCGCTTCTGGCCGAAACCTTCAAACGTATAGTTGGACGACAGATAGATCGGCGGCATGACCGCGCCATGCACCGGATCGATATCGATACCGATATTGACGGCCTTAGTGGCGTCTTTTGCCGTATCGAGATAGGCTTTTTTGTTCATTCTTCCAAAGACCGTTTAACAATGGCGGATACAGAGCTGATTTCCTTGAGGAAAGCGTCATGTCCGTACAGGGAGGGGAAATCGATAAATACGCTGTCGGCCAGTTGCCGATGCAGGGCCTGCATGTCGGCATAGGGCACCAGCCGGTCGCTGGGCACCGCCGCCAGAAACACCTTTGCCCTGATGTGTTTCGGATCGACGCGATGGCGGTCGAGACTGTCGGACATGGAAATCCAGCGGTTGGCGTCGGTGACATAGGCGTCGCCGCGCGACCTGAGATAGCCGCAAACCGTATAGTTGTCTCCGGCCACTTCCGGCGCGGGGCCGTCGAAGCGTTCGGAAAACTCGTCATCCGAGCGATAGGTGGTCATCGACAATTGTCGGGCCAGGGAAATGCCTTCCTGTTCATGCCCTGTTTCAAGACCGAATTTCAGGATGCGCCGCTGGATGCCGCGCATGGCGGTGGCCATGGGATGCGAACGGTGGGCGGCGGAAATCACGCACAGGCGCTCAACATAGTCGGGATAAAGCTCGGCAAAGGCCAGACCGATCATCGCCCCGTAGGAGGCACCGATAAAGTTATAGACCTTTGCGACCCCCAGATGGTCGAGGATCAGCCGCACCAGTCGTGCCTGATCATGGGTGGTGATGGTATAGATGCGCGAGGCGGGCAGGCGCGGGGCAAATTCGATGCTCAGAACACGCCAGCGGTTGAGATCAAGCGCCTGATCGGGGCCGGCGACCCCTTCCCACCAGCCGGGTGCGGTGTCGGTGGTGTCTTCCTTGGCAAACAGGATGCGGCCCGCCGAAATGCCACCGGCGGCGACCACGACAGGGGCGTCAGCGGGGCCATAGAGGCGGGCGACCACATCGTTCTGTTCCAGCGCCTGTCCGCTCTGAAGGCAGAAATCTGCGGGAATATCGACACGAATGTCGGTGCCAGTGAGGTCAGGCGTTTGAAAAATCGGTATTGCGGTCATGAATCCGGTCTTACGGGTGCGCTGTTCAAGCCTACTCAGGACCAGTCGGAGAAAGCACGCCCGCACAAGATGCCGTGGCGTCGCGTCTCTCATCTGTCGAAACCGTATGAAGGCGGTTCCGCAGGAGTTGGCACCATACCCAAAAGGCCGGTCAGGGCGTTTCAAGCGGTTGCCCCAGCGTCGTCGGGCCTGTCCCTCGGCTGGTCTCGATGAGTATGCGGCCCTTATGTGACGATTTATCCTCCGCCGTCAAGGCTCTTGTCAGGATGAAGCGGCAGGGGGCAGGTCAGGGCGGGAAACAGGGCGTGAGAATGACAAAAAATGCCTGAACTAAAGCCGTTGTAATGGCTCCTGTTTTCTTTACTTTTGAGGCTTTTCGTCTGCTTTTCGGGTGGTTTTACCAATTAGGGGTTGTAATTTCAGGGTGTTAAATTAAGATTTTGTTAGGATTTGCGCCCTAACACATCCCCACGCCAGCGTTTTTGGCCCAGTAGATTATTCAGTAGATTTTTCCTTATATTTCTATCGATTTTTTGCCTGCCGGGGGATGCTGCCGTGGGGGATAAACTGTTTTACAGCCTGATTGGCGGCTGCCTTCTGGCACTGGTCGCCTCGGCTTTGATCCTGTGGCCCGAAAAGCCTGCGCCACATAACCGCGTATCGGATGTTTATGCACATGACGCTAGATTGTGATACCGGATCAAGGTTCACACAGGTGTCGAAATGCCTCTGGAATATGTTTCCCGCCGCCGGTTATTGCTGACCGGCTTGTCTGTGGCCTGTTGCGCAGGGATATGTCTGCCCGTTTCCGCGCAGACGGCCCTGACCGCTGGACTGGCCTCTGGCCCTCAGGCCCTGATAGACGGTGCCGAACCCATAGGCAGCGGCCGGTTCAGCTATCTCGGCATGACTCCGTTTCGTGTCACACTCTATGCGCCTCAGGGCGAATATGATCCCGATGGTTCTTTTGCGCTCCAGCTCATTTTTCTGAGGCGCATCAAGGCCAGTCGCATCATCAGCGTTTCGATCAATGAAATAAAGCGTCAGGGTTTTAAGGATGCGGCCACCCTGTCGGACTGGCGCAGACAGCTTGAGACTATTATTCCGACGATGGAAAAGAACGGCGACATAACCGGCGTGCGTAATGGTCAGGGCCATACTATCTTCTATCTGAACGGGCAGCAGATAGGGGCCATAAGGGATGTCCGCTTCAGCCAGTATTTCTTTGGCATCTGGCTATCGGCCCGCAGCCGCTCACCGACCCTCAGAAAACAGTTGCTTGGCGTGTGACGCGCATCCGGCGGGCGGTAAACAGAACAAAAAAACCGGCGGGCGGATTCTTTTTGCTTTGACTTTGCCTGAAAGCCTTATAACGACCCAGGCCTGATATGGCGCAGCCGTCCCGTTCGGGCGGTATGCGTTCTGGTGTTTGTTTTTGGCCTGCCGTAGGGGCGAAAAGATCGGAACGGATTGAGATGACCACGCTTGTAGTAAAATTTGGCGGTTCGGTGCTGGTGTCGGAAGCGGCGCTGCAACGGGCGGTTTCGGAAGTGTACCGCTATGTGCGCGACGCCCATAAGGTGATTGCCGTCGTATCGGCCTTCAAGGGCGAAACCGATCAGCTTCTGCGTCAGGCCGTGAGCTATACGCAGGCCTCAAGTTCGTCCGCTACCCCGCATCTGATCGGCACCGGTGAGGTCAAGGCTTCGGCGCTGCTGGCCATGGCCTGTGAGCGTTCGGGCATCGTGACGCGCTACCGCTCGGCCTATGAGATCGGCCTGACGGCGGAAGGCGAGCATCTGAACGCCCATCCGGTGTCGGTGAAAACCGATGTCCTGACCGAAGACCTGAAGGCGGTCGATCTGGTGGTCGTGCCCGGTTATCTGGCGGAAAACGCGGCCGGTGAGCCGGTGCTTCTGGGGCGCGGCGGTTCTGACCTGAGTGCGGTGTTTATCGGCAAGGCCCTGAAAGAGGCCGGTCATGAGGTGCGTGTGCGCCTGACCAAGGATGTCGATGCGGTCTATGACACCGATCCGGCGACCTATCCCGACACGGCCAAACCCTATGCCTCACTGAGCTGGGACGAGGCGGAAAAGATCGCCTTTCCGATCGTTCAGGCCAAGGCCATGCGCTATGCGCAGGAAAACGGCCTGACGCTTGAGGTGGCGGCTCTGGCCAAAGGCTATGAGACGGTTCTTGGTACGGAAACCAGAGTGCGCACCGCGCCGGTTTTGAAGCGCAAGCTGCGTCTGGCCGTCATGGGTGCTGGCGGGGTCGGGGCCATGTTCCTGCAACGGGCGCAGGAATGGTCGGATTTCATTGAGATCGACCGCGTGCTGGTGCGCGATCCGGCCAGGCGCCGCGATCATCCTCTGGCGGCGAAATTCACCGCCGATGCGCGCAACTTCGCCCGTGCCGACGTCGATGTGTTCGTCGATATCGGCACCGGCGTGTCGCCATCGGCGGAACTGCTCGAAGACTTCCTGAAACTTGGTGTCGGCGTCACCTCGGCTAACAAGCAGGCGGTGGCTGCCGCGCAGGACAAACTGAAGGCTGCGGCCAAAACCTCTGGTGCGCTTCTGACCTATTCGGCCTCCGTCGGCGGCGGCGCGCCGGTGATCGAGGCCCTGCTGCGGGCGGTAAAATCGCACAAGATCAAATCCATTGCCGGTGTCGTCAACGGCACGTCGAATTTTGTGATTGATCAGGTCGAGGCCGGTAAGACCTTTGACGCCGCAATGGACGAAGCCCGCCGTCTGGGCTTTGCCGAGCCGGATTCGACCGCTGATCTTGATGGCACGGATGTCGGGGCCAAGCTGAAACTGCTGCGCGAAATCGCCTTCCCCGGTGTGACGCCGAACCATGTCGAGGTCGGGGCTATTACCGAAGAGTCTCTGGTCATTCCCGAAGGCAAGGGCCTGCGCTATGTCGCCCGCGCCATCATGACCGACAAGGGGCTTGAGGTGTCGATGAAACTTGAGGCCCTGCCGCTCGATAACTATCTGGTCGGGGCGAAGGGCGAGCAGAACCGTGCCATTATCGAGCTGGACACGAAAGATTCCGGGGGCGAGTTCTGGTATGTGACGGGCAAGGGGGCCGGTGCCTGGCCGACCTCTGAGGCGCTGCTGGCTGATGTGCTGCACATTGCGCGTGAGGCCAGGTTGAAGGCCTGATGACCCCTGACGCCTGCAACGCTTTCTGCGCGGCCCTGCCTGTGGCGACCCATGTGGTGCAATGGGGCGGGGCCGATGTCTGGAAGGTTGGCGGCAAGGTGTTTGCCATTCTGGGGCAGGGGGCGGATGGCCATTTAAGCATCAGCTTTAAGGTCACCCCCTTAGTGTTTGAAATCTATAGAGATCATCCTGATTGCCGACCGGCGCCCTATCTGGCGTCGCGCGGCATGACATGGATACAATATTATCAGGGCGACACATTGGGTGACGACGACCTGAAAGGGCTGATTGCCGATTCGCACCGGCTGGTGGCGGCGGGATTGCCAAAGAAAACGCAGAAAGAGCTTGGTCTGATATGAACTATCGTCACGGCTTTCATGCGGGCAATTTTGCCGATCTGGCCAAACATGCGGTATTGCTGGCCCTGCTGAAATCGTTGCGTCATGCCGATAAGCCCCTGAGGGTCATTGATACCCATGCCGGTGCAGGGCTTTATGACCTGTCCGATCCGCATTTTGCCCGTTCCAAGGAGGCCGAGGCCGGAATCAGGTTCCTTCTGGAGCAGACGGTGCCCGAAAGCCTGAAGCCTCTGGCCGACTATGTGCGGGCGAAAAACGCTGCCGCCGGTTTCAGGGGACGCATCGGTGTTTATCCGGGATCGCCGATGATGGTCGTCGATCATCTGGGGTCGGAAGGCGACTATATCGGCTGCGAACTGCGCGATGACGATTTTGCCCGCCTGAAAGAGGCCATTGGCCGTCGCGGCGATGTCGATCAGGCCGATGGGTATAAGACCGCCCTGAAACGCAGCGTGACACCGAAAAACCTGCTGTGGCTGATTGATCCGCCGTTCGAGCGCGGCGATGACTATGACCGGATTTGCGAGACACTGGCCGAGGGGCTGAAACTCAGGCCGGATATGATGGCGCTGGTGTGGTTGCCGCTGAAGGATCTGGAAACCTATGACCGGTTCCTGCGGCATCTGGAATGTGAGCTGTTCGAGGATCTGTCTCAGCATGGCCCTGAGGTCGAGGCGGCGCAAATCCGCCTGCGTCCGCTGATCAACCCGCTGAAGATGAACGGCTGCGCGCTGGTGACGGTCAATGCGCCTAAGGCTGTGTCCGAAACGCTGGCGACCGTGGCCCATGACGTGGCCGTCCTGTTTGGTGAGGCGGGGGCCAGGGCCGTCATTCAGGCGATTGATTAGCTTACTGCCATAATCTGGCGAAAGCCGTGTCAGATAATCGGGTATCAAATGCGGAGGATACCCTATGGAAACCAATGAAATTCATCGCGGCCGCCTGATTGATCATATTCAGCTTGTGGTC
>Ga0222423_1000941_pt1 | contig 15153 bp, 10 predicted proteins | sample 3A0metagenome_FD_182472 | JGI IMG/M metagenome (GOLD analysis project Ga0222423, IMG submission 182472) | Enriched microbial communities from leaf-cutter ant dump, University of Wisconsin, Madison, United States - 3A0 (version 2) | ecosystem: Environmental > Terrestrial > Nest > Insects nest >...
GGTCTGTATAAGATGATTATGCTCAGGTTTAAAAATGATTTTCTTTATGTTCTGTAATCTTAGTTGGGGCAGGTGATTTTTTTACTACAAATCTCCATGAAGGGATAATTGTCTTTTCCATGCCGGTTTTTATCTATTGAAAGCCCTTTAGGAAGGTTTAAATTTTCCAGTTATTGTCGGCCTTTTGATTTGCATAACTGTTCAATACTGCGATTTTCGACTGACAAAAAAAGCGTTGTAAGCGGTGTTTCTACAGATTTTTCCCATTCCTGCTTTGGAGTTCTCTATATCCGGTATGTTTCTATTGCTTTTTTACTATTTTCCTCACCCGGTTAACTTCCGATTTGTCCTTAAATCTGAAGAAATAAACGCCATTAGCCAAATTGCTGATATCAATCGTTGTTATTCCCTGAAAATAGCCTGACCGTAACACTTTGCCCGAAACATCCGTTATGGAATAGGTGTATTTCTCCTGCTGATTTTTCGCTTCGATTGTTACAATATGATTTGCCGGATTCGGATATATATTCAGCATTTCGTCAGTGCTGTTTTCAGCGATAGAAGTAGGATTGCCATGTATTTTATTGAATGGTTTGGAAATGTCGAAAAAGATATTGTCTGCACCTTTCACTTTTATAATAACGCTATCGCTGTAAATATTCATTACCGTAAAATTGAAATTGCCGGTGTTGGGAACATTCGATCCGATAAGATAAGGGAAAGTTTTACCGCCGTCAGGGGATAAATATATGTTTACGTTGTTGCAATTTACCGGCATCAATGTGCTGCCGCCGGGCGTCCAATTCACGGCAACGGTTGCGCCCACCTCCCACAAAGCGCCGTCATTGGGTGCGGTTACTCTGAAAGAGTCCAGGTCTGCAACATGAACCGTTACATTTTTATCCGAGTTGTAAGTGCCCCAATTTTCCTGCAGACTACGGACGGTAAGGCGAAAATGCAAATCCCGTGGTACTCGGGGTAGGCGTTCTCCTGCCACCGAATACTGATTGTCTTTCAGGGTGTCGATCCGGGGAAAACTTCTTGTTCTATTTGTAGTCGGATCAAAACTTTGGAATGAAGGACCTTCCGTCCAGAATGGCGCATCGTATTCAAATCCTCCGAAATTTCCCAAATCCCATTGCTCCCAACAGAAATTAATAGCACCATCGGGATCGGAAAACTGTGTCTCCGGAGCCGTCAGCTCAAAAGGAGTATGGAGCGGAATGTAAAACTCTTGCAGGGAGGTGTCCAGACTAATGACCGAAGAAGTGCCGGGTAATACGCTTCCGCAGGTTATAAGCGATGAATTGTTTATAAGCGTAGTGATATTGTCGAGTGAATAGACGTTGTAATAATCGGTGGCTGCCTTGAGAACATTGTCAACGCCACAAACAAAGGGATAGCCCATAATGGTAGAGCCGCTGCCCGCTTCATAAGCCGCAGGTGCATAACCATAGCCATTGCAAAAATTCTGATTGGAATTAAAAGTATGTTTTGACCCCATTTGATGCCCCATCTCATGTATAATTTCTCCATAATCACTGGGCCATAATGATTCGCTTACGGCTGTTCCTTTATAATCCATATCGCAGATAGAACCGGTTACAGCCAAGCCTCCGCCGTTATTGGTCAACATAAGTCCGATATCATAACCAGAATTGGTCAATATCGCATCAAGATTATTTTGACTTTCGCTGAGCAATGCGGTATTGTTATTGCCAGAATACGGATCGGTGGCCGGATCCAGATATATTAAGGATGCTTCCTGAGGGACAAGCTCAAGAGTTAGAGCAAGTTCCCGCTCGTACACGCCATTGGCGCCATTCATAACAGTAGTAATAAAGCTCATTATGTCAGGAAGTGTAGGGTTTTCCATGACGCTATGAGCCCATTCGCCGGTACAGGTTATGGCGCAGCGAAATTTTCTCCGGGTTTCACCATTGGTCTTCAGGCTTATAGCATTACTGTTCAATTCTATTGGTATCCTCTCGCTGAGGGCAATGCGTTCGTCTGATTCTTGACAATTGACAGGTGCAAAACCACCGCTGTAATCTTTTTTATTAAATACCAAATAATGGTCGCGGTCTTTGTCGTTTACCGGCGTTATGAAATAGGTGGCTTTTAAAGAGTACACTACTATATTGATTCCAAGCGTACTCATGGTGATTTTGGCTGTAGTGTTCTTGTCATTGGAACAAATGGCCGTATAAGTCCGGATTTGCGGATATTCAGCTTGTAAGCGGGACGCCAATACCGGAGTTTCAAATACTTCAAACTGGTGGAAATTTCCCTCCGGATCCGGAAGGGAAAGCAAATTGCTCTTTAAAGCGGTTGTGGAAGTCTGTTGGAGAAAATCCAAGACCCCGGCTTTGTCCATTTGATATACTTTGAATGCTGCCGGATTTTTGCTCAGCTCCAAGTTGCGGATATCCATATCATGTAATGGTTTCCATAACGCTGGATCTTGTGCAAATACAGGAGACATCCAGAATGCTATAATGGTAAACGCTGAGAAGATAATGTGTGTGTGTTTCATTGAATTGTTGTTGTTTTTATCAGATGTGCTAAGTTGCAGCATCATCTATGGCTCAATCGTTATTATTGGTGAATGGTTTGATGTTTTCAATTGCGGCTGCGGTAGGTCTTAGGTAGCAGTTCTGTCGGAACTGTATTTTTTCAAGGATAAAATTACCTTGTTTTTGTAAAATATCTTTTATATATTTATAATGATATTTGTAATATTGTTTAAAGCCCGCATATTCGGGTGGTTTTTTGGTGGGTGTTGTGTAAAAATAAATGCTTTTCGTATTGTTTTTATTTAGGATAGAGATGTTTTTATGTTCGTTGTGTAAATTATTGCGATAGAGATAAGTTTTTCATTATCCATTTTTTTTAGATCAATGTATATGTGCTTCTTCCATGCCTGCTCAAAATACCTTTTCATGATCGCTCCGTTTATTTCTGTCTGCAAATAATGGTGCGCCGCGTAATTTACAATGTTCAACCCTGCTTTTGCGGGGCATGAACATTACCTTTATTCTTTCCTATAATTGCTGCAACATCCTGCGCATCGTATTCCGTATTTTGTTATCTTTGAACCATCTGTAATTAACTGCGTTTTTTTTATGGAAAAATGGATGGAAGGAATGGACAGCCTGCTGCAAGGCTTTTGGTGGGTGGCACTCATCAGCAGTCTTATTTTTGTCATTCAAATGGTGCTAACCTTCGCCGGCAGCGATCATTCCGATTTGCATACCGACTTTGACAGCAATGTGAATCATTTAGACACCCCTTTTCAGTTATTTACCCTGCGTAATCTTATCAACTTTATGTTGGGCTTCGGATGGACGGGCATTGCTTTTTATAACACCATTCCGTCAAAAACCATACTTGTATTTTTGGCCGTAATTGTCGGGTTTGCTTTCGTTGCATTGTTCTTTATCATCATCCGGCAAATGCTGAAACTAACCGAAGATAATACTTTCAATATCCAACTGTTGCTGAATCATACCGGAACGGTTTACCTGAAAATTCCCCCAAAACTGGAAGGTGCCGGAAAGGTGCAAATCAGCCTGCGGGGCAGTACGCATGAATTAGATGCTATGACTGAAGGACAAGCTATTCCCTCCGGCGCCGTAGTCGTAGTGCAGCGTATTGAAAATAATTTACTGATCGTAAATGCTTTGTCCTGATTGAAGAAATCGGTTATGTTGCAGATGTTAGTGGTAATTCCCATTTTTCCTCGGGCGAACGTAAATTCTCGAGCTAATGTAAAGATGATTGAAATTGAATGATTTGCAAAATGTTGGTCAATATTTTAAACGACACATCACAATGATAAAACTAATTTTGACAATCATGACATCTCTAACTATTGCGATAATGGCTTTAGTACAGATACGCAAGCCGACATACGGGCAAAACCCAAAGAGCCAATTTGGCCAACACACCAAAGGCCGAGTTCAACATCAAAAACAAGGTTTGTTTTGCGTATTTTAACCGACTAAAAATTGTAAATATTTAAGTAAAATGAATCAAGACCCGGAACAAATAGCAAGAGATAACATTGACAAGCAACTGATTGCTTGCGGCTGGGTTATTCAGGACAAAGACAAAATAAACCTGAATGCTGCACTTGGTGTGGTGGTTCGCTATTATTTGACACAGGACGGAAAAGAAACGGATTACGTTTTATTCATTGACAAAAAGCCAGTTGGGGTAATTGAAGCAAAACGAGAAGAAGAAGGACACCGACTGACATTTCATGAAGAGCAGGCGGAAGGGTATGCCCAAAGCAAACTGAAATATCTGAATAACGACCCTTTGCCATTTGTGTATGAAAGCACAGGTGATGTAACAAGGTTCACGGACTTCCGAGACCCAAAACCACGTTCAAGACCAGTTTTTACTTTTCATAGACCAGAAACTTTCAGGGTTTGGCTAAAAACCGAAAAATCGCTTCGTGCAAGTTTGTTGGACATTCCTGTTTTGCAAACCGAAGGTTTGAGAGATTGCCAAATAAACGCCATCACAAAGCTGGAAAGATCATTCAAAGAATTTAAGCCAAAGGCTTTAATTCAAATGGCAACAGGTTCAGGCAAAACCTTTACTGCCATTTCTTTCATTTATCGTTTGCTGAAATTCACAGAAGCAAAACGCATTTTGTTTTTGGTGGACACCAAAAACCTTGGAGAACAAGCAGAACAAGAGTTCATGTCATTTCTGCCAAATGACGACAACAGAAAATTCACAGAATTGTACGGTGTACATCGCTTGAAATCAAGCTATGTGCCTACCGACAATCATGTTTATATCAGCACCATTCAACGGCTTTATTCTATACTTAAAGGAACAGAATTAGAAGAAGCAGCCGAAGAAGAAAATCCGAATGAACGCTGGCAACCTAAAGAACCCATGCCAGTGGTTTACAATGAAAAATTACCAATTGAATTTTTTGACTTTATTGTAATTGATGAATGTCACCGCAGCATTTACAATTTGTGGATGCAGGTAATTCAATACTATGATGCTTTTCAAATTGGTTTAACGGCAACACCCGACAATAGAACCTTTGGTTATTTCAATCAAAACATTGTGAGTGAATATACCCACGAACAAGCCATTGCAGACGGTGTAAATGTTGGCTTTGATGTTTTTCTGATTGAAACACAAATAACCCAACAAGGCGGAACTATCTGGAAAGGCGAATATGTAGAACGCGGAGAAAAGTTGTCACGAAAAAAGCGTTGGGAATTACAAGACGAAAACGAAAACTACACTGCCAATCAATTGGACAAAGACATTGTAAATCCGAACCAAATCAGGCTCATTATTAAAACATTCGCAGCGCATTTGCCTGAAATGTTTCCCGACCGATACACAGAAAACGGAGCATTTGAAATACCGAAAATTTTAATCTTCGCTAAAACAGATTCACATGCTGACGACATCATCAACATTGTGAGAGAAGAATTTGGAGAAGGCAACAGCTTCTGCAAAAAAATCACTTACCGAAATAAAGACGAAGACCCAAAATCGGTTTTAGCTCAATTCCGTAACGACTATTATCCCAGAATAGCCGTTACGGTAGATATGATTGCCACGGGAACAGATGTGAAGCCTTTGGAGTGCTTGCTTTTTATGCGTGATGTAAGAAGCAGAAACTATTACGAGCAAATGAAAGGCAGGGGAACAAGAATCATTACCCTTGACGATTTGCGAAAAGTAACACCTACAGCCAAGCACACCAAAGACCATTTTGTAATTGTGGATGCCGTTGGCGTAACCAAAAGCATCAAAAGCGACAGCCGACCATTGGAGAAAAAGCCAGGCGTTCCGTTAAAAGATCTATTGGGAGCTATTGCTGTTGGCAATCGTGACGAAGATTTGTTTTCATCATTGGCAAACCGCTTATCGAGATTAGAAAAGCAAGTTACAGAGCAGGAAAAGCAACAATTCAGCGAAAAGGCAGAAGGTAAATCGCTGAAACAAGTAGTGAATGAATTGCTACAAGCCTATAATCCTGATGTGTTGGACGATTTGAGAGCCAAGGTAGAGACGGAAATGGCGGGTGAATCACCAATGGCTAAAGAAGAAAGGTTTAACGAATTGCATGATGAACTAAAGGAAAAAGCAGCAGATGTATTTCACAGTTCCGATTTAAGAGAATATATAGAAAATGTTCGCAGGGCACACGAGCAAACTATTGATATCACGAATCCTGACACCTTACTCAATAAAGGCTGGGCAACAGATAGCAAAGAGAAAGCTGAAAACCTTGTTGCAGACTTTAAAGCGTGGATTGCACAACATCAGGACGAAATAGCAGCCTTACAAATATTTTACACTCAACCATATCGCAGACGTGAACTGAATTACAAAATGATTCAGGAAGTGTTGGATAAATTGAAACTGGAAAAACCGAACCTTGCTCCTTTCCAAATTTGGAAAGCCTATGAGCAATTGGAGAAAGCCACAGGAAGCCCCAAGTCTGAACTGATTGCATTGGTATCTTTGCTGCGCAGATTTTCGGGAGTTGATGCAACATTGATAGATTATTCCAACAAAGTGGATTTGAATTTCCGTGATTGGATTTTAAAAAAGAACGCAGGACAACACAACCGCTTTACCGAAGAACAAATGCAATGGTTGAGAATGATTAAAGACCATATTGCCACCAGCATACATTTAGATGCAGACGATTTGGACTATACACCTTTTGATGCAGAAGGTGGTAAAGGTAAAATGTGGCAGTTATTTGGAGAGCGGATGGAAGAAATTATTAACGAACTAAACGAAGCATTGGCGGCATAAATATTAATTTTGCGTACCATGAGAAAATACCCTCTACATTATTTAAACGATTCGGAATTTGAGAATTTAGCTACATTGATTTGTAGAAAAATTCTTGGAGAAGCCGTTATTCCTTTTGCAAAAGGAACGGACGGAGGTAGAGATGGTAGATTTCACGGAAAGGCAAATTGTTTTCCGAGTGAAGCAGAATCTTGGAACGGACAAATCGTTATTCAGGCAAAGCATACAACAAAAGAAAATGCAAGTTGTTCAGATAGTGATTTTCAAAAAATACTGAAAGACGATGTTTTACCTGCAATCGAACGACTGAAAGGAGAGAAGAAAGTCGATTGTTATATGTTGTTTACCAATCGTAAATTAACTGGTAAACAAGACGAAAAGATTGAAAATTTGATTAACGAGAAAACCGGTATTCCCAATATTGTTATTGCCGATGAAAAAATACAGCAATGGTTACAATCAGATCCAGATATAGTTAAAGAGGCAAAACTGCAAAGTTTATTAACACCTTTACAGTTTGATGAGCAAGATTTGAAAAACCTTATTATTGAGTTCCACAAAAATATTCCTGATACTGGCATAATAGAAAAAAGGGAAGAAGATTATACTTATATCAGTATGGAGCGAAAAAATGAGTTGAATCAATTAAGTCAAGCTTATTTTGATGATGTAATTAAAAGAAATTATATTCATTTTGAATCCATTAGTAATTTTCTAAAAGACCCTATTAATACATCACTTAAAGAAATTTATGAAGATACTATAGATGAGGTAAACGCAAAAATAGTCCTTAACAGAAACGACTACAACGCTTTTGAAAACTTATTAGAGGACTTGTATAACTATGTCATCTCTAATAATTCAGAATTAGCGGGAAAGAAAAGATTGGTTCGTTTATTTTTACATTATATGTATTGTAATTGTGATATAGGTAAAAAAGATGCTTAAACCTGACAAACATACAGAGATAAAATATTCGGTTGTATATCTTTCTGCTTTGATGATGAAAGAAATACGGCAGAACGGTGTTATTAAATATGACGAACTAAAAAACACTTTGATACAAAAAATAGGCAATAAAGTGAATGAGAATTTTGAGCAGGCACTTTCATTTTTATACCTTTTGGACAAAGTAAATTATTTACAAGAACTGGATTCTATCAAACAAAACTAAATAATGAAATTAGTCAAAATATATGCTAACAAGAATTTTAAGAATATTGAATTTACTTCAAAATTCAATGTTGTGTTGGCTACTATTAATGACAAGATAAACAAAAAAGACACACACAATTTAGGAAAGACTTCTTTGATTCACGTTATCAACTTTATTCTTTTAGGCTCTTTCAATAAGAAAACATTTGGGAATAAAATATTTCAGGGAGTTGTGTTTTATGGAGAATTAGCATTGAACGATGGACGATTTTTGATTATAAAGAGAGAAATAGATACGAATACTAAAATATCCTTTAAAATCAGTGATAATAAAAGTAATGGTTTTAATATGCCTGATAATTGGGACGAAGAAAATCTTGCGTTTGACAAATCCAGAAAAAAACTAAATGAATATTTAGGGTTTGATGTTGTTCCAAATTATGATTACCGAAAATCTATTACCTATTTTTTAAGAACACAACAAGATTTTCTTGATGTCTATAAATTAGACAAATTCAAAGGAAAATACATAGATTGGAAACCTTTTGTCTTTGAGCTGCTTGGATATGATAGCAAATTAATAATCAATAAATTATCATTAGAGGAAGACATTGATAAGAAAAAAGGGATTATAAAAGTTCTGGAAAAAGAAGCCCGAATTAATATTGAAGATAGAGATAAATTAGCAGGTTTACTCGATATTAAAATGCAGGAATTGAATGTTGCGATACAGACAATAGATAAATTCAACTTTTTTGAACAGGATAAAACCCTTAATAAAGAATTGATAGAGGAATTAGACGACAAAATACAGCTACTAAACACAGACCGTTACCGTTTGGCTTATGAAATCAACAAGATAGAAGAATCTTTGTCAAATTTGTCGCAGGAAATCAATATTCAAGATTTGGAGGAATTGTATAAGGAAGCGGAATTATATTTTCCCGAAAAATTGAAAAAAGATTTTTCCGATTTAATTCAATTCAACGAAGCAATTTCAAAAGAAAGAAAAAAATACCTTACTGAAAATTTAGAGGATTTAAAAACGCAAAATGCGTCTGTAAATAAAGACCTTAAAAATCTTGAAAAAGACAAAAGCGAAAAGCTGGCATTTTTGACAGAAAAGGATAGCTATGAAAAATTTAAAACATATCAAAAGCAACTTTCTAAATTAGAAACGGAAATAGCACGTATTAATGATAAAATAAAAGCTGTTGACCAATCTTTGGAAATAGAGGAACAGATTCAGGAAATACATCTACAAGTCGAAAATGCTGTAACAGCAATAAGAGATGCCGTAAACCAAAGGAAGCACGCAGAGATAAACAGAATTTTCAATAATATCATTTATGATATTCTGGGAACAAATGCTTTAATATCAATACAGCAAAATAAACAAGGGAATATAGAATATAGTGCCGATTATCAAAACCCTGCCGATTTACTAACTACTTCGGAAGCACAAGGCACAACATACAAAAAATTGCTTTGTATGGCATTTGATTTGGCGCTGCTGATTCATTACCGAAACCGTTCTTTTTTCAGATTCGCCTATCACGATGGAATTTTAGAGGGACTTGACGACCGTATAAAAATCAGATTACTGAATAAGGTAAAAACTATCTGCGAAGAATATGATTTACAATATATTTTGTCGTTGATAGATTCTGATATTCCTATTGATGAAAAAGGAGAAAAATATCAGTTTAACGCTGATGAAATTTGTTTAGAACTGAATGACCGTAATGACTCTGGCAAGTTGTTTCTACATAGTTTCTAATATTAATATTGCCTATAAGTTACCGAATTCGAGAATTTTAAAATGATTGAATTAGAGACATTGCCAAAAGGCTGGACGATTGCCAAGTTAGGCGACATCTGCTTTACAACAAGCGGGGGAACACCAAGTCGTAAGGTGCCTAATTATTATGGCGGAAATATTCCTTGGGTAAAATCAGGCGAATTAGATAAAGGGCTAATTCTTGATACAGAAGAAAAAATTACAGAAGAAGCTGTTAAAAATTCAAGTGCTAAAATATTTCCCAATGGGACATTACTGATTGCATTGTATGGAGCAACTGTAGGAAAACTAGCATTTCTTGGCATTGACGCAACAACTAATCAGGCTGTTTGTGGAATTTATAAGAGTGAAGCAATAGAATCAAAATTGCTCTATTATTTCTTGCAACTAGAAAAAAGCAATTTAGTAAGCCAAAGTATCGGTGGAGCTCAACCAAACATCAGTCAAGGTATTATTAAAGATTTGAATGTTCCACTCGCCCCCCTTCCCGAGCAAACCCGCATCCTTGCCAAACTCGAACAACTCCTCACCGACCTTGATAAAGGCATTGAGTATTTAGAAACCACCAAACAACAATTGAAAGTATATAGACAAGCGGTTTTGAAGTGGGCATTTGAAGGGAAAGGTATTAAGTCTGTTTTATTAAAGGATATAGCTGTAAAAATTCAAATTGGACCATTTGGTACCCAATTGCATCGGGAAGATTATATCCATAACGGCATCCCGTTAATTAATCCAATGCACATTCAAAATGGAAAAATAATTTCTGATGCTTCATATTCTATTACTAAAGACAAGGCTTTGTCGCTTCCCAATTATTTGCTTAAAGAAGGAGATGTTATTATGGGAAGAAGGGGTGAAATGTCAAGATGTGGGTTAGTAGGGGCAAATGAAAATGGTTGGTTTTGTGGAACTGGTAGTTTGTTTGTTAGACCAAAGCAAGAATTAATAATTCCAAAGTTTCTCTACTACTTATTAAGCAACGATACAACAAAAAAATATTTAGAATTTAATGCAGGTGGAACAACAATGGCAAACTTGAATTTAAAGATAGTCAATAACATACTTGTATGTCTTCCTTCAACTCAAAAGCAAGAAAAAATTCTTCAACAAATCGAATCCCGTCTTTCCGTTTGCGATAAAATTGAAGAAACCATTGAAAGCAGTTTGCAACAGGCAGAGGCTTTGCGTTTGAGCATTATTAAAAAAGCATTTGAAGGCAAACTCGTTCCGCAAGACCCTAATGATGAACCTGCTGAGCAGTTGTTGGAGAGAATAAGAGCCCTTCGACAAGCTCAGGGCAAGCAAGGAAATGGAAAGCATGAGAAGAAGGAGAAAGTTAAAGCGGAGAAGAAAACCTAAACGAAAAGAGAAAATTGAAGTATGACACCAAAGAACAACATAAAAGTATTGGTGGCTTCCACTATTTATGGCTATCAAGACCAACTTTCGGCCATCTATGCACAGTTAGATAGTTATGGTTATGATGTGATGAATTCGCACATGGGAACGGTTTATGCCGGTGCTGATAAATCGAACTTAGCAAATTGTTTGGATGCTGTGGATGAATGTGATGCCTTTTTAGGAATCATTCGTCCTGAATATGGCTCAGGAGTAATTGGCGAAACTTCCATTACACACGAAGAAGTTATAAGAGCTATTCTTTTGAAAAAAGCAAGATGGTTTTTAGTGGATTCTAAAGTAGTGTTTGCTCGTCAACTTTTGAATAAGTCAGAAATTGTTGACAGGCACACACTAAAACCAATTAAAACCGAAAATATAATTATACGACCGAATTCATTAATTGATGTTCGCTGTATTGACATATATAATCTTGTAACCAAAGATAAAGTGTCTGCAAAAGAAAGAGTTGGCCACTGGGCACAAGAATTTTATGATTTACCCGGTTTACAACGGTATGTTGAAGGTCAATTTAGAGACGTTGAGAAAGTAAAGCGAACCATTGATCACATGAAAAAATTGAAGCCATGACAGATTTTGAATACATACAATCGCTTTTAAAAGAAAAGGAAAGCAGTCAATTGGAGTTCATAGAATCATTCAATTACAAGCGTATTGCAGAAACAGTTTGTGCATTTCTCAACACACAGGGCGGAAGAATTATTGTGGGTGTCAATGACAAAAAAGAACCTGTTTTAGAACAGGAAATTTCGCAGGAATTTAATGAGTTGAGAAAACACATTTACAATGCCATTACCCCTGAAAGTTTAATTGGAATAAGAAAGGAAGAATATAATAATCATCCACTTGTGCTAATTGAAGTTATCGAAGGAACAACAAAACCTTATTCAATCAAAAACCAATCATTCATTCGTTCCAGAAGTGAAACTCGTCCGGCAAACGATAATGAAATGAGCAGTTTGATACGTGCAAGAAGAAAGGAAGAATATAGTTGGGAGAATTCACCCGCCCTTGAAGCTACTTTAGATGATTTAGATAAGGAAGAAATCAGCAGAGCCATTGAATTATCAAACAACATTGGCAGAACCACACGCTTTAAAACGGATGACCCTTTAACTTTTTTATCGCACTTCCAATTGTTCCGGAATAATCAACTTGCAAATTCTGCTATTGTGCTTTTTGGGAAAGAGCCAACCTACTTTTTACCCCAATGCAGAACACGAATCATTCATTTTGGTGAGAGCAAATCAGCTAATGAGTATGCTGACACATTGATTGTAGAAGATAATCTTTTCAAGTCATTCCGAAGAATTCAAGATTATTTCAAGAAAAACTTACCGATTCAAAGCCATTTCAGCGATACAAATTGGCAACGCAAAGACCAATCTAAATATCCATTGAAGGCTTTAGATGAAGCAGTAATTAATGCCATGATGCATCGTGATTATTCTGACCCAACTGGCGAAGTGTTTATTGGTATTTATTCCGATAAAATTGAAGTTGTTAATAGTGGAGAGTTACCTGAATCACTCAAAGATGCAAATTTGAAAAAAATCCATCGTTCTATACCGCCAAATCCGGTTATCACCCACATGGTTTATTTATGTGGTATGATTGAAAAAGTGGGACGGGGAACGGTCTTAATCACAGAACTTTTTGATGAATACGGACTTGCTGAACCACATTGGAAGAGCAAAAATGGTGGCACAACGCTTACCTTACCTGGAAAACCAAAGACTATTGAGTTTAATGAACGTATGCGGTCATTTGTTCTGACTTTGGAAACAGGACAACAGTTTGGCAGGGAAGATTATGAACGCTTCTTTCAGAAGAACATTTCAGAAAAAACGGCTCGTTTGGATATAGGAAAGCTTTTGGATGGAAACTGGCTTGAAAAGACCGGAGAAGGTCCAGCCACAAAATATATCAGAACATCAAAAAAATTACCGGAAATTACCGGATAGGAAACTTAATGCTTTACAATATGCTGATTATCAATCACCTTCGAACGTGTGCGATTACCGGAAATTACCGGATTATTCCATATGGAGTCGGTGAGAATTTACTGGAAATTACCTGATTGGATAACGGAAAGCGTATAAGGGGACTGATATTCAGCAATTTAAAAAATCAAAGAATTTCCGGGTTTTACCGGATAAAGTAAAAAGAGACATGAGCAACGAAAATACATCAGCAATAGTAAGTAAGGTTTGGAGTTTCTGTAATCCGCTAAGAGATATTGGTGTGGGTTATGGTGACTATTTGGAACAACTCACCTATTTGCTGTTTTTGAAAATGGCTGATGAATTCAGCAAACCGCCATACAATAGAAAATTACCCATACCAACTGAAAACAATTGGGAAAGCCTGACTTCAAGGCGTGGGGATGAATTAGAACAACATTATTCCAAAACTCTGAATGTGCTTTCAAGACAGAAAGGCGTTTTGGGGCAAATCTTTGTTCAAAGTCAGAACAAGATTAAAGAACCTGCCATGCTTTACAAAATCATTGACATGATTGATAAAGAGCAATGGGCAACACTTGGTGCAGATATAAAAGGAACCATTTACGAAGGACTTTTGGAGAAGAACGCAGAAGATACCAAAAGCGGAGCAGGTCAATATTTTACGCCAAGAGCTTTGATTCGTGCCATGGTGGAATGTGTGCAACCCGAACCCATGAAGACTATTGCCGACCCTGCTTGCGGCACAGGTGGTTTCTTTTTGGCTGCCTATGATTTTATCGCTAAACAGAAATTAGACAAAACGCAAAAGCACTTTTTAAAGCACGAAACGTTTTTCGGAAATGAGATTGTGCCAAACACCAGAAGAATGTGTTTGATGAATTTGTTTTTACACAACATCGGAGATTTTGAAAGTGAAAACTTCATCTCCCCTGCTGATGCTTTGATTTCAGACAGTGGTTTGCGAGTGGACTATGTGTTAGCCAATCCGCCATTTGGTAGGAAAAGCAGCATGACAGCCACTAACGAAGAAGGCGAACAGGAAACAGACGAACTTACCTACAACCGACAAGACTTTTGGGAAACATCAAGTAACAAGCAATTGAACTTTGTGCAGCACATCAGAACCATGCTGAAATCAACCGGACAGGCAGCAGTTGTTTTGCCCGACAATGTTTTGTTTGAAGGGGGTGCAGGTGAGACAGTTCGTAAAAAATTAATGGAAACCACCGAACTGCATACAATTCTTCGTTTGCCCACGGGTATTTTCTATAAGCAAGGAGTAAAGGCTAATGTGCTTTTCTTCGATAACAAACCTGCAGCAAAACAACCCTGGACAAAAGACATTTGGATTTACGATTTCAGAACCAACATTCATTTTACCCTGAAAAAAAATCCTCTAAAATTGGAAGACCTCAGAGACTTCATTAATTGCTACAATCCCGACAACAGACATAAACGTAAAGAAACATACAACGCAGACACAAACCCTGAAGGGCGTTGGAGAAAGTTTACTTATGAAGAAACCATCAACCGTGACAAGACATCGCTTGACATCACTTGGATAAAGGACAAATCACTTGCCGATCTTGACAACTTGCCAGACCCAGACGTTTTAGCAGGAGAAATAATTGAAAACCTTGAAGCGGGACTGGAAAGTTTCAGAGAAATAATGATTACGATAAATGGAAAGGAGTAAAAGCCATCACACAGGTGTAAGCACATTTGCAATTACGCGCATTGTCGTTTGTTTTTTTAATTGAGTTCGTGAACTTCGTTTCGCACAAGCCAACGCACAAACCAAAAATCGCAAAAGACATTCTGGTTTTTCCAACAGAGAAATTATTTTTTAAAATCCCTTCCCTTCTAAAATTTTTAACTCAAGTTTCGGAGATAAAAGTGCCTCCTTTTTCATTGGGTTCGGGCGTATAACGGTATTAGAGAGCTGCTGATGTTTTTCAGGATTTCATCTTGTTTGTTGATGACATTTCTGATACA
>Ga0222423_1000943_pt1 | contig 15143 bp, 15 predicted proteins | sample 3A0metagenome_FD_182472 | JGI IMG/M metagenome (GOLD analysis project Ga0222423, IMG submission 182472) | Enriched microbial communities from leaf-cutter ant dump, University of Wisconsin, Madison, United States - 3A0 (version 2) | ecosystem: Environmental > Terrestrial > Nest > Insects nest >...
CCCGCGCGGGTGCTGCGGTGAGGAGCCCCAGCAGGGCAAGAAGGCCGACGACGACGACGCGCGCCGTGCGACCGAGGCGTCCGATGCTCACATCTCCTCCTTGCGCCGCATGGCACGGCGGGCCTCGAGATTGTCCTGACGTTCCCGGAGCGCCTGGCGCTTGTCCCACTCGCGCTTGCCTCGAGCGAGGGCGATCTCGACCTTGGCGCGCCCGTCCAGGAAGTACAGGGACAACGGCACGACGGTCAGGCCCTTCTCCCGCACGCGCGAGTCGAGCCGGGCGATCTCCTCGCGGTGCAGCAACAGCTTGCGCTTGCGCCGCGGGGCGTGGTTGGTCCACGTGCCCTGGGAGTACTCGGCGATGTGCACGCCCTCGAGCCACGCCTCGCCGCCGTCGATCGACACGAAGCCGTCGGTGAGCGAGGCACGCCCGGCGCGCAGCGCCTTGACCTCCGTGCCGGAGAGCATGATCCCCGCTTCGAAGACGTCCTCGATCGTGTAGTCGTGCCGCGCCTTGCGGTTGGAGGCGATCTGCTGCCGCCCCTGGTCCCGTGCCACGTCGTCCTCCCCGGTCAGCCCCTGCACAGCCGTAGAGGAGACTATCGGCCGTGCGCCGGCCCGCCCACGGTAATGCCGTGCGTCACAGGTACGGGTAAGGGTCCACCGTCGAGCCGTTGATGTAGACCTCGAAGTGCAGGTGGCACGCCGTCGACGTCCCCGTCGAGCCCGAGTAGCCCACCACGTCCCCGCCCGAGACCTTCTCGCCCGCCGAGACGTTGAAGCCCTGCAGGTGGTTGTAGCTCGACATGACGGAGTTGCCGTTGATCGTGCCGTGGTCCACGAGCACCTGGTTGCCGTACCCCGAGCGGTACTTCGCCCACACGACCTCACCGGAGCGCCCGGCGAGGATCTTCGTGCCGCAGTAGGCGCGCAGGTCGATCCCCGCGTGCAGGCGGGGGTAGCCGAGCACCGGGTGCTGCCGCCAGCCGTACGTCGACGTGACGTACATCGGGTTGTACGACGACGGGTTCTGGAAGATGCCCGAGCCCACGGGCCCGGCCTTCTCGTCCTTCCTCTTCCTGTCCCGTTCCTTCTGCTTCTTGATGATCTCCTTGATGTCGTTCTCGAGCGACTCACGGTCGCGCTTGAGCTGCTCCTCCTTCGCGATCATCTCGTCCTTGCGGGACTGGATGAACGCGGTCTTGGCCCTCTGGTCGTCGATGAGCGCGCGGACCTCGAGCTCGCGGGCCTGGGCCGTCTTGCGGTGCTCGTTGGCCTCCTTCTGCTTGACCACGGCGTCCGCGCGCAGGTCGGCGATCCGCTCGCGCACCGCCTGGAGGCGGACCTTCGCGTTGCGGTTGGCCGCGTCGGACTGCGCGAGCTGGTCGAGGAGCTGGTTCTGCGAGCGCAGGGCCGTCGACACGAGCCCCGCCTGGCGCACGTACTCCTGCGGGTCCGCGGCGTCGAGCATGATCGCGAGGCTCGACGTGGACAGGTCGCCCTTCATCGCCTGGCGCGCGAGCGCACCCACGTTGGCGCGGACCTCGACGCTGCGCGCCTCGTCCTCCTCGATGCGCTCGACCAGACCGGTCTCGGTGCGCTCTTGCGCCTCGAGACGGTCCTCGAGCGCCTTGACCTCGCGCTTCGCCTTCGCGTACTGCGCCTGGGCGTCCGCGAGCGCGGCTTGCGCGTCGGGGAGCTTCTGCTCGATCTTCTTGAGCGCGATCACGGCGTCCGCGAGGTCCTCGGAGATCTCCTCGAGGTCGTGCTCGAGCTGCTCGAGCTCCTTGTCGTACTCGCGCTGCTTCTCCTCGGCCTCGCGGCGCTTGTCGTCGAGGTCGTCGGCGTGCGAGGCGCTCACCCCGGTCAGCGCGACGAGGCACAGCACGACGGCGAACAGCGCGGCGAGGAGGGCCCACAGCCGCCGTCCGGGGCGCAGCACCCCGGTGGGCGTCGTCGTCGTCATCTGCCCTCCCCTAGACCTTCGTGTACCGGCTCAGGGTGACCACGGACGAGACCGCGGCGAGGACGATCGCGATGCCCACCAGGACCGGGGCGATCGTCAGGACGTCCGACGTCGAGACGAGGTTGGCGCTGCCCAGGAGCGACTCGTCGCCGCTGCCGAGCCAGTCTGTCGTGATCGCCTGGACCCCGAACCACAGGGAGACGCCTGCGAGGACCGCGCCGACGGTCGCCGCGATGGCCCCCTCGAGCATGAACGGCAGCTGGATGAACAGGTTCGACGCGCCCACGAGCCGCATGATGCCGGTCTCGCGGCGCCTGCTCATCGCGGACAAGCGGATGGTGGTGGCCACGAGCAGCACGGCCGCGACGAGCATGACGACGGCGAACCCCACCGAGAGGATGGTCAGCCCGCCCAGGAGGGAGAAGATCGACTGGAAGTAGTCGCGCTGGTCCTTGACCTCCTCGACGCCGGGCCGCCCGCTGAGCACCTCGGCCACGACCTCGTACTGCTCGGGGTCGGCGAGCTTGACGCGGAACGCGGCCTGCATGTCCGCGACCGTGATGTCCGCGTAGGTCGGGTCGTCGCCGTAGCGGCGCTGGAACGCCTCGAACGCGTCCTCCTTCGTCTCGAAGTAGACGGTCTGGACGATGGGGTCGAGCTCGGGCGAGGCGAGGAGGTCCTCGATCGCGGCGATCTGCTCGGCGGTGGCCTCACCGTCCGCGCAGTTGAGCTCGAGGCTCCCCGCGGGGCACAGGAACACCGAGACCTCGACCTTGCCGTACCAGTCGGCCTGGAGGTTCGAGATCTGGGTCTGGAGCAGGGCGGCGGCCCCCACGAACACGAGCGACACGAACGTCACGAGCACCACGGAGACGGCCATGGACAGGTTGCGGCGCAGCCCGATGCCGATCTCGGACAGGATGAACTGGAGTCGCATGCCCGTCCCCTACCGCGCCGAGCCGTAGACGCCGCGGTCCTGGTCGCGCACGAGCTCCCCGCCAGCGAGCTCGATCACGCGCTTGCGCATCTGGTCCACGATCTCGTCGTCGTGCGTGGCCATGACCACGGTGGTGCCGGTGCGGTTGATGCGGTCGAGCAGGCGCATGATGCCGAGCGAGGTGGACGGGTCGAGGTTCCCCGTGGGCTCGTCCGCGAGGAGGATGTCGGGGCGGTTGACGAAGGCGCGCGCGATCGCGACGCGCTGCTGCTCACCGCCGGACAGCTCGTGGGGGCGGCGCTTCTCCTTGCCGGCGAGCCCCACCATCTCCAGGGTGTCCGGCACCACGGTCATGATGTGGTGGCGCGGCTTGCCGATCACCTGCAGGGCGAACGCGACGTTCTCGAACACGGTCTTGGTGGGCAGCAGGCGGAAGTCCTGGAACACGGCGCCGATCTTGCGGCGCAGGTGCGGCACGGCCCACGTCGAGAGCGTCGTCAGGTCCTTGCCGGCGACGAAGACCTTCCCCGCGGTGGGGCGTTCCTCGCGCAGCGCGAGGCGCAGGAACGTCGACTTGCCGGAGCCGGACTGGCCCACGAGGAACACGAACTCGCCGCGCTCGACCTCGAGCGACACGGCGTCGAGGGCAGGCCGCGCGCCGCGCGCGTAGACCTTGGAGACGTTCTCGAACCTGATCACAACGAACCGGGCCAGTCTCGGGGTCGGGGAAGAGTGCAGCGAACTCCTGGCCTGCTGCGAGCCTAGGCACGCTCGTGCGCGAGCCCGTCCCGACACGCCGGACCGTTCCGAGCGGCGCCCCGCCCGAGACGGCGCGAGAGGGACGCGCTACGCGCCGAGGGCCCCGCGGCGCCAGCGGATCCCGGCCTCGATGAAGTCGTCGATCTCACCGTCGAACACGGCGGAGGTGTTGCCGACCTCGTGCTCGGTGCGCAGGTCCTTGACCATCTGGTACGGGTGCAGCACGTAGGAGCGCATCTGGTCCCCCCACGAGGCCTTGATGTCGCCCGCGAGCTCCTTCTTCTTCGCGTCGTCCTCGGCCTTGCGCGCGAGCAGGAGGCGGGACTGGAGCACGCGCATCGCCGCGGCGCGGTTCTGGATCTGCGACTTCTCGTCCTGCATCGACACGACGATCCCCGTGGGCAGGTGGGTGAGGCGCACGGCGGAGTCCGTGGTGTTGACGGACTGCCCGCCGGGCCCCGAGGAGCGGAACACGTCGACGCGGATCTCATTCTCGGGGATCTCGATGTGGTCGGTCTGCTCGATGAGCGGGATCACCTCCACGGCCGCGAAGGACGTCTGGCGCCGGCCCTGGTTGTCGAACGGCGAGATGCGCACGAGCCGGTGGGTGCCCGCCTCGACGGACAGGTTGCCGTACGCGTAGGGCACCTTGACCTCGAAGGTCACGGACTTGAGCCCGGCCTCCTCGGCGTAGGACGTGTCGAGCACCTTGGTGGGGTAGCCGTGCCGCTCGGCCCAGCGCAGGTACATGCGCAGGAGCATCTCCGCGAAGTCCGCCGCGTCCACGCCACCGGCGCCCGCGCGGATGGTCACGACGGCGTCGCGCTGGTCGTACTCCCCCGTGAGGAGGGTCCGCACCTCGAAGGACCGCATGTCCGCCGAGAGCTGTTCGAGGTCGGCGAGGACCTCCTCGCGCGTCTCGTCGTCGTCGGCCTCCTCGGCCATCTCGGCGAGCGTCTCGAGGTCGTCGACCCGCTGGGCGATCTCCTCCAGGTGGCGCAGCTCGGCCTGGGCGTGCGAGAGCGAGCTCGTCACCGCCTGGGCCTTGTCCGTGTCGTCCCACAGGTCAGGCGCGGAGGCCCGCTCGGACAGCTCGGCGATCTTCGCGCGCAGCGCCTCGGGGTCCGTCACCGCGGTGATGGTGCCAAGGGTGCTGCGCAGGGCCGCGATCTCGCTGGCCAGGTCGATGGATGCCACGAGGCTCTAGGGTACGCGAGTACCGCGCGGGCCCGCGGGCGGAGTTCCCGCCACGAGTCCCGATCCGCTTTACTTCACGTGCCTGACTTACTCCAGCGAGCCCCGAATCGAGCGAACGACATGACCCACCTGAGCGCGCACGAGCTGCACGAGGGCTGGACCCTCACCGCGACGGCCGGACCGGTCCCCGAGCACCTCGTCGGTCGCACCGTCCCCGCGACGGTCCCGGGGACGGCGCACACCGACCTGCTCGACGCCGGGCTCATCCCGGACCCGTACCTCGACCGCAACGAGGTGGCCCTCGCGTGGGCGCACCGCACGCACTGGCGCTACGCGACGTCCTTCGCGGCGATGCCCGCCGCGCCGGACGAGCGCGTGGACCTCGCGTTCGACGGCCTCGACACGGTCGCGACGGTGACGCTCAACGGCACGCACGTGCTGGCCTCGGCCAACATGCACCGCTCCTACCGCGTCGACGTGCGCACGCTGGTGGACCGCGACAACCACCTGGTCGTCGACTTCGCCTCCGCCCTGGAATACGCGGAGCAGGTCGAGTCCCAGCTCGGGTTCCGGCCGCGCCCCTACCCGCACCCGTTCAACTCGGTGCGCAAGATGGCGTGCTCCTTCGGGTGGGACTGGGGGCCGGACCTGCAGACGGCCGGCATCTGGAAGCCCGTGCGCCTCGAGCGGTGGCGCACCGCTCGCCTCGCCTCGGTGCGCCCCCTCGTCACGGTGTCCGACGACGGCGCCGGTCGCGTCGAGCTGCACGCGGACGTCGAGCGCGCCGGGCTCGGGGACGACGACGCCGTCCTCACGCTGACCGTCGAGGTCGCGGGGGTGTCACGGTCGGTCGAGGTGCCGGGTGGCGCCACGTCCGCCGTCGTCGTCGTCGACGTCCCCGACGTGGACCTGTGGTGGCCGCGAGGCTACGGGCGCGCGAAGCTCTACCCCCTCACCGCGACGCTCGCGGGTCCCGCGGGCGAGCTCGACTCCTACGCCCGGCGCGTCGGCTTCCGCACCGTCGAGGTCAATCGCGACGCGGACGAGCACGGCACGCGCTTCACGTTCGTCGTCAACGGGCGCGAGGTGTTCGTCAAGGGCGCCAACTGGATCCCGGACGACCACCTGCTCACGCGCATCGACCGCGCCCGCCTCGAGCGGCGCTTCGACCAGGCGCTCGGCGCGCACATGAACCTGCTGCGCATCTGGGGCGGCGGCATCTACGAGACGGAGCAGTTCTACGAGATCGCCGACGAGCGCGGCGTGATGATCTGGCAGGACTTCCTGCTCGCGTGCGGCGCGTACGCCGAGGAGGACCCGATCTTCTCGGAGATCGTGGCCGAGGCGCGCGAGAACGTCGCCCGCCTCACGCCGCACGCGTCGCTCGTGCTGTGGAACGGCGCGAACGAGAACATGTGGGGCTTCCGTGACTGGGGCTGGCCGGCGGACCTGCAGGGCCGCTCGTGGGGGCTGAAGCTCTACCAGGAGGTGTTCCCGGCGATCGTCGCGGAGCTCGACCCGACGCGCCCGTACTCCGAGAACTCCCCCTACTCCCCCGGTCAGCCGATCGACGGGATCCACCCGAACCACCCGGACCACGGCACGCACCACGAGTGGGAGTGCTGGAACCGGCGCGACTATGCGTTCTACCGCGAGGACGTGCCGCGCTTCTGCTCGGAGTTCGGGTGGCAGGGCCCGGCCACGTGGGCGACCTTGACGCGCGCGATCAGCGCGGACGAGCTCGGCAAGGAGACCGAGACGTTCCTGCTGCACCAGAAGGCCGAGGACGGCAACGGCAAGCTCGACCGCGGCCTGGCCCCGCACCTGCCCATCCCCGAGGACTTCGAGGACTGGCACTGGGCCACGTCCCTCAACCAGGCGCGCGCCGTGGGCTTCGCGATCGAGCACTACCGCTCGTGGTGGCCCCGCACGGCCGGGTCGATCGTGTGGCAGATCAACGACTGCTGGCCCGTGACGAGCTGGGCGGCGGTGGACGGCGACGAGCGCCTCAAGCCGCTGTGGTACGCGATGCGCGCGGCGTACGCCCCGCGCCTCGTGACGGTGCAGCCGCGCGAGCACGGCCTCGCCGCGGTGGTGGTCAACGACACGGACGACGAGCTGACGACGACGGCGGTCGTGGCGCGGCGTGCCCTGGACGGGACCGAGCTCGCCCGCGAGTCGCACGAGGTCACCGTGGGGGCCCGCGCCGTGGCGCAGGTCGCGCTCGGGGCGGGCGTGCTCGCCGTCGGCGACGTCGCGCGCGAGCACCTCGAGGTGCGCCTGGACGCCGACGGCTTCGCGCCCGCGTTCCACCTCTTCGCGGAGGACAAGGACGTGGCCTACGAGGCGGCGCCCTTCACCACCTCGGTGACCCCCGTGGACGGCGGGGTCGAGGTGCACGTCACGGCGAGCTCGCTCGTGCGCGACCTCACGCTCCTCGTGGACAAGGTGGACCCCGACGCCGTGGTGGACGCGCAGCTCGTCACGCTCGCCGCGGGTGACGAGGTGGTGCTGCGCGTGAGCTCGGGCACCGAGCTCGATGCCGCCGAGCTCGTCTCGTCGCGCGTGCTGCGCAGCGTCAACGCTCTCGTGCGCGGGGCCTGAGCCGGAGCGCCAGGTTTGTCCGGGTCGGGGCGCGCGCGTCCCGGCCCGGACTTTCCTCGTCTGCCTAACTTGGCAACGACTGTCGGTATCTTTTCGTCACCAAATCGTGACCGCAAGCGCTCCCACACCTCCCCGAGCGGCGCTATGTTTGCTGAGCGCTCCAACGTGGGAGCGCATCCACGCCTCCAAAGGGGATATGGCATGAAGTGGTCTCGTAGTCGGGTGGCAAGCATCGCCGCCCTCGGTGCAGCATCGGCTCTCGTGCTCGGTGCCTGCTCGTCCAGCCCGTCCGACCCGGCAGCGCCGGAGGACACCAACACCGGTACCGACACGGAGACGAGCGAGCCCGCCACGGGCGAGCAGATCGAGCTGTCGGTGGCCTTCTGGGGTGACTTCGGTCTGCAGTCCGAAGGCGACTCGCTCGTCGACGAGTACGAAGCGGCGAACCCCAACATCAAGATCAAGCTCATCCCGGGTGAGCACCCGGCCACGCACGAGGCGCTCCAGCAGTACCTCGTCGCGGGCTCCGGCGCGCCGGACGTCCAGGCGATCGACCTCGACTACGTGGTGCAGTTCCGCAACCAGTCGGACAAGTTCGTGAACCTGCTCGACCTTGGTGCCGGCCAGTACGAGGACAGCTACCTCGACTGGAAGTGGGAGCAGATGGAGTCGAACGGCGGTGCGACCAACATCGGTCTCGGCACCGACATCGGCCCCCAGGTCATGTGCTACCGCTGGGACCTCTTCCAGGAGGCCGGCATGCCCTACGAGCGTGACGAGGTCTCCGCGGCCATCAGCGGCTCGTGGGACGACTTCATCGAGTTCGGCAAGGAGTACGTCGAGAAGTCCGGCAAGAAGTTCGTCGACAACGCGGTGAACATCTACCAGCCGGTCCTCGGCCAGCAGCCCGTCGCCTCGTTCACGCCCGAGGAGGAGCTCGCGCTCGACGGTGGCCCGAAGGTCGCGTTCGAGACGGCCCTCAAGGTTGTCGACGCCGGCCTCTCGGCGAACCTCGCCGCGTGGTCGCCCGAGTGGAACGCCGGCTTCGAGAACGGCGACTTCGCCGTCCTCGCGTGCCCGGCCTGGATGCGCGGTCACATCAAGAACTCCGCGCCGTCGACCGAGGGCAAGTGGGACCTCGCCGCGATCCCCGGTGGTGGCGGCAACTGGGGTGGCTCCTTCTGGACCATCCCCGCGCAGTCGACGCACCAGCAGGAGGCGTACGACTTCATCGAGTGGCTGATCCAGCCGGAGCAGCAGATCCGCATCTTCAAGAACGTCGGCAACCTGCCCTCGCAGATCGCCATCCTGGAGAGCGACGAGATCCAGAACTCGACCGACCCGTTCTTCAACAACGCGCCTGACGGGAAGATCTTCGGTGCCTCGGCACTGGCCCTGAAGCCGCAGTACATCGGGACGAACGAGTCCATCGTCCGTAACGCCATGCAGAACGCGCTGAACGCCGTCCAGGGTGGCCAGCTCGCCGCTGCGGACGCGTGGGACAAGGCCGTCGCGGACGTCAACGCTGAGCTGCCCTCCTGATCTCCTCGCACCAGCGACTGATCAGAAGCAGTAGATGACGGCGCTCCGGGCGGGGGCTAGGCCACGACGGCTCTAGTCCCCGCCCGGTCGCGCGTCTACCGTGTCACCAGCCAGCCACCGTCCGCTCCAGGAGGCCACCTATGTCCACCGCATCTCAGGTCTCGGCCACGGCCGGGGCGAGTGCGGCGGGAAGCCCCGTCACGCCACGGGGGCCGCACCACGAACCGAGCGCCTGGCAGCGCTTCCGGGGGAAGTTCGACGCCAAGGTCGTGCCCTATGTGCTGATCTCGCCGTTCTTCATCCTCTTCGCGGTGTTCGGCATCTTCCCGCTCGTCTACAACGGCGTCGTCTCGTTCCGCCGTTGGAACCTCAAGTACCCGGCCGACGACGGCTGGGCGGGGTTCGCCAACTACTCCAAGCTCTTCAGTGACGGGCTCTTCCAGAACGCCCTGATCAACACGTTCGGCATCTTCTTGCTGTCGACCATCCCGCAGCTTCTCCTCGCCCTCATCGTGGCGTCGCTCCTCAACCGCAAGCTGCGGGGCCAGACGATGTTCCGCGTGGGCGTCCTCGTCCCGTTCATCACGCCGGTCGTCGCGTCCTCGCTCGTCTTCGCGTACGTGTTCTCCAAGAACTACGGCCTCGCGAACGCGATCCTCGGTCTGTTCGGCGTCGAGACGACAGCCGCCGGAACCACGTTCAACGGCATCGACTGGCGCGGCACCTGGTGGGCGTCGTGGCTCGCCATCTCCATCATGGTCAACTGGAAGTGGGTCGGTTACAACGCCCTGCTCTACCTGGCCGCGATGCAGTCCATCCCGAAGGACGTCTACGAGGCCGCGGCGCTCGACGGCGCATCCCCGTGGCAGCAGCTGTGGCGCATCACCGTCCCGATGATCCGCCCCATGGTGATCTTCACCGTGGTGCTCTCGACCATCGGCGGGCTCCAGCTCTTCACCGAACCCATGCTCTTCGGAGACACCCCCGATGCCAACGGTGGCTCGCTGCGCCAGTGGCAGACGGTGGGTCAGCTCATCTACCAGACGGGCTGGGTCAACCTGAACCTCGGTTACGCGGCGGCGATGTCGTGGGCCCTGTTCATCATCATCGTGGTGATCGCCGGCTTCAACGCCTTCCTCACCTCGCGCATCGGAGAAGGGAGCAAGCGATGAGCGCGCCCGTGCGTGACCAGGCTCCCCCGAGCCAGGAGCCGAAGCAGAACAAGCCGGCCATGCTGAGCCGGTCCCCGCAGGACACCCCCGCGGGCTGGTTCAACTACGTGTTCCTCGTCGCGACCCTGCTCGTCGGGTTCTTCCCGGTGTGGTGGATGTTCATCGTCTCCACCGGGGACGACACGATGCTCGCGAAGATCCCCCCGCAGATCACGCCCGGGGACAACTTCTGGACGAACTTCAACATCGTCATGGGCAACATCCCGGACGGGACGCAGTCCTACGAGTACGCGCACTTCGGCGCATCGTTCATGTACTCGGCCATCGTCACGGTCGTCATCACGGCCTCGACGCTGTTCTTCTGCTCCCTCGCGGGCTTCGCGTTCGCCAAGCTGAAGTTCAAGGGACGCGACCAGCTCATGGTGGTCGTCATCCTCACGCTGACGATCCCCAACCAGCTCGGCGTCGTCGCGCTGTACATCATCATCGCGCGGTTCGGCTGGCAGGGGCAGCTCACGGCACTCATCGTGCCGGCGCTCGTCTCGGCCTTCGGCGTGTTCTACATGCGCCAGTACATCCTGGACGCCCTCCCCGACGAGATCGTGGAGTCCGCCCGGATGGACGGTGCGAGCACGTTCCGCATCTTCCTCACGATGTGCCTGCCGGTCATCCGGCCGGCGCTCGGCGTGCTCGGCCTCCTCACGGCGGTGGGCGCGTGGAACGAGTTCCAGTGGGCGCTCATCGCGCTCGGCCCGGGCACCGAGAACCCCACCGTGGGTGTCGCCCTGAGCAAGCTGGCCTCGGCGCAGTACCCGCGCCCGCGCATCTCGCTCGCGGGCTCGCTGCTCGCCACCATCCCGCTGCTCGTGCTGCTCGCCGTCGCCGGCAAGCAGATCGTGCGCGGTGTCATGGAGGGCGCGATCAAGAGCTGATCGCGCTGGCCCGATCGCACGAGGCGGCCGGTCTCCCCTCGGGGGAGACCGGCCGCTTCGCTGCCTGCTACCAGGCCCGGGCGCTCGCCCGTGCGCTCAGGGCGATGCCGTCCTGCCACGGCGCGAGCACCCAGGTGAGCAGCACGGGCCGTGCGACGGCCCGCAGCTCCACCTCGGCGGTCCGGCCGTCGGGCGTCCGGGCGCCGACGACGGCGAGCCCGTCCGGCCGTCCTCGCTCCGGCCAGGCGGCAAGGTGCTCCTCCACGGCCGCGGACACGCTCGCGTCGGTGAGGAACAGCACGCCGTCCTCCCCCGGCGTGGGGACTCCGTGGTCGTAGTAGGCGTCCACGTCCAGCTCGTCCGCCGCGGCGATGGCCAGGGAGTCCGCGAGCGCCACGAGCCGCTTGCGCTCGAGGTGCACGGACGTAGCCGACGCCACGACGGTCACCAGCAGGAGGCACACGAGGGCGAAGCACAGGGACAGGAGCATCACCTGGCCGTCGTCGTCCCCTCGGGCCCTCTCACGGACGCTCATCCCACTCCCCCGTACTGGTCCACGGCCGCGACGTGCTCGGCCGAGACCCGCACCGAGAGCGGCACCACGTCCCGGACGAACCCCGGGACGAACGGCAGCGGGACGTCGACGTCCACCCGGGTGGCCACGGTGCTGCCCGGCGCGAGGCACGGGACGCTCGCGCACGAGACGGCCAGCGCGCTCTCGGCGTCGTCCCCGTCGAAGCCCTGGTCCGCGAGCGCGACCCGCACCGAGGCGACCGCCGCCGTGACACCGGTGGCGTAGTCCCCGCCCACCACCACCGCGCGGGCCGCCTGGGCCGCGGCAGACTCGGCGGCGAAGGTCCCCGCCTGGATGCGCCCGAGCACGAGCACGAGGTACACCGTGGGGACGAGCAGGATGAGCGTGATCCCGAGGAACTCGATCACCGCGCTGCCGTCGTCGGCCCCCGTCTCGAGTCGTGCTCGCCACCACCGCACAGTCCCCGTCACGCCCCCTCCTCGATGCCGTGCCCGCGCACCGTGATGCCGCCCGCGGGCCCGAGGAGCCCGATGACGGGCAGCGGCGCGCGCACCTCCACCTCGACGAGCTCGAGGCCCCCGCGCCGGACGGTGCTGGCCCTGACGGACCCAGCGAACTCGGGGGCGAGCGCAGTGGCGATCAGCTCGCGGGTGTGCCGTTCACCGTCCGCGAGCGACCGGTCCGCACGTCCCGCGTAGCGCGCGCCCTCCCCGGCGCAGTCCACGAGCGTGTTGCGCACGTGCAGGCCGAGGGTGAGCTGGACCACGGCCATGAACACGAGGGTCACCAGGGCGCCGACGAGGACGAAGTCCACCGCCGCGGATCCGGCGTCCCGACGCACTCAGCCTCCGATCTCTCCGGAGACTCTCGACACGGCGTCGTTGAAGATCCCGCTCAGCGCCGGGCCGGCGAAGCCCCAGATGAGCAGGACGAGTCCCGCCGTCATGAGGGTCACGAGGACCCAGCCGGGAACATCACCCCGCTCACGGTCCTCCTCGGCCACCCAGCGGGCCACGATCCGGTGGCCCGTGCGGTTCAGCAAGCTCGACATGGTGCATTCCTCTCGTGCTCCGGTCGGTCGACCGGGGTGTTCACAGCCCCACCTGCAGCAGGGTGAATCCGGGGAAGACGGCGAAGACGACGGTCACCGGGAGGATGAGGAACACCACCGGGACCATCATCGCGACCTCCTTGCGGCCGCCCGCCTCCATGAGCGCGCGGCGCCCGGCCTCGCGCACGTCCTGGGCCTGCGCGCGCAGCACCTCGGCGAGCGGCGTCCCTCGCTCGACCGCGACCGCCACCCCTTGCGAGAACCGCGTGAGGGGTGCGAGCCGGGCACGGTCGGCGAGGTTCTCGAGGGCCGCGGTGAGCGGTGTGCCCGCGCGCGCGTCCGCGAGGGTCTTCGCGAGCTCGCCGGAGAGCTCGCCGTGGGTGCTGCGCGCGACGCGGTCGAGGGCCCCCACGGCACCTTCCCCGGCGCCGACGGCGAGCGCGAGCAGCTCCGCCACGGTGGGCAGCTCGGCGAGCATGCGCTCTTCTCGGGCGGCGACCTGGCGGCCGAGCAGCACGTCGGGCACCACGGCCCCGGCGACGCTGGCCGCGATCACGATGACGAGCAGGCTCGGCACGGGGAGACCCCGGCCGATCACCGCAAGGGTGGCGAGCGCGAGGCCGAGCACGAGCCCGAGCACCGCACCGACCACCTGCTCGGCACGGAACTGCTCGACGCTCGTCGAGCGCCCCGCGCGCACCAGGCGAGCGCGCACCATGTCGGTCGGCGCGCCGAAACGGGCCACGAGGCGCACGCCGTCGGCCATCCACGGCGCAAGAAGCCGTTGCACGGTCGCGAGCGGGGTCTGGGTCGCGCCGACGGCGAGGAGCCGCGACGTGGTGCGCGCCGGGCGCAGGTAGGGGGCGAGCCGCTCGTCGAGGCGCACGCGGCGCGCGCGGAAGTGTCCGACGACGAGAACGAGGCCGAACCCTCCCACGGCGCCGATCAGAGCGCCTTGCACGAGTGCCGTCACCTCAGCACCCGTGCTTCCTCGGGCAGTCGGCCGATGCGCAACATCATGCGGTAGGCCAGGAGACAGGACGCGGCGCCCCCGACGAGGACGGCGACCCCCGCGGCGGTGTTGAAGGCCTGGGCGGCCTCGGCGCGGGTCGACAGGAGCGCGAGCACCACCCACGGCGCACCGCTCGCGAGCCGGGCCGCCCCGACCGTCCAGGACTGGCGCGCCTCGAGCTCGCCTCGCGTGCGGGCGTCGTCGCGCAGGAACTGGGACAGCGTGCGCAGCAGCTTGCCGAGGTCGGTGCCGCCCACGTCCCGTGTGATGCGCAGCGCTTCGATGATGCGGTCCGCGACAGGGTCCGCGAGGCGCGCCTTGAGCACGTCGAGGCACTCCGCGAACCGTCCCGTCGCCCGGTAGTCCTCGGCGAAGCGCGCGAAGGGCTCGCGCAGCTCCTCGGGCCCCCTGTCGGCGAGCTGGGCGAGCGCCTCGGGCAGTGCGAGCCCGGCCCGCACACCGGAGGACAGGTGGTCCACGACCTCCGGCCAGACCTCGCGGAGCTTGGCCTGCCGCCGTCGGGCACGGCCGCGCACGGCGGCTCGGGGACCCGCCGCAGCCATGCCCCCGAACAGCACGGCGATCGCCGGTGCGCCGGTGGCACCCGTGACGATCGCGAGCACGACCACCCCGATGCCGACGCTCACGGCCACCAGGGCTGTCGGCGTCACGGACGTCACGCCCGCCTGGGCGAGCAGGTCGGCTGTCCGGTCGCTCCACCCGCCCACGCGATGCTGCGTGCGCGGATCGTGGGGCCAGAAGGACCACCAGACGCAGAACAGCCCCACGCCCGCGAGCAGCCCGATCGTCGCCCCCACGTCAGTCCCTCGCCCGCATGAGCTCGGCGACGTCGTGACCCGCGCGGGCGAACCGCTCGGCGTGCGGCGGGTAGCCCTCGCCGCGCACGAGCACGCCGTCGCGCACCTGGAACAGGTCCGCCGTCTCCACGACGCCCGCCTCGACCCGACCGGGAACGGCGACGATCTCCCGGGTCCGGCGGCGACCGCGATGGTCCACCTCGAGATGGACCACGAGGTCCACGGCGGACGCGACGGTCGGGACCACGAACCGGTCCGAGACGTTCTCCCCCGCGAGCAGCGGAAGCGTGCACATCTTCGCGATCGCCTCGCGGGCGGAGTTCGCGTGCAGCGTGCACATCCCCGGGATGCCGGCGTTGAGCGCCACGAGCAGGTCGAGGGCTTCTGCCTCGCGCACCTCCCCGATGAGGATGCGGCTCGGACGCATCCGCAGGGCCTCCTTGACGAGCCTGCGCAACGGGATCTCCCCGTTCCCCTCGAGGTTCGCCTGGCGGCACTGCATCGCCACGACGTCCCGGTGCGCGATCCGCAGCTCGAACACTTCTTCCGCCGTGATGATGCGCTCCTTCGCGGGCACCGCCCCGGCGAGCGCGTTGAGCATCGTGGTCTTGCCGGCCT
>Ga0222423_1000944_pt1 | contig 15111 bp, 13 predicted proteins | sample 3A0metagenome_FD_182472 | JGI IMG/M metagenome (GOLD analysis project Ga0222423, IMG submission 182472) | Enriched microbial communities from leaf-cutter ant dump, University of Wisconsin, Madison, United States - 3A0 (version 2) | ecosystem: Environmental > Terrestrial > Nest > Insects nest >...
TGACGATCGACTCGCCGGGCGCAAGATTTGCCGCCATCGCGCGCGCCGCGTCGAGCGACTCGCCCGTGCGTACGCGCGCGAGCAACGCGCGCGCTGCGGCGGGACCGCGCACGTGCGCGGCGAGCGATCCAGCCGGCGCATCGAAAGCCTCGCCGTCGGCCATGAGCACGACGTCGGCGGCTTGCAGCGAGGCGAAATCGCCCGCGTGCGCGTGCGGCGCATCGAGCAGCACGGCGTCGAGCCAGCCGTCGAGCACGGTTTCGACCGCGCGCTCCCAGCCGGCATCGACCTGCAGCATTTCCCCAAGCCGCCGGGCCTGGCCCAGACCGAGCGAATCGAGCCATTCCCTGGCCTTGCCGCCTTCGCCGAGCGCGGCGTGCTGCAGGGCTTCGAGCGAGCCGAGGCGTCCGCGCAGGCTTTCCAGTTCGCTGCGCCGCGCCGACAGTGCGGCCTGCGAGGCACGCTCGGCTTCGAGCGCGGCTTCCGCGGCGCGGCGGCGCTCCTCGAGCGCGGCCGTATGGTGTTCGACGTGTTCGCGCAACATCGCGTGTTCTTCGTCGAGCTTGTCCAGCGCCTGCGCGAGCTCGTCGAGATTGGCCGCGGCGCGCTCGGTTTCCAGCGCGTTGCGGCGCTGGTCGGCGGCGAGCGTCTGCTTGTCGAGATAATCCAGGCGCGTGCGTTCGACTTCCGCCGCCTGCCCCGCTGCCGACGTCGTCTGCGTGTGCGCGTCCCACTGCGATTGCCACTCGGCGAGCCTGGCTTCGGCCGTTTGCAATGCCTCCGCGGCGGCTTCGCTGGCATCGCGCAGCGTTTCCAGGCGCGGTTCGGCCTCGGCCAGGTGCGTGGCCGCTTCCTCGTGGCGCTGGCGGTCGACGGCGATGTGCTCGGCGAGCTCGGCGTGCGCGCGTTCGGTTTCGGCGCGGGCGCGTTCGAGCTGCTCGCCCAGCTGCTTGCGATGCTGGATCTGCTGCTCGATGCGCGCGAGCTCGGCGCCGACCTGATAGACCTCGGCCTGCACCGCGTTGACGTGCTCGGCGACCGCCGAGTGCTTCTCGCGCCCCTGCTCCAACGCGAGTTCGGTGTGGCGCTGTTCGGCGAGGCGTTCTTCGATGGCCAACTCGGCCTTGCGCAGCGCACCGGAATGGCTGTCGAGCTCGGCCTGCGCCGCGCGCAGCTGCAACGCCTTGACCTCGGCTTCCTTCTGTTTCTGCTCGGCCTTGAGCTTTTGCCAGCGCTCGGCGGTGCGCGCCTGGCGATTGAGATGTTCGAGCTGCTTGTCGACTTCGTCGCGCACGTCGCGCACGCGATCGAGGTTTTCGCGCGTCGCCTTGATGCGGCTTTCGGTTTCCTTGCGGCGCTCCTTGTACTTGGAGATGCCGGCGGCTTCTTCGAGGTGGTTGCGCAACTGCTCGGGATCGGCCTCGACGATCTCCGAGATCATGCCCTGCTCGATGATCGAGTAACTGCGCGGACCGAGGCCGGTGCCAAGGAAGATGTCGGTGATGTCGCGGCGGCGGCAGCGCACGCCGTTGAGGAAATACTGCGACTGGCCGTCACGGCTGACGATGCGCTTGACCGAGATCTCGTTGTAGTTGGCGTATTCGCCGGCGATCGCTCCGTCGGAATTGTCGAACAGCAGTTCGACCATCGCGCTGCCGACCGGCTTGCGCCCGGTCGAGCCGGAGAAGATCACGTCGGTGAGCGCGTCGCCGCGCAGGCGGCTGGCCGCACTTTCGCCCATGACCCAGCGGATCGCGTCGATGATGTTGGACTTGCCGCAACCGTTCGGCCCGACCACGCCGGTCATGTTCGTCGGCAGGTGCAGCACCGTCGGGTCGACGAAGGACTTGAAGCCGGCCAGTTTGATCGTAGTCAGACGCATGCAGCGGTGTCCTCGGCTGGCGCAAACGGATGGGGCGCTCGCGCATCTTCTTGGCGTCATGCCCGCGAGCGCGGGCGTCCAGAATGTTTCCCGATGGTCGCCCGCGTGCACGGGCGTGGCATCGGTGGTGTGTCCGGTGTCCTAACCTTCGCCCGGCGCGCGCGCGTCGATCGCCAGCGCGTGGATGTCGGTCTGCATCAATTCGCCCAGCGCCGCGTAGACGGCGCGATGGCGCGCCAGCGGCGCCAGCCCGCGGAGCGCCTCGCTGACGATGCGCACGCGGAAATGGCCACGGCCGTCGCGCGCGCCGGCATGGCCGACATGGCGATGACTCTCGTCCTCGACCACCAGTTCGAGCGGTGCCAGCGTGGCCAGACGCTCGCGGATCGCGGCAATGCGTGCCTCGTTCACGGCAGCGTCCGCCGGAACGGCCGCACGCTCACGCTCGCGTAAACGCCGCCTTCCACATACGGATCGGCATCCGCCCACGCCTGCGCGGCGGCGAGGTCGGCAAACTCGGCGACGATGAGGCTGCCGCTGAAACCGGCCGGACCAGGATCGTTCGCATCAATCGCCGGAAACGGCCCGGCGAGCACGAGGCGGCCTTCATCGCGCAAGGCTTCGAGGCGCGCGACATGCGCGGGCCGCGCGGTCGCGCGTCTGGCAAGAGAGTCCGGCACGTCGGTGCCGACGATGGCATACAGCATGGCAGGTCTTCCCTGGACGGCCGGTCATGTTAACCGATGCCCCGCACGCCCTGCCGCTGACTGCGACGATCTTTGACGTGGGCCGGTGATTGCGCCGGCCCACGTTTGCGCTTAATCTATGGCGCGTATAGATCGGTCGGACCCATCGTCAGCAGCGATGGCACTCGCTCCAGAAACCGATCCCGTCTTGATGAAGCGTTTTTCGTCGCCGGATCCACCGATCCGGTCCCGAGTCGTTGCGAGTGTTCGCGCCGGACCTTGAGCCTGCGCCGCCATGCCGCAACCGGCAATGACCTGTGTTGACCCGCGTCGTGAGGCGCCGGGCGTCATGGGACGAGCATGAACCAGACCGTCCAGCCTTCCACCGAGCCAACCGCCGCTTCGTCGTTCACGACGCCGCCGCAACAGCAGGAAATCCCGCTTGCGCTCGTGCGCGGCCAGCCCGTGCTCGAAATTCCGCAGGACCTGTACATTCCGCCGGACGCGCTCGAAGTCATCCTCGAAGCCTTCGAAGGCCCGCTCGACCTGCTGTTGTACCTGATCCGCCGCCAGAACCTCGACATCCTCGACATCCCGATCGCCGAGATCACCCGGCAATACGTCGACTACATCGAGCTGATGCGCGAGATGAAGCTCGAACTGGCCGCCGAATACCTGGTCATGGCCGCGATCCTCGCCGAGATCAAGTCGCGCCTGCTGCTGCCGCGGCCGCCTGCCGAGGAGGGCAACGAGCTCGACCCGCGCGCCGAACTGGTGCGCCGCCTGCAGGAATACGAGCGCTTCAAGAAGGCCGCCGAGGACATCGACGCGATGCCGCGCCAGGAGCGCGACTTCACGTTGGCCCATGTCACGGTCGACGATCGCAACGTGGTGCGCCTGCCACCGCCGGTCGACCTGCGCGAGATGCTGCTCGCGCTCAAGGACGTGATGAAGCGCGCCGAGCTGCACGGCCACCATGCGATCCGTCGCGAGACGCTCAACGTGCGCAGCCGCATGACCGACGTGCTGGCCACGCTCGGCGACGGCAGTTTCCACCGCTTCGAAAGCCTGTTCGACGCCAGCGAAGGACGCCTCGGCGTCGTCGTCACCTTCCTCGCCATGCTTGAGCTGGCCAAGGAAATGCTGGTGGAGATCGTGCAGGAAGTGTCGCTCGCACCGATCTACGTCAAGTCGCTCGCCACGGCCACCGGCGAAGAAGCCGGCGCCGACATGGCCGACGCCGCGAACGACGACACCAGCCTGCTCGCCTGACCCACCCGACACGCGGCCGCGCGCCGTGCCCTTTCCCGCCACCACGCCATTCGATGGAACCATCCCAGATCAAACGCATCGTCGAGGCCGCCCTGCTCGCAGCCTCGCATCCGCTGACGCTGCCGCAGCTGGCGGCGCTGTTCGACGAATTCGAGATGCCGCCGCCGGAAACGCTGGCCAAGGCCATCGAATCGCTGCAGGAAGACTGCGCCGAACGCAGCGTCGAGCTCGTCGAGGTCGCCTCAGGCTTCCGCTACCAGGTGCGCCAGGACGTGCAGGCCTTCGTCGGCAAGCTCTGGGCCGAAAAGCCCTCGCGCTATTCGCGCGCACTGCTGGAAACGCTCGCCCTCATCGCCTACCGCCAACCGATCACGCGCGCGGAAATCGAATCGATCCGCGGCGTCGCCGTGTCCACCCACATCGTGCGCACGCTCGAAGAGCGCGACTGGGTACGCGTCGTCGGCCACCGCGACCTGCCCGGCAAGCCCGCCCTGCTCGGCACGACGCGCCAGTTCCTCGACTACTTCAACCTCAAGTCGCTCGACGAACTGCCGCCGCTCAGCGAAATCCACGACCTCGAAGAAGTCGAGCAGCAGTTCACCTTCGACGCGAATGCGCCGATCCCCACCGCACCGATCAACGCGGACGGCGAAGACGGCGACGAGGCCGAGTCCACGCCAGACGAAACCGCCACGCCCGCGGCCGGCGACGAAACGCCCGTCGGCAATGCCGAAAGCGTGACCGAGCCAGCGGCGCAAGCGCCCGCCCCCATCGAAACCGAACAATCCCACGACGCCGGCGCAGCCGCCGACGCCCCCGAACACGAAGCGCCGCGCGAAGACGCGGACGCAGGCAACGCCCCGGAAACCACAGCATGACCACGCAAACCCGCTCCATCCTCAAACTCAAGCGCGGCGGCGACGCCCCGGCCGTCGAAGAACGCCTGCACAAGGTGCTCGCCAACGCCGGACTCGGCTCGCGGCGCATGCTCGAAACGCGCATCGAAGCCGGCCAGGTCCAGCTCAACGGCGCGGTGGCCACCATCGGCCAGAGCGTGCGCAGCGGCGACCGCGTCGAAATGGACGGCAAGCGTTTCGTCGTCGTCGCCGACAACGCCGAACACGCGCAGGTGCTGCTCTACAACAAGCCCGACGGCGTCGTCGCCACGCGCGAAGACCCGGAAGGCCGCGCCACCGTCTTCGAGCAGCTGCCGCAGATCAAGGGCGCGCGCTGGATCGCGGTCGGCCGCCTGGACATCAACACCACCGGCCTGCTCCTGCTCACCACCGACGGCGAGCTCGCCAACGCGCTCATGCATCCGCGCTCGGAAATCGAACGCGAATACATCTGCCGCGTCCACGGCGAAGTGCCCGACGAAGTGATCGAGCGCCTGCGCAGCGGCGTCGAACTCGAAGACGGCCCCGCCCATTTCGACGAGATCGGCGTGATCAGCCGCGGCGCCAGCCATTCGTGGTTCCGCGTCGTCATCCGCGAAGGCCGCAACCGCGAAGTGCGCCGCATGTGGGAATCGCAGGGCCTCATGGTCAGCCGCCTCAAGCGCATCCGCTACGGCAGCGTCGAACTGCCGCGCGGCCTGCTGCGCGGCCAGTCGAGCGAGCTCGATGCCACGCAGGTCACCCAGCTGCGCGAACGCAGCGGCATCCCCAAGCCGGAGCCGCGCCTCACGCTCGCGCCGGTCATCGGCCAGCGCCGCGCCACGCCCGCCGAGTTCCGCCCTTCGCCCAGCACGCAGCAGGCCTGGACCGGCGCGCGCAGCGAGGAAGCGCGCGAATTCGCCGCTTTCGATCGCGGCGCCCGCGACGATGCCTGGCGCGCGCCGGGCAACAAGGCACGCAAGCCGCGCGGCAACGCGCCGCGCAAGGGCGCCGGTGCCGGCGCGCAGAAGAATCGCTCGCAGGCGCCATGGCAGGATCGCGGCGCGCCGGCCGGCGCGCGCGGCCCGAAGCGTCCGGGCGGACCGCGCCCTGGCGGTCAGGGACAAGGCCGTGGGCAAGGTCAGGGTCAGCGCCAGGACCGGAACGCCCAGCAGCGCCCGTTTGCCGCCGAGCCCGGGCTGAGTCCGGCCGTGTTGCGCAGCTGGTTCCCCGACTCGGCCGGCCAGCCCGGCCGCAAGCGCCGCGGCATCAAGCCCGGCGCGGAAGTCACCTTCCAGGATGGCCAGTTCCAGGCGCGCCAGCGTGACGACCGCAACGGCAACCGCGCCGTGCCGAACGCACAACCGCGCGGCAATGCCTACGGCAATTCGCGACGCGACGCGTCGCCGGGCCAGCGCACGCCGTACGGATCGCCGGGCAATTCCACCTACGGCGACAATCGTGGCAATCGCGACAATCGTGGCAATCGCGCGCCGGGCGGCAATCGCGCACCGGATGGCAATCGCGCACCGGGCGGCAACAATGCCCAGCGCGGCCGCAACAATCGCGGTCCGCGTCCGCGCTGAGCGACGTCGAAACGCAAAAAGAAAAACGGCGGGAAATCCCGCCGTTTTTCATTTCCCCCGGAACCGTCGTCAGTCGAGCTTGAGCGCCTTCTTGGTGCCGGAACGGCGCTTCTGTTCCTTGGCGTCGAACTCGGCCTCGCAGCTGCCGCGCACGACCATCTTGCAGTCGAGGTAATCGCTGATTTCGACCAGGGCAGCGCCGATCGCCTTGCCGGCCGGCGTGTTTTCCTGATGACCCAGGTTGCCGCCGAAGCCGCCGCGATACAGGCCCACGCTCATGCCGCCGCCGGAGCTGCGGCCTTCGATCGCGCGGGAAAATTCGATGTCGCCCGTGGTCGCATTGACCACGCGCACGTCGACGCGGATGTAGGCCTCGCTCTTCTTGCCGCCGAGCGAGATGCCGCGGAAGCTGAGTCCGCCGCCCGTGCTGGCCGTGTTTTCCTCGTAATCGGTGACCGTGCCGAACACGAGATAGTCCGCGCCGGTGAGCTGGCCCATCTTCGCGCCCGTGCCCGAGCGCACGCGGCCGGAGGCGGCGAGGTTCTGCTCCTCCATGACCTTTTCGAGCTTGTTGCGCTCGACGACGCGGAAGTGGCCGCTGCTCGACAGTTCGTTGGAAAGCATGCCCGACAGCTCCCAGCCCACGCCGCCGCGCCACCAGCCCGCGCCCGATTCGTTCTTGAACTCGGCCACGCCGATCGACGGACGCTCGGCGAATGCGCAGGTGCTCGCGGCGAATCCGGCCACGGCCAGCGCGACAGCAAGATATGACTTCTTCATCTGTTCTCTCCCGACTCCGATTGATGAATCCCGATGCCCGTCCAGCAGCGCCTCGTGGCGCTGGCCGATGCTGCCGTCCTTCCCCGGCTCCATCGCTGCGACGACGAGCGGCAGTCTAGCAGGTGCGTTTTGCGCTTCATGCGGACCTGCGCCGCTGCAGGATCCGGAACTGCGTCACACCCTCCCCGGCATGTAAAACACCGTTCGGGGCGAAAAAGCGTCACCCCGTGACCCGCGCGACGGGGTGATCGCGCGGCTCGGGGTGACGCCGGGGCAAGCGTGGATCGGAAAACCGGGATCAGAACCCGCCGTCGAATCCGTTGGCGAAGATGCGGTCCGGATCGCCGATCAGGCGCAGCAGCGCGAAATCGGGCTGCGTCGCGCCGGGCATCTGGGCGTAACCGCCGGCCAGGATGTTGCCAGAGGGTTCGATCGCGACCGCGTATGCACTCTCGTCGAGCGTGGACACCTGCACGACCTTGAGGCCGTCGCCGTCGCCGAAGCCGGTGTCGATCGCGCCATTGGCGAGCCAGCGGCCGACGAAGAAGTCCGAATGCGGCGAACCGGTCGCATTGCTGGTGGCATAGCCGGCGGCGACGATCTTGCCGTTGCCCTGCAGCGCCAGCGCGGCCGGCAGGTCGTAGCTGGCCGCGCCGCTGTACTTGATCGTGGTGCGGCCGTTCACGCCGAAGGCGGTATCGAGCGCGCCGTTCGCGCCGAAGCGCATCACGGTCATGCCGCGATCGCCGCCCTGGCCGAGGGCGAGCAGCTTGCCGTCGGCCGTGATGCGCGCCGAATACAGCAACGACATGCCGCTGCGCACGCCCCCGGTGTTGTCGTCGACGAGGATCACGCGGCCGCCGGCGCCGAACGTGGTGTCGACGCTGCCGTTCGCGTTGACGCGTGCGAGGAACGCGCAGTTGCGGCCATAGGTGTAACCGCCGACGACGATGCGCCCGTCCGCAGCCGGATTGCCGGCCTGGTCGAGCGCGATCGTGGTCAGCACATCGGCCGCGGCGCCGTAGAAAGGATCAAGAACGACAATGCCATCACCGCCGCCGAACGTCGTGTCCACCACGCCATCGGCGGTGAAGCGCGCCAGCGCGACCTGGTTGTAGTTGAAGCCGTCGTGGAACATCGGCGTGGTGCCGGCGACGATGATGCGGCCATCCTTCTGCACCGCCATCGCGTAGCCGTTGTCGTGGAAATTCACGCCGGCGATGTCGAGGCGCACGTAGCCCCTGCGCGTCGAGCCGATGTCGGTTTCGCCGAACGTGGGGTCCAGCGAACCATCCGCGCGCAGCTTGACGATGCCGAAATCGGCATGCGACGAGGTCGACAGCGAACCGGCGGCGAGAATGCCGTTGTCAGGCAGCACTTTCAGCGCGCGCGCTTCGTCCGAGGCGCTGTCGATGTCCACGTGCACGAGGCCGCCGCTGCCGAAGCTGGCGTCGAGCGTGCCATTGGGCAGGTAGCGCGCGATCGCCATGTTCTCGCTGCTGCCGTTGCCGGTGATGTTGGTCGCGACGACCTTGCCCGCGGCGACGAAACGACCGTCGCGCATCGGGGCGACGGCGAAGACCTGCTCGTTGCTGCCGAAGAAATCGTTGGTCAGGTAACCGCTGCCGCCACTGCCGAACGATCCGTCGAGGTCGCCCGGATGCGCCGCATGCGCCATGCCCGCGGCGCCGCTCGCCAACGCCGTGGCCAGCAGCCGATACGCCATGCGGCGACCCTTTGTATAGTTGTCCATCTTCGCTCTCCTGTGGAATGTCCGGCCCTGTCGCACACGCGGCCGGGGCGTTTGGATTCCAGAACGGAGCGGCGTGGCATTTCCTATCAGCGCCTCCTCGACGAGGGGAAATCGAAGGCCATGGCGGATCCCGGAGCAAAACCGCACGATGCGGCGCAAGCGGAACTGACGCGCCTGCTGCACGCCTGGAGCGGCGGCGACCGCCACGCCGGCGACGAGCTCACCGAGCTCGTCTACGCGCAGGTGCGCGCGATCGCCGGCAAGCACCTGCGCCAATACCGCAACCACCTGACGTTGCAGCCGACCGAGCTGGCCAACGAACTGTTCCTGCGCCTGATCGGCAGCGACATCAACTGGCAGGACCGCCGCCATTTCTACGGCGTGGTCAGCGTCGCGATGCGCCGCCTGCTCGTCGACGCGGCGCGCGCCCATGCCAGCGATCGCCGCGGCGGCGGGCTCGTCCACGTCACCCTCTCGGCAGCCAACGAAGCCGCCGAAGCGGAAGCCTCGGGCGACGCCGCCGCGCTGGAGGAAGCCCTGCAAGCGCTGCGCGCGCTCGATGCGCGCAAGTGCGAAATCGTCGAGCTCAACTACCTGCTCGGCCTCAAGCGCGAGGAAATCGCCGAGGTCGTCGGCGTGTCGGTGCCGACCGTCGACCGCGAACTGCGCTTCGCCCGCGCCTGGCTGCGGCAGAGGCTGGACTCGTGAACGAGCCCGCGCGCTGGCAGCGCCTGCAGGAACTGTTCGAGGCGCTCGCCGACCAGCCCGCGGACCAACGCGAACGCTGGCTCGCCGAGAACGAGCCCGACGCCAGCCTGCGCCGCGAAGCGCTCGCACTGCTGGACGCCGACGACAGCGGCGAACAGGGCATCACGCGCCGCATCGGCGCCGCCGCCTCCGGCGCCGTGCATCACTCGCGCGGCGGACTCGTGCTCGGCGCGTATCGCCTCGGCGAGGAAGTCGGCAGCGGCGGCATGGGTTCGGTGTTCCTCGCCGAGCGCATCGACGACACGTTCGACCAGCGCGTCGCCGTCAAGCTGCTGCGCGGCGTGCCCACGCGCGAGTCGACCGAACGCTTCCGCCGCGAGCGGCAGATCCTCGCCGACCTCAGCCATCCGCACATCGCACGCCTCATCGATGGCGGCAATACCGGCGACGGCCAGCCCTACCTCGTCATGGAATACGTCGAAGGCCAGCCCATCGACGCGTTCTGCCGCGAACACCGGCTGTCCCTGCGCGAGCGCCTGCGCTTGCTGCTCAAGGTCTGCGCCGCGGTGCAGTACGCGCACCAGCGCCTGGTCATCCATCGCGACATCAAGCCCGCGAACGTGCTCGTGCGCGCCGATGGCGAGCCGGTGCTGCTCGATTTCGGCATCGCCAAGCTGCTCGCCGACACCGGCAACCCGGCGCAGCAGACCGGCCTGCGCTGGTTCACGCCGGCCTATGCCAGTCCCGAGCAACGCAAGGGCGAAGCCGTCAGCACCGCGACCGACGTGCACGGCCTGGGCCTGCTGCTGCACGAACTCGTCGCCGGAACGCCGCCGCAGCGCGACGCCAGCGGACGCCTGCCGCCGCCGAGCCGCGCGACCGACGCAACCACGCGGATGCGCGTGCCGACCGACATCGACCTCATCGCCGCGCGCGCCACGCATGTCGAGCCGGAACGTCGCTATGCGTCGGCAGCGGCGCTTGCCGAAGACATCCAGCGCTTCCTGCGCGGCCGGCCGATCCATGCCGCGCCGGACAGCGTGGGTTACCGCGTCTCCAAGTTCATCGGCCGCCATCGCCTGGCCACGGCGGCGATGCTCGTCGCGCTGCTCCTCGCCGCGGCATTCACCTGGCGCCTCGCCTACGAACGCAACCGCGCGCTGCGCGCGGAAGCGCAGGCGCGCGAACAGTCGGCGACGGCGCAGAGCGTGGTCGACTACCTCGTCTCGCTGTTCAAGTCCGCCTCGCCCGAGGAAACCGGCACCAAGCCGATCGCGCCGCGCGATCTCGTCGACCGCGGCCGCCGCGAGATCGACGCGCGCCTGGCCGACGCGCCAGCACAACGCGCGCGCCTGCTCGGCGCGCTCGGCCGCATCTACCTCGAACTCGGCCTGCCGGAAGACGCCGCGCAAACGCTTGCCAGCGCCGGCGAACTCGAACGCGAGCACGGCACGCGACAACAGCGTGCCGCCTACCTCGCCGACCAGGGACTCTCGCTCAACCTCGCCGAACGTCCGCACGACGCCGAACCCGTGCTGCGCGAGGCGCTGGCAGCGCTCGGGCCGGTCGGCGACGACGAGCGCGCGCTGGCCACGGACATCCTGACCACGCTCGGCATCGCCCAGGCGCGCAGCGGCGAGGCGACGGACGGCATCGCCAGCATCCATCGCGCACTCGGCTACGCCGCCGCGCTGGGCGCGGACAGCATCCTCCAGGCCAAGGGCGAATACGCGCTTGCCGAAGCGGAAATGCGCGCCGGCCATCTCGACGTCGCCGAGCGCGAGGCGCTGCGCAGCCTCGACATCATGCGCCACCACCTGGCCGAGGACTCCGAGGAAATGCTCGAAGCCAAGGGTTTCCTCAGCCAGGTCTACGAGCAGCAAGGCCGTTACGCGGACGGCGAAAAGCTGTTGCGCAACATGCTCGACGTGCGCCTGCGCACGCTCGACCCGGGCAGCGCCTGGGCGATGACCGCGCGCAACAACCTCGCCCAGGCGATCCAGCTGCAGGGCCGCATCGTCGAGGCGACCGCCCTGCTGCGCGAGAACGTCGAGCGCATGCGCGCGAACCGGCAACAGGATTCGGCGTCCTACCTGATCAGCCTCAACAACCTCGCCAGCCTGCTCGAACAGGCCGGCGACTACCGCGCCTCGCTCGCCATGTTCCGCGAGGTGTACGAGCAGGCCGCGAAAAGCGACCCGCTCGGCAGCAACCCGCGCACCCTGCTGTTCCGCCAGAACCTCGGTCGCAGCCTGCTGCTCAACGGCCAGCTCGACGCCGCGCACGCGATCCTCGAAAAGCCGATCGAGGGCAGCGCCGAGTCGCTCGATCTCAACATCGAACGCGCGCGCCGCCTCCTCCATCTCGCCGAATGGGCACGGCGCAGCGGCCACCTGCCGGAAGCGCTCGCCTACGTCGATCGCGCGAGAACCGCATTCCTCGCCATCGTGCCGCCCACGCACGCACGCCTGGGCGCCGTCGCGCGCACGCGCGGCCTCATCCTGCGCGACGCCAAACGCATGGACGAAGCGGAAGCCGAACTGCGCCGCGCCGACGCGATCCTCTCGGAAAGCCCCGGCGAGCGCGCCAACTCGACGATCGACACCGAACTCCAACTCGCCCGCGTGCTCTACGCGCGCGGCAAGATCGACGCAGCGCGCAGCCTGCACGCGAAGATCGAGCCGCTGCTGCCCACGCGCTTCGTGGAGACCGCCGACGTGCGCGTGCAGCACGCCGAACTCGGCCGCCAGCTCGCCGCGGCTACGCGGGATTGACCAGGTCCGCGTACGCGGGATGGCGCGCGATCCAGACCTGCGCATACGAACACGCCGGCACGACGCGCCAGCCCTCGCGGCGCGCCGTGTCGAAGGCGGTCTGCATCAGCGCGCCGGCGATGCCGCGGCCGCCGACCTGCTCGGGCACGCCGGTGTGGGTGATCGTCATCACGCCACCCTGCAGGCGGTATTCGAGCACGCAGGTCACGCCGTCGACGACGGCCTGGAAACGATGCGCGGCGGCATCGTGCACGACTTCGATGTTCATGGCTGGCTCCGGCAGGATGGGGTCCGGTGCAACGATAGCGGCTTCGCGCGGCGCCGCGCATGGCGGGGGCCGGCCGGCGCGACCGCGTTCCACGCCAGCCGCGCAAACCGGGAGTACGCTGCACCTCCCCTCCGCCGAGAGTTGCCATGTCGATGCCTGCCGCGCACACCGCCGCAACGATCATTCCGGGCCTGTGCTCCCGCAACACCTGCGCCGCCGGCCAATGGCCGTGCCACTCGTCCGGCTTCGGGAAGCACGCCGGCATCGACGGCTGCGGGGAAAGCGACTGCGGCCGCGCCGGCCATTCCTGCCGCGATCGGCAAGGCCGCACGTTCGGCAGCCACGCCTCGTGGACCGCACACGACGCATGAGCACGCACGATCTTTTCCCGGCGCGCGCGCCGACCCGCATTCGCGTCGGCATCGGCGGCTGGACGTATGCGCCGTGGCGAAACAATTTCTATCCGCACAAGCTGGTGCAGCGCCGCGAGCTCGAATACGCGAGCCGCCACCTCACCTCGATCGAAGTCAACGGCACCTATTACGGCGCGCAGAAGCCGGCAACCTATGCGAAGTGGCGCGACGAAACGCCGGACGGTTTCGTGTTCTCGCTGAAGGCACCGCGCCACGTCACCGAACGCGCACGCCTGGCCGATGCCGGCGGCGCGATCGACGCCTTCGTGCGCGGCGGCCTGTCCGAACTCGGCGACCGGCTCGGCCCGATCAACTGGCAGTTCGCGAAGGGACGCCCGTTCGAGCGCGACGACTTCGCCGCTTTCCTCGACCGCCTGCCCGACACGCTCGACGGCGCGACGCTGCGCCACGTCGTCGAAGTGCGCGACGCGAGTTTCCTGTGCGCGGACTTCCTCGACCTCGTGCGCGCGCGCCGCGTCGCCACGGTGTTCACCGACTCGGCCGAATATCCCTCGTTCGCTGACCTCGGCGCCGATTTCGTCTACGCGCGGCTGATGGGTTCGCAGGCACAACTGGAAAGCGGCTACGCGCCGGCCACGCTCGATGCCTGGGCGCAGCGCGTGCGCCTGTGGGCCGATGGCGGCGATCCGGCGGACCTGCCGCACGTCGCCGCGCCCCGCGCGACAGCCAAGCCGCGCGATGTCTACGTCTACTTCATCAGCGCGGCAAAGGAGCGCAATCCGGCCGCGGCGATGGCCTTGATCGAACGGCTGCGCTGACGCGGCTTTCGCGACGACGAGCACGCGGCGAACACGGCTTGCGCGTCAGATGCGCTGCCACAGCTGCCGCGCGATCGCGGCATCGAGCATGTCCCGCAACGCATCGTCGAACGCGAAGTCGATGTCGTCGACGCGCTCGATCGGCTGCACGGCGCGCGCGCTGTTGGTGAAGAACGCGCTGCGGAACTCCCGCAGTTCCGCGCGCTCGATGCGGCGTTCGAGCATCGGTACGCCGTCGCGGCGCAAGCCGTCCCGCAACAGTTGCATCGAAATGCCGCGCAACATCGGCGCTTGCGGCCAGACGACCTGCGCGCCGTCGAAGAAGCCGATGTTCCAGACCGAGCCTTCGCTGATCGCGCCATCGGCGGTGACGAACAGCGCGTCATCGAAACCGTGCTGCTGCGCGATGCGGCGCTGGTGGAACAGGCCGAAGGTGCCGACGTGCTTGATGTGCGGCGCTTCGCGCTCGTAACGCTGGCTGCGCACACGCAACGGCGACGGCGACGCGCCACGCGCGGGCGACGCGCCGACGAGCACGTCCGGCGCCACGGGCGACAAGGGATGGTCGCGATCGAATCCGCGCGCAAACACGTTGACGCGCAGCGACAGCGCACCGGCATCGCCCGCGATGCGGCGCATCCAGCCGCGCACGGCGTCGAGGTCGAGGTCGCGGCCGAACAGCTCGCGTGTCGCCGCCTGCAGCCGCTGCAGATGCAGGTCCAGTCCCCGCACCGCGCCGTCGTGCACCTGCATCGCGGTGAAATGGCCGTAGTTCTGCACGACGAGCCGGCGCAGGTCGTCGTGCGTCGCCGGCTCGCCGTTGACCTCGATGCGCTGGAAGCGTTCGTCATGCATGCGGCGATTGTCCGTGGAGCACGGGCGCGGCGGCAATGACCGGCACGCCGTGCGAGTGCAAAGCCTTGTCCCGCACAGCCATGAAGGCTCGACGAAAGCGCCACACGCGAAATGCTCTCGTCCGCGATGCGCGCTCCTCAGCGAGAAGCCATCTTCTTGCCGTTCCAATCGCACGCTACGATGGCGCCCCCCGCACCGCCAGACACCGCTTCCATGCACGACCTGTCTCCCACCGCCAAGGCGCAGTGGCAAATCCATTGCTGCGTGTTGCTGTGGGGCTTCACCGCGATCCTCGGCAAGCTGATTTCCCTCGCCGCGTTGCCGATCGTGTGGTGGCGCATGCTCATCGTCGTCGCCGCGTTGGCGCTGCTGCCACGCACCTGGCGCGGGTTGCGCGCGATACCGCCGCGGCTGGCGCTGGCCTACGCCGGCATCGGCGTGCTGGTTTCGCTGCACTGGCTCACGTTCTACGGCTCGATC
>Ga0222423_1000945_pt1 | contig 15109 bp, 9 predicted proteins | sample 3A0metagenome_FD_182472 | JGI IMG/M metagenome (GOLD analysis project Ga0222423, IMG submission 182472) | Enriched microbial communities from leaf-cutter ant dump, University of Wisconsin, Madison, United States - 3A0 (version 2) | ecosystem: Environmental > Terrestrial > Nest > Insects nest >...
GGCTCGCACGCCGCAGTCGGGTGCCCCCACGCCAGCTCAGGCCGCCTGGGTGGCGGCTGAGCAGGCGGCGCGCCGCCGCGCATAGCAGCGCGCACTCGCCTAGGGTGTTCGTACACACGTTCGAAAGGCCAGCTGTGATTGCACACCTGACAGGAACCGTGCTGAGCGTAGGCGGCTCGGCGCTGGTGCTCGACGTAGGCGGCGTCGGCTACCGCATCCTGGCCACGCCGTCCACCTTGGCAACGGTCAATGCAGGTGGTGCCGCATCGTTGGCTACGCACTTGGTAGTGCGCGAGGACTCTCTGACGCTGTACGGCTTTACCTCCCCGCACGAACGCGACATGTTCGAGACCTTGCAATCGGTGCAGGGCGTGGGACCCCGGCTGGCGCTGGCATTGTTGGCCGTTCACGCACCGGAAGCCCTTGCGGAAGCCATCGGCTCGGGCGACCAGAAGGCATTGCAGAGAGTTCCTGGGGTGGGGGCCAAGGTGGCGGCGCGGTTGCTGCTAGAACTTGGTGGCAAACTGACGGTTTCTGCCACCCAGGGAGCAACTGAGGAGGCCGATGCGCGCGAGCAGGTCACGGCGGCGCTCGAGTCGTTGGGATGGAACGCGAAGCAGGCCGAGGCAGCCGTGGAGGCCGTCACCACGGGACCGATTGCTGCCGACGACGTTGCGCACACCTTGCGTGCCGCCCTGCAGAGCCTTGGCGGTTCGCGTGGCTGAGCAGGACTGGGACGAGGCGACCGTATCCCGTGTGGTGGGTGCGGACGCCGACGCAATCGAGCGGTCGGCGGAGGCGGCACTGCGCCCGCGAAACCTGGATGAGTTTGTGGGCCAGGCGGTGGTGCGTGACCAACTCGCCCTGGTGCTACGGGCCGCGATGCGTCGTGGTGCAACGGCAGACCACATTCTGCTGTCGGGCCCGCCGGGGTTAGGGAAGACCACCTTGGCCATGATTGTGGCGGCCGAGCTGGGCGCATCGCTGCGGGTGACATCGGGGCCAGCAATTCAACACGCCGGTGATCTGGCCGCCATCTTGTCCTCCCTCCAGGAGGGAGACGTGTTGTTTGTCGATGAGATTCACCGCCTGGCACGACCCGTCGAGGAGATGCTGTACCTGGCAATGGAGGACTTCCGGGTTGATGTGGTGGTGGGCAAGGGGCCTGGCGCTACGTCCATTCCGTTGGCACTTCCGCCGTACACGGTGGTGGGGGCCACGACGCGTGCAGGGCTATTGCCGGCACCACTGCGCGACCGGTTTGGGCTGACCGCACACCTGGACTTTTACGAACCTGCCGATTTGACGACGATCGTTGCGCGATCGGCAGGATTGCTGGACTTCAGGATTGCACCCGACGCTGCCGCCGAGATTGCTTCTCGTTCCCGGGGCACGCCGCGCATTGCGAACCGGCTGTTGCGCCGGGTACGCGACTGGGCAGAGGTTCACGGCGCAGGACACGGCGACCTGGAAGCAGCGCACGCCGCTTTGACGGTGTATGAGGTGGATTTGCGCGGGCTGGACCGGTTGGATAGGGCCGTATTGGGCGCGCTGTGTACGCGATTTGGTGGCGGTCCGGTAGGGCTGAGCACCCTGGCCGTGTCCGTAGGGGAGGAACCCCAGACCGTGGAGGAGGTCGCGGAGCCATTCCTGGTACGGGAAGGACTCATGGTGCGCACACCGCGCGGTCGTATGGCAACACCCGCGGCCTGGGCTCACCTAGGACTTGAGCCACCACGGCCCGGCCATGACAAGGTGGCAGGCTTTGACGAGGCAGTCACGCGACTGTTTGAGGCGTAACTGGATGCCGCAGCGCGCGGCTGGTTCGACGCACCTGACGCGGTGCAACTAGAATCGCGGGGGCCCCGCTCAGCGTGGGAGCCACACCCGCATGGAAAGCGTAGGAAAAGCGTGTCTTCAGCAGCCAAAGGCGCCCGGAGGACCCTGGCCGGTCTGTTATGGATTTTGGTGATCCTGTACGGCCTGTTGGGCTTTGGAGTGGCCACCGACAAGACCACTGTCACGCCTGGTCTTGCCCTCGACTTGGCGGGCGGCCGGCAGATCATCCTGCAGGCGCGCACTATCGATGGTTCCTCGATCGATCCGGGGGACCTGAAGCAAGCCGTGGAGATCATTCGTAAGCGTGTGGACGCGTCGGGAACGGCGGAGGCGGAAATCACCACGCAGGGGGACCGCAACATTGTGGTTGGTCTGCCTGGTGAGCCCGATGAGTCGACGCTTGACTTGGTGCGCAAGTCTGCGCAACTTCAATTCCGCCCCGTGCTGTTTGTGGGGGCACCGGGGCCAAGCACCCCGGGTCCCGAGGGCGTCGATCCCTCGGCCTCGCCCGAGCCCACGCCTGGCGCGACTGCTTCACCCGAGGCTTCCCAGGAGCCGGAGCGGCCTGACGCGACGCCCGCGCCCACCCCAGCCCCTGCGGTGGATACGCCCAAGCCCACTGACCCGTCCAGCATGGACTGGATCACCCCCGAGATTGACGCGAAGTTTTCGGCACTGGACTGCACCGACCCGGAGAACCTCACCAACGGTGACGTGGGACGGCCCGACGAAGCGATCGTGGCCTGCCGCGCCGACGGACTGGCGAAGTTGATCCTTGGGCCCCAGGAACTGACCGGTGAGGATCTGCAGACCGCAACGGCCGGTCCGACCCTGAACGCCCAAACTGGCGCCGCTACCGGATCATTCGAGGTTCGGTTGGACCTGACGAAGTCTGGTGGAGAGAAGTTCCGCAAGGTCACCGAACGCCTGGCGACCTACTACAACCCCGCCTTGGGCGACACCGTCTCGCAGGACGTGCGAGCCCAGTTCGGCGTGTTGCTGGACGGCGTGGTCATTACACATCCGCAGGTCAGCAAGGCGATTCCGGGAGGCAAGGCACAAATCACCGGCGACTTCACCATGAAGGAAGCCCAGCAGCTAGCCAACCAGTTGAAGTTTGGCGCGATCCCGTTGACGCTCGATGTGCTCACCGACGATCACATCTCCGCCACCAAGGGTGCCGACGAACTACGTAGCGGACTGATTGCTGGCGCGATTGGTCTGCTGCTGGTGGTCATTTACTCGGTTTTCCAGTACCGCGCACTTGGTGCTGTCACTGTGGGCTCGCTGCTCATGGCTGGTGGCGTGTCGTACGTGCTCATTACGTTGTTGTCGTGGGGACTGGGTTATCGCCTGTCCCTGGCCGGTGTGGCCGGCTTGATCGTGTCGATTGGTATTACAGCCGACTCGTTCATCGTGTACTTCGAACGCGTCAAAGACGAGTTGCGTGAAGGCAGATCGCTACCGGCGGCCGTGGAGCATGGGTGGAGTCGTGCTAAGCGCACCATCATCATCTCTGATGTGGTGAGCTTCATGGCGGCCGCGGTGCTGTACTGGCTGGCCGTGGGGTCCGTGCGCGGCTTCGCCTTCACGTTGGGTCTGACCACCCTGGTGGACTTGGGTGTGGTGATTTTGTTCACCCATCCGACGCTGGTGTTGCTGGCGCGTACACGATTCTTTGGTGATGGCCACAAGTGGTCGGGACTTGACCCGCGTCAGTTGGGCCAAGAAGCGATGTACAAGGGCCGCGGGCGCGTGGCAACGGGCGGCGTGGGTGGCGGATCTGTTGGCGTCAGTGACGGGCTCACTCTTGCCGAACGTAAGGCCGCGCGGGCGAAGGCCGCAGCAAGTTCCACGACTGCGGAGAAGGAGTAGCCATGGCCGGAATCTCAGACTGGGGCAACCGCCTCCACTCAGGTGAGACGTCGTATCCCATCGTTCAGCGCCGCAAGCGATGGTTGCTCATCAGTGTTGGCTTTGTGGTGTTGTCCATCCTGATCTTGCTGTTCAAGGGAGTGAGCCCGGGCATCGACTTCCGCGGCGGTACCGAGTACACGTTGTCCGGTGTCGGCCACGCGGACACGGAGATTGCCCGTGAGGTGGTCGCTGAGCAGCTGCCCGGCGAAGAGCCGCGCGTTGTTGTGGTCGGTGGCGACTCGGTGCGCGTCCAGTTGGGCCAGCTCGAGCAAAGCGACATCATTGCCTTGCGTGAATCGTTGGCGACGGCCTACAACGTGGATATCTCCGATGTGAGCTCCAGCTTCATTGGTCCCACCTGGAGCAAGGATGTGTCCAGCAAGGCCGTCAAGGGCCTTGTGGTGTTCATGATCCTTGTCACCTTGGTGCTGACGGTGTACTTCCGTGCCTGGCGCATGGCCGTAGCGGCGCTGGTTGCCTTGCTGCACGACCTTGCCTTCACCGTGGGCATTTATGCCTTGGTGGGCTTTGAAGTTACCCCGGCCTCCGTGATCGGCTTCCTGACCATTTTGGGCTACTCGCTGTACGACACGGTGGTGGTGTTCGACAAGGTGAAGGAGAATACCCACGACGTCGAGGGCCAACACCGCTACACCTATGCGGAATTGGCGAACCTGGCTGTCAACCAGACCTTGGTGCGTTCCATCAACACCTCTGTGGTGGCCCTGCTACCGGTCAGCGCGATTTTGTTCATTGGTTCGTTCGTGCTGGGCGCGGGGACGTTGGAAGACATTTCCTTGGCACTGTTCGTCGGTATGGCCGTGGGTACGTACTCGTCGATCTTTGTGGCTACCCCGCTCGAGGTGATGTTGCGTGATCGTGAGCCGCGCATCGTCAAGCACACGGCGGAGGTCATGCAGCGGCGCGAGAAGGGTTCCTCGGACGTGGTTCGTGACGACGGCACGGTGCGGGTGGGTGCATTGCGTCCTGGCCACCACCAGGGCACCGGTGCGCAACCGCGTCGTAAGGGGCGCAAGTAGACTGAACACGTCCCAGGAACGGAGGCTGCGTTGACCGATATTCGTGAGCAGTCCTCCGCGGGGCGTGCCCTCGCGCTACGGCGCCACGCTGTGGATCCGGCGGCGATCTCCACATTGTTGGAGATCTATCGGCGCATGTATCCGCGTGCTAAGACGGCACTGATTGAGCGTGCGCATGCTGTAGCCGAGCAGGCTCACGAGGGCCAATTTCGCCAAAGCGGTGAACCGTACATCACGCACCCCATCGCGGTGGCGGAGATCATTGCCGGTCTTGGCCTACCCGACACGGTGATCGCGGCAGCACTCTTGCACGACGTCGTGGAGGACACCGCGTTCCCGTTGGAGGAGTTGCGCTCCGAGTTTGGTGATGAGGTCGCGTCCTTTGTTGACGGAGTGACTAAGCTCGACAAACTCAAGTTTGGTGAGGCGGCCCAGGCGGAGACGGTGCGCAAGCTTGTGGTGGCGATGGCGCGCGATATTCGGGTGCTGCTATTGAAGCTTGCCGACCGCCTACACAACGCTCGTACCTGGGAACATGTCAGCCCCGCCTCGGCTCGTCGCAAGGCTCAAGAGACCCTAGAGATCTACGCACCGCTGGCACACCGCATGGGGCTCAACGCCATTAAGTGGGAGTTGGAAGATTTGTCCTTCCGCACCCTCTACCCGAAGATTTACCAGGAGATCGTTGATGTGGTGGCGCAGCGTGCGCCCTCGAGAGAAAAGGACCTCGATCAGGTCCGCGACCGCATCTCTTCGGTCCTCAAGGCCAAGAAGATTAAGGCCGAGATCACTGGACGCCCCAAGCATTACTACTCGGTGTACCAGAAGATGATTGTGCGCGGGCGCGACCTCAACGACATCTATGACCTGGTGGGCATCCGCATTCTGGTGGATACCGTGCGTGATTGTTATGCCGTCCTTGGGGAGATGCACTCGATGTTTCAACCGGTCCCGGGCCGGTTCAAGGACTACATCGCAATGCCCAAGTTCAACTTGTATCAGTCGTTGCACACCACGGTGATCGGGCCCCAAGGAAAGCCCATCGAGCTGCAGATCCGCACCTGGGACATGCACCGGCGAGCAGAGTACGGACTGGCGGCACACTGGCGTTACAAAGAGAACGCCAAGGGTGAAAAGGTTGCGGCGGGGGCTTCAGACATGGGGTGGCTGCGCCAGATTGCCGATTGGCAGCAGGAGACAGCCGACCCGAGTGAGTTCCTGGACTCCTTGCGCGGTGAAATCTCGCGGGCCGAGGTGTACGTCTTCACCCCCCTGGGCAAACTGTTGGCACTTCCTCAAGGTGCCACCCCCGTTGACTTCGCCTACGCAGTGCACACGGAGGTGGGGCACAAGACTGTGGGCGCCAAGGTGAATGGCCGCCTGGTGCCGCTGGACTCCACACTGGCTAATGGGGACACGGTGGAGGTCATCACCACCTCGGACGAAAACGCGCACCCCAAGCGTGACTGGCTGGATTTTGTGCAGTCCACCCGCGCACGCAACAAGATTCGCCAATGGTTTACACGGGAACGCCGAGAAGAGTCGGTGGAGACCGGCCGCGACATGCTGGCGCGAGCGATCCGCCGCCAGCACCTACCCATGCAGCGCCTCATGTCGAAATCGACGTTGTTGGCGCTGGTACGGGAAATGCACTACGAGGACGTCGACGGACTGTATGCAGCCATTGGCGAGCATAAGGAGCAACCCAGTGATGTGGTGGCTCGCATGGTCGAGGCCGTGGGTGGACGTGCCGGGGCCGACGAGGATCTTGCGGAGATCACGCGTCCGGGGACTCGGCAGAAGGCTCGTCGGGGCGACCCGGGCGTATCTGTGGCTGGCATGACCGACGTAGTGGTGAAGTTGGCCCGCTGTTGCACGCCGGTGCCTGGTGACCCGATTCGGGGTTTTGTTACCCGTGGTCAGGGTGTATCGATTCACCGCGCTGACTGTGACAACCTGGTGCCATTGGAGGCCCAGCCGGAGCGGATGGTCGCGGTGCAGTGGACCGGTGCGGCGGACTCGGCCTTCATGGTGCAAATCGAGGTGGAGGCACTGGACCGCAACCGACTATTGGCCGATGTGGTGCAAGTGCTCTCAGACCACCACCTCAACATTTTGGGTGCGCACGTGTCCACCTCGCGCGAGAGGGTTGCCCTGAATACCTTCACCTTTGAGATGGCTGACCCTTCACATTTGGGTGCCGTCCTCAGCGCTGTACGGCGCATCGATGGTGTTTACGATGCGCGTCGCGTCACCGGGAGCCGTCGGTCAGATTCGGTGTGACCACCGCGGGCATTCCAAGCTCCCAGGAGTGCCTGCCAGGCGTCTCGACCCCGCGCCGGTAGTCGTGAACCATGCGCAAAGCGTGCATGAATGTCATCGGTCTGGGCGAGCTGATGTGCCAGTGCCCACCACGCGGCTGGAAACGCCCACCGCAACGGTTCACGGCACAAGGCGGCCACCACGGCAGCCTCAGGCGCACACACACGGATACCACCGATGCGTTGTGCCTGCTCAGTGCCCCGGGTGTCGGTAATGGCCATCCATGGGCGCATTGCGTGTGGGGGAGCACTGAGCCGATTGCCACGCCCCGATGCCACGGTGATGGGCCACAACACGCCGTCGCTACCTGACCAGCCGTGCACCCACAACGCGCCCACACCCGTCAGTGCGCCGCTACGTGGAACGGATGGTGCCAGCGCCGCGGCTCGCACGTCGGCAAAGTGTGCGTATTGGGGTGGGACCGCCACCGTGTCGGTCAGGCGGCTCAACAGTCCTTCCCGTATCGCTCGCGCATAAGCGCCGGGACCTAAACGCTCCGGGGTTGTAGCCAGCCGGGACAGATCAAAGGTGACTGGAGGTAACTGATGTACGCGCTCAGTCGAGTCCACAGATGCAGGTGCCATATATACACGGTGACGCGTTTCTCGTCTGCGTGCTGGCCGAACGGCACATCTGTGGATAACTCCAAGTACGCCAGGGGCGCTAGCGACTTAGCGGGAGACGGCCTCAATCTGCTTCAGCCATGCCTTGCGGGCCTGGAGGGCTTCTGTCAGCTCCTTGACCTTGCGCTTGTCGTCACGTGCAGTTGCCGCCTGTAGTTGCGACTCGAGGTCGGCAATGGCGGCGTGCAACTGGGCTGCGGCACCCGAGGCTCGCGCCTCCAACTCGGGGTTGCGCGATGACCATGCCTGCTGGTCGGCCTCGCGGATCGTGCGTTCCACAGCTGCCATGCGCTTGCTCAGCCGGGCCGCATCGGCTCGCGGCACCTCGCCCGCCGCGTCGTAGCGATCCTGAACCACGCGCAACTCGCGTTTTGCGGCACGAATGTCAGACACCGGTAGCAGAGCTTCGGCCGCCTTCACCGCCGCCTTCTTGGCCGGCACATTTGCCGCCAAGACCTCCTCGGCTGCCTCGGCGTCCGCACGACGAGCACTAAAGAACGATTCTTGTGCGGCCTGGAAACGCGCCCACAACGCATCGTCCACACTGCGTCGTCCCCGTCCTGCGCCACGCCACTGATCCATGAGCTTCTTAAACTGCGTGGCGGTGCGATCCCAATCAGTGGAGGTGGCCAGCGCCTCAGCCTGTGCCACCAGTGATTCCTTGGTGGTGGCTACCGCGGAGTTTTCCTTGTCCAGATGAGCAAAGTGTGCCTTGCGTGACTTCTCAAAAGCGGAACGGGCCTTAGTGAATCGCTTCCACAGGTCGCGTTCAGTCTCTTTGCCAATACGGGCCCCGGTGCGTTGGGCTTCTTTCCACTCATCCAACAGCTCACGCATGCGGGCAGTGTCGTTCTTCCAATGCACCTGTGCTTCAGGCTTCGCGGCCAGCGTCTCCGCCTGGGCTACGAGTGCTTCACGTGCTGCGGCAGCTTCTTCACGAGCGGCGGCACGTTCTGCGCGCACGCGTTCGGACACCTCGGTAGCTTCGGCCTCAACAATGCCAAACCGTGCCCGCAGCGCGGCAATATTGCCTACCACTACGGGGGTGGCGAGTGCGGCGCGCAAGCCAGCCAGGGCGTCGTCAATGTCCTTGGGGCTCAATTCTGCAGCCACCAACCGCGCGTGGAAGCGCTCCACGGAGGCGGCCAACTCGATGAACGCCTTGGCGTAGGCAGCGATTGGTTCGTCACCTGCGGCTGGCCCAACCGGAGTGCGAGTACCGCCGTCTACCAACACAACCTGGTCGCCTTCCACGGCGCCAAAGGCACTCGCCGCAGCGATCTGCTCGGCAGTGATCTCCTCAACAACGGGCACGCGGACCGGATGGTTGGCGTGGCTAGCAAGCGACGCGGGTGACGGTGCGTGTGGGCGAGGAATGGGCCTGGGCTTTGCGGGGCTCATGAGGCAGTGACCTTCGTGAGAATGACGGACTGGGCGGGTTGGCCATCAGCGGCACCCGTGATGCTACCGCCTTTAGGGTGGGCCTGCGAGTACTCACGGCCCTGGCGCTGCCTGGCAGTGGTGCCATGGTGGGGTTCGCGCAATGGAACAATGGGGTTCATGGCGCGACTTGCACCCCTGTCTGGATTCCCCGAATGGTCTCCATCTGAGCGGGTGGTCGAAGCATCCATCCTGCATAACCTGCGCACCGTGTTTGAGTTACATGGCTTTGCTGAGATTGACACGCGCGCGGTGGAGCCGTTGGAGCGTCTGGGGGGAGCGTCGGAAGCCTCCAAGGAGGTTTACGTACTGTCGCGGCGTGGTAGCGATGCGGCCCAAGCGGAGTTTGGCCTGCACTTTGATTTGACGGTGCCGTTTGCACGCTACGTGGAGGAACGCCAAGGACAGCTCGCGTTCCCGTTCCGCCGCTACCAGATTCAGAAGGTGTGGCGCGGTGAGCGCCCCCAGGATGGGCGTTTTCGGGAGTTCTACCAAGCCGACATTGATGTAGTCGCACGCGACGTGCTCCCGGCGCACCTGGAGGCTGAGGTAGCGGTGGTGATGGCCCGAGCGCTGGCCACCTTGCCCATTGGCCGTGCGCGGATGCGTATCAACAACCGCACCCTGGTGGAGGGCTTCTACCGGGGGGTGGGGATTACGGACGTTCCGGCGGCGCTGCGTAGCGTGGACAAGTTGGGCAAGATCGGTGCGGATGGTGTGCGCCGGGAGTTGGCGGCACAGGGTGTTACCGACACGGCGGCCGACGCTGCGGTGGAGCTTGCCAAGATCACGGCAGCCGATGCCTCGTTCGCTACCGCGGTGCTGGATTTGTGGGAGACCACGGCAACGGTGGCCGATGATCAGGCGCAGCGTCTGCTGGGCGAGGGGATCGCGTCACTGACGGCGCTGGTTGAGGCCGTGAACTCGGCCGTTCCTGGCACTGCCTTCGCGGATCTATCCATTGCGCGCGGCTTGGACTACTACACGGGCGCCGTCTACGAAACAACCCTGGAAGGCCACGAGGATCTGGGCTCGATTTGTTCAGGGGGTCGCTATGACTCGCTGGTTGCCGGAGGCGGGTTCCCCGGCGTGGGGATGTCGATCGGGGTGTCGCGACTGGTGTCGCGCCTGGTATCCCAGCAGTTGGTGACGGCAACCCGGTCAGTTCCCAGCGCCGTGTTGGTGGCGGTGGTCAGTGAAGACCAGCGCGCCGCGTCGGACGCTATTGCGGGACGTCTGCGGGCGCGGGGCATTGCGTGCGAGGTAGCGCCCTCGGCAGCTAAGTTCGGCAAGCAAATTCAGTATGCGGATAAGCGGGGGATTCCCTTCGTGTGGTTCCCGGCCGCGGACGGCACGGGTGATGGCGACGTCAAGGACATCCGTTCCGGTGAGCAGGTTCACGCCGACGCCGACGCGTGGGTGCCGCCTGCAGCTGACCTCAAGGTGCGCATTCAGCGCCGCTAGACTGAGCGGTGCCCGCGTGGATCACACCGGGCGTATTCATTCGATGAAAGGCCTCCACGTGCTTCGCACCCATCTTGCCGGGAATCTTCGTGCCGCCGACGCTGGCACGAGCGTCACTCTTGCCGGGTGGGTGGGCAGGCGTCGGGATCATGGCGGAGTTGCGTTCATTGATTTGCGTGACGCGTCTGGTTTGGCGCAGGTGGTGCTCCATGAAGATGTCGCCCACCAGTTGCGCACCGAATACGTGGTGCAGGTCACCGGGCAGGTGCGACTGCGTCCGGAGGGCTCAGCGAACGCCGCAATGGCTTCGGGTGAGATTGAAGTGGTCGGTACCGACGTGGTGGTGCTGAACGAGTCCGCGCCCACGCCGTTCCCCATTGACGATTTTGTGTCGGTGGGGGAGGAGGCGCGGTTGAAGCATCGCTACCTGGACCTGCGCCGCAGCGCACCGCGCTCCGCCATGGTGTTGCGCTCCCAGGCCAACGCGGCGGCGCGTCGGGTGTTGGAACGTCACGACTTCCTGGAAATCGAGACCCCCACGTTGACGCGGTCCACCCCCGAGGGTGCGCGTGACTTCTTGGTACCTGCGCGCCTGGCACCGGGATCGTGGTACGCCCTGCCACAGTCGCCGCAACTGTTTAAGCAACTGTTGATGGTGGCAGGAATGGAGCGCTACTACCAGATTGCGCGCTGCTACCGCGATGAGGACTTCCGCGCGGACCGTCAGCCCGAATTCACCCAGCTGGACATTGAGATGTCGTTCGTGGATCAGGACGACGTCATTGCCCTGGGTGAGGAACTGGTTCGCGAGTTGTGGGCCCTGGTGGGCTATGAGGTGTCCACCCCCATCCCACGCATCACCTTCGCCGACGCGATGGCCCGGTTTGGTTCCGACAAGCCCGACCTGCGCTTTGGTCTGGAATTGGTGGACCTCACCTCGTACTTTGCAAACACCCCCTTCCGGGTATTCCAGGCGCCCTATGTGGGCGCGGTGGTCATGCCCGGTGGCGCCTCGCAGCCGCGCAAGACGCTGGATGCCTGGCAGGACTGGGCCAAGCAGCGTGGGGCACGCGGGCTGGCCTACGTACTGGTGGGAGAGGACGGCGAACTAACCGGGCCGGTGGCTAAGAACTTGGCGGAGTCGGAGCTGGCCGGCTTGGCACAGGCCGCGGGGGCATCTGCGGGTGACTGCATCTTCTTTGCCGCCGGTGACGTGGATGCTTCGCGCACACTGCTGGGCGCCGCGCGCGGCGAAATCGCTCGCCGCGTTGGTCTGATTGACGAAGGCCGCTTTGAGTTTGTGTGGGTGGTGGACGCGCCGCTGTTCAAGCCGGTCAAGGCCGACGACGACGATGTCGCGTTGGGATCATCGGCCTGGACGGCCGTACACCACGCCTTTACGAGCCCCAAGCCTGAGTTCCTGGACAGCTTTGACGCCGAGCCGGGCAAGGCGCTCGCCTACGCATACGACATCGTGTGCAACGGCAACGAGATTGGTGGCGGGTCGATCCGTATTCACCGCCGTGACGTTCAGCAACGCGTGTTTGACGTGATGGGTATTGGCCCCGAGGAGGCACAGGAGAAGTTTGGCTTCCTGCTAGATGCCTTCCAGTACGGGGCCCCGCCGCACGGTGGTATTGCGATGGGGTGGGACCGGGTGGTCATGCTGCTGGGCGGCTACGACTCCATCCGCGACGTTATCGCCTTCCCCAAGTCTGGCGGCGGTATGGATCCGCTCACCGGTGCTCCCGCACCGATTCCGGCCGATCAGCGTGCGGAAACGGGCGTGGATTACGTGCCCGAGGACGCGCCGGAGGAGTAGGCCTAGGGGCCGAATCGGTCCGGATGCGTCAGTGGCTCAGGTGGAGCCGTTGATGCAGGCGACGTAGCGGCGCGGGTGCCCACCAGTTCCATTCCCCGAGCAGGGTCATGGTGGCGGGCACCAGCAGCATGCGCACCACGGTGGCATCGAGCGCCACCGCTACCGCCAGACCAATGCCTACCTCTTTGATCACCAACAGTTGGCCGGTTGCAAAGCCTACGAACACGATGATGATCACGGCAGCAGCTGAGGTGATGATGCGGGCCGAGCCCTGCAGGCCGAGGCGTACTGCCTCGTCGTTTGGTTTGCCCGCATCGACGTGTTCCTTGATGCGGGCCAGCAAGAACACCTCGTAGTCCATCGAGAGCCCGAACCCGAAGGCCAGGATCAGCACCAGCACGTAGGTTTCAATACCGCCGGTAGCTGTAAACCCGAGGAGCCCTTCGAGGTGGCCGTCCGCAAAGATCCACGTCATCACGCCAATACTTGCCGCCAGGGACAACCCGTTAACCAGCAGTGTCTTGATGGGAACCAGGATCGAACCGGTCATGAAGAACAGCAACACAAAGGTTGCCACGACCACCAGTCCGCCTGCCCACACGGCACCCTCGGCCAGCGAGGTCATAAAGTCCACTTGGATGGCCGCCTGACCTCCCACATAAACCCGTACCGGCGAATCCAGGTCACGTAACTGGTGCACCAGATCGGTGGCCTCACGGCTGGCTTGATCGGCAAACGTCGTATCCAATCCCGCGATGGCGTATCCGTCCGATGCGGCAACGGCTGGTTTGACATAGGCGACGCCGTCCAGGGTGGCGGCCTGCGCAAGCCAGGTGTTGAGGCTTTCCACGCTCTCATGAGCCGCCACCACAATGTGGGCGTCGGCCAGCTGGGGGTAGTCAACCCAGAACGTCTCAAAAAAGCGTCGACTGGCGTTGTCTGCGGGAAGCATTTCCACCTGGGAGTTACGCACGGCGATGTCGCTCAAGGGGGCGGCCAGTACTACCAGTACCCCCGCTGTCGCCACCACCACCGTCCACGGACGGCGCTGCACCACGCGAGCCAGGCGTTCAAAGAAGCCGTGCTGCGTGTCCACGGCGGCGGTCGCGGAAACCACGCGACGCAACAGCGGAACCCGGTTCACCAGCGTCGGCCGCATCAGGCGCGGTCCCACCAGGCTCAAGACGGCAGGAACAAGACTGAGCGATGCGGCCAGCGCCATCACCACCACGCCCAGCGCGGCACCACCAAAGCCGCGAATCAGTGAGGAAGAGAACACCAGCATTCCGGCCACCGCGATGGCCACCGTGACCGCCGAGAACAGCACCGTCCGGCCGGCGGTGGCAACTGCCTGAAGGATGGCCTGGTTGCATTCGCTGCGGGTCTTGGCGCCGATGCGGGTCGCCTCCTCGCGGTAGCGCGACACGATCAGTAGGCCGTAGTCGATCGACAGACCAATCCCCAATACCGTGACCACGTTGATGGCGGAACTGTCCAATTCGATGGGGTAGGAGAACGCGAATAGCACCGCCAGCCCGCCTGCGATGGAGCCGAGGGCACCCACGAGCGGAATCCCTGCCGCGAGGAATCCGCCAAATACCAGCACCATCACGGCCAGCGCGACCGGAAGTGCCACTGTTTCGCCGGTGACGAGGTCCCGTTCCATGCTGTCGGAAAACTCCGCATTCAACAGTGGTGACGAATAGGCAAGCAGCTCGCCCTCACCGGCATACGAATGCTGTGCAAAGGTCACTAAGTCCCGGTGCGTCTGGAGCGGGTTGGACAGCGGTCCATAATCCACCACGATTAACAACGACGCGCCACCCTGCCCGGGGACCACAGCGACGTCCGTCACGCCGTCACGTTGCCAAAGCTCGGCTGCCAGGGCATCGACGGCATCGTGCATCTGCCCGGAAGCGTCGCCACCCGCGACAAGGAGCAACAGTTGCCGGTCCTGCTCCGGGGTCCGGTTGGCCTGCTGCAGGCGATGTACCACGGTGGAATCGGCACCAGTAATGGTGGGCACGCCTGTCTGGGTGCGTTCAAAGAGGCCGCCGGAACCCACCCCTCCCAGCGCGGTCGCGGCCATGGCGACGGCAGCAATGGCCCAGATGATGATGACACGGCGGGGGTGGCGCACACTGATTGGGCCAAAAGCGGTAAGCACCCGTCCAGGCTAGGGGCACTTTGGCGGTGATTGCACGCCGTGCCCGCCGCCTAGAGTGAGCGTGTGGACCTCTTTGACGCGATCGGCACGTCGGCCAGTGGAGTGCCGGAGCCGTTGGCGAGCGCGCCGCTTGCCGTGCGTATGCGCCCACGCACCCTCGATGAGGTGGTCGGTCAGCAGCATCTGCTTCACGACGGCTCGCCGTTGCGGCGACTCATCAGCGACAACGCTCCGGCCACCAGCGTCATCCTGTGGGGTCCTCCCGGTACAGGGAAGACCACCTTGGCCTACCTGGTGGCCGGGTCGCGCCGGTTTGTGGAACTCAGCGCCGTGACAGCCGGGGTTAAGGACGTGCGCGCCGTCATTGACGACTCCAAGCGACGCCTCGCGATGGGGGAGCGCGAGAGTGTGGTCTTTATTGACGAGATTCACCGCTTCACCCGATCCCAGCAGGACATTTTGCTGCCCGCGGTGG
>Ga0222423_1000947_pt1 | contig 15080 bp, 18 predicted proteins | sample 3A0metagenome_FD_182472 | JGI IMG/M metagenome (GOLD analysis project Ga0222423, IMG submission 182472) | Enriched microbial communities from leaf-cutter ant dump, University of Wisconsin, Madison, United States - 3A0 (version 2) | ecosystem: Environmental > Terrestrial > Nest > Insects nest >...
CGCGGCGCGCCTTCCGTTCCGCCAGCTTGTCGGAGATGAACGTTTGAAGCATGGCCCGCTGACCGTCGGAGGCGTAGGGATTGTCGAGAAGATCTACGACTGCCGGGTCGATACCGAGGCCGTTGTCTGCGCGCACCGGAGAGGCGAGCGCCTGGTGAACAGCATTTCCGCGCACCCGGGCTTGACCGAGCTGAGCGTCGGTTGCCGGCGTTCCCTCCAACAGCGCCTGGATGACGCCGCGCCCGTTGCCCATCGCGTTGCGCAACTGTGCCGACTGCTGAAACTCCGCAGGGATATCCGTGTTGGCGAGGGCCTGCACTACGGCCGAGGGCTGCGCGCCGCCGGCCTGGGTGGAACCCGAGGTATCGATGGACGCGCCCGGCCCCGAATACGGGTTCTGCCGCTCCGTCCGGGCATAGCTCGCAGGCTCCATCCGAGCGCCCTTGTCATCGTAGACCAGCATGGGATCATCGATAGTCGCGCCGCCAAGTTCAGGCATGACCGCGCTGAACGCAGCTTCGGGCGTGGCAGCGGCCACGTCCTGCGGCAATTGGATGCCGCGGGCGATTGCCCCCACGCTGCGCGAATAGTTCGGGTCGGTCGCATACCCGGACGCCTGAAGCGCGGCGAGCTGCGCATCGAGGCCCTGAGCGCTTCGGAAATCGGAATAGCGAGGATTTGCGAGGATGAAGTCGCCGTATCCCCGCACGCTATCCGCCGGACTGCTATAGGCGCGGAAACTGTCGCGGACGCGCACCGGCTTGCCGTCGATTACCTCCGTCGTCATCATGCTATTGCCGCCACCCTTGCCGTGGCTCTTGATGCCGAAGAAGTTGTTGCCCGGTGCGCTCTTGCCCCATCCCGTCTCCTGCGCCGCTTGGGCGACGATGATGCGGGGATCGACACCCGTTCGCTTGCTCTCTTCCATGGCGGCAGGGAGTAAGCCAGCGATGAAGGATTGCCGGTCCCCCGATAGGTCGACAGACGAACCGCCCGGCGCTGTACGCGCCGCCTCGTCGGCGGCATCCGTCATCGGGACAGTGCCTTCGGTGGCCGCGTCACCGCCGCCGAAACCCGCAATGGCCTTGTTGAACAGGCCGGTCGCCGCGGCGCGCCCCTCCTTTTCCTTTTTCTCGAGGCGGTTCGTCAGTATCCGACCGGCAAGCGCCTGGCCGACGACCGAAAGGCCTTCACCGATATTCTGCGGCACGTCATTGACGGCGTTCTCCATGAGCGCTTCAGCGATGGCACGCTTGCGCTTTAGGCTTTCGGCCGTTTCCTGCGTATCGCCGCCGAAAAGGAATCCAACCATCAGTAAAGGCCTCCCTTGCGGCCGCCGAACATGTTTTTCATCGCCGTCATGAAACTGGGGCGCTCACCGCCCGGCGCAGTCGGGAAGGCCGCGTTCCGCTTTTGCATGCGGGAGGCCAGTGCATCGCCCATCGCCGTCAACCCCTCTCCGACGGACTGCGGAGGCGACATGAGGGCTGAGACGACGGCACGCTTTTTGCGCGCCGCTGCCTGTTCCGGGGTTTCGTCCGACGGGATCAGAAAGCTCTGCATCAGGCGGCCACCTTCTTCCCGAGTTCGAAAAGCTTCCCGTAGTGGACGCGCTTGACGCCATCGTCGCCGGTGACAACGGCGTCGGGCCGCTTCTTCTCGACCTCCTGCGCCATCACGCCGACATGGCGCTTGCCGTCGTCGAACTTGCCGCGGTAGCTGTACTCATAGACGTTGTGGCCCATCAGCCGTCCGGCCTTCCTGACGTCCTTTTTCACGCGGCGGTCCGATGCGGTGATCATCGAGGCGCCGAGGCCGAAGAGGCCGCCGAGCACGTTGTTGCGCGCCGCTACCTGCTGGTTATAGGCGCCGAGGCGCTGATTGTAGTTCTCGTTGACCAGGCCGGCATAATCGACCGTCGGCAGGCTCGGCTGGTTCGTCCCGGCCCCGAACGTCGGCATCTGCACCTGCGAGCCGGACATGAGCGCACCGATCTCGTTGAGGGGCTGATTTCGGGCCGTGAGGGCTTCCTGCACGGCCTGCTGCCGACCGTTCAGCAGCAGCGATGTGTACGCGTCGTTCGTGCCCTGGTCGAAGTTGCGCATTTCCCGGTCAAATGCTTCAGACCCGGCCTTGATGCCCTGATTGGCAAGACGCGTGCGAAGAGCCTCGTCACGCTGGGCGATAACCGGATCGAGGCGCTGGCGACCAAGCTCCATGAGCCGCGCTTCCGTCGCCTCGTTGCTTAGATCGACCGGCTTGTTCAGGTAGTCACGCAGGAATGCCGTCTGCTCGTTCGCGATGGTCCCGAGGTTAAGACTTGCTGCGTCCGACTGGTTCTTGATCGCCTGTTGCGCGTCGGAAAGCGTCGTGTGCTGCTCGTACTGCGGGATGAAATATTTCGCGCCGCTGGTCGGATCGGTGAAGGTCCGGCCGCCGTTCGTCGTATAGGTAACGCTGCCGTCAGGCCCATACTGGTTCACGTTGCCGAGCTGCGCGTTTGCAAGCGCCGTCGTGACGTTCGTGCCGGTCTGGGCAGAGGCCGTTTCCTTCGGATCTGGCGGCTCTGGCGCTTTGGGCTTACCCATCAGTGCACCTCTCTCTTGCGATTGAACTTGTTGGACCGCCAAGCTTCATCCGTCAGGACGAAGACATTTTCCGCCTCATCCCGGCCGCGCAGGCGTGGAATGCGATATCTCTGGAAACCATAGGCCGTCAGCATGCGGTGAAGAGCCTCGTCACGGTCGGAAACCCGCATTACAACGGCTTGGCAGTCCCATTCCTTGAAGGGGATCGAGAACATTACGCGTAGGGTCTCACGGGTCAGCCAGCGCTTGTCCGTGCCGGCGCCGGAAATCTCGATCACCCCGGCGTCGGGCTCCCAGTTGTGATAGATCATGCCGGCGATCAGTGTGTCGCCGTCGATGACTGCGAGCGCCTGGCATTTGCCAAAATCCCTGCGCTTGTTCGGCCAGATCAGATCGGCCACCCACTTTGCAAGGTGCGGCCGGTCTGCTGGCCCTGCGATGGCCCATGTGATCATACCATGAAGCCTCCGGGCTCGAAGAGAACGTCGAACGTGACGAGTTCCGTCGTCGGCGTCGGCGACACTCCCATCGTCACCTGCACCTGAGGCATGAAAGCCTCGCCGGAACGGCCGATGGAGACCCATTTCGTCGTCACCGTCAGTTCGCCGGCGCCGTCCCACCGCGCGACGTCCCAAAGCCCCGTATCCCATGTGTCGACCGAGAAGTTCGCCACGGATGGGGGCGCGGTCGGAAGCGTGACCTTATAGTTCACCGATACTGAGATTTTCGGGATGAACGGAACGTCGGAGAGGAAGACGGCGCGCGCAGATTGGACGGTCTTGAACTGCCCCGGCATCTTCAGCGTATCCGGCAGGCCGACATAGGTGCAGACATACGGATCGCCGTTGTCGGAACCGCCTATTTCCATTTGATGGATCGTACCGTCACGGCGCCCGAAATAGCCGTTATCGCCGAAAAGGGCGAGGCACTGCGTCTCCCATCCCGTATATCGGCCCCACGCCCCTGTTTCGAGGTTGGCGACATAGCACACTGGCAAGATGCCATCGTCGGGCACCGGGAGCGACACCACCATCATGTTCATGGACGGCCACTTCATGATCTCCCACGGTAACGTGGTGCGGATCCGGACCTCCTTTTTCCATGCAGGACCAATGTTCCGCGTCACCGCTGCGAGATCGAGAGCCGCAGCGTCCTTGTTGACCGCCTCTGATATTGGAACGATGCCTCCGCGCACCCCGATCAAGAGGTCGCCACCGGCCGACATGGTGGCATTCGGCCCCATCGGCTCGGTGATCTTGTAGACGCCGACCTTCTGCCAGGAGTTAGCGTCACTCGGGTCTGATCCCTGATAGACAGCAACCTCGCCCTCGGTCGAGACGAAGACGCACTTGTCGTCGAGGCCATCGCCGGAATCGAGCGACCACTTGCCCCCGAACAGAAGCGAGCCGCCTTCCTGGAAAATCCCCGCCAGACTGAACTCGGTCAGCGCACCGTTGATGGAATCGACCGGCAGGTAATAGGCCGACATGGTGTTTTTGCGCACGTACCACAGGCGGTTCGCAAAGGACCAGACGAAGGATAACTCCTCGGGTGAACCGAGGCCGGTAAATGCATGATCCGCCCATGTCGAAGCGTCATAGAGCTTCGGCATATCGGTTCCGTTCACCACGGACAGGTAATTGCCGCCCGCCGTCCCGAACTGCGCGGTCGAATAATATCCGGACGTCTGGCCCGCCACGTCGGCCGTCGGGATGGTGTCTCGATCAGCGACCGCGGTGATGTTGAAGATGTTGTTCGCGTCGGCGGCAAAAAACTCCTGAACCTCGCCGCTCTTGAAAGTCCACATGCGCGTGACGGGGCCTTCGGATATGGTGGCGTACTTTTGGCTGCCGCCGCGCACGCGAGCGCCTGTAGCCGTCGGCAAGAAGTTGTCGAGGATCAGTGCACCGCCCGGCTTGGACGCCGCCAGGGGCTCGTTCGCGATCCATCCGCGCACCGGTGGCTTGAAGCTGCCGGGCCGCGTCTTGAACTGCGGTGCGCTTCGGCGCTGCTTTTTCGGCTGGAAGGGCATCAGCTGCCCACCGTGTAAGGGAACGCGGTCTTGACGTCACGGAAGCCCTTTCGGCCGTTGCCGCTGACAACTGGCTTGGAGCCGCCGTCATTGTTCATCGCGGTGTAGAGCGCCCTGTTGAAGTTGTCCTCGTCGTCGTCGCCGATCTGACCCTTCTGGCTGCGCCATTGCCAGATCATGCCAAGTTCCAGCGCGCGCTCGGAGAGTCGAAACGCGTCATCGTCGGCGGTGAAGAACTCCTTGTTGGAGCCTGAAGCCGGCTTGACCGCGTTCTTCGAGATATAGAAGAACTTGACCGTCTCCGCCTGCGCCATCGCCGGCAGGATATGTATCTGGCCGCCGTAGATAATCCATTGGCCCGTCGCGGCGATCACCGGCACCGCCTGGAGTTCGAGCCATGCATCGGTGCTGGGCACCTGCTCCAGAGACCACGACCACCTGCTCGACCACATCGACGCCTTGGTTGGCATGCGGGCGTAGTCTTGCGGCAGATCGAAATCCATGGACGCGCCGTCGCCGGTCAGCGTCGTTTCCGCCTGGAGCGCCTGCCAGTCGAATTCGGCGTCCCTGATGCGGATCGCAACCTCGTTCGCGACCCGCATCATTTCCAGCATATCGCGGTCGGTCGACGCCGCGACCTGATCCGGCTTTGCGAGCCCGACGACAAGGCAGACGTTCTGAACGACCGACAGGAGCGTCATTCAGGCGGCCTCAGCCAGCAGGGCCTTGAGCGTATCGACGCCTGCCTTGTGGTGATACTTCACGCCCTTTTCGTCGAGCTGCTTGCGCAGTTCGTCGAGTTCGCTCGACCCGCCGCTCGCCTTTTCTTCGAGCAGCGCCATTGCGGCGCTAAGCTGCTCCCTCTGTTCGGCGAGCGCGGCCTTGAGCGTTTCGATCTCGTTGTCGCGCTCGACTTCGCGCAACGCATTTTCCGAGACCTTCATGTTCTCGATGAATGCTTTGGCCTGATCGCGGAGGCCGCGGACATTCGGTAGCCTGATACGCTCCAGCATGCTTTCGCTGAGGTCGCGGACATCTTCGACCGTGCGAACATTGTAGCGCTTCAGTTCTTCAGCCATCGCCGCGGAGACGCCCGGCCACTGAGAAAGCGGCGTGCCGCCGACAGGCAATTCGTGACCGGATTTCCACGCGAGATATGCCGGTTCGATGGCTGCCCATCTCGCAGCCATGAACATATTCTTTTCGGCCATCTCCGGGTTGATCTCGGCATCGTCGGGTCGGATATGCCGGATTCTCTCAGTTGTGCTCGACCCGAGCGGCGAGTGAGAGGGGCAATAAGTTACCCAGTCCTCTTCGACGTTTGCCAAAACGCGCTTGCCTTTGGCATCGAGTTTGAAACCCCGATCATCTACTTCGTCATTGAGGGGATCACCCTTGATCGGGCGCCGTTCATACGTCTGGTGGAATCCGATAACTCGGACCAACTGCTTTTCGCCGTCAGCCATGGTAATTTCTCGCTTGTTTGGAAGGTGGGTAAGAAAGAGGCGGCCCGAAAGCCGCCTCTTGTATTTGTATGGGCCTCTCCGAAAGGATCAGTCCGGGCACGTGAGGAAAACGATCTTCGCTGAAGCGTCGACCGCATAGCCGGCCACCGGATCAGTCACGGCCGCCACGACGTCAAGCGTGCCGTCCGTGGCGCCGGTGGCCGTCAGCGGATCACCGTCGGCGCCGGCCGTCAGCGCGGTCGTCAGCGTTGCCACGCCGCGCGTCTGGATCCAGCAATACTCTCCGCTGGCCGGGGCGGCGCAGAGAACGCCGGCCGTGATCTCCGCACTGTCCGACAGGTCCGACGTGACGTCGGTAACCACGCCCGTGGATGCGCCGCTCGGTGCGTAGAGGTAGACGACATTGCCGGCCACCGCAGCGACTTCGCCTGCGCCTTCGAGATACCGCACGAAGCGGTAGCTCTTGTTGTCGTGCGACACGAAGCGGTCGCCGATGCCGGGGGCCTTGCCGGAGTTCACTCCGACAAGGTCTTCGGCCGTGTAGGTCTGCGTGAGGATTGCGCCAGTAAATGCGACCATTGCTTTGCCTCCTTATGCCGCGTCGATGATGACGCCCTGGAGAGAGCGGTTCGAGCAAACCACATTACCCATCCAGTAGTAGGGGATGACGACGGCATCCTGATTGAGCGGCTTCTTCTCGTCGTCCTGAGTCCACTGCGCTTCTTTGTGCTGCGCGACGTAGAGATAGTCGGTGTTGAGGAAGTAGCCCTTCTCCGCCGTCGTGGTGAAGTTGGCATTGTCGTCGAAGATGACCGTCGCCGACTTGTACTTCAGGTTGGCGAAACCAGCTTTCGCCATGTCCTCGTCCATGTAGCGCTGGAGCTGCTGCTCGCCGGCTTCATAGACCGAGTAGAAGTCATGGCTGAGCACGATGAGGTCCGGCTTGTCGGCACCGCGGTTCAGAGGAAGCCAGATCTTGTTGAACTCGCCCTTCATCGTGTCCTTGGTGTAAGCCCCGCTCCCCGAGATTTCGAGGAACTTGTTTCGCCAGAATGCCCACGTCGCCGAGGGAATGCCGCCGACGGTGCCCTGCCCGTTCGTCTGGATGATCTGGGCCAGGCCGCCGATCTGGTTGGCGAGCGACCCGTCCGAATAGACGTCGACCGAGAAGTTGTTGGCCGCGCTCTTCAGAACGTTCGCCTTCTTCGTCTTGACGAGGTTGATCATTGCGAAGCGGCCAGAATTCTGGAGAAGCTCCTTGCCGGATGCAACGACATGAAGGGCGACCTGTGCCCAGTCATATTTCGCAGACGTCACGATGTCCGTCGGGTTGACGTTCAACGTGTCGAAGCCGGCATAGCGCTGATAGTTGGCTTCGCCGTATTCGAGCGGAATCTGGATTTCAGAGCCGCCGTCGAGGTTGATGATGCGCCCCTTCTTCTTCAGGATGTTCAGAAGAGCGTTGTGCTTGGAAACGTTGTCGGCGACTTCCTTCGGGCTATTGCGAAGGGTCGTCGACACCATTTCCGTGAAAATTGCAGATGGACCTGCCATCGTTATTTCCCTTTGTGCTTATCGAAGATGGCACCCAGTTCTTCCTCTTCGGTGAGGTCGCGGGTCTTGCCAGTCGATGTTGAACGGAGGTTGGTTGCGTTCGCTCTCTTCGCCGCCGCGACCCGTTCGGCATCGTCGCCTGCGGCGCCTTGCAGCGCGGCAGCCTTCGCCCTCAGGTCGGGGTCTGCGTTGATCGCCATGTCGTAAGCGCGCTTCAGGACGGCCTCGTGGGAGGCGGAACTGCCAAGCTTCTGCTTCGCCATGTGGATGAAGCTCACCAGATCGGGTTCGGGGATCTGGTCGTAAAGCGGCATGTCCTTGGACACGCGGCTCACGACCGATTCCACTTCCCCGTTCCGGCGACTTTCATCCAATCTCTGTGAAATCCGCTCGTCGATCTTCGAAGGATCGCCGGCGGCTTTGATCGTGTTTTCGAGCTGCGCGATGCGCGCCAGGAGGACAGCGTTCCCGCCCTGCCCGTCTTCGCCGCCAGTGCCGCCGAAAACCTCGGCGAGCTTCGGGCGCAGCTCATACGTGTCCGCGATGGAAAGAAGCGTCTCAAGCGGGTTTTCATCCATGCCGCGCTGAAGGCCGAACAGGAAGCGCACCGCCTCGTCGGGCCGGTAATTCCCCCGCTCGCCGCCGAAGTATTCCTTGAACTCGCCGAATACGTCGGAGAGCGGCTTGTAGGCAGAAAGGGCCTGCCCCTGCTCCGACAGGCGCTTGTGCAGTTCCTCCTGGTGGGCGCGAAGGTCCGTCTTCAGTTCGGCCGGAACCTTGGCCCAGAGGTCTTCCTTGCCCCTCCAGTTCGACGGGAGAGGCACATCAGCGGACGGCGTCGAAGTATCACCCGCCTTTGCAGCCTCTCCCTCACCACCTTCCAGTGGTTCCTCATCGGCCTTGCCGCCATCGACGGCGCCTTCCTTCGGCTGAGAAGGGGTGAACCGACCGTCATCGCCACGGGCCGCGCCGTTATCGCGGGAAACCTGATCGAAAACCGCGCCGAGGGCATCGTCTTCGCTCACATCCGTGTTGATCATGCCGGGGTCGACCGCCGTTGACGAGTTCAACGACGCATTGAGGGCTTCGACGCTCATGCGAATGTCCTATCTGTTGTGGAAGGTGGGATCAGTGGCCGAAAAGCAGCCAAAGGTACGCGAGCAGAGCCGCGACGAACGCCGCATGGGCGCTGTAGATCGAGGCCTTGTAGGATGCGGGGTCCTGGGCCATGAACTGCGAGGCGCAAGCGAGGAAGGCGGCAGCGATGGCGATGTTGCGGGACCATTCGCCGCCGAAAACCATGATGCCGACGAGGAAGATGGCCGCGAAGAGCGCCGAGGAGATGGCATAGACGACGTTCATCGGAATTCCTCGCTCACCTGCAGGCCCCGCTTCGCCGCGAAAGCCTTGTTCTTGATCTTCCCCTTCGTGGGGGACATGGAGGGTTCGTATTCGACGCAGCCGTTACGCTTCAGGTCATCACGGCGCGCCGAGCGAGAGCCGACGACGCGGCCGTCGACAGGGCTCCTGTAGGGATCGATGTCCGACAGGATCGTCGGGCAGGCTATCGGCTGGAGGCGCTGCTCTTCGGTCAGCAGGGTCTCACCAGTGGTCAGGCTCACCCACTGACCGTTTCGTTTCACATACCGGGCCATGGCGTTACGGCGCCGGCGTGGTGTTGAGCGCGATGGCCTTCAGGAGGCTGATCACCGTCGCATCGGCATCGCTGCCATTCCATGCCGCGTCATCGGTGTTGCCGATGCGGGAGGCCAGGTCGGTAAAGGTGGAACCGTCGGCGCCGACAGCGACAACCATTTCGGCGGTGCGCCTCACCGGGCCCTGATCGTAGTTCACTGTATCGCCGTTGGGGGTAACGGTCATTGTGCTCTCTCCATGGTGGCGGGGCCGCCGACGGGCTGGATCGCCTTATTGGCAAGCTCGAGTTGCTTGATCTGGACGTCGATGCTCTTGGCCTGCACTTCGAGGCGCTTCAGTTCCTCGTTCAGCGTGGCAATCGCCAATTCGCGCTGGCCCTTCGCGGTCGCAATTCCGGCCTCCTGCATGCCGCGCTGCATCTTCGCCTGGAACTCAGCTTGGCGGCGCCCCTCTTCAGCCTTGGCCTGCTCGGTCTTGATCTGGGCTTCGATCTGCTCGGGAGACGGTCCCTGCCCGTTCTGGCCCTGCTCCTGTGCCTTGCGGGCCGCGTCTGCCTTTGCCTTGGCTTCCTGGACCATCTTCTCCAGCGTGTCCTCGACGGACTTGCCGAGGTTGAACATCCGAGAGGTGGCGGCGAAGATCTCGACGGCAGCGTCGGCCGGCAGCGCGCCCTGCTGCACTAGCGGCGCAACCGCAGCGAAGTATGCCGATGCCCCTTGGAGAAATTGAGAGACCTCGGCCTTCTGGCGGGTCAGGTCGGCACGGATCGTGGAATCGCTCTCGACATCTACGCGGTAATAGGTCGCGAGCTTCCGCTTCAGGAGCGCCATGACATTCATTTTCGCCTGCATCTGCTCCGGGTCATCACCCGGAGCGAACCGGATCGGGATGCTGGTAATCTCCTCCAGCGTGCGGAACGTGAACCGGGACGGGATGATCTCGCTCATCATGACGAACAGATCGCGGGCGCAGCGCTCCATCATCCGCTGCATCTTCTGGATGCGCAGCGAGCCCCATTGGCTCTTGATGTTTTGTGCCGTTGCCGTTTCGCTCGCCACCGAGGCGCCGCGCACGATGTCGCTGATGCCCGTGATTTCGTAAATCGCTTGCTTCGTCTGGTCCCGGTCAGCGTAAAGCTCTCGCAGAACCGTGATGAACTTGTCAGCCGGCCAGAACACAACGGCATTTGCCAAGCCGCCCTGGCTGTTCGCGAATAGCTCACCGTTCTGGATCGGCGCGAATTCGTTGTCGTCGAGTTGAAGGATTGCGTCGAGGTTCTTGGCGTCCCCGGCATACCATCCGCGTACCTTCATTGCCTTCGTCAGGACGTCGATGCGCTTCGTAATCGTGTCGAGCTGGTCGGCAAGCTTGCGGTAGATCGAAAACGGGTTGACCGGCTTCAGCCGGCCCGTGACCTCAATGGGCTGCATCGGCGTCGGGATCGGGAAGAAGCCGGTAAGCCCGAGCGGATCGTCAACCTCCTTCAAGATGATGCCGTTCTCGCTGACGAACAGCACTTTCCGAGACTTCTTGTCCCAGATTTCCCATCCGCAGATCGCGTCGGAGCCTTTGCCCCACTCGTCGATTTCCTTGTCGTCGAACTGGCTGCGGATCAGCTCCGCGTTGAACGATTCCTCCTCGTCCTCCTTCGCGACGACGAAGCGGAACGCATCCCACGGGCGATCCTGCCAACGCTTGGCGGGCCCATGGCGGTAATCCTTCCAGCTTACGACCTCGAACGTGATGCGCTCGTTTTCGAGGCGTTCCAGCGGCGGGCCGCCGTTGTCGCCTATTCCGGCACCAGGGCCTGCCTCAACGCTTTCCAGCGGATCGTGAACGGCACCCTCGCTCGGATCATCGCCAGCATTAGGCATTTCCCCGTCGTCGCTCTCCGGCTCCTCGTCCTCGCGTGCTGCATCGGCGATATCGTCCTTGGTCGGCTCGCCGCCCACGACGTCGCCATGGAATTTGATGCGGACGATACCGCGGCCGGCGAGGAATGCATCCTGCGCTGCTCCCTCAAGCTCAACCTGCAGGCGGCTGTCGTCGATCTGAACCGAGATTGCCCGCTCGATGATGTCGGCGACGACGCGCGCGGCCGGATCGGGATCATTGAAGCGGCGACGAATGTCCGGTACCGGCGGCGAGTTGATCACGGCCGGGACGATGGTTTCGACGTTGGCGAACAGGATGTTGAAATCGTACCTGCTGCCGAGCGCTGTTTCGCCGTTCTCCGCCTTTTCCTCGTTCGTGAACGCCCGTTCTGCCTTGGCGGCATCGTCGAGCCATTCCTTCTCCAGCTTCTCGGCAGCAGCGATTTTCGTCAGCCAGGCCTGCCCGAGCTCGCGGCGCTTGCGATCCGGTCGACGGCCCTTGTCGAGGTAGCCATTTGTCTTCTTGGCGGCCATGGATGCTCCTACCTCTTCGCCTTCTGCCGGCGGAGGAAGTCATTGATCTGCTCTTGAACCGTCATGCTGCTGACAACCGTTCCATCGGGCCGTGCCTCATAGACGGGCCCCGAGTTCTTCGGCGTCGGAGGCGGCGCGTCTGCCTTCTCCTCCTTCCATGCGAGACCGAGATAACGGAACGTCGAGCCGATGTGCTCGGCCCAATCCTTCACCGGGTTCTGACGGAAGGTCTTCAGATCCTCGTCCCATTCACGGCGGTAATTCTTGAGGCCGGAGATACCAATCTCCATGCGCTCGCCGCGCTCATCCGCCCCCTTATGGAATTTCGCGACCTTGATCGTCTCGCGGCCGGCGTTCAGACCTTCGGCAACGCTGACCGCCTTACCTCCAGTTACCAGGCGCGGTTTCCGGCCCGCGCCCTTCAGGATATCGAAGCGCGTCCGCTTGGTGCCCCAGACAGGCTGGAGCACGTCATGCGGAACGTAATCGTTCCCGCTGTACCCCTTGTCGTTCAGCCAGAGACACCATTCCTCAAGGTCTTCCGTGGGCGGCCGGTAGAAGTCGACAATGCGCGGTCCCGGTTCGCCGGGTATGACTTGGAAGCAGAAGATCGGATTGTTGATGGCCTTTCCGAGGTCCCAAACCGTGTGGACCGGGTACTTCTCGTCTATCGGCACATGGCAGATGCGGTTCTCCCGCTCTGCCGCTGCCAGTTCCGCGCCCCAATATGCACCGACCGTCGCGCCGGCGAAGGAGCAGTAGTATTCCTGCTCAAACATCGCGAGGCCGAGATCTACACCGTAAAGGTCCTGGTACTCTGCTAGGCTCTCCGCCAGTTGCGCGGCGCTGAGGGCTTCTGTGTCCTTGACGCTGGACAGTTCCGCGAACCAGTGATCGTTCCCCTTCGCACGATCATACATGGTCTTGGCGTGGTTCCCGCCGCGAGGCGTCGTGATGAACGCCGCGACACCCTCCGATTCCTCGATCATCGGCTTGTGGTAAGCCCACGCCGCCGGGTTACACAGCGCCCATTCCGAATAAGCTATGCCAACCGGACCTGAACCCACCGTCGCGTCATATCGATCCGACCCAAGCAGCTGCCATGTCGAGCCCCATATGGTCTCAATGAACATGTCGTTGTCGTTGATCCGCTTCCGGATCTCGGGCGGGAATGCCTCATCAATGCGCCGCTTGCCCGTATGGCCGTTAATCCCGTTCCAGATCGCCTTGCGCGCCTGGGCATATTCCGGGAAGCAATGCCAGTAGGTTCCGACACGCCGCCTGGAAAGCTCCCGGAAGCCGTGCAGGACGATCTCGTCCTTTCCCCAGCGGCGGTGCGCAATTTCGATCAGGCGCTTCTTCTGTCCTCCGACAAGCGCCTTGTGGAACGCCTGCTGATACCAGCGGACGCGGAAGTCATAGACGCTCACTTCGGCGGCTTCGTCTCGTAGATCGTGTTGAACGTCACGGCGACCTCTCCAGAGTGCTCGACCTTCTCGATGAACATGCCCAGATGCTTGGCAATCTTCTCAAGCGCGCTGTTCTTGTCCCAGACCTTGATCTTGTGGACGTACTCGACCTTGGCGTTCCGACGACGTCGAAGAGAGCCGCCGTGCCCCTGCGGCTCCTGCTCTTCATCTGCTTCGCCGGGAAGAACCTTTGTCACGACCTCGATAGAGGCGATGGAAGCTGCGAAATCGTCGTCCCATTCAACCGGAGCAAGCAGATTGCCATTCTCGTCGAATGCCTTTCGGATATCGGAAAAGCCGATGCGTGAAAGCTCTTTCAGAACTCGCTCGACGGTCGCTTCTGCCTTTTCAGCGCTCCTGCCGACAATCTCATCAACCCGGGATGAAATGCTTTCATTTGCTTTCAGACGTGTTGCGTTCCCGCGGTTGGGCTTGAACCCGGCCTCCTGATAAGCTTCGTCGGCCGTCTTGCCTTTGGCGAGCGCCTGCGCGAACTTCTCATGCCGGGCATTTTTCAGGACTGGCATGGGCTAACCCTGGGGTGGAGCGAATGGGCGGGCTTTTGAAATGGAGCGGGATGCTCCTCACTATCATTGCGACGGGATGCACCAGCGCACCTTCAGGTGAATGGAAGGACATCCCGCAGACAGGACGCGAATCCCGCCTGGAGCGCGCCAAGGCTATTTGCCAAGGCCGAGCAGCCGAAACTCGGGTTGCCGCAGGCCGGTACTGGATCATGGGGGCCGCCGCTTCGAACAGCACATTTCGCGCATGTATGGCGGAACACGGGTTTACCCAAGGATGAAGCCTCTACCTCTACCCTCCACCGAGGATACAGAGGCGGCATCGCCGCTACATGTTGCGGCGAGACGAGAACCAGTCCCACACCCATTGAGGAGCCCAGCCGTCAACTCCGGCCGTGGAAGCCTCCACGACAAGTACACTGTCGGACGGGCTCAGCCTCGACATGACCGCAAAGCGTATATCTGTTGGGCTCCGGTTGGACTGGACGAAGTAAGTCATTGCGTTCCAACGAAACCAATCACCGACTGACCCCATCACGCCATCCATCATCTGCGCATCAGTTTTTGTAGTGACCCACCGGATTGCCACCATGTAGATCTTTGTCATCTGGCTTCCCCACCGTGCGTGAGCGAAGGCGGAGGGCTAACATTCTTCGACCCGATCGGTGAAGCGTCGATGATTTTCGGATCTCTTGCGGCAAGCTCTACTTCGCGATAGCGAACCAGCTCCGCGCCTTCAAGGACCGCAGCGTCTGGGTGCTTGTTTCCATACCAGAATGCCAGTGCCAAATAGGCAACCACAATGCACACTGCGACAATTGCGAGCGTGAAAACCATCCAAGGGCTTGCGCTGAGGAAATACATTGCCGCCATTAGCGCAATTAACAGAAATCCCACAACGGGCGCTGTCTTCCCCAAGACCCCGCTACCAAGTTTAACCTGTTGAACGTCACCGAAACCTGGCAACACAGAATCGACCCACCGCCCCTATTGGATTGGATATGCCACAGTGTCGCAGCGTTTTCTATCGCTCTCCGCGCGGGAGATGAAAGAGAGAAGCCGGACCTAAGCCCGGCTCTCGTTTTGGGTGGAGGGGTTAGGCGGCGTACCGGATGATGTTGACGATCTCGCCGCCGTGGATGATGACTGCCATACCGTCGGGCACCAGATCGTTCGCGACGACCTTGACGCCGCAGAAGGCGACATCGGCCACGCCCTTTGGCTCGCACGGCTTGAGGCCGACGGAAGCGGACAACGCCGCAGTGAACTTGTCGAGAGAATCGACTTTGATCGTCACATCCCTTGGACGCTCGAACATCAGGCCGTTGATTTCGCGATGCAGTTGCCCGAACGGAAAATCCATCGCTCTCTCCTGGAAATGAC
>Ga0222423_1000949_pt1 | contig 15031 bp, 16 predicted proteins | sample 3A0metagenome_FD_182472 | JGI IMG/M metagenome (GOLD analysis project Ga0222423, IMG submission 182472) | Enriched microbial communities from leaf-cutter ant dump, University of Wisconsin, Madison, United States - 3A0 (version 2) | ecosystem: Environmental > Terrestrial > Nest > Insects nest >...
GTTGTCTCCGACGAGATTCACGCCCCCCTGGTCTACGCCCCCGGCGTTTTTACGCCCTACCTCGCAGTGGACCCCACCGCCATGGCACTTCACGCCGCATCTAAGGCGTGGAACCTCGCGGCGATCCCCGCCGCGCTGCTGGTGTTCGGCGATGCGGCCGACGCTGCCCGCGAGTCGTTCGCCACCGGCGCCCACCACGGCCCCAGCCATTTTGGTGCGCTCGCGCAGACCGTGGCCTACCGGCACGGCAGCGAGTGGTTGGATGCACTTCTCGCAGACCTCGACCAGAACCGGACCTTGTTGGCTGACCTGTTGACCCAGCATGTGCCGGGCGCAGTACTGACGCCCCTGGAGGCCACCTACCTGGCGTGGGTGGACTGCCGCGCGCTCGGTTTGGGAGACGACCCAGCGGCCGTGTTCCTTGAGCGTGGGCGTGTGGCCTTCAACTCAGGCCCAACCTTCGGTTCCGGCGGAGCCGGACATGTGCGCGTCAACATTGCCACCACGCCCGAAATCCTCACCGAGGCCGTCGAGCGGATGGCCAGCGCAATTCATTAGCGCGGCCGGTTCCACTCGATCGTATAACGCCACATCAGGCGGTTCTTGTACAGGGCACCTGGCAGTACCTTGGCGACGGCCCGCTTGACCTCGCTGTAGGTGTGCGGCGGTGGCCACACGGTAGGGCACCCGTGGTCCCAACGCGTCTTTACTAGCGCGAAGGCCTTGTCCGCAATGGAGCCGGCAAATTCGCGGGGCAGGTCGGCGGCGGTGGCACGTGCCGCACCCACCACGTACAGTCGCCCGCCCGGTGCTACCAACGCCTTGAGCCGCTCCAAACCCTCATAGAGGTCAAGGTGGTGGAGTAGCGCTCCGGCGAAGACAACGTCGGCCGGTTCCAATTCGGTGGTCAGCACGTCGCCCACCACATAGGTGATGCCATCGGACCACTGTGCCCGCGCCCGCTCGATACTGGGTTCGTCGGCATCAATTCCTGTTACGCTCAGCCCCGCCCGAGCCAAGGTGCGGGACGCCAACCCCTCACCGCACCCGGCGTCAATCGCCGTGCGGGCACCCTCAGGAATCTCGGCCAGCATCGGCGTCTGATAGTGAATGGTGTGGTTGAAGCGCTTGTGGTCGGGGATGTCCGGTTCCATGTCCCTAAGTGTGCCTGCTCCCGTGCGTGCCTGAGGCCACTGCTGCGCTAGACGCCAAAGGCACGCAGCAGCGGCTCGGCCTCAATCCAGTTTTCCTCGTCGCTGCGGTCCTCGCGCCAGACGGCGTCGTACTGCTCACGCTGCTCGGGGGTCAGGGATGCCCACGCGGCGTTGATTGCGTCGTGGTCACCATGCCAATAACCGACGATGCGTAGTGCCGAGGTAGGCAGCCCTCGCTCGACACGGGCAAGGGTGCGGATGCGCCGCGACGTGACCGACTCGCAGGCGACCCATAGGTACGGCTGTTCCGGAAGCTCGTCGAGCAACCGCGCGGCCGCGTCGAGCAACACGGACGGTCCCACCCCGTTGCCGCCGATGCGCCACTGGACGTCCACCTGCGCGCGGCTGGGTAGGGGGCGCGAGTCCGCCATGGTGGCAACCTCAATCACCACGCGGAACTTCTCGGCAGGGTCAGCGTGGGCAAGGATGCGGACGATGGCCGGGATGGCGGTCGCGTCTCCCAGGAGCAGGCGCACCACGCTGGGCTCTGGCGGGGCGTAATACGACTTCGCCTCAGAGATCAGCACCTCGTGTCCTGGAAGGACACCGCTGCCCCACGCCGCCCCGGGGCCATGACCATGCGTGGCGATCTCCATCTCGATGCCACGCTCACTCACGCCCGAGATGGTGTAGTGGCGCGCGGTGTGACCGTGAGCCACATCGGTGCTGGTCGCTCCAAAATCGACGTGCACAAACTCGTCGGGCACGCCGGTCGTTTTCCAGCCGTCGGCCACGAGTGCCACCCGGACGAATCCGGGTGACACTCGCTCAACCTCGGTGACGACGGCACGGATGGTGGGCTCCACGGTTACGAAGCCGCCGAGCTTCCCGGCACCTCGGTGGCAGGATCGCCATCGAGCGCCGCCTCCAACTGAGGCACCAGCACGTCCAGCACGTAGGCCTGTGACAGCGGCGAGGCGAAGGAGAATGCTCCCTCGAACACGTCGTCGTCGGACCAGATATGCCCGCCCTTCTTGGTGATGGTCAGGCTCGGGTAAGCCGGCATCGCCTGGACCTCCGTGCGGGTGTCGGGTGACAGAGCCGTGAGCCACACCACCGTGTCAAGGTCGAGCACATCAAGGCGCTCCGGGCTCAGCTGCAAGTAGAAGTCCGTGGACGGGTTGCCGTAGGCGTCCGGCGCAGTGACATCCAGCCCCAGGCGTCCCATCAGTGCCGAGCGCGGGTCGTGCGAGAAGTACGCACCCGGCTGGCCTTCGTAGACAAAGCCCACCGCGGCGGTCTTTCCTTCCCAGTCCGGGTGCGCGGCACGGATCGATTCAAAGCGAGCGTCGAGGTCGTTGATGAGCTGTTCGCCCTGCTCCGACTTGCCCAAGGCAGCGGCAATCAGACGGGTCTCCTCGTCAAAGGGCATGCCGTAGTCGGCGTAGTCACCGCTTTGCGCTACCACCGGCGCAATCTGTGACAGTAGGTCGTATTCCTCTTGGGTGATTCCTGACCAGGTGGCCACGATCAGGTCCGGCTGCAAGGAGGCGATTTGTTCGATGTTGATTTCTGCGTTGGGCAGCACTACCGGCTCGGCACCCACAGCCTCACGGGCCTGCTGTGCCCACGGCCAGGTCGCATAGTCAAAGCCGCCGTACCACTCACGCACGGCGATGGGGGCCACTCCCAACGCGTACAGCCAGTCCTGCTCGTGGTAGCCAACGCTTACCACCCGCTGTGGGGCGTGCTCAATCGTGGACTCACCAAACTTGTGCTGGATCACCACCGGGAAGGCGTCGTCGGTGGTGGTGGTCGCGCCGGCCGTGCCCGTAGCGGCAGGCGTGCTGTCGCCGCTGGTGGCACAGGCGCTGAGGGCCAGCACGGCGGCCGCGGCAATGCCAACAGCCAGACGTCTCAGGGTGGGGGTCATCGTGTCCTCTCAAGGGGGTCGTTGGGGGTGAGGTCCGCACCACCGGGGGCGGACGTGGGGACGATCAACGGGGTACCGGTGACGGGGTCGGGCACGATGGTCACGCGCAGTCCGAACGCGGCCCCCACCCGGCCGGCCGTGAGCACCTCGGCGGGCGGGCCCGCGGCCACTACCAGTCCGGCCGACATCAACACCACGTGGTCTGCGTAGCGGGCAGCCTGGGCGAGGTCGTGCAGGACGGCAACAACGGTGCGCCCGGTCTGTGCCAGGCGGTGGACTAGGTCGAGTACCTCGTACTGGTGCGCGATGTCCAAGAACGTGGTGGGCTCGTCGAGAAGCAGCATTCCCGTCTGCTGCGCGAGTGCGAGTGCAATCCACGCGCGTTGGCGCTGGCCGCCGGAGAGGGAGTCGACGCTGCGCTCGGCCAGTCCCGCCAAACCCGTGGCGGCGATCGCCTCGGCAACGGCGTCGGCGTCTGCTTGCGACCAGGCGGAAAACGGTCCTAGGTGGGGGGTGCGACCACGGGCGATGAGGTCGCGCACGGTGATCCCAGCGGGTGCGTGAGGAGACTGCGGTAGCAGGCCCACCTCGCGGGCCACGTCACGCGTGTGCAGGGTGTGGATGTCGGCGCCGTCGAGTGTGACGGTGCCCACCTGTGGCTTGTGTAGGCGTGCCAGGGCGCGTAGCAGGGTGGACTTGCCGCATCCGTTGGGTCCCACGATGGCGGTGAAGGCACCCGGTGGCACTTCGAGGCTGAGGTCGTGAACAACACGCGCATTGGCGTAGGCGAGGGAGACGTGGGAGGCGGCCAGTCGCACATCCGTGCCGGCGGGGTGGGCCGTGTCAGTGCTCGCGGCGGCGGGGTTGGTAGCGCCGACGCGCGGCTCGGCATCGGTAGTCATGGGTCTCCCCGGGGGTCTGGCCGCGCAACGGGCGGCGAGGTAAGGTCACCCTAACCTAGATTTACGCAACGAGTCAATTGCGTAAATAGGGAGCGTCTAGTTCCGCATCCGCGCCAACAGCACGAGCAGATACGGCGCACCAATCGCGGCGGTGAGCAGGCCGATGGGAAGCTGCGTTGGCGCCAACGCCTCCCGCGCAATGAGGTCCGCCACCGAGGTCACACACGCCCCCATCAGCGCCGATGCCCCCACCACAATGCCGCCACGCCCGGACAGTGTGCGGGCAATCGCCGGAGCCACCAGGGCGACAAAGCCAATGGGCCCCGTCACCGCCGTGGCCAGCCCGGCCGCCACCCCAGACACGGCCACCGCACCCACGCGCACGCGCACCACGTTCACACCCAGCGCGGCAGCCATGTCGTCACCCATCTCCATGACCCGCAGGCGCCGCTGATACCACGCGGCGATGGGAACCACCACAGCCGCCGCAATCGCGGCCACCACCACGTGCCTCCACACGCGTGCATTCGTCGATCCCACGGTCCACAGGTAGGCCGAGCCCACCACTCGTTCGGGCAATTTGGTCAGCATGTACGTGGTGATTGAAGTTGCCACAAACCCCACCCCAATGCCCGCCAGCACCATACGCATCGGCTGAATGCCGCCTCGCCACCCCAACACTGTGATCAGCGCCGCCGTCGCCAGCGACCCCGCCACCGCCCAGGGGGCAATGCTGAACGAGTCCACGCTTCGCGTCAGCGCGATCGACGCCACGGCAGCGGCCGATCCGCCCGCCGTCACTCCCAGGAGGTCAGGTGAGGCCAACGGGTTGCGGGCCACTGACTGGAGGAGCGCGCCGGCCACACCCAAGAGCGCGCCCACCAGGGCCGCCGTGTAGGCCCTCGGTGCTCGTAGCTGGCCCACGATAAAGTCGGCGCCATCCGAGGGCACCCCCACCGCCGCCTTGAGTACCTGGGGCAGCGGCAGGTCCACCTGCCCCACTGCCAGGGATGTCACCACACTGGCCAGCAGCACCGCGCTCAGCACAAGAGCCGTGAGCGTCGCGCGATGCAGGCGGCGACGCGTGCCTCGCTGAATGGGCCGCGCGCCCCCACCCCGTGTCACGGCGCCCCTCATAGCGCCACCACACGAAGGCGTCGGGCCAGCACAGCCAGTACCACGCCACCTCCTAGCGCGGTCGCAATGCCCACGGACACCTCACCCGGCCGCGCCACCAGCCGGCCCACCACGTCGGCCGCTAGCATCACCGCAGCACCCGCCGGGGCGCACAGGGCGAGCAACCAGCCAATGCGCGGGCCTGCCACGGCCCGCATCACGTGCGGAACTGCCAGTCCCACAAAGGCAATAGGTCCAGCTAGCGCTGTCGCCAGCGCAGCCAGGGCCACCACCAACGCCATCACCAGGGTGCGTGTGCGGGTGACGTGAATGCCCAAAGCGGCGGCCGCGTCGTCACCCAGTGCCACTGCTTCGAGCGGTCGCACCACCACACTCACACTCACCAGCAACACGGCAATGGCCACCACCAGCGGGACAATCGGGATCCCGGCTCTGCCCGTGAGCGACCCCGCCAGCCAAAAGCGCAGCACGTTCAGCGCCGTCTGGTCGTACAACACAATCGCTGTGGTCAGCGCCGTCAGCAGGGCCGTCACCGCTGCGCCCGCTAGCGCCAGTCGGATGGGTGCCTCCGGTCCGTTCCCACGGCCGACGCCGTACACCAGCACACCGGCAACCACGGCTCCCAGCAACGCCAGTGCCACCTGGGGCACCACGGTGTTCACTCCGGCGAACACTGCTCCCACCACGATGGCCAGGGCTGCCCCGGCGTTCAGCCCCAGGAGGCCTGGATCGGCCAGCGGGTTGCGGGTCAGCGATTGGGCCAGCGCCCCCGCCACGGCCAGTGCCGCACCGGCGGCTACTCCAATGAGGGTGCGGTCTGCCCGAAGCGTGCGCACGATGGCATGGTTGGGGTTGTCGGATTGCGGGGCAACGATCGCATCCCAGACGGTGGCCAGGGAGATGGACTTGGCGCCAAAGGCAAGGGAGGCCGCCACCGCTGCCAAGAGCGCCACCACGGTGATGATGAGCGCGGTGCGGGGACGCAGGGCGAGCACACAGACCTCACGGGCTTGGGGCGGAAGTGGCTCCCACCGGGACAGCAAACGCGTCAAGTATTACGCAAGTGTGTGCTTTCGTAAATCTGAGGTGGGGCGTTGGCACCCTTAGGCGGCCGGTGCCGGCCAGGTCATCACGTAGCGCACCACTGCGGACGGGGCAGCCGACTCACCCGCCACATCCTCCACCACAAAGCCTTCGCGGCGCAGGAATCCCCGCGAGCGCACATCTGCACTGAGCACTTCCGTATGCAGGGACAGCGCTCCGGCTTGTCGCACGTGATCAATGGCCCGTCGTAATAGCGTCTGCCCAATCCCCCGGCCCTGGACCGTGTTGAACACCTGCACGGTGATGAGCTCGGCGGCCCCCGCCTCATCCGGTTCACGCAGGGCGGCAATGCCCTGCAGGTCCCCATCGCCTGCGTCGTACGCAAACACCGTTGGCTGGTCCGCGCCGCGAGTGAAGATCGCGTCCAGCAATCCCTGAACGGCCCGCACCGCGTGGGGCCCTTCATCATCGCCGTGATGCTCCAACATCGTGGTGAAGAACTCGACAATCGCGCTCTCATCAGTGGCTGTCGCGATGCGAATCCCTCGTGGCATGCGGCCAGCCTACGGCTTTGCGTCATTTTTGCGAATTGTGTACACGTGCGAGGCGTCGCCTATTTTGTTGTGCGAGACCTCCATGTGAATTTGTGCCTGCGCGCACGGTCGGAGTGGTCACAGCACACACAGGGGGACCATACTCGTGCCATGAGCACGCAAAGAATGTCCCTCATGACGCTACCGGTGGACGACCTCGGCGCAGCGATTGACTTCTACGAGCGAGCACTGGGGTGGGACATTCATCTGCGCTTTGGTGACGAGATTGCCTTTGTGCAGATGAACGGGTTTGTCGCGGCGCTGTGGTCACGTGAGGCCTGGAAGGATGAGGGCTTGGACTTTGACCCGCCCGGCTATACGTCCTTCGCCATCAACTTTTCGCGCCCTCCACAGGTGGATGAGGTTGCCCGCCAATGGGCCGACGCTGGCGGCGAGGTAGTGCGCGAACCTCGCGAAGTGCACTGGGGCGGCTACTCCGGGTACGTGCGCGACCCATGGGGCAACCTGATCGAATTGGCCGTCAACGACGCACTAGAGATCACCGCCGACGGCGCCACGCTGATTCGGCCGGACTGACACCCCCGCATCGTGCCCGATACTGAACACGCCAGGAACGGGAGGCACGATGGTCCACGCACACACCGGCAGCGAACGCAGTCAACGCCTGCGCATGTGGCTGGCCAGCCTCGTCATTGTGGGAGTGCTGGCGGCCATCATTGGCCCGTTGGCCGTTGACCAGGCCAAAAAGGGCGTGGACGCGCGCGTCAAGAGTGACCTAACCGCTGTCCAAACGGCCATCACCGACTGGATGCTCACTCACCAGAACGTCCCCCACCTAAGCGTCACGGGAACCACCGTCACACTTGATGGCGTGGAAGTGGCGCACATTCACGCTGGCACCCAGCTCAGTGAATTGTCCGGGCTGACCAGCAGCACCTGGTGCCTGACTGCCTTTGACGAGGCAGGCAAACATGCCGACCCGCCCGGCTATCGTTACGACGCCGCCGAAGGCAGCATCGAAACCGGGAAGTGCTGACGCCCACAGCACGCGGCTGTGAGCGTCAGCGTCCCAGCATTTAGCGCACCGCGTTGGTGGCGGCGATGAGGTTACGCAGCGAGGCCGTGGTCTCCGCGTAGCCACGCGTCTTCAACCCACAGTCCGGGTTCACCCACAGCTGCGTGCCTGGGATTGACTCCTTAGCCAAGGTCAGCAGTTCGGTGATCTCCTCGGTGGAGGGAACACGCGGCGAGTGGATGTCCCACACACCCGGGCCAATGCCGCGGCTGTAGCCGTGGTCACGGATCGCGGGCAGCACTTCCATGCGCGAACGCGCCGCCTCAATTGAGGTGACGTCGGCATCCAGGCCATCGATCGCGTCGATGATTTCGCCAAACTCTGAGTAGCACAGGTGCGTGTGCACCTGCGTGTCATCCTTGGCACCGGCGGTGGCCAACTTGAAGGAGTTGACTGACCACTCCAGGTATGCAGCCTTGTCACGGTTCTTCAGCGGCAGCAGTTCACGCAGGGCCGGCTCGTCTACCTGGATGATGCCGATTCCAGCAGCCTCGAGGTCTGCGATCTCGCCGCGCAGCGCCAGCGCCACCTGGTTGGCGGTGACACCCAGCGGCTGGTCGTCACGCACGAACGACCACGCCAGGATCGTCACCGGGCCGGTGAGCATTCCCTTGACGGGCTTGTCGGACAGCGACTGGGCGTACGAGGCCCAGGCCACCGTCATCGGCTTCTCGCGGGCCACATCGCCCCACAGGATCGACGGGCGCGTGCAGCGCGAACCGTAGGACTGCACCCAGCCGTTGACGGTGACGTCAAAGCCTTCGAGCAGTTCGGCAAAGTACTGCACCATGTCGTTGCGCTCAGCCTCACCGTGCACCAGCACGTCCAGGCCAAGCTCTTCCTGCAAGGAGATCACCGAGGCAATCTCGGCCTTCATGGCGGCCTCGTAGTCAGCGTCGCTGAGCTGGCCCTTGGCCCACGCGGCGCGGGCCTTGCGGATCTCGGGCGTCTGCGGGAAGGAGCCGATGGTGGTGGTGGCCAGCTCCGGCAACTGGAAGCGGTTGGCCTGTGCGGCGGCACGAATGGCGTAGTCCGACCGCGTGTAGTCGGCGGCGCTGACCGCGTCCAACGCGGCACGCACGTCGGCACGGTTGGTGCCCGGGTGAGCGGCACGCGAGGCGCGGGCGGCACGGGCGGCGGCCAAAGCGTCGGCCACAGCGTCGGTGCCATCGGTCAGCGCGGTCGCCAAGGTGACCACCTCGCCGATCTTCTCGTCCGCAAATGCCAGCCAGGACAGCAGCTCAGCACCCAGGTGCTCCTCACCGGTCAAGGTGTGGGGCACGTGGAACAGGGACGTGGAGGTGGACACCGCAACCTGTGCGCCCAGACCGGCCACCGCGTTCAGCGTGGCCAGCGCGGCGTCCAGGTCGGTGCGCCAAATGTTGTGGCCGTCGACCACACCGGCAGCGATCGTGGTGCCGGCCAAGTCGATCCCGGTGGGCAACTGTCCGCGCACCAGGTCCAGACCAATGGCCTCAATGTCGGTGGCGGCCAGCACCGGCAGCGCGTCGTCCAGCGAACCCATCGGCGCGGCAACAAACACCTGCGGACGTGCACTGAGGCCACCCAGGAATCCGTACACCCGCTCAGCCGCGGCCAGGACGTCGGCACGGTTGGCGTGCGTGTCCGCCACCAGGATCGGCTCGTCCAACTGCACCCACGGGGCGCCGGCAGCGGCAAAGGCGGCTAGCAGTTCGGCATACACCGGCAGCAGGTCACCCAGGCGACTGATCGGGTCAAAGCCCTCGGGGGCGTCGTCCGAGGCCTTGGCCAGGTACAGGTACGTCAGCGGGCCGGTCACCACCGGGCGCGTCACGTAGCCGGCGTTCTTGGCCTCCACAAACTCGTCAACCCAGCGCGCCGATGACAACGCAAAGGTGGTCTCGGGGCCGATCTCAGGAACCAGGTAGTGGTAGTTCGAGTCGAACCACTTGGTCATCTCGAGCGGCGCCTTGTCACCTTCACCGCGTGCAATGACGGAGTAGCCGGCGAGATCGACGGCGCCGTTGGTGTCACGCAGGTGCGCAAAACGGGAGGGGATGGCACCAAAGGTGACGGTCGCGTCGAGCATGTGGTCGTAGAACGAGAAGTTCGACGGAATGGCCGCGTTGGTGCGGTCCAGGCCCAGCGCGGACATTCGTTCGCGGGCTCCGGCGCGCAGGGTTGCGGCGGCGGCTTCCAAGTCAGCCTGGGAGGTTGCGCCCTTCCAGAAGGACTCCAGCGCCTTCTTCAGTTCGCGACCAGGGCCGATGCGCGGGTAGCCCAGGATGGTGCCGGTGGGAAAGGTCGAGGGGGTTGCGTCAGACATGATTCCTCAAGTGGGTGCTGCGCGGCGGGCTCGCCATTGCGCTTGGTCGACGCGTCGTAGCGCCGAGATAGCGCCACGAAGTCTAGCCGGATGCGGCCAAACGGACCAATGGAGCCTGTGGGACGCGGGTTTGAGGTGCGTGCCCCGCTATGCGCCGCGCTGCACCAACCGCACCGGGGTGGGGGCCTCGACAGTGCGCGAGACGGTGCATTCGCGATCGTGCGAGGACTTCAACGCGGCGCCAATGCGGGCGCGTGCCTTGTCTCCCTCGGGACCGTCGGGGAACTCCAGGTCAAAGGTGACCACGATGTTTTCGAGGATGTTGCCCGATTCGTCGTCGTGGACGTAGTCGGCTTGTGAGGTGACCTCAAACCGCGTCGGCTCAGCCCGGCGCGCCGTCATGAGGTCCACGTCAACACTGGAACAGCCGGCAATAGCGGCAAGCAGAAGTTCCACGGGGCTGAGCAGGCCCTCACCGCGGCCAAACTGCAACGATGCTCCGGACGCGTTGGTCGCCGTGTAGACGCCGCTGCTGTCGCGGGTGAGCGTGACGGATCGAGAAGAAACGGTGCGAGCCATGCCTGATGGTCTCACGCACGCGGCTGGTTAGTAGAGCCCGCCAGTCCTATGTGGGTGGCGAGCGCTAGCGCCGCTTCATGCCGGTTGAAGGTGATGACGTGAATGCCGGGCGCGCCCACGTTCAGCAGGCCTTGCGACAAGGTGGCCGCGTGGGACACTCCTGCGGCCAGGGCCTCGGCCTCCGTTGCGGCGCGTTCCAGTTCGGCCACCAGACCGGCCGGGGTGGGCACCCCGGTGAGTTCGGCTGCCCGCTGCGCGCGGCGGGCGGACACCAACGGCATCACTTCCGGCACGATCGGCAGGTCGATTCCGTAGGCGGCGGCATCTGTTACCAGCGCCTCGTAGTGGTCAACCTCGTAAAACACCTGGGTAATGGCAAAGTTCGCACCCGCGTCCTGCTTGGCACGCAGCACATCCAGCCCCTGCTGACGTGCTTGAGGTACGGCATGTTGTGCGGGGAACGCGGTCACGCCAATGGAGATTTCCACTCCATGCGCGCGAGCCACCTCGTGCAGCAACTCCACCAACTGGGACGCATACGTCAAACCCTCCGGGTGGGGAGCCCAATTGGTGTGACCGCGCGGCGGGTCACCACGTAGCGCCAAGAAGTCCCGCACCCCGTCCGCCAGGTAGCCCTCGATCACGCCGACCAGTTCCGTGCGGGATTGATCCACACAGGTCAGGTGGGCCAGTGGGGGGACGGCGTGTGCGACCGCGAGCGCATGGACCACGGCGCGCGAGGTCCCCCGCGTACTGCCCGAGGCGCCGTACGTGATGGACATGAAGTCCGGCTGGGTGCCGGCCAGCTGTGCCATGGTGGTGGTGAGTTGCTCCTCGGCGGCGGCACTGCGTGGCGGGAACAACTCGTACGACAGCGTGGGCCGTCCAGCACCGAGCAAATCACGAATCGTCATGGCGGTGCACAGACTACGCGGACACACGTGCAGCGGACTACTCGAAGCGGCACACTGGGCTCATGGCTCCTGCCTTTGTCCCCGCTGGCACCCCCGGTGCTACGCCTGCTGTCCGCTGCTTTGGCGACAACGATCCGCTTTACGCCCACTATCACGACCACGAATGGGGCGTGCCGGTGCACGGGGATGCGGCGCTGTATGAACGCATCGTCCTGGAGGGAATGCAGTCGGGGCTGTCGTGGCTGACCATTTTGCGCAAACGTGAGGGTTTCCGGGAGGCGTTTGCGGGATTTGACCCGGCGGCGGTGGCCCGTTTTGATGACGACGACGTTGCCCGGCTTTTGGCCGACGCGCGGATTGTGCGTAACCGGCTCAAGGTTGCTGCCGCAATTACCAACGCCCGCGCCGTGGTCGCACTGCAGCAGTCCGGTGGCTCACTGGATGACTTGTTCTGGTCCCATGTCCCGGCGCCGCGCGAGCGCAGGCCATCCCACTGGGAGGACGTTCCCGCCTCCACGCCCGAATCGACGGCACTGGCGAAGGCACTCAAAAGGGCCGGGTTTGTGTTCGTTGGCCCCACCACCATGTATGCCGCCATGCAGGCCTGCGGGTTGGTGGACGATCACCTGGAGTCGTGCCCGTCCGCGCGGTAGGGACTGTCAGCACACCCCGCGACGGTGACGGGCCACGGCATCGTCCACCAGGCGGTCCACGATGCGCTCGTCGGCCTCCAGCCAGCGCACACCGTCGCGCCACGAGCCGGGCTGAAGCCACTGCACCTGGTCGTGGTCTTCCAGCGGTGCGGGCTGTGCGGAGCCGGGAGCGAGCTGGCACCAAAACACGCGCATTACCAGGCGCACCGGTGAGGGGTCATAGCCGGGTGCCGGGATAGCGCCCTGGGCGCGAATCTCCCACACCGGCTCAGGGGTCAGGGTGGAGGAGTCCGGGCCTACCAGTTCGTCACCCAGGAGGACGTGAACGCCTAGCTCCTCGTACAGCTCGCGGTGAAGTGCCTCCTGCACTGTCTCGCCCGGCTCCACCTTGCCACCGGCAAACTCCCACAGTCCCCGCGACCATTCCGGCGCGGTGCGACGTGCACTCAGCAGCAGGCGCGGCAGGCTTAGCGAGTCGGTGATTGCCCCAGCGACAATCATCACCTCACGCATGCTGCCTGTCACCGCATCACGGCCGGTCAGGACACGTGAGCGGTGTAGGCGTCGGCGTCCAGCAGGTCCACCTCGGCCTCTACCTCTGCCCTGAAAATCCATCCGGCACCGTAGGGCTCATCGTTGATGGCGCTGGGCGAGCTCGACAGCGCATCGTTGACGGCCGTTACCGTGCCGGTGACAGGGGAATACAACTCGCTGACAGCCTTGGAGGACTCCAACTCGCCGCACACCTGGCCGGCAGTGACCGTGTCTCCCACGCTGGGAAGTTCCACATACACCACATCACCGAGCGCCTTGGCCGCATGGTCGGTGATTCCGACCGTGACCTCACTACCAGGCTCGGCATCGCCAGACACCCACTCGTGCTCAGCGGAATACAGCAGATCAGACGGGATGGACGACATGACACACGGCCCTTTCGCGTGAGGGTGAACCAGGCGTCAACACACTATGACGCACGACGTCGGTACAACGGTAACGCGGTCACTGCCATCGTTTCGCGGCGGCCACGCACATCAATGTCAAGCGCCGTTCCCGGCGCACTCACCCGGGGATGAACCATCGCCATCGCCACCGGCTTACCCAAGGTGGGCGACGGCGCTCCCGAGGAAACGATCCCCACGTGATCCTCGCCTGCGAACACTTCATACCCGGCGCGGGCCACGCGGCCCGACTGGCCCACCAATCCCACCAGAACGCGCGCCTGTGCTGGCGCCGACGCTGGATCGGCCAGGGCGGCGTCGTGCGCCTCCTTGGCGGCGGCCAAGGCGTGCTGGCCCACAAAGTTGCCGCGAGGTTGCTTGTGGTCACTCAAGCGCGCCGAACCGCGCGCATCGGGCGGCAGCAACACCCGTGCGGCAGCGGTCTGCACCACCCGACCCAGGCCTACGTCATACGGGGTGGTCAACGTGGTCAGCTCATGTCCATACAGCGGCATGCCCGCTTCCAGGCGCAACGTGTCACGGGCCGAAAGCCCGCACGGCACCAGACCCAACGGTTCACCCACCGCCAACGCCAACCGCCACACGGCCACCGCATCGTCCGGGACCACAAACAGTTCAAAGCCGTCCTCGCCGGTGTAGCCCGTGCGGGCGGCCAGGGCGTGAATGTCGCCATCCAGCATCACCGTGCACCAGGTGTACGGCGCGAGCGCACGCACATCATCGGCCCCCACGACGCACATGCGCGTGACAATCTGCTGTGCCACCGGACCTTGCACCGCCAACAGCGAGACCTGGTCGGTGATGTTGGTGACGGTGGCGTCATAGTCCGCGAGGCGCTGCGTGAGCTCCGCGAACACGGTGTCCACATTGGCGGCGTTGGCCACGATGATGAAGTGATCCCAGTCGCGCCGGTACACGATCAGGTCATCAATGACCCCGCCATGGGCCGTGCAAATCATTGTGTACTTGGCGGTACGGATGGGCACGCGCTCCATGCCGGACACCACGGCCGCATCCAGCCCGGCCGCAGCCTGAGGGCCGCGCACCGCAATCTCACCCATGTGTGAAATGTCGAACAAACCGGCGGCTTCACGCACGGCCCGATGCTCGGCGACATCGGACGAATAGCGCACCGGCATGTCCCAACCGGCAAACTCGACCATGGTGGCACCCAACGCCACATGCTCGTGATGCAGAGGCGAACGCGTCATGCCGCCAGCGTAGTGCGCATGTGACGCCCCGGTGCCCTTCGCAAGGTCCCGGCAGCCTCGCGGGAGCGCTGGTGAGGCTTAGGCGAAGTCCTCGATCGGCGGGCAGGCGCACACCACGTGCCGATCGCCGTAAGCGTTGTCGATGCGGCGAACCGGTGGGAAGTACTTGTCGCGCGCCATCGACGGCATCGGGAACGCCGCCTGCTGACGCGAATACGGCGCATCCCACTGCTCGGCCGTCACCGACGCTGCCGTGTGGGGGGCGTTGCGCAACGCCGACGCTTCGGCCGCCACGTCGCCACGTTCCACTGCCGCGATTTCCTCCCGGATAGCGATCATGGCGTCAATGAAACGGTCCAGTTCCGCCAAATCCTCCGACTCGGTCGGCTCCACCATCAGCGTGCCCGCCACCGGCCAGGACATGGTCGGTGCGTGGAAGCCGTAGTCAATGAGGCGCTTGGCGACGTCCTCAGCGGTGATTCCGCTGGCCTTGGTCAACTCGCGCAGGTCCAGGATGCATTCGTGGGCGACCAGTCCAGCCGGGCCGCGATACAGCACCGGGTAGTGCTCGCTGAGGCGGGCTGCCACGTAGTTTGCCGCCAACACCG
>Ga0222423_1000950_pt1 | contig 15027 bp, 13 predicted proteins | sample 3A0metagenome_FD_182472 | JGI IMG/M metagenome (GOLD analysis project Ga0222423, IMG submission 182472) | Enriched microbial communities from leaf-cutter ant dump, University of Wisconsin, Madison, United States - 3A0 (version 2) | ecosystem: Environmental > Terrestrial > Nest > Insects nest >...
GGGTACCAATCCCCCTGCAATTCGACCCACTTATTTATGCACGTGGGCCGCGCTGCATCGAGTCCCGCACCTCACCAACGAGTTCCTCAATGATGTCCTCAAGGAACACAATTCCCACGGTTTGCCCATCCTTACGCACCCGCGCTAAGTGAGCCCCAGAGTGCTGCATCGCAACGAGAGTATCCTCCACCTCATCCGTGGTGCGCACGGCAGCCAAACTGCGATAACGGAACCGCGCAAGAGGCAAATCGCGTTCCTCCTCACTCGCATGCAGTACGTCCTTAAGGTGCACGTAGGCCACCACATTTCCGCTCTCATCACTGACCGGGAACCGGCTATATCCAGTACGTGCCACAAGCGCTTCCACCTCGGCGGGTGTGAAACCCACCGGCAGCGTCACAAGCAAATCATTGGGCACCATCACATCCACAGCCGTCTTGGCAGAGAACTCAAACGCACCACTTAACAGGCCCAAATCGTCGTCAATCATGCCCTCCGCTTGGGAATGCTCCACAATGGACTGAACCTCCTGGGCCGTAAAAGCCGAAGACACCTCATCCTTGGGCTCAATACCCGTGGCACGCACGGCATGATTAGCCATCCAGTTCAACGCCATCGTGATAGGCCCAACAAACCGGCCAAAATACACCAGCGGCGGACCGAAAATCAGAACCGACTTATCCGGATGAGAAACCGACACATTCTTAGGAACCATCTCCCCAATCACCACGTGCAGGTACACCACAATGACCAGCGCAACCACAAAAGCGATCGGATGCACCAATGAATGCGGCACCCGCAACCCATGCAAAAGCGGCTCCAGCGCACTGGCCACCGCAGGCTCGGCCACAACACCCAAGCTCACCGAACAAATGGTCACGCCCAACTGACATGCGGCCAGCATGAGAGAAACATGCTCCATAGCCCACAAAACCGTCTTAGCCCGCTTATCACCCGAAGCCGCCAGCGGCTCAATCGAGGACCTGCGCGCAGAAAGCAAAGCAAACTCGGCCGCCACAAAAAACGCGTTTCCAGCCAGCAACAACACACCAATGGCGATTGCGACTTGCGTACTCACAGCTCGTCCTCCAATCGCACCCGAACCCGGTCAACGCGCCGGCCATCCATCGTCTCCACAGTCAATGTCACCCGCCGGTCCCCCAACGCATTTGTGATCTGCACCGAGTCACCCACCACGGGCACCTGACCAAGTTCCTTCATCACAAGACCGCCAAGCGTCTCATAATCAGGGTCCTCGGGTAGCGAGATCTTGGTACGCTCCTCCAACTCGTCAGGACGCAGCAAACCTGGCACCCCCCACGAACCATCAGAAGCCAACAACACACCAGAACGGCGCGCATCATGCTCGTCAGCCACATCGCCCACGAGTTCCTCAACCACATCCTCAAGCGTGACCACGCCAGACGTGCCACCATACTCGTCAACCACGATGGCCATCTGCATGCCTAAACCGCGCAATTCAACCAGTAACGGACCCAACTGAAGAGTCTCTGGGACCTGCGGAGAATCGTCGAGAAGCGCCATAGCCGGAACTAAAGCGCGCTTCTCAAACGGCACCGAAATGGCCTTGCGCAAGTGCACCAAACCAACAATCTCGTCGCGCGAATCCCCAATCACAGGGAAACGCGAGTGGCCCGTCTCATGAGCCAAACGCACCACATCAGCGGCCGTATCCTCACGAGAAACCACAACCATCCGCATCCGGTCAGTCATCACATCAACCGCAGTCAGCTCGTCAAACTCCACCGCATTCGTAATCAACTGCGCAACCGAAGAATCCAACGTGCCCTGCTCGGCAGAACGCTGCACCAAAAACGCAAGCTCCGTTGAAGAACGCGCCCCAGACAACTCTTCCTTAGGCTCAATACCCATTCGACGCAAAATCGCGTTAGCTGAGCCGTTAAGCGCCAGCACAACTGGCTTGGCCACCACGGTAAAAATCCGCTGCAGCGGAACCACCAAACGCGCCGTAGCCATAGGCGCTGAAAGCGCAAAGTTCTTAGGGATAAGCTCGCCAAACAACATGGACACAAAGTTGACCAAGATAAACGCAAGCACCACCGCAACAACGCCGGCAACCGCCTCAGTCATCGCCGTGAGGCCAAGCCCGCCAGTAAGCAGGCGCACCAGCGCCGGTTGAGCCGTATAACCCAAGAGAATTGTGGTTACTGTAATACCCACCTGGCTTGATGAAAGCTCAGTAGATAGGTGCTTAAGACTCGTGCGCAGAATACGAGTACGCCAATCCGCGCGTTCTGCGGGAGCTACCTGATGATTTTCCGCGGGATTCCTGCCCGGGTTCCCACTTGGGTTTGAGTCCCCATCCCCACTTGGGTTTGAGTGCCGGTCAAAACCGCCATCAAACTCAGCGGCGCCGTCACTATCTGTATTGTCGTGACCGCCGCCTGCCTCACTGCCATCCCCCTCAGGGCTCACGTCCTCAGGGTCTCCAGCCGTGGCCGGGTCGATGGTAACAAGAGAGAATTCCGCAGCCACAAAGATCGCAGTGCCCACGGTGAGCAAGACGCCCAGAATAATGAAAAGCCAATCACCCATGGCGCAGTTCACCACCCAAGGCGAGCGTGAGGCGCAGGGTTTCAACCGCTGCGGCATGAGCCACTAAAACCGCTAGTGGCGTTTGCAAAGGGATTCGCGGCGCTCGATCCATGCGGGATTCGGATCGTAGCGCGGCAATATGTCGAGGCAGATCAGCACGTGTCATAGTGGCTCATATTTTAGTGGATTCACGCGGCATCCTCATATGTGCACTGACCTTTCACAGTTAATTTTCAGCCAATACCAAGCGCATTCCATAACAGTTGTGTCAGAGTTTAGGGTATGAGTAATCAAAGTGTGCACAGTGACGCCAAAGGTCGTGCTGGCATGGGCGCGACCATCCTCGTTGTTGAGGACGAACCTGCAATCGCAACCGCCATTGCACAGCGGCTCACCTCAGAAGGCTGGCGAGCTGAGGTAGCACGGGACGGCCTAAGCGGAGTTGAAGCAGCCACCCGCCTTAAGCCGGACGCTGTTGTACTAGATGTCATGCTTCCTGGAATAGATGGCCTTGAAGTATGCCGTCGCATTCAAGCGGAAAATCCGATCCCAGTACTCATGCTCACCGCACGCGATGACGAAACCGACATGCTCATTGGTTTGGGCGTAGGTGCAGACGACTACATGACCAAACCTTTTTCCATGCGGGAACTCGTAGCCCGACTCAAAGCCCTGCTTCGCCGCGTGGACCGCGCCGCCCAGGCATCAACGGGCGCCAGTGCAGATGCGCTCATAAGTGTGGGTGACGTGGTCATCGACCGCGCCCAACGTCGCGTACACCGCGGTGAGGAAGAAATTCACCTGACGCCCACGGAATTTGAGCTACTCGTTATGCTGGCCAGCTCCCCAAAGACCGTCCAGACGCGCGAGCACTTGCTTGCTGAGGTTTGGGACTGGGTGGACGCCAGCGGAACCCGCACCGTGGACTCGCACATCAAAGCCCTGCGCCGCAAGTTGGGCCCAGATCTGATCCGTACCGTCCACGGCGTGGGTTACGCCTTTGAGCCGCCAACTCAATGAGTTCCCCCGCATCGCACCAGCACGACCAGTCGGCCGCAAAGCGGATCCATGCCCCTGCACTGGCTGACGTGCGCCCATTGGATCGATTGCGGTCTATGAAGGCCAAGCTTTCCATTGTGGTGATCGTGTCAGTAACTTTGGCTGCGTTTATTACGTGGATTGGGTTGCGTTCCGGTTTGGGCCCCACCAAAACGTTCCCATTGGCTATCGTGCTGTCTTTGACCTTTACGTTGCTTATTTCGCGTGGGATTACCTCGCCTTTGCGAGAGATGACTGCGGCTGTTCAGGCGATGGCTGCGGGAGATTATTCGCAGCAGGTGCGTGCCACGTCTCGTGACGAGGTGGGCCAACTTGCTGTGGCGTTCAATTCGATGTCGCATGAGATTGCGTCTGCTGATCAGATTCGGCGTGATGTTATTGCAAATGTCTCACACGAGTTACGGACCCCGGTGGCGGCTCTTCATGCGCAGTTGGAGAACTTGGTGGACGGCGTAGTGGATCCCACGCCCGCCACGTTGAATACTGCGTTGATTCAGACCGAGCGATTGTCGCGGTTAATTTCGTATCTTTTGGATTTGTCTCGTATTGAGGCTGGCGCTGCCGAGTTGAAGATCGTTCCGATTGAACTGCTCGATTTTCTGGATGATGCGGTGGGCTCGCTGACCATGTTGGACGCGGGCAAGAACATTGACTATGTGGTTGATGTGGCTCCCACGGATTTGCAGGTCAGGTCCGATCCGGAGCGTTTGCGCCAGATCGTCACGAATCTGGTGCAGAACTCGATCCGTCATTCACCTTATGGCGGCACGGTTACTGTAAGTGCGCGCCGTGAGGGTGCGGAGATCGTTTTGGAGTTTCTCGACGAAGGCCCCGGCATCCGTAAGGAAGATCGAGAGAAGGTGTTTCAGCGTTTTGCGCGCGGCGGCACGAACACCGCAATTGATAATCATCCAACTTCGGGTGGCACTGGCATCGGCTTGGCCATCGTACGTTGGGCGGTCGACCTGCATGGGGGCACGGTGCGTGCGCTCGATTCACTGCATGGTGCGCGTATTCAGGTTCGCTTGCCTGATCCTGATGAGCCACCAGTGGATTCACCAGTGGATTCACCGGCTATCGCGGCTTCGGATGGTGGGCTAGAACAAGATCTTTAGGGCTCATTACTATCCTCCACACTAACCCTCTTGTTCTATTAGTTATAGAACAGTAGGCTGGGTGTATGAGCACCCACAGCGAGATTCGAGTCTCCCGGCTAACCAAGCGCTTCGGCACGTTTACCGCGGTCAACGATCTGAGTTTCACCGTGGCCCCGGGTCGCGTTACCGGTTTTCTAGGTCCAAATGGCAGCGGGAAAACCACCACTCTGCGCACGCTCCTTGGGCTATCAAACCCCACGGCAGGCTCTGCTACTTTTGGCGAACTTCCGTATGCTCGTTTGCCCCGTCCCACTCAAACCGTGGGCGCGGCTCTTGATGCCAATAGTTTTCATCCTGGCCGCACTGCACGTGATCATTTGCGTTCGTATGCGCCGCTTGCGGCTGCTAGCGATGCGTGGATCGCTGAGTTGCTTGGTCTCGTTGGTTTAAGCGAGGCGGCTGGCAAGCAGGTGGGTGAGTTCTCGCTGGGTATGCGTCAGCGCCTTGCGCTTGCAACAGCTCTGCTGGGTGACCCTGATTATTTGATTTTGGACGAGCCTGCAAACGGTTTGGATCCGCAGGGCATCCGCTGGTTACGTGAGTTCTTGCGGCACCTTGCAGGCATGGGCAAGTCGGTGTTGGTTTCGAGTCATATATTGTCCGAGGTGCAACAGTCTGTTGACGACGTGGTGATTATTGCGGAGGGCACACTGCGGTTTGCCGCCCCTATTTCTGAGTTACATCGGTTTTCGCGCCAGCGCGTGCGCCTTCGCACTCCCCGGCTAGATGCCGCAGTGGCGCTGGCGGCGCAGCAGGGTTGGAATGTTGAGTCCCAGCCTGATGCGCTGCTTATTTTCGACGAATCCCCGGCCAAAGTTGGAGCTGCCGCTTTTGGTGCGGGTGTGGAAGTCCATGAGCTGGCGGACCTTACCGAGCCACTGGAGGAGGCATTCTTACGACTGACTGCGCCGGAAGGGAGTGTCACGAAATGAGCGCGTTGCTGGTTTCGGAGTATCGCAAGTTTGTGTCTACTCGCATGTGGTGGGTTTTGCTTCTCATCATGGCCGCTTATATGGCCGTTACCGCGGCTGCGCTCGGGTTTGCGGTGGGTGCGCCAAATGGTGGAAGTGGCCCGGTTCTTGATCCTACGCACGCTCCTGAACTTGTGTACACAACTGCCGCTTCTGTGGGTTATGCGTTTCCGGCGCTAATCGGCGTGCTTGCGGTGGCCGGGGAGTTTAGGCATGGCACTATCACGCCTACGTTCCTTGCTACCCCACAGCGCGGTCGGGTGCTTGTGGCAAAAATGCTTGCGGCAATTCCCATGGGACTCGCATATGGCGCTGCTGGTACGGCTGCGTCAACGCTGGCGGGCGCCCTAACTCTGCATGCGCAGTCGGTTGACCCACTGCTCGGCGCTGGGCACACGTGGCAGATTATTGTGCGCTCGGTGCTTGCCATGGCGTTATGGCTGGTTGTGGGCGTGGCACTGGGTTCGTTCTTAACCAATCAGGTTGCAGCTATTGTGACTCTCTTGGTGTTCACGCAGTTTGTTGAACCACTTGCGCGGATGGCACTTGGCCAGACTTCATGGGGCAGTTCAGTGGGTCAGTATTTGCCGGGAGCTGCGGGCGATGCGGTGGCGGGAGGTTCAATGTATTCGGCCTTGGGCTCGGGGGCGCTTTTGCCGTTGTGGGCGGGATTTTTAGTACTGCTTGGATATGCTGTGATCTTTGCACTCATTGGCCGGTTCACCACACTGCGCAAGGATATTTCGTAGCGTCTAGCAATGCGTTTCGCTGCTGCCACTCGATGGAAGATACAAATCTGATGCCGCGCCGAACCCACAGGGTGAAGTTTCGCTCCCGGCGAACACGTCTATTTGGTAATTAGCAGCGGCCAACATTTGCCGCCCCGCAAGCAAATCCATACCAGTGAGCGCCCTACCTTTACCGCGTGGCAAAGGACACATTGCCAAGGTTTTACCCCGGCACTCGGGCCGTACACAGTTACTGGTCCGCCCTGTTGTTCACCATACGTAACGCGTCCACGGGCATGGGCCCAAAGGCCCTAACCTTAGAGGGAAAGCCGTCTACGGTACGACGGGCAAACAAGGTGAAAGTGGGCGATCCCTAAGTGGCCTCCGATGCTGAGTCAAAGTCGATCGGCACTGCTGGAGCGGTGTTCGGAGCGAACGAGTGGCTTGTCGACGAGTTATACGACCAGTACCTCGCAGATAAGAATTCCGTAGACCCTGCTTGGTGGGAGTTCTTCGAGAACTACTCACCTTCCGTTGCACCCACCGCAACTGCAGCTCCAACCTCCGCGCCAATCGCAACTGCAGCTCCAACCTCCGCGCCAATCGCACCCGCAGCTCCAACAGCAACGCCCGTTGCCGCCCCAGTTCCATCTCCCGCTTCATCGACAACGACGTCCCCCGCAGCGCCCACCGGTAACTCCGGTGTGCCGGCCGCACCAACTACCGCACCAGAGGTTTCCCGCGTGACCACCACTCACACTCCCGAGTCCCCGCTTCCTGTCAACGACCTAACTCAGGCGGGTTCCCAGGCCGCAGCGCAGGCCGCCAAGGTTGCCGCACACGCCGCAGCATCAACCGCCGGCGCTGAGCAGCCCGCACGTCCAATTGCCACCGCGCAACCGGCTACTGCTCCCTACGCGGATCAGGGCAAGCTCCGTGCAGCCGTTGATGAGAGCGATGCTCCGGACAACATTGAGAAGTTGCGTGGTCCTGCCGCGCGTCTGATCAAGAACATGGAAGCAAGCCTCGAAGTTCCAACAGCTACCTCGGTACGTGCTATCCCGGCGAAGCTCATGGTGGATAACCGCATCGTCATCAACAACCACTTGGTGCGCACCCGCGGCGGCAAGGTCTCCTTCACCCATATCATCGGATACGCGCTTGTTGAGGCTCTTGCCGAGATGCCGTCGATGAACGCTGGATACCTCGAATCTGAGGGGAAGCCCTCGGTTCTCACGCCCGCGCACGTGAACCTCGGTTTGGCTATTGACATCCAAAAGCCAGACGGCTCACGTCAGCTCCTTGTGCCTGCTATCAAGAAGGCCGACACCATGGACTTTGCACAGTTTGTGGCTGCCTACGAGGGTGTGGTGCGCAAGGCACGCAACGGCAAACTTGAGGTTGCTGATTTCCAGGGCGTAACCGTTTCCCTCACCAACCCGGGCACCATCGGAACCGTGCACTCGGTTCCGCGCCTGATGAAGGGCCAGGGCGCGATCATCGGTGTGGGTGCCATGGATTACCCTGCAGAGTTTGCCGGTGCATCCACTGAGCAGCTCTCCAAGATGGGCATTTCCAAGGTCCTAACCCTGACATCTACCTATGACCACCGCATCATTCAGGGTGCGCAGTCGGGTGACTTCCTGCGCATTATCAGCAACAAGTTGCTTGGCCTCGATGACTTCTATGACCGCTTGTTTGCCGCGTTGCGCGTGCCTTACGAGCCCGTGCGGTGGGTCCGTGACAACACCGTGGATGCAGACGCTGAGGCGGAGAAGCCGGCACGCATCGCGGAACTTATTCACGCGTACCGTTCACGCGGCCACTTCATGGCAGAGACCGACCCACTGGCCTACCGCCAACGCAAGCACACCGATCTGGACATTCAGACGCACGGCCTGACCTTGTGGGACTTGGACCGTACCTTCCCCACCCGCGGGTTTGGTGGCAAGCCAAAGGCCACACTGCGTGAGATTCTGGGTCTGCTGCGTGATTCGTACTGCCGCACAGTGGGCATTGAGTACATGCACATTGCTGATCGCACTCAACGCACATGGTTGCAGGAGCGCCTCGAGGCCGGCTACGAACGTACGCCCCGTGAGGAGCAGTTGCGTATCCTACGTCGCCTCAACTCGGCCGAAGCTTTCGAGACCTTCTTGCAAACCAAGTTTGTGGGCCAAAAGCGCTTCTCGCTTGAGGGTGGCGAGTCGGTTATTCCGCTTTTGGATGCCATCCTCACGGGTGCGGCGGAGTCCAACGTGGACGAGGTTGCCATCGGTATGGCGCACCGCGGCCGCCTGAACGTGCTCGCAAACATTGCAGGCAAGAGCTACGGTCAGATCTTTGCAGAGTTTGAGGGCAACCTCGACCAACGCACGTACCAGGGTTCGGGTGACGTCAAGTACCACCTGGGCACTGAGGGTGTGTTCACCGCTGAATCTGGTGCTACCACCAAGGTGACGCTTGCGGCTAACCCCTCACACCTCGAGGCTGTTGACCCAGTGCTAGAGGGTGTGGTGCGCGCCAAGCAAGACCGCATCGATCTTGGTGGCGATGGCTTCTCCATCATGCCGATTCTCATTCACGGTGACGCAGCTTTTGCCGGCCAGGGTGTGGTCATGGAGACCATGAACCTCTCGCAACTGCGCGGTTACCGCACTGGTGGCACCATCCACGTGATCATCAACAACCAGGTTGGCTTCACCACCGGACCTGCCAACTCGCGTTCCACTTTCTACTCCACGGACGTGGCCAAGGGCTACCAGGTTCCTATCTTCCACGTGAACGGTGATGATCCTGAGGCCGTTGTGCGCGTTGCTCGTTTGGCCTTTGAGTACCGTGAGCAGTTCAACCAGGACGTCATCATCGACATGGTGTGTTACCGCCGCCGCGGTCACAACGAGGGCGATGACCCTTCGATGACCCAGCCGATGATGTACAACCTCATTGAGCAGAAGCGCTCCGTGCGTACGTTGTTCACCGAGACCTTGGTTTCGCGCGGCGATATTTCAATCGCTGAGGCAGAGGAAGTCCTTCAGGACTACCAGGCACAGCTTGAGCGCGCCTTCACAGAGACCCGTGATGGCGGCTTTATGCCACCGTCTGATGATGAGGCTGTAGCTGGTTTGGAGCGCCCCGAGTCCCAGCGTGAAGACGCTGGCACGATGGTGGGTTGGCAGACTGCTGTTCCGCAGTTTGTGCTCGACCGGATCGGTGACGCGCACCTTAATCCACCTGCTGGTTTCACGGTTCACCCAAAGCTCAAGCAGCTGCTTGAGCGCCGCCACGCGATGTCCACCGAGGGTGGCATTGACTGGGGCTATGCGGAATTGATCGCGTTTGGTTCGCTCCTTATGGAGGGTACGCCTGTGCGGTTGGCCGGCCAGGATTCGCGTCGCGGTACGTTTGTGCAGCGTCACGCGGTGCTGCACGATCGCAACACGGGTGCGGAGTGGACTCCGCTGCTTTACCTCTCGGCTGACCAAGCTAAGTTCTGGGTTTATGACTCCTCGCTGTCCGAGTATGCGTGCCTTGGTTTTGAGTACGGTTATTCGGTGGAGCGCCCGGACGCTCTGGTGCTGTGGGAAGCTCAGTTCGGTGACTTTGTAAACGGTGCGCAGACGGTTATCGACGAGTTCATCTCGTCTGCCGAGCAAAAGTGGTCCCAGCATTCCTCGGTGGTCATGTTGCTGCCGCACGGCTTTGAGGGTCAGGGCCCGGATCACTCTTCGGCTCGTATTGAGCGCTTCTTGCAGTTGTGTGCAGAGAACAACATGACGATTGCGCACCCGAGCTCGCCAGCTAATTACTTCCACTTGCTGCGCCGCCAGGCGTATGTGCGTCCGCGCCGTCCGCTCGTGGTGATGACGCCTAAGTCGATGCTGCGCCTGCGCGCAGCGGCATCGTCTCCAGAGGAATTCACGTCCGGTACGTTCCGTGAGGTGATTCCCGACGACGCTGCCGCAGCTCGCGTGGCTCAGGGCGGTTCGGTGGATCGTGTGCTCTTGTGCTCCGGCAAGGTCTACTATGACCTGTTGTCGCACGTTGAGAGCACGAACGCCCAGAACATTGCGATCGTGCGTCTTGAGCAGCTGTATCCGCTTGAGACGGAGCAGGTGCGCGCTGCGCTGGCACCGTTTGGTGACGCTGAGGTGGTGTGGGTTCAGGACGAGCCCGAGAACCAGGGTGCTTGGCCGTTCCTTGCGGCGCATTTGCCGGCTGAGTTGGGCCGTTCTGTTGGTGTTGTTGCTCGGCCTGCCTCCGCTTCTCCTGCGGTTGGTACCGCTAAACTGCACAAGCAGGAGCAAAACAGCCTGATCGAGCGGGCTCTGGCTCGCTAGTTGTCCGCGGTGTACCGCGGTAGGTAGTTGTGACGGGTCGGGTCACCTTGGGTTTGTTCCCTTGGTGACCCGAACTGTTTGTGCTGTTGCTTTGTGTTTTTAGTCCTTTTGGAAAAGGGAGTTCCCATGTCCTCAACCGAGCTTCGCATTTGCGCCGTTGGCGACGAGCTGCTTTCAGCCGTTGGTGATCCGCGTGCATTGGGTTGGCTGGGCAGGGTGGTGGCGCGTACTCATACTGAGTCTGAGACTCTTACGATGCCGCTTTCGGTTCCTGGTGAGACCACCTCGGGTTTGTCTGCGCGGTGGGAAGACGAGTTCGCGCGCCGGTACGTGCAGAGTGACCAGGTGGATCATCGTCTGGTTATTGCGCTCGGCCACAATGACATTGTGGCGGGAATGTCCTTGGCGCGTTCGCGTCTCAACTTGGCTAACATTCTTGATATTGCCGACGAGAAGAAGATTTCCACTTTTGTTGTGGGTCCGCCCCCTACCGCACCTTCGATTGCGGATTCCATTGGCGAGCTTTCCGCAGCGTTTGGTGATGTGGCGGGGCGGCGCAGAGTCCCGTACGTGGACACGTTTACACCACTCGTGGAGCACGAGCAGTGGAATTCCGATCTTGCGGTCAATCCGGGAGCTTTCCCCGGGCAGGCCGGTTACGGCCTGATGGCCTGGCTGGTGCTGCACAGCGGCTGGCACACGTGGCTTGGACTGCCCGAGGACGTTTAGTACGAGTACTACGCCGCGCTACGAGTACTTCGCGCGGCGGGGTGACGCAAACAGGTTAGGTTAGCAAGCCCGCGCCGCGTAGCTCGATGGTCAGGTCCTGCGGGTTGGAGGCCACGGTGCAGGCGTCATCGTAGGTGACCTGTCCAGAAGAGACGAGGTCGAACAGGTGCTGGTCGAAGGTCTGCATCTTGTAGTATTCACCCTCGGCGATGAGGTCCGTGATGGGTGGGTTTTCGGCAGGGTTCACGATGGCATCTGCCGTACGACCCGTGTTGACCATAACCTCGGCGACTGCGGCTCGCCCGACGCCGTCTGACTTGCGCACAAGACGCTGCGAAACAATACCGCGCAGAGACTGAGCGAGTGCCATACGAATCTGCTGCTGTTCGTTTGCTGGGAAGAAGTCGACGATACGGTTGATCGTTTCTTCGGCGTCAATTGTGTGCAGCGTAGAGAACACGAGGTGTCCGGTTTCACCGGCTTGTAGCGCGGCACGCACCGTCTCTGCGTCACGCATCTCACCAACGAGGATTACGTCCGGGTCCTGGCGCATCGCGGCGCGCAACGCGGTGTTGAAGTCTGCCGTGTCATGACGCACCTCACGCTGCGAGATGATCGCTTTCTTGTCTGAGTGCAGGATTTCAATTGGGTCTTCAATCGTGACGATGTTTACCTCACGCAGCGTGTTGACTAGGTCAACCATGGAGGCGAGGGTCGTGGTCTTTCCAGAACCGGTTGGTCCGGTGACGAGCACGAGGCCTCGCGGTTCCAGTGCCAACTCGCCGATTACTGCGGGCAGGCCCAGTTCGTCGAGAGACTGTGCACCTTCAGATACCCGGCGGAACACCATACCCACCGTGCCACGGGCCTGGTACGCATTCACACGGAAGCGACCCACACCGGGCAGGTTGTAGGCGAAGTCCGCCTCATGTGTTTCCTCAAACTCAGCCAGCAAATTACCTGGCAGCACCTCTCCAAGCATCGCGAGGGTGTCGTCGGGAGTCATATCCGGCACTTGCAGACGCCGGAGCCGCCCATCCACGCGCACACGTGGCGCAGAACCAACTTTGACGTGCAGGTCGGAGCCGCCCGACGTGCTCAGAGCGTGCAGAAGCGGGATGACAGACTGTTGTTGCGGATTCACACCTGTTGTATCGGCCAGCCGAGGTCCAATCTTTACGCTTATAACAACGCAAATCACCGGTAGGACTCCCCATGTTCTGGACTTCATCTGCGAGCGCTTATGGTGTGATCTTTCCCTGCGCATTTCACCAAGAGGTCCGGCGTGTGGGAAAATATTGGACGGTGCGTGTGCATGCACGCGCAGATTCATGTGAACCTAGGTTGTTGGACCACATCTTTGGCGCCCCATTAGAGCGTTCGATGACGAGTTCAGCGCATCGGTGAGCATGCCTTCACTAAAAGGAGATCACCATGAGCAAGCGCGGACGTAAGCGTCGTAGCCGTGCCGGTAGCGGAGCTAACCACGGCAAGCGCCCAAACGCATGAGTCGTTTGGCAAGTAAGAGTGGGGCCGCAGAATGCTAAGCATTCTGCGGCCCCACTCTTTTGCCCTCTTACTCAGCCTTCTCGCTCAGCCCCGACCGCTCGTCGAGACCCGCCCCCCTCGTCGAGACCCGCATTAATGATGTAGGTGCAGCAAAAAAGATGTATCTACAACATTTTTGGTATATCTCATGAGGTGAGATTGGCAGGAGAAGTGGAGGATGTGGCGGCTGAGGCGGCTGTGGGATTGGGTAGGAAAGGACCCCGTTAGCTCTTCATTAGAGCCCTACTCCACCATCCGGCTCCGCAGGAATGACCAGCGCTAGAACCCAGCACTAGCACTAAGCATTAAGCACCCGGCCCCTAGCACCCAGTAACTACGACTCGACAACGACCGTCGTCGCGGTGTACTGCGCCACGATCCGCGCCCGTAGATGCTCGGGCGCCCGTTCAGCGCATGAGCGCTTGAGTGCTTGACGGATCAGCTCATCAATGGATAGTTCAGCCAAGCACGGGCTGCATTCGGCCACGTGTGCGCGCATACGGTCGGCGTCGGCCTGCGTCATCTCCGAGTCAAGGTACTCGTAAATGTGGTTGGCCACGTTCTGGCACGCCTCGCTGCCCGGCTCTGGGCCGAGGTGTTCTGTGTCGCGTGGTTCTTGGCTCATCGTGCGTCCTTAAGCGGAACGGTCTCGCTGCTGGCGGAGGATTGTTTATCTGTGAAGCCGCGGTCTGCGGCGTAGTCCCTGAGTGTTTCTCTCAGTTGTGCACGGCCGCGGTGAAGCCTAGACATCACCGTGCCGATGGGGCTACCCATGATGTCCGCTATTTCCTTGTAGGGGAAACCTTCAACATCGGCGAGGTACACGGCGATGCGCCGATCCTCGGGTAGTTCTTGGAGCGCGCGCTTGATATCGGAGTCCGGTAGGCGCTCAAGGGCTTCGGCTTCGGCCGATTTCAGGCCGGTTGAAGAATGGGATGCAGCGCGCGCAATCTGCCAGTCTTCGATCTCGTCGGAGTGTGACTGCTGTGGTTCGCGCTGCTTTTTGCGGTAAGAGTTGATGTACGTGTTAGTCAGGATCCGGTACAGCCACGCCTTGAGGTTGGTGTCTGGACGGTACTGATGGAACGCTGCGAATGCTTTGGCAAAGGTCTCTTGGAGGAGATCTTCCGCGTCCGAGGGATTGCGTGTCATGCGCAGCGCAGCTGAGTACATTTGGTCAAGGTAGCCGAGCGCGTCGCGTTCGAATCGCGCGGAGCGTTCTTGCTCGCTTTCACCGCCTGGTGCGCGGCTTAGGTCTGCGCTAGGTGACTGCTCGCTCTGGTTTTGGGGTTCGGTGGACATCACCTTAGAGCCTACGTGCCCGTGGCCAGTACTGCCCAGTTCAGGGTCCGCGTGGCTGCAGCCTGGGCGATCCATGGTTGTTGTCGTCACGATTTTTAGAACCATTTAGCTTCCGAATTTATTTCGTAACCGCCCCACGTGCTGCGGACGGCGCTATTGTGAGAGGCACACACGTTTCATTTCCCAGGGAGATCTCACATGTTGTTGCGCAGAGTTGCTCGCCCACTCCTTGCTTCTTGGTTCATCTATGACGGCTACGATGCGGCGCGCCGCCCTGATGTGCACGTTGAGGCTGCACGCGAACCTATCACTAGAGCCACCACCCTTGTTGGTGCGCAGCCGCTCAGTGACAAGAATATTAAGCGAGTGGTTCAAGCTCAGGGTGTGGCAACGGTTGTGCTTGGTGGTGCGTTGGCACTGTCTAAGAGCCCGCGCTTGGCTGGCGTGTTGTTGGCTTTGAGCACTGCCCCGCACGTGTGTGTTCGGGCGCCTCGCTCCCTTTCTCAGCTCCGGGATGCCGAGGTAGTTGCCCCGTTTGTGGCCAAGGTTGGCGCCGTGGGTGCGGCCCTGCTTGTGGCCGCAGATACGGCGGGTAAACCGTCGATGGCGTGGCGGG
>Ga0222423_1000951_pt1 | contig 14999 bp, 16 predicted proteins | sample 3A0metagenome_FD_182472 | JGI IMG/M metagenome (GOLD analysis project Ga0222423, IMG submission 182472) | Enriched microbial communities from leaf-cutter ant dump, University of Wisconsin, Madison, United States - 3A0 (version 2) | ecosystem: Environmental > Terrestrial > Nest > Insects nest >...
CGAGCTCGCGGCGGTGGGCGGCACGGCGACCGCGACGGCGGACGGCTTCAGCATCGCGCTGACCGCCACCACCGCGGGTGCGGGCTCGTACAGCGTCTCCGGCAGCGAGAACGCCGGTGCGCTCTCGGCCGTCGACGCGATCGACTCGGCCATCACCGAGGTCTCGTCGGTCCGTTCGCAGCTCGGTGCGGTCCAGAACCGCTTCGACCACACCATCAACAACCTCAACGTCGCGGTGGAGAACCTGTCCGCGTCGGAGAGCCGGATCCGTGACACGGACATGGCGCAGGAGATGGTGGCGTTCACCCGCTCGCAGATCCTCTCGCAGGCGGGCACGGCGATGCTGGCGCAGGCCAAGTCGCTCCCCCAGAGCGTGCTGCAGCTCCTGCAGTGACGTTCCCCGGTCTGACGACCGGACCCTGAACCGGGTGCACGGCCGGCTACCCCCATCGCCGGCCGTGCACCCGAATCACATCCCCACCAGCACGACCCGCTCGACCCGCACCACGTGCACGACGAGCACCACCAGGACACCCCGGCCCAGGAGCGAGAATGACGGCGATCGACGGTCTGGTCAGCGGACTCGACACCACGTCCCTGATCAACAGCCTGATCACGCTGCAGGCGGGTCCGCAGTCCCTGCTGCAGGCGAAGAAGTCGACCGCGACGTCGCTGGTCACCGCGCTGCAGTCGCTCAACACCAAGGTCGCGTCGCTCGCCGACGCCGCGAAGAACGCCGCGAAGGACTCGTCCTGGAGCGCGGTGTCCGCGACGTCGTCGGACAAGAGCGCCACCGCGGTCACCGACTCCACCGCGCAGATCGGCACCGTGACGTTCCGGGTCGACTCGCTCGCCACCGCGCAGACCTCGCTCGCCACGGTCCCGACGAGCTTCGGCCCGGGCAAGCCCACGTTCACCATCACGCAGGGCGGCACGACGACGACCGTCACGGCCGCCAGCAGCAGCACCGCGGACATCGTCGAGGCGCTCGGCGGCGCGGGCACCGGCATCAAGGCCACGTCCGTCAAGCTCGACGTGCTGGGCGAGGACGGCAAGCCCACGGGTGCGACCGAGTTCCGCCTGCAGCTCACGGGTGCGGCGACGGGCGCGGACAAGGCGTTCAGCATCCAGTACCAAGGCGCCGACGGCCTCGTCGACCTGGACCTCGACGAGGTTCGTGCGGCCTCGTCGGCCACCGTGACGCTCTACCCGGGTTCGGGCGCCGAGCGCACGCTCACGTCGTCGACGAACACGTTCGAGGACCTGCTCACCGGTGTCGACGTCACCGTGAACGCGGTGACCGGCGAGGACGACAAGCCCGTGACCGTGACGGTCGCGCGCAACACGTCGTCGGTGAAGTCGCTCGCATCCGCCGTCGTGACGAACCTCAACACGGTGCTCTCGGAGATCACGTCGCGCACGCAGTCGACCACGACGACCGCCAAGGACGGCGGCAGCGTCGTCACCGGCGGCCTGTTCTCGGGCGACACGCAGATCCGGTTCCTGCAGCAGGACCTGCTCTCGCAGGCCTCGCTCCCGGTCGACGGCGTCTCGCCGGCCGACATCGGGATCGTCATCGGACGCGACGGGACGTTCACGTTCGACGACGCGAAGTTCACGTCCGCGCTCTCGGCGGACCCGGACAAGGTCCAGCACATCGTGCAGACGGTCGCGCAGCGCGTCGGCAAGGTCGCGACCACCGCGTCCGACTCGGTCAACGGCACGCTCACGTCGAGCATCAAGTCCGAGCAGGACGAGGTCACCGACCTCACGAAGCAGATCGCCGACTGGGACGACCGGCTCGCGATGCGTCGCGAGAGCCTCGAGAAGATGTATGCCGCGCTCGAGACGTCACTGTCGAACCTCAACTCGCAGTCCAGCTACCTCGCGAGCCAGATCGCCTCGCTGACGTCGTCGACGTCGAAGTGACGAGCAGGAGGAACCCATGTACTCAGCGCGTTCGTCGTACGTCACCGCCGCCGTCGAGACCGCGTCGCCCGCGACGGTCGTGACCATGCTGTTCGACCGGCTGCTCGTCGACGTCGACCGGGCCGCCGCGTCGCTCGAGCGGCAGGACGCTCCCGACGCGCGCCGCCACGTGCAGCACGCTCAGGACATCGTCGCCGAGCTCATGGCGAGCCTCGACGTCGACGTGTGGGAGGGCGGGCCGACGCTCATGTCCGTCTACACGTTCGTCTACCGCCAGCTCGTCGAGGTGTCGGTCAGCGGCTCCGTCGAGCTGCTCGCCGAGTGCCGTGCGCTGCTCGCGCCCCTCGCCGAGACGTGGCACGAGGCCGCGACGCTCGCCGCGGCGCCCGCCCCCGCGGCGGCACCGGTGCCCGCGGCCGCGTCCGCCGACGCCGGCGTGGGTCTGCTCGGGATCGGCTGATGACCGTGGTCGAGCCGCGGCCCGCGCCCGCCGACGGCGAGGCCGCCTGGCTGCGCCGCTGGGAGGACGCGCTGACCGCGCTCGAGATGGACGTCGCGGCCGCCGAGCTCCTGCTGCGCGCGGCGCACCTGCCGACGACCGCGCAGGTCGCGCAGGTCTCGGCGTGGCGCCCGCCCGCGGGCCTCGGGCCGCTGCCCGCGCCGCTGCTCACGCGCGCCCGCGCGCTGCTCGACCGGCAGCTCGAGGTCGCGTCCCTCATGGCGCAGGCCGCCGCGTCGTCGCGCCGCCAGCTCGCCGCGACCCGCACGCTGCGCGCCGTGCCCGAAGCCGTCCCCGTGTATCTGGACGCGCAGGGCTGAACCCGGCAGGTTCGTCGTCCCCTTTCTTCCTCCCCAGGTCCGCCGATCGGGTGAGATCGCGGACCGCCGGCGAAAAACCCTCACGACCCCCGCCGACCCTCCGATGGGTCGACCGAGCATGGAACGCTCATTCCGCAGGCCATGGATGGCCGCCCCCGCCACTCGTGGATGAGGCGAACCCTGTGGGCCTTCTCGACTCCGTGAGCTACACCGCGGCCACCACCGCCCTGGACGCTCTCGCGCTGCGGCAGCGCGCCATCGCCGACAACGTCGCGAACCTCCAGACGCCGGGCTACCACGCCCAGGTCGTCCGGTTCGAGGACGCGCTCGAGCACGCCGTGCGCACCGGTTCCGGTCACGCCGACGCGACGGTCCGGCGCTCGCTCGCCCCCACGCAGCTCAACGGCAACAACGTGAACCTCGACGAGCAGACGACGCTCAACATCGAGACGAACCTGCGGTACGAGCTCGCGACGCAGGCCGTCAACGCGCAGTACTCGTCGGTCCGCACGGCGATGAGGACGAACTGATGAGCATCTTCGGCGCGATCGGCATCGCGCAGTCCGGCCTGACCGTGCACCGCACGTGGCTCGACGCCGTGTCCGACAACCTCTCGAACGTCTCGACCGTGCGCTCGACCGACGAGGCCGCGTTCCGCGCGCGCTACGTCGTCGCGCAGGAGACCCCCGGTGCCCAGGGCGGCTCGCGCGTCGTCGCCGCCGCGTTCGGCGACCCCGAGGGGCGCCTCGTCTACGAGCCGGACCACCCGCTCGCCGACGCCGAGGGCTACGTGCGCTACCCCGACATCGACATGTCGGCGCAGATGACGGAGCTCATCATGGCGCAGCGCGGCTACCAGGCGAACGCCGCCGTGGTCGACCGCGCCAAGGAGACCTACACCGCAGCCCTCCAGATCGGACGCAGCTGATGCCCACCCCGATCGCGCCCGTCGGCGCGTTCTCACCGTCGGGCGTCACGCCCACCACGGCCGTCGCCCCGCTCGAGACGACGAACGCCGCAGCGTCTGCCGCGTCCGGCGCGCACTTCGCGTCCGTGCTCGGCTCGGTCGACTCGCTGCAGGCCATGCAGTCGAAGACCGCGGACCTCGCCGTGCAGGCCGTGACCGGTGACCTCGAGAACGTCCACGACTACACGATCGCCGCCGCCGAGTCCTCGCTCGCGCTCGAGCTCACCGCAGCCGTGCGCAACAAGGCCGTCGACGCGTTCAACGAGATCATGAGGATGCAGGCCTGATGCCCGCCCAGGTGCAGGCCGCGCTCGGCCGACTGACCGGCGCGGTCAAGGAGTTCACGACCGCGCAGCGCACGCTCGCGATCATCGGGATCGCCGTGCTGCTGCTCGGTGGCTTCGCGCTCACGTCGTGGCTCACCAAGCCCGCGATGAGCCCGCTGTTCACGTCGCTGTCCGCCGCGGACGCCGCCGCGGTCGTCGACGAGCTCGACTCGCAGGGCGTGAGCTACCAGCTCGCCGACGGCGGGTCGACCGTCATGGTCCCCGCGTCGCAGATCTACACGCAGCGCATCCACCTCGCGTCCGCCGGGATCCCCGAGAACTCCGATGGCCAGGGCTACTCGCTGCTCGACAACATGCCGATGACGGCGAGCGAGTTCCAGCAGCAGAAGACGTACCAGCGCGCGCTCGAGGGCGAGCTCGCGTCGACCATCGGCGCGATGAACGGTGTCGAGTCCGCGACCGTGCGGCTCGCGATGCCGCAGGAGACGGTGTTCACCGAGCAGACGGGTGAGCCGACCGCGTCGGTGTTCGTGCGCACGCGCGCCGGGGCGTCCCTCACGAACGACCAGGTCGAGGCCGTCACGCACCTCGTGTCCGCCGGCATCCCCGACATGAAGCCGACCGACGTGTCGGTCATCGACGCGTCGGGCAAGGTCCTGTCCGCGGTGGGCACCGGGACCACGGGCCTGTCGTCGGGCGACGAGAGCGAGTACGAGACGCGCGTCGCCTCGTCGGTGCAGGCGCTGCTCGACCGCGTGCTCGGCGTCGGCCGCTCGGCCGTCACCGTCACCGCGACCATGAACTTCGACGAGAGCCAGACGACACGCGAGACGTTCGACGCGACGCCGGACACCCCGCCGCTCGCGTCGTCCACGACCGACGAGTCCTACACCGGCACGGGCGGCAGCGGCGCGACCGGCGTGCTCGGTCCCGACGACGGCATCACCGGCCCCGACCTCACGGGCACCGACACGAACGGCACGTACACGTCGACCACCGAGGACGTCACCAACGCCGTCAACAAGACGACCGAGGTCGTCAAGGCCGCGCCCGGCTCCGTCGAGCGCCAGTCCGTCGCGGTCGTCGTCGACTCGGGTGCCGCCGCGGGACTCGACCTGACCGCGCTGCAGGCGACGATCTCCGCCGCCGCGGGCATCGATACGACGCGCGGCGACACGCTCGCGCTGCAGTCCGCCGCGTTCGACACGTCGGCCGCCGAGGCCGCCGACCAGGCGCTCGCCGCCGCCGACAAGGCCGCGCGGGCCCAGGCGCAGGACGAGCTGCTGCGGCAGGCCGCGATCGCGGGCATCGTGCTCCTGATCGTCATCGTCGTCGCGATCCTCCTGGCCCGACGCTCGCGCCGCGCCCGGCGCGAGGCCGTCGACCTCGGCATGCTGCCGATGCTCGACGGTGCCGGCGACCCCGCCGAGCTCGAGGGTGCGGACGTCGACGCGCTCCCCGTGCTCCCGCCGTCGCCGGTCCCGGCCGCGCCGGACCCCGTGTCGATCAAGCGCGCCGAGATCGGGGCGCTCGCCGACGAGCAGCCCGAAGAGGTCGCGGACCTCCTGCGCTCGTGGCTCGCCGCACCGAGCGGACGCCGCTGATGACCGTCACGCTGCCCGGCCCGCAGAAGGCCGCCATGCTCCTGGTCCAGCTCGGTCGCGAGCGCGCCGCCAAGGTCATGGCGAGCATGGACCCCGCCGAGATCGAGGAGCTCACCGCGCAGATCCTGCGCATCGAGCGCGTCGACCAGGAGCTCGCGGACGCCGTGCTCGAGGAGTTCTACGACCAGTCGGTCGTCGGCCCGGGCGTCGGCGGCGGCCTCGGCATGGCGCAGCAGCTGCTCGAGTCGGCGCTGGGCGCCGAGCAGGCCGCGATCGTCATGGAGCGGCTGCAGGTGCACCTCGCCGGCCAGCCGTTCGAGTTCCTGCAGCAGGCCGACGCGCGTCAGGTCATCTCGCTCCTGTCGGGCGAGCACCCGCAGGCGATCGCGCTCGTGCTCGCGCACCTGCGCCCCGAGCACGCGTCGACGATCCTCGCGGGCCTCGAGCAGAGCCTGCAGGCCGAGGTCGCGCACCGGATCGCGCTCATGGAGCGTGCGTCGCCGGACGTCGTGCAGGTCGTCGCCGAACAGCTCCAGCGCAAGGCGTCGGCCGTGCTGACCCCGCGTGAGCTCGCGGCCGTCGGCGGCGTGCAGCCGCTCGTCGAGATCATCAACCGCGCCGACCCGACCACCGAGAAGGCGATCCTCGAGGGCCTCGCCGAGCGCGACGAGGCGCTCGCCGAGGACGTCCGCAGCCGCATGTTCGTGTTCGCGGACATCACGCTGCTCGAGGACCGTGCGATGCAGATGGTGCTGCGTCAGGTCGAGAACGCCGACCTGTCGGTCGCGCTCAAGGGCGTCACCGACGAGGTGCGCGACACCGTGCTGCGCAACCTGTCCGAGCGCGCCCGCGAGAACCTCGTCGAGGAGATCGAGATGCTCGGCCCGGTGCGCCTGTCGCAGGTCGAGGAGTCGCGCGCCAAGATCGTCCAGTCGATCCGCCGCCTCGAGGAGAGCGGTCAGATCGTCATCCGGCGCGAGGGCGAGGACGAGTACGTTGCCTGACGCCCTGGTGCTGCCGCCGCTCACGACGAGCGCGCCCGACGAGCCCGCGACCGACGCCGCACGTGCGGCCGGGTTCGCCGCGGGCTACGCCGCGGGTGCTCGTCGTGCTGCCGTCGACGCCGCGGCGCAGGCCGCCGCCGTCGCGCAGCAGGTCGCGGCCGACGCCCAGACGGCGCGCGCCGCGCACAGCCGTGCGCTCGCGGTGCTCGCCGCCGCGAGCGACGCCGTGCGCGGGCTCACCGCGCCCGTGCTCACCTCCGTCACCACGGCCGTGCACGCCGCGGGCCTCGAGCTCGCGCAGGCCGTGCTGGGCGTCGAGCTCGCCGACCACGAGCGGTCCGCGCGCGCGGCGCTCGCGCGCGTGCTCGCCGCGGAGCCCGGTGCCGGACCCGTGCGCGTGCACCTGCACCCGGCGGACCTCGCAGCACTCGGTCCCGACGCGACGCCCGCGGGCCTCGAGCTCGTCGCCGACGTGTCGCTCGCGCCCGGGGACGCCGTCGCGCACCTCGCCGACGGGCAGCTCGACGCGCGCGTCGCGTCGGCGCTCGACCGCGCGCGGGCCGCGCTCGAGCAGGTCGCGTCCGACGACGCCGCGACGGCCGGCGCGCCCACCGTCGTCGAGCCCACCGGCACCGAGCAGGAGCCGGTGCGATGACCACCCTGACGACCGCGTCGAGCACGCCCGAGCGCATCATGCCCGCGGCCGTGCTCGACGCCGTGCGGCCCCAGCCGGTCGGCGAGCTGCGCACGGTCGTCGGCCTCACGCTCGTCGTCGCCGGGACCCGCAGCGCCGTGGGCGACCTCGTGCGCGTCGGGGAGGGACCGCACGCCGTGCTCGCCGAGGTCGTCGCGACCGACGACGGCACCGCGCGCTGCCTGCCGCTCGGCGCGACCCACGGCCTGCGCGCCGGCACCCCCGTGCGGCCCGCCGGCACGCTGCGCGTCCCCGTCGGCGCCGGGCTGCTCGGCCGCGTGCTCGACGGCCTCGGCCGGCCGATCGACGGCAAGGGTCCGCTGCGCGCGCAGGCCTGGGTGCCCGTCGACGGGACGTCGCCCCACCCGCTCGAGCGCTCGCGCGTCGACACGCCGCTCGACCTGGGCGTGCGCGTGCTCGACACGCTCGTCACCGCGGGCCGCGGGCAGCGGCTCGGGCTGTTCGCCGGGTCCGGCGTCGGCAAGTCGTCGCTGCTGTCGATGATCGCGCGCGGCACCGAGGCCGAGGTCTCCGTCATCGCGCTCGTCGGCGAGCGCGGCCGCGAGGTCCGCGAGTTCCTCGAGGACGACCTCGGGCCCGAAGGGCTCGCGCGCTCGGTCGTCGTCGTCGCGACGTCCGACGAGCCGCCCATGGTCCGCATGCGGTCCGCGTTCGTCGCGACCCGCATCGCCGAGCACCTGCGCGACGAGGGCCGCCACGCCGTCCTCATGATGGACTCGCTCACGCGCGTCGCCATGGCGCAGCGCGAGATCGGGCTGTCCGTCGGTGAGCCCCCCGCGACGCGCGGCTACCCGCCGAGCACGTTCACGCTCCTCGCGCAGCTCCTCGAGCGTGCCGGGACCGGCCCGCGCGGCTCCGTCACCGGCCTGTACACCGTCCTCGTCGACGGCGACGACCACAACGAGCCCGTCGCCGACGCGGCACGCTCCATCCTCGACGGGCACGTCGTCCTCGACCGCAAGCTCGCCGTCGCCGGGCACTTCCCGTCGGTCGACGCGCTCGGCTCGATCTCGCGCGTCGCGTCGCGCGTCACCACGCCCGAGCAGAAGGCCGCCGCGCAGCGCCTGCGGTCCGTCATGGCCGCGCGTCGCGCCGCGCAGGACCTGCTCGACGTCGGCGCCTACGTCGCGGGGTCCAACCCCCTCGTCGACGCCGCGGTGACGCACGGTGCCCAGATCGACGCGTTCCTGCAGCAGGGCATGGCCGAGCAGGCGCCCGCCGCGCAGTCGTGGCAGCACCTCGCCGGGCTCGTCGGACTCCTCGGAGGTGCCGCATGAGCCGCGCCTTCCCGCTCGCCGGGCTCCTGCGTGTGCGGGAGCGCGCCGAGGAGCGCGCCGCCGCCGAGCTCGCGCAGGCTCGTCGGGAGGCCGAGGCCGCACGCGCCCGCCGCCACGCGACGAGCGAGGCGCTCGCCGGGAGCCAGCTCGCCGACGGACCCGACCGCCTCGCGTTCGTCGCGGCCGTCGCGAGCCGCTCGGCGCTGTCGCTGCTGCTCAGCGAGGCCGAGCGGGAGCTCGCCACGGCCGACGAGCTCGTGGCCGACCACGCCGTGCAGTGGTCGTTCGCGCGCCGCCAGGTGCGCGCGATCGACCGCCTCGCCGAACGGCACGACGAGACCGAGCGTCGCCTCGACGCGCAGGCCGAGCAGGCCGCGCTCGACGAGGTCGCCGGACGCCGCGCCACGACCGACGACACCACCCAGGGAGACCCGTCATGACCGGGATCGCCGCGATCCAGACGCGTATGGCCGAGCTGCAGGCGCTCGTCGCGCCCGAACCCGCCGTGCTCGCCGCGTCCGACGCGCAGTTCGCCGCGACGCTCGCCGACTCGCTGTCGACCCGCATGGGCGTCGGCCCCGCCGCGGCCCGCGCACTGGCGACCGGCCTGCCGACGACCGGTCCGACCGCGAACATCGCACCCGGCTCCGGCGTCAGCGCGCAGGACCTCGTCGCGGCCGCCGAGAAGTACACCGGCACGCCGTACGTCTGGGGCGGCGAGTCGCTGTCCGAGGGCGGTCTCGACTGCTCCGGGCTCGTGCTGCGCTCGCTCACCGACCTGGGGATCGGCTCGGGCATCCCGCGCGTCGCGCACGACCAGCAGAACCTCGGCGTCAAGATCGACTCGCTCGAGCACGCGCTGCCCGGCGACCTGCTCGTGTTCGGCGGCGGCTCGCACATCGCGATCTACGTCGGCGACGGGAAGATGGTCGACGCGCCCAAGCCCGGCGGGAAGGTCGGCGTCCGCGACGTGTGGGCCGAGCCGACGAACATCCGCCGGATCCTCCCGCAGGAGGGCGCCACGAACCCGGTCGCCGCGAGCGACACCGCAGCCGCCACGCGCGCGGCCTGGCAGGTCCTGTCCGGGATCGGCTCGAGCGCGACCTCCTCGCCCGCCGCGCTGCTCGACGGGTACTCCTCGGTGCTGGGCGGTCGCTCCGCGACCGACCTGGCCGGCCTGTCCTCGCTCGTCGGAGGTGCCGCATGACCCTCACCACGACCGCGCTCGGCGTCGCGCCCGTCCCGGCCGCCGCCCCCGCGCCCCCCGGCGCCGGTGCGCAGCCCGGCGACTTCGACCGCGCGCTCGACCGCGCGCTCGACCGGCCGGCCGGCCGCTCGTCGGACCGCGGCACGGACCGCGCCGACCGGACCGATCGCGCCGACCGTGCGGCGGGGCGGCACGAGGCGACGCGGCGACCCGGTACCGAGCGCGACCGCCACGACGCGGTGCGCGACGCGCGTCCGACCGGGCGAGCGCGGCACGCGGCGGGTGCGGCCGACGACGAGGCCACGCCCGTCGACGGCTCGGCCACGCCCGCGACGCCGACGCCCGCCGACGCGCAGCAGCCGACCCCCGTCGCGGCCTGGACGGCCGTGGCCGTCGCGGTCGACGCCGAGGTCGCCGCGCAGGGCGCTGCCGAGCCTGCCGCGGACGCGGCGGCACCTGCCACGGGCACGACGAACGTGACGGGCGGCGCGACGTCGACCGGCGCGGTCGTCGCAGCGGTCGCCGTTGCCGTCCCCGGCCCGGCCGGAGCGACGGGCACCGCGTCGGGTGACGCGGGCACGGACCCGGGCGAGGCCCCGTCCGGGTCGGCCGCCGCCGCGACCGCACCGCACGCGCGCAGCCCGCACGTTGCCGTGCCGACGAGCGCCCGTGCCGAGGCCGTCGCCGTCGACGCGCCCGCACCGGCCCCGTCGGCCGCCACCGAGACCGCACCCGCCCCGACCGGCCCGGTGCACGCCTCGGCGGCGAGCGCCGGCCCGACCGTCGGCGCGGCCACCCCCGCACCGGCCGGTGCGGCGCCCGCACCCCTGGTACCGACCGCCGCACCCGCGCCCGCGCCTGCCCCCGCGGCCGCCGCGCCGACCACGCCCGTCCCGCTCGCCGAGCAGCTCGGTGCGCGGCTCGCGCAGCTCGGCGGGCTGCAGCGTGGCACGCACGTGCTCACCGTGCCCGTCGACCCCGAGCACCTCGGGCCCGTGCGGATCGTCGCGCACATCAGCGCGCAGTCGGTGCGCGTCGAGCTCGTCGGTGCGCACGAGGCGTCCCGGCAGGCGCTGCACGCCGCGCTCGGCGACCTGCGCCGCGACCTGTCGGCCGCGGGCGTCCAGGTCGACCTCGGCGACGACGCGCGGCGTGGCAGCACGTCGCCCGACGGTCGTCCCGGCTCGCAGCCCGGGCAGTCCGGACCTGACGCGTTCGCCACCGGGTCCGGCTCGGCCGACGGATCCGCACGCGGGTCGTCGTCCGGGCGGGCCGACGCCACCGGTGACGCGACGGACGGCTCGTCGTCCGGCGGCGGGGACCGTACGGGACCCGACACGGCAGGGTCGTCGGACCCGCGCGCCGTGCGCACCGCGACCCCCACGCACGACTCCCGACACCTCGACCTGGTCGTCTGACCCAAGGAGCACCCATGACCGTCGACACGAGCTACACGTCGGGCACGAGCCTCTACTCCGGCACGACCCCGAGCGCCGCCAAGAGCGAGCTCGACCAGCAGGCGTTCCTGCAGCTCCTCGTCGCGCAGCTGCGCAACCAGGACCCGTCCTCGCCCATGGACTCCTCGCAGCTCATGGCGCAGACCACGCAGCTGTCCACCATGGAACAGCTCACCGAGCTCACCTCGACGAGCCGCGAGGCCTTCTCGCTGCAGATGCGCGTGGCTGCCGCGTCGCTCGTCGGGCAGACCGTGAGCTGGACCGACGCCGACGGGGTCGCGGCCAGCGGCACCGTCGACGCGGTCGACTACTCCGGCTCCGTGCCGGTCGTCACCGTCGGCGACCAGCAGATCGCGCTCGACCAGGTCGCGTCCGTCGCGCGCACCGCGGCCGGCGCCCCCGACACCGACTCCTGACCCACCCCGCCCTCCAGACCCAGCCTCACCCCAGTCACCGCGCCACCCGGTGCGGACTGCCGAAAGGAACCCGCCATGCTCCGCTCGCTCTTCTCCGGCATCAGCGGCCTGCGCAGCCACCAGACGATGCTCGACGTCACCGGCAACAACATCGCCAACGTCAACACGACCGGCTTCAAGTCGTCGCAGGTCCAGTTCCAGGACACGCTGAGCCAGATGCTCACCGGTGCGAGCGGCGCGCAGGACGGCGTCGGCGGCACCAACCCCGCGCAGGTCGGCCTCGGCGTGCGCGTCGCGGGCATCACGACGAACTTCACGCAGGGCGCGTCGCAGACCACCGGCCGCAGCACCGACATGATGATCCAGGGCGACGGCTTCTTCATCGTCCGCAAGGGCGCCGAGACGTTCTACACGCGCGCCGGGTCGTTCGACTTCGACGAGACCGGCCAGATGGTGCTCCCCGGCGAGGGTGCGCTCGTGCAGGGCTGGATGGCCGTGAACGGCGTGATCGACACCAACGGCCCGATCACCGACCTGCGGATCCCGTCGAACACCGTCATGCCCGCCGTGGCGTCGACGAGTGCGACCTACACCGGCAACCTCGACGCTGCCGCCGCGGACGGTTCGGTGCTCAACCGCACGATCGACGTCTTCGACTCGACCGGCAACTCGCGCACCCTCACGCTGACCTTCACGAAGGCTGCCACCGGCTGGTCCGTCGAGGCCTCCGACGGCACCGCGACCGTCGCATCGCAGGCGATGACCTTCGACGCCGCGGGGACGCTCACGACGCCCACGGCCCTCACGGTCGGCGGCGTGGCCGTCGACCTGACCTCCGTCACCGGCTTCGCGGGCCTCGACACCGTCAAGGCCGACGTGCAGGACGGTCAGGCCGCGGGCACGCTGCAGTCGTTCTCGCTCGGCTCGGACGGCACCATCACCGGTTCGTTCTCCAACGGGCTCAAGCAGGCCATCGGCCGCATCTCCCTCGGCGGGTTCACGAACCCCGCGGGTCTCGAGCGCGCGGGCGGTTCGCTGTTCCGCACGACGGTCAACTCCGGCGAGCCGTCCGTCGGCCCCGCCTCGTCGGGCGGTCGTGGTTCGCTCGCGGGCGGTGCGCTCGAGATGTCGAACGTCGACCTCTCGTCGGAGTTCACGTCGCTGATCGTCGCGCAGCGTGGCTTCCAGGCGAACTCGCGCGTCATCACGACCTCCGACGAGGTCCTCCAGGAGCTCGTCAACCTCAAGCGCTGACCCCCACCCCACCCCCGCACCTACCCCCACCCCCCACCCCCCACCCCGCCACCTCTGCCACCCCGCCACCTCCGCCACCCCACCCACCCCGCCGCCCAGCCACCCAGCCCGCACGCCGCGAGTTCGCGGGTGGGGTGCTGGGTTCGCGGGCTGTGGGTCGCGAACCCGGGAGTCGAGCCGCGAACTGGCGAGGAAATCCGCGATCTCGCGGCTGCGTCACCGGCACCCTTCGCGGGGGCGCCGCTTCGCGTCGCCCACACCGCCACCCCGGCCCGCCGCCCACCCCCATACCTCGCGAGTTCGCGGATGGGGTGCTGGGTTCGCGGGCTGTGGGCCGCGAACCCGGGTGTCGAGCCGCGAACTGGCGAGGAGAGCCGCGATCTCGCGGCGCGTCACCGGCGAGCGGAGCCGCGAACCCGCGAGGGGAGTCGGGTGCACGTCAGGGGCGGGGGCTTGTTGTACCTGGTGGGCGGTCAGCGGGGGAGCGTGAGCGCGTGGCGTGGGCGGAAGCCCGCGAGCTCGGCGGCGGGGACGAGAGCCGCGACGCGAGCGAGGATCGACGAAGGGCTGTCGTCCTTCGTCACGTGGACGGCGCGCCAGCCCGACTCGCTGATGGCGGAGTTCCGATGCTTCTCGGCGAGGAGTGCTCGACCGTGCTCGTCGTACTTGGCCACGCCGTCGTACTCCACGAGCACGCGCCACTGCGGCCAGCCGAGGTCGGCCCAGAAGACACCGAGCCGGGTCTCGACGCGCACCTGCGTCTGAGGCGGAGGCCAGCCTGCGGCGAGGAAGGCGAACCGCGTCCACGACTCGCGCGCCGACTCGGCGCCGTCGTCCGCGAAGGAGAGCACGAGCCGTCCGCGCCGGGCGCCGCGACCGTGGGTGTCGTCGGCGATGGCCTCCAGCTGCGCACGAGGCAGACCCGCATGCAGCGCGCTGTCCGTGACGACGAGCGCGTCGAGCGCGGGCAACGTCGTCAGGCAGTCCCACACGGTCGTCGCGAGGTCGGTCACCGGCAGGCCGGCGACCTCGACGATCTCGGAACGCGGTGGGAACCCGAGGTGACGCGTGACGTCACCTGCAGCCGAGGTGCTCGTCCGGTGCACGTGCCGGACGTGCGTGGTCGTCGGCGTCCGCCACACCGACAACCCGTGCAGCACCGCCGCCGTCCCATGGCTGAAGGCGTGCTGCGCGCCCAGCCGGTGGTGCACCCCGGTCGCCCGCGCGACGACGAGTGCGCGGGCGGATCGGTCCGCTGCGACGTAGGCGCCGCGCGTCGCCCTCTCCCAGGTGCGCTTCTCCAGACGGTCGCGCGCGACGCCGGGCGGTAGCTCGTGTGCGAGGTAGACGGCGGGCACGGGGATCGTCCGCCGTACGGGCGGTGCTCCAGGTCGACGAGGCATGGCCCGACGCTCGCACCACTCCCGCCCGCCGCGCCCTGACACGGTGCCCGCCTGTGGAAACCCCGCCGCCGACCGATGCTGAGGTCGGCTGGCCCACCTCGCCCCGCCCCTGCCCTTCCACTCACCCCACCCGGCCACTCACGCCACCCCGACCGCTCACCGCCCACACCACTCAAGCCCAGTTCGCGGCTCCCGGATCGACGTCGCGGGCCGTGGCCCGCGACGTGGGCATGAGAGTCGCGAACTCGATGGGGAGTCGCGAACTGGGTGAGGGGCGGCGGTTGGAGGCGGGGGCTGGATGGGGGGCTGGATCGGGGGCTGGATGGGGGGCTGGATCGGGAGCTGGATGGGGAGCTGAGCTGGGGTGGGTTGTGGTGGTGGGTGTGCTGCGGTGCCCGTCGAGGTCGAGGTCGAGGTCGAGGTCGAGGTCGCGGGTGTGGGCGCGGGGTCGCGGGCCGTGGCCCGCGATGCGGGCATCGGAGTCGCGAACTGGATGGGGAGTCGCGAACTGGATGGGGAGTCGCGAACTGGATGGGGAGTCGTGAACTCGATGGGGAGTCGCGAACTGGGTGAGGGGCGGCGGTTGGAGCCGGGCTGGGTGGGGAGCCGGGGTGGGTGGGGAGTGGGGGAGCGGGGGTGGGATTGGTGGGGGGAATGGCT
>Ga0222423_1000952_pt1 | contig 14994 bp, 11 predicted proteins | sample 3A0metagenome_FD_182472 | JGI IMG/M metagenome (GOLD analysis project Ga0222423, IMG submission 182472) | Enriched microbial communities from leaf-cutter ant dump, University of Wisconsin, Madison, United States - 3A0 (version 2) | ecosystem: Environmental > Terrestrial > Nest > Insects nest >...
CGTGTCGGGCGATGGTCGCTACGTCGTCTTCCTCACCTACGACAATTCCGCCTATGGCCCGGGTTGGCAGGTGCTGCGCAAGGATCGCCAGACGGGCGAGTTGGTGTTGGCAAGCAGCAACGCCGCCGGCCAGCCCGCCGCTGGCGGCACCAACGACAATACCGCGTCGATTTCGGCCGATGGCCGCTATGTCGCGTTCCAGGCCAGCTCCAGCAACCTGCCCACCGCATCCGCGGATGGCGTCGCCGCTCCTGCGGGGAGCAGCGGCGAAATCTACGTCAAGGACATGGTGAGCGGGCAGGTCAAGGTCGCCTCGCTCAAGGCGGATGGCTCCTCGTCGGGCGGCACCTGCGCGATGTTGTCGCATGCGTTGTCCGTCAACGGCCGCCATCTGACCATGCGTTGCGACGCCGCGATGGTGGCCGGCGCGACCAGCGGGCAGGCGTATGTGCGCGACCTGCAGGCGAACACCACCGAGCTGGTCAGCCGCAGCGCTTCCGCTCCCAACGGATCGAGCGCCTTCGCCGGTTACATGGCGATCTCGCCGAGCGGACGATTCGCCAGCTTCAAGGTCGCCGGTTACGGCGGCCTCGGCTATGCCGATGGCGCGAATATCTCCAGCAACAGTGGCGTCTACATCCGCGACCGCCAGGCCGGCACGACGACGTCGATCCCGCGTCCGACGGCGATCCCCGGCGACGACTACGACAGTTGCAGCGTTTCCGACATTTCCGACGTCGCCAGCGTGGTCATGGCCTGCTATCACAACTGGTCCGGGACGGGTCGTTATCCGCAGGTGTTCCTGTTCGTGCCGGGTTTCGCGCCCGAGATGATCAGCGCAACGGCAGGTGGCCAGGCCGGCAACGCGGCGTCGGGCTATACGCTGGCCGTGAACGCCTCGGGCCTGTCGATGGCCTGGGAATCGGACGCGAGCGACGTCGACCCGGACGACCACAACGGCAAGAGCGACATTTTCGTGCTCGTCGACGAATCGGTGATCATCGATTCGATCTTCGCCGATGGCTTCGAGACGGCGCCCGCGCGGCGCGCGCGCATCGCCCCGGTGATGTCGACAATACCGCGCGGCAACGCCGGGCGCTGATCCGGGCTGCCGCGCATCACGCCGCCGAAAAGGAAACGGGCCGCTCGCGCGGCCCGTTTCTTATTGCTTGCGTGAAACGCGAGGGTTACTGGCAGACCTCGACCTTCACGTTCTTCACGTACATGCCGTTCGGCGTCGGGCCGGCCGTGTTCGAGTCGCTGACCGCGCGCCAGCGCAGCTGCACCGACTGGCCTTCGAAGCCGTCGAGGTCGACGATCGAGTGGGTCGGCGTCGTGCTCGGCACGTGGCACCACGCCAGCGCGCCGGCGTTGGCTTCACCCGCGGAGACCATGCCATCGTACGGGTCGGTGAACAGGCGCGAGCCGTCGAGATAGTTGAACGCGCTGTCGCCGTTCTTGATCTGCAGGCTGCCGTTGTCCCAGCAGCCGTTCGGGCCGTCGTCCTCGAAGACGTGGTAGGTGTCGTAGGACAGGATCGTCGCAGCGACGCCACTGGGGATCGCCACGGCCGGCGAGATCAGGCCGCGATCGGAGGTCGTCGTGTTGTTGATGATGCCCCAGACCGTGCCGGTCAGGCCGGTGCCTGCCGGGGCCGGACGCTGCGACCACGCGGTCGCGCCGCTGCCGTCCGTCGTCCAGCCGTTGGCGCCGCCTTCCATGTCGTCGAAGAACAGCTGCGTCGACGTCGTGCCGCTCGGGCACTCACCCGGTACGCCGGTGGTGAAGCTGAAGGTTTCCGAGACGGCGCCGTCGCCGCAATAGTTGGCCGGCGTGACGCGCCAGAAATACTGCGTCTCGTTGTCGAGCGAGACATCGGTCGCCCACGACGTGCCCTTGACCGTGGCACTGGTCACGATGTCGTTGAAATCGGCATCGGTCGCCACTTCGACGAAGTAGGTATTGGCCGGCGAGCCGGCGTCCGGCGTCGGCGCGGCGTCGCCGTCGAAGCCGTTTTCGAAGATGCGGTCGGTGATGGTGGGCAGGTCGCCCCAATGCAGCGTCGGGCGCACCTTGACGGCGCTGGCGCCGTTGGCGGGCGCGGTCAGGTGCGGCGCGTCGGGCGCGGTCTGGGACAGGCCGAGGGCCAGGCCGGACAGCGTGCGCACGCGCGTGCCACCGGTGCCTTCGACGCTGAACTCGTAGTCGCCCGAGGCCAGCGCGTCGACGCCGTTGAGCGTCAGCGTGGTGTTGCCCGGCGCGGTCATCGGGTTGCTGCCGAAAGCCGCCGTGATACCGGCCGGAACGCCGTTGGCGGTCAGCGAGACCGGGCTGCTGAAGCCGTTGAGCACGCCGGCGCGCAGCGTGTACGAAGGCGCGGTGGTGTCGGTCGCCATGCACATCTCGATGCGCTTGGGCGATTCGGACACCAGGGCGTAATCCTGGCCGCCGCAGTTGTCGAACTTGAACGAGCACACGCGGGTGCGCCACGAAGACGAAGCCGTCGTCGCGTAGTACTCGCTGGTGAAGTAGAACGTGCACTCGTCGGCCGGGTCGACGCTCATCGACGAATAGTCGCCCCAGCGTCCGCTGGTGCTGGTCTGCGTGCCGTTGGCGACGCCAGCGGTGCAGCTCTGCTCGTCGCGCAAGGTGCTTTCCGGGTCGGACAGTGCGCGGCCGCTGACCATGATCTGCGGATGCATCGCCGAGGAGGACTCGGAGAAGCCGACGCCGACGTTGCCGCTCTTGTCGATCGCCACGCCGCCCATCCAGCGGTTGTTGTCATCCGGCGCGTACACGCCCTGGTCGACGATGCGCTTGTCCAGCGCGGTCGGCGTGGTCGCCGCCGTGCCGTGGTCGGTCAGGTCGAAATGCACCCAGCGCACGCCGGCCTGGCCGGAAGCGCCCTGCACGGTGTGGTTGACGACCAGCGACAGGCGCGTGGGCGCGTCGGCCGGGAAGGCTCGGGCGCTGGCGCGGTACATCATGTTGGAGCCGAACGAGTCGAGCGCACTCGCGGTGCCCTGCTGCGGCACGCTGTCGAAGAACGGCAGGAACGTTTTGCCGGCAATGCGAATGGGCGAGTTGACCGGGGTGATCGTGCTGTTGCCGGTATTCGCCCAGTCGATGCACAGGTCCCAGAACAGGTAGTCGCTGGTGGCGTAGTCGAAGTGCACGAACGACGGACAGGCATTGGCCGGCGCGGCCAGCGTGCCGCTCAGGGCGGCTGGTTGCACGCCGTAGGCGTCATGGCCGGCATAGCGGAGCATGTTGGCCGGCTGGCCGGCGAGCATCTTGTCGCGTTCCAGCGCGATGAACGAGGCGCCCTGGAAGACACTCTGCGCGTTGAAGTCGTGCGTGGTCAGCAGGTAGGCGTCCTGCGAGCCGGTTTCATCCGTCCACACGCCCATCTTCGGGTAGTCGCCGAAGATCGGGAAGTTGAATTCGTAGCGGTTGTAGGTGCCGAGCGGGTCGGGCGAGGTCGACACGGCCACGCACTGCGCGAACGGCGCACTGGTGACGAACTGGCTCAGGACCCAGCGCTGCGCGCGGGAATCCCACAGTGCGATCGGATCGCCGGAATTGGTGGTTTCGCACTTGCCGCCGAAACCGGTGAACAGCGTGTTGCCCTTCTTGGGCGTGAGCGTGCCCGGGTTCGGCGTGCCGGTGGTCTTGTCGAACACCTGGAACGACGAGTTGACCCACTGCACGTAGTACTGGTCGCCGACATCACCGTTGGTGTCGGGCGGCAGGCAGCCGCATCCCGACGTGCTCGAATTGATCGCGTCGAAACTGTTGATCGGCGCCGGCGCCGGAATGCGCACCGCGCTGCGCTGGACCGCCGAGTAGTCGGGCACCAGCGAGCTGGGCCGGTTGACCGGCTTGAGGAAGAGGTTCGGCATCGGCGTGCCTTCGCCTTCCTCGTCCTCGCCTGCGGCCGAGTCCGGGGGCAGGGCCCTGAGGATGTCGCGCAGCGGGGCGGACACGTCGTTGTGAACCGATCGGATGACTTCCGGCCCCTTGTCGGCGGCGTGCGCAGCGCTGGTGCCCAGCGTGAGCAGGACGACCGCACCCAGTGCGGTCGGTGTGAAACGCAAACCCTTCATGTCGGAACACTCCCCAGTAAGGATGGCAGCGGCTCTTTATTCCGGTGGGGACGAGCCGCCGCGTCCCTTGCCGGTACACCATTCAACGGGATGTCTTGTTCATCCCGGGTTGGTCGCCGCGCCGGGCGCGTGCCCGATGCGGCGAAGGTATCGGTCGAGGAATTGCCGCGTCGCGCCCGGCGTGGCCGGGTCGGCGGCGGCTTCCTTCACGGCGGCCAGTTCGGTCTGCGCCGAGATCTTGTGCAGCATCAGCGCGGCGCGCTCGGCGAGCGCGGGGTTGGCACTGCGCAACCAGCGCTTGAGCGTGGCGGCGTCCGGTATCGCGCCGTGGTGGTCGAATGCGTCGAGCGCGCCCAGGACCAGCGTCTCCGGGTTGGATGCCTCGTCGGCGTATCCGCTCGTCGGCGCGGTCTTGAGGATGTCCGTCGCCACCGACTGCCACCAGTCGCCGAGCTCCCCGGGATGCGCCGAGGCGGCATCGAGCAGCAGCGCGCGTGCCGTCAGGCTGGTGTGCGCGCTGCGCGCGGCGCGCTCGAGTGCGGCCTTGTCGTCGATGCGCTCGCGGATTTCCGCGTTCAGCGCGATCTCGCCGGCAGCCAGCGTCTGCAGCGAAGGCTCGTCGCCGGCCAGCGCCTGCAGCAGCAGCGTGCGGAAGCGGCGCGATTCGCGCCGGTGTTCGCTGCTGCCCGCCGCAAGCAGGGTGCGCACGGCCGGCGTGTCGGGGAACAGCGCGGGATCAAGACCGATGCTGGCCAGCAGGGTCGGACCGCCGGCATTGGCGACGAGCGCGCCGAGCTGACGATTGCGCCGGAACGCGGAATAGCCGACCACGTAGCGTTCGCCGGTTTTCACGCGGGCGAGCACGGACGGCGGCACGACGACGTCGATGAGCTGCGGCGGCTTGGGTTTGCCCGAGAGCACCTTGTCGCGGCTGAACACGACCCGACCGGCCGGATTGATCTCCGTCACAGAGCCGACGACGAGCAGGTTGCCGTTGCCGTACAGGAATTCGACCGGCGGATCGATCGCGCCCGCGCGCGACAGGCCGCTTGCGGCAAGGGCGCACAAGGCGAGGGCGCCGAAGAGGGTGGGAAGACGGAATGAGCCGGTGCGCATGGGAACGGGAGTCTGAACCTTGGAGAAATGCCGATACCGCTGCGGGCGGATTATAGGTAGTTCCAAAGGCTAATTCAGTCCTGCCTCGCGGCGGAAGACTCATGGCGAAACTTTACATCCTGAGCCGGTTGCCCGAGGCCGGCCGCAGGGCCGGCGAGGAAAGCCGCCGCGGACCGCCGCTGCGCGCCTTCCGGGCAAAAAAAAACGGGCCGCATCGAGCGGCCCGTTTCGTGTCCGGCTGGAGAACCGGCTTACTTGATGCCGGCAGCCTTGCGCAGCTCGGCGGCCTTGTCGGTCTTTTCCCACGAGAACGCGGTGTACTTCTCGCCGTTGGCGAGCTTCACCTCGTGCGGCGTGCGGCCGAAATGGCCGTAGCTCGCGGTCGCCTGGTACATCGGATGCACCAGGTCGAGCATCTTGATGATGCCGTACGGACGCAGGTCGAAGTGGTTGCGGATCAGCTTCTCGATCTTGTGGTCTTCGATCTTGCCGGTGCCGAAAGTCGTCACCGAGATCGAGGTCGGATGGGCCACGCCGATCGCGTAGGACACCTGCACCTCGCAACGGTCGGCGATGCCGGCCGCGACGATGTTCTTGGCGACGTAGCGCGCGGCATACGCGGCCGAGCGGTCGACCTTGGACGGATCCTTGCCCGAGAACGCGCCGCCGCCGTGGCGGGCCCAGCCGCCGTAGGTGTCGACGATGATCTTGCGGCCGGTCAGGCCACAGTCGCCCACCGGCCCGCCGATGACGAACTTGCCGGTCGGGTTGATGTGGAACTTGGTGCCCTTGTGCAGCCACTTCTTCGGCAGGATCGGATCGATGATGTGCGTGCGCACGGCCTCGACGAGCTCCTTCTGCTTGACGCCCGGGTCGTGCTGCGTGGACAGCACCACGGCGTCGATCGCGACGGCCTTGCCGTTCTCGTAGCGCAGCGTGACCTGGCTCTTCGCGTCCGGGCGCAGCCACGGCAGCGGCGAGTTCTTCTTCTTGCGGATCTTGGCCTGCTGCTCGACGAGGCGATGCGACAGGTGGATCGCGGCCGGCATGAAGCTGTCGGTCTCGTTGGTCGCGTAGCCGAACATCAGGCCCTGGTCGCCCGCGCCCTGGTCTTCCGGGTTCTTGCGGTCGACGCCCTGGTTGATGTCGGGCGACTGCTTGCCGATCAGGTTGAGCACGCCGCAGGTCGCGCCGTCGAAGCCGACGTCGGAGCTGTCGTAGCCGATGTCGAGGATGACCTTGCGCGTGAGCGCTTCGAGGTCGATCCACGCGCTGGTGGTGATTTCGCCGGCGACGATGGCGACGCCGGTCTTGACCATCGTCTCGCACGCCACGCGCGCACGCTTGTCCTGCGTGAGGATCGCGTCGAGGACGGCGTCGGAGATCTGGTCGGCGACCTTGTCCGGATGGCCTTCGGAGACCGATTCGGACGTAAAGAGATAGCTGCTCATCGCGGCAAATATCCTTCTATACGGATGGATGGATGACAAACGAGGCGCGCATGATACACGCGCCGGCCGGCGAATACATTACGCCAGCTAAATGACGGTTCGGCCTGCACTTATTCCCGCCACGGACGACGCGGGCAGCCACGCCTGCACGTGGCCCGCCCGCATGACTTCAGTTCGGCAGGGCGAGATCGTCGAGCAGCGCCTTGAGGAAGCGCGCGGCTTCGCCGCCGGTCGCGGCGCGGTGGTCGAAGGTCAGCGAGATCGGCATGCGGCGATGCACCTCGATGCCGCCCATCACCGCGACGACGTCGTGGCAGAGCTTGCCCGCGCCGACGATCGCCACGCACGGCGGCACCACGACGGGCGTCGCGTAGCGGCCGGCGAACATGCCGAAGTTGGACAGGCTGATCGTGTAGCCGGACAGTTCCGACGACGGGATCGAGCGGTCGGCGACCTGCGCGCGCAGGCGCTGGATCGCGGTGCGCACGCCCGCGCCGTCGAGCATGTCGGCATTGCGCAGCGCCGGCACGAACAGGCCGTCGTCGGTGTCGACCGCGATGCCGATGTCGACCTGCGGATGCAGCGTGCGCGTGAGGTTGGCGCCGTCGAACCACGCGTTGAGCGCGGGCACGGCCTTGCACGCGGCGACGATGGCGCGGATCAGGCGTGCGGTGATGTCCTGCTTGCCGATCCAGGCGTGCAGGTCGGCGTCGTCGACGAGCGTCGTCGGCACCACGTTCGCATGCGCGTCGGCCATCACGCGCGCCATGTTGCGGCGCACGCCCTTGAGCGGTTCCGGCTGGCCGGTCGCGGCGACGGTCGGCGGCGTCGTGCGCATCGGCTTGCCCGCGGCGGACAGCGTCGTGCGCTGCGCGGCAACCGGCGCGGCCACGGCCGGCGCGGGCGTTGCCGCCGCAGCGCGTGTCGGCGCGGGCGTCGCCGCGCCGATCTTCGCGGTTCCCGTCGCGGCCGCGGCTTTCACGTCCTGCATCGTCACCACGCCACCGGCGCCGCTCGGCGCGACGCGCGCGAGATCGACGCCGAGCTTCTTCGCCATCGCGCGCACGGCCGGCACGGCCTTGACGCCGCCGATGCTCGCCGCGGCTTCCGCCTGCACGCGGTCGCTCGATTGCATTGCACCGACCACGGTGCCCTCGTCGGCGCGGCCGGCGTTGTCGTTGGTGGTGATTTCGCCGCCCTCGTCGGAAGCGACCACGCCCTTGCCGTCCGGCGCCTCGGCACCGGCGCCCTTGGCGGGCGTCGCGGCCTTCGGCGGCGCGTGGTGATGGCCGGTGGATTCTGCCTCGGCGCGCTGCGGCGCGTTCGGGTCGAGCTCGAATTCGGCCAGCGCCGAGCCGGTGACGATGATGTCGCCGGCGCCGCCGTGGACCTTGACCAGCTTGCCGGAAAACGGCGACGGCACCTCGACGACGGCCTTGGCGGTTTCCATCGAAACCAGCGGTTCGTCGAGTTTCACGGTGCCGCCCTCCTGCACCAGCCACTCGACGATGGTTGCGTCGGGCAGGCCTTCGCCGAGGTCGGGGAGATGGAAGGTCTTGATGTCGGCCATGGGATGTCGTCCGTTGCGGAACGCGCGCGTTCCGGTCAGTGGAAAAGCAGCAGGGCGAACGCGGCGATCGCCGGCAACGCCTGCACGAAGAAAATGCGGCGGCTCACCGTCCACGCGCCGAACAGGCCCGCGACGATGACGCAACCGAGGAAGAACAGCTTGACCTGCAATCCGTCCGCGCCGAGCGCGAGTCCCCAGGCGAGGCCCGCGGCGAGGAAGCCGTTGTACAGGCCCTGGTTCGCCGCGAGCGCCTTCGAGGCCTGCGCGAATTCCGCCGTCGTGCGGAACACGCGGCGCCCGGCCGGCGCGGTCCACAGGAACATTTCCAGCACGAGGAAGTACGCGTGCAGGAGCGCGACGAGCGTTATCAGCATGTCCGCGATCAAGTGCATGTCGGACGATGGCCCTCACGCTTGATTCGACGCGACCGCAAGTCGGCACCGCACAACGCCAGCAACAATAACGCGATGAGGACAAGGCTCGGCGTGTCGATAGCTGGCACGGAGAGCGGCGCGGTGCTACCGCCGACTTGCAACGGGAAATCGCCGGTCGCTCCATAACCGAAGTCGAAATGCACCTGATAGTCGCCAGCCGGCAATGCGGGCATCGGAAAATGAAAATCCTGATACGACGGCGTGCCCGGACAGATGAAGCCGCAGTCGAGATCGAACCGAATCGCAATGCGTTGATTCGGAATATCTACGGTTGTATCCATGACGCCGAGCGCCGCGGCATATGCGTACGTGCTCAAGACCCCTTCGAAAGACTCATTGACGAAGGGGTGCGTCGGAATCGTTGAGAACGCAGGATCCGGCGACGATTGTGCCGCCACGCTCGCCGCGAAAGTGGCAAGCCATAGGGCGAAAACTCTGCAGGGCCGGGCCGCCATGGCGATCAGCTCGCCGCCAGCGTCCGCCTGGCCGCGGCGACGATGCGCTCGACGCTCGGCAGGTATTTCATTTCCAGGCGGTACAGCGGGATGTGCGTGTCGTAGCCGGTGACGCGCTCGACCGGCGCGAGCAGGTCGTACATCGCCTCGTTGGCGAGGCGCGCGGCGATCTCGGCGCCGAAGCCGGCGGTGCGCGGTGCTTCGTGCACGATCACGCAGCGGCCGGTCTTGCGCACCGATTCGTGGATGGTGTCGAAGTCGAGCGGCGTGAGCGTGGCGACGTCGATGACTTCGGCGCTGATGCCCTCGGCGGCGAGCGCGTCGGCGGCTTCGAGCGATTCCTTGACCTGCGCGCCCCAGGTGACGAGGGTGACGTCGCTGCCGTCACGCAGCACGAAGCAGACATCGAGCGGCAATGCTTCGCCGTCGTCGGGCACTTCTTCCTTGTACTGGCGATAGATGCGCTTGGGTTCGAGGAAGACGACCGGGTCGGGATCGCGGATCGCGGCGAGCAGAAGTCCGTACGCGCGCCCGGGCGATGACGGCAGCACGACGCGGATGCCGGGAATGTTCGTGAACAGGTGTTCGTTCGCTTCCGAATGATGTTCGGGCGCGCGGATGCCGCCGCCCCACGGCGCGCGGAACACGGCCGGGCAGGTCATGCGGCCGCGCGTACGAGTGCGCAGGCGCGCGGCGTGGCAGGCGATGTGCTCCATCATCGGGTAGATGAAGCCTTCGAACTGCGCCTCGGCGACGGGCTTCATGCCCTGCGCGGCGAGGCCGACGGTGAGGCCGGCGATGGTGAGTTCGTCGAGCGGCGTGTCGATGACGCGCTCGCTGCCGAAGGCCTGCTGCAGGCCCTGCGTGGCGCGGAACACGCCGCCGTTGACGCCGACGTCCTCGCCGAGCACGACGACGCTGGGATCGTTCTTCATTTCCCAGGCGAGCGCCTGCGTGACGCCTTCGATGAGTGTGATTTGCGGCATTGGAATTTCTCCGCAGGAGCGCGACCTGTATGAGTCGCGATCGGGGCGCTCCTGCAACGACGTCGGGTGTTAGTGGCTGGCCTTGTCGAGCGCGATCGCCTCCGCGCGTTGCGCGGCGAGGTCGGTCGGCAGCTCGGCCCAGGTGTAATCGAAGATCGCTTCGGTCGGTTGCGACTTGGTTTCGAGATACGCATTGACCTCGGCGTCGACCTTTGTCGCGCATTCGGCCTTCCACGCTTCCTCTTCTTCCTCGGTCCACGCGTTGAGCGACATCAGGTAGGCCTTCATGCGCTTGAGCGGTTCGCGCTCCCACGCGGCCTTCACTTCGTCGTCGGGGCGGTAGCGACGCGCATCGTCGGCGGTGGTGTGGTCGGACAGGCGGTAGGTGACCGCCTCGATGACCATGCCGCCGTGGCCGTGGCGCGCGCGCTTGATGGCGAAGTCCATCGCCGTGCGCATCGCGATGAGGTCGTTGCCGTCGACCTGCAGGCATTCCAGGCCGGCGGCGATGCCCTTCTGCGCCAGCGTCTTGGCGCCGGTCTGCGCGTTGCGCGGCACCGAGATCGCCCACTGGTTGTTGACGATCACCGCGACCAGCGGCAGCTGCATCGCGCCGGCGACGTTGATCGCGCCGTAGAAGTCACCCTTGGACGAGCCGCCGTCGCCGACGCAGGTCACCGCGACGCGCGGTTCCTTGCGCACCTTGAAGGCGAGCGCGGAGCCGGCCGCGTGCAGGCACTGCGTGGCGATCGGCACGCACCAGGCGAAGTCGTGCGCGGGGCCGGAGAAATCGCTGCCGCGTTCGTCGCCGCCCCAGTAGAGCAGCACTTCGCGCGGCTTCACGCCGCGATGGAATTGCGCGCCGTATTCGCGGTACATCGGTGCGAACACGTCGTCTTCCTGCATGGCCGAGCCGATTGCGATGTGCGCGGCTTCGTGGCCGAGGCAGGATGCGTACGTGCCGAGCTTGCCGGTGCGCTGCAGGGCGACGGCCTTGCTGTCGAAGACGCGCACGAACAGCATTTCCTTGTACAGGTCGACAAGTTGGCGCACGTCGCGCGCGATGGCGGGCAGGTCGTCGCGGACGAGCTTGCCGTCGGCGTCGAGGTATTGCAGGTATTCGATTTCGAATGTGGCGGCGGTGGGCAAGCGAGCCTCCGGGTAGCGTGGCTGGAGCGCGGGCGGGCCGCGCCGGTCCGTCCGGCGTTTCGCGCAGGCTGCGCGGCGGCGAGGGCGCGTGGACGGGGTGCGAAACAGTACGCAAGACGGGCCTGCGTCCGCAAGGCGGGGCGCAGCACGCGTCGTCGCGGGTACACTGACAAGTTCGATCACGGATAGTTGCAATGAACGATCACGACAACCTGCGTCCGCTCGAACAAGGCATCGAGCTCGACCTGCGCGACCGCACCACTTACGGCGGCTACCTGCAGCTGGCGACGCTGCTGTCCGCGCAGAAGCCGCTCAGCGATCCGCTGCGCCACGACGAGATGCTGTTCATCATCCAGCATCAGGTCGCCGAGCTGTGGATGAAGCTGATGATCCACGAACTGCGCGCGGCGATCGCCTGCCTGCGCGCGGACGAAGTGGATTCCGCGCTGAAGATCCTCGCCCGCGTCAAGCAGGTGCAGCAGCAGCTGTTCGCGCAATGGGGCGTGCTGGAAACGCTGACGCCGTCGGAATACCTCGAATTCCGTCCCGTGCTCGGGCCGTCGTCGGGCTTCCAGTCGCAGCAGTACCGCACCATCGAGTTCCTGCTCGGCAACAAGAACGCGGCGATGCTCAAGGTGTTCGACCATGATCCCGTCGCGCAGGCCGAGCTGCGCGCCACGCTGGAGGCGCCGAGCCTGTACGACGAGGTGTTGCGCCTGTTCGCGCGCAAGGGCCACGCGATCTCCGCGGCGCTGCTCGAACGCGACGTGACCCAGCCGCATCACCGCGATCCTTCGCTGGTGCCGGTGTTCAAGCGCATCTACGAGAACGCGCGCGAATTCTGGGCCGAGTACCACCTGTGCGAGCAGCTCGTCGATGTCGAGGAGATGTTCCAGCTGTGGCGCTTCCGGCACATGAAGACGGTCGAGCGCATCATCGGTTTCCGCCGCGGCACGGGCGGTTCGTCGGGTGTGTCCTTCCTCAAGCGCGCGCTCGACCTGACCTTTTTCCCGGAGCTCATCGACGTGCGCACGGAAATCGCCGTTCCATCCGCACCCGCATCGTGAGCGCGCGTCGCTGCGCCGCGGTTTGACGCGGCGCGCGGCAGCGGTTACACGTCTCCCGCCTTTTTCTCCGCCAGCCCAGGGGCTCCCATGTCCGCAACGAACGCGACGACCGCCGCGCCGCCCGAATTCCCGCAGACGCTTGGCCATCCGCGCCCGCTGTGGATGTTGTTCATGTCCGAGTTCTGGGAGCGCTTCGCGTTCTACGGCATCCGCTGGGCGATGGTGCTGTACGTGGTCGCGCAGTTCTATGGCGGCAATGGCGCCGGCGAGAAGCCGGCGAGCGAGTTGTACGGCGCCTACCTCGCGCTGGTTTACGCCGGGGCGATCTTCGGTGGTTACGCGGCCGACAAGCTGATCGGCCACCAGCGTTCGATCCTGCTCGGCGCGGCGATCATGTCGGCAGGCCTGTTCCTGCTCGCGGTGCCGTCGGAGCACATGTTCAAGCTCGGCCTGGCCACGATCATCGTCGGCAACGGCCTGTTCAAGCCGATCATTTCCACGCTCGTCGGCAAGCTCTACGCGCAGGGCGACGAGCGCCGCGATTCGGGCTTCACGATCTTCTACATGGGCATCAACCTCGGCGCGATGATCTCGCCGGTGATCACCCAGCAGCTGGCGCAGAAGGTGTTCGGCAGCGACGGCATGCCGGCCTACAAGATCGTGTTCATCGCCTCGGCGATCGGCATGCTGCTCAGCCTGGTCTGGTTCTGGTTCGGGCGCGCACAGCTCAAGGGCATCGGCGTGGCGGGCTCGGAACAGTCCGGCGTCGGCCGCCTCGTCGGCGTGCTGCTGGTGGGCCTGGTCATCGGCGTGCCGGCGTTCTATTTCCTGCTCACCATCGATGCCAAGCTGCTGCAGGGCATCCTCATTGCGCTGTTCGTCGCACCGGCGATCATGCTGTTCGTGGAGGGCATGCGCGAAGGCAGCATGTCGCGCGACAAGGTCGTGGCGATGCTCATCATCTTCGCCTTCAACGTGCTGTTCTGGTGCTTCTTCGAGCAGGCCGGCAGCTCGTTCAACTTCCTCGCCGACAAGATCGTCAATCGCCAGTTCGGCAGCTGGGAGTTCCCGACCGCGTGGTTCCAGTCGATCAATTCGGTCGCGATCATCGTGCTGGCGCCGATGCTGGCGTGGCTGTGGGTGCGCATGGGGCGCGCCAATCCGTCGATCCCGCGCAAGTTCGGTCTCGGCCTGATCTTCAACGGCCTCGCCTTCCTGCTGCTGATGTTCGCGCTCAAGGAGCTCGTCGACGGTTCCGGCAAGATCCCGTTCTGGACCTTGTTCATGGTCTACGTGATCCAGTCGGTCGGCGAGCTGTGCCTGTCGCCGATCGGCTTGTCGATGACGACCAAGCTGGCGCCGCCCAAGCTCGCCGGTTTCGCGATGGGCGCGTGGTTCCTGTCGATCGCGATCGGCAACAACCTCGCCGGCATCTTCGCCGGTGAAGCCAGCGGCGAGACGGGCCTGACCACGGCGTCGGCGCTGAGCGCCTACACCACCGGTTTCTGGCTGCTCGCCGGCTCGGGTGTGTTGCTGTTCCTGATCGCGCCGCTCGTGCAGAAGCTCATGCACGGGGTGAAGTGACGGGGAACGAGTAGAGAGGAGTGGGAAACGAGCGGGGCCTTGCGGCCTCTGCTCTTTTCTCGCTTCTGGTCACTCGTTTCTCAAACCGGCGCGAGCTTGTCGAGCACGCGCATCAGCGCGTCGCGTTCGTCGTCGGCGAGCGTGGCCAGCAATTCGCGCTCGTGTGCGCGGGCCAGCGGCGCGACGGCGTCGTGCACTTTCCATCCCGTCGCGGTCAGGCGCAGCACGCTGCGGCGCTTGTCGCCGTTGTGCGTGCGCCGCACGACGCGGCGCGCAGCCACCAGCCGCGCCAGCGCGCGGCTGACCGCGACCTTGTCCATCTCGGTGCGTGCGGCGACTTCGCTCGCGGAGAGCCCTTCGCCGTCGAAGCGCGCGAGCACGGCCATGACGCGCCATTCCGTCATCGACAGGTCGAATCGCGACTGGTAGTCGCGCGCGATCGCCTGGCTGATCCGGTTGGACAGGATCGACAGCCGGTAGGGCAGGAAGCGTTCGAGTTCGAGCGGGGCGTGTTCGGCCATGCGGCGTCGCGGCTTGAATTTGGTTTCAAGTGTAACCATAATTTTCCGGATCGTCTCGATCGCGAAAATCAGGTGCCGGCCGCCTCCGGTCGCACCCTTCACGAACAGCCTCGACATGACGGGGCACCGCAGGAGCCACGCCATGAACGCCCCCAACCTCGGCATGCAAGTCACCACCTTCGACAACCCGATGGGAATCGATGGTTTCGAGTTCGTCGAATTCGCAGCGCCCGCGGGCCAGGGCGAATTCATGCACGACTACTTCCGCCGCATGGGCTTCACCGCGGTGCTGCGCCACAAGTCGCAGCCGATCACGGTGTATCGCCAGGGCGGTGTGAACTTCCTGCTCAACGAGTCGGCCGATTCGTTTGCCGCCGACTTCGCCCGCGCGCACGGCCCGAGCGCCTGCGGCTTCGCGATCGGCTTCAGGAAGCCGGTCGGCGAAGTGCTGGACAAGGTGCTCGCCAACGGCGGCGAGAAGGTCGTCGACAAGGCCGACACGAAGGCCGTCGGCGCGCCGGTCGTGAAAGGCATCGGCGACTGCATGCTGTACCT
>Ga0222423_1000953_pt1 | contig 14984 bp, 15 predicted proteins | sample 3A0metagenome_FD_182472 | JGI IMG/M metagenome (GOLD analysis project Ga0222423, IMG submission 182472) | Enriched microbial communities from leaf-cutter ant dump, University of Wisconsin, Madison, United States - 3A0 (version 2) | ecosystem: Environmental > Terrestrial > Nest > Insects nest >...
CGCAGCAATGCGTGGGCGTCGGTCACGGTGCCCACCGTGGAGCGCGAGTTGGCCCCCATCCTCTCTTGGTTCACGATGATCGCCGTGGTGAGCCCTTCAAGGACATCCACGTCCGGGCGCGACAGGCTTCCCATGAACCCCTGCACAAACGCCGGATAAGTCTCGTTGATCATCCGTTGAGACTCGGCCGCAATAGTGCCGAATACCAGGGAACTCTTCCCCGATCCGGAGACTCCCGTGAACACCGTGAGGCGCCGCTTTGGCACGTCAACGGAGACGTTCTTGAGGTTGTTCTCGCGCGCGCCACGCACGCGAATCACACCGTGGCTATGGGCGGCACCGGTCATGGTGCCAGTGTGCCCCACACAGCCCGACGCCGGGGCCAGGTGACCATGCCACCGAGCCCCGGCGTCGGGTTGCCGCGTCGTCGCCTAGTGCGAGATGAACCCACCGTCGATGACGAGTTCCGCACCGGTCACAAACTTCGCCTCATCGGAGGCGAGGTAGAGGTAGCCGTAGGCGATATCCATGGGGTCGCCCATGTGCGGCGGCAGCGGGGTGTCGGTGTTGCCGAAGATGGCCGTTGCCTCCTCCTTGGACTTCACGCCGAATGCCTGCACCATGCCCGTGAAGATGGCGCCCGGGTGCACCGAGTTGAAGCGGATGTTGTCCGCAACATGCCACTGGGCGCAGTGCTTGGTGAACGCCCGTACCGCACCCTTGGAGGCGCTGTACGCCGCACCATTGCCGTCCCCGGCCCCGCCAACGATCGCGGCAATGGACGAGCAGTTGACCACGGAACCCCCGCCCGCCGCACGCAGGTGCGGCAACACGGCCTTGGTGCCGAGGTAGACGCCCGTGGTGTTCACCGCGAGCATGCGGTTCCAGCCCGCTTCGTCCTCGTCCTCAACACCCTTGGCAACGTGAATGCCGGCGTTGTTGATCAGAATGTTGATCGCACCGAACGCGTCGAGCGCGGCCGCAACGACCGCGTCCCACGATGCGGCATCGGAGACGTCGTGGTGCACGGCGACGATGTTTCCGTCAAGCCCCGCCACGGCGTCCTCGAGTCCCGGCACGATGTCGGTGGCCACCACGTTCGCACCCTCCCGCGCGAACAGCTCCACGGCCGCGAGCCCCATACCGCTCGCTGCGCCCGTGATGATGGCTGTCTTGCCTTCTACTCTTCCCATGACGAACATCCCTTCTTTGCGATGGCCTCCCGTACCTCAGTGATACGCCCGCCGCGGGCCAGAAGTGTTGGACTTAGGTCCCGTAGGAGGGCCTGCGGAACAAACCCCATGCCCGACTCGTTCCACCGACAGCAGGCACCACCCCGGCCTGCACACTCCAGGGAGGCTGACATGGCTGATCGAGCACTGCGCGGAATGCGACTGGGAACCCAGTCCATGGAAACCGCCGCCCACGCCGAGCTGGCGGAGCGTGTAGAAGTTCACTACGACTGCCCCAACGGGCACGTGCTGACCTTCCCGTTCTCCGTCGAGGCCGAGATCCCGCTGTCCTGGGAATGCCACTGCGGCGCGCTCGCGCTGCTTCGCGACGGTGACCGCCCGGAGATCAAGGAAGAGCGCCAGGCGCGCACGCACTGGGACATGTTGCTGGAGCGTCGCACCATCCCCGAACTTGAAGAGCTCCTCGAGGAGCGGCTTGAGGTGTTGCGCGCCAGCCGTGCCGGCTAAGCCTTCGCCTGGCGTGCGGCCCGACGCTCCGCTCCCGTGAGTTGACGCCAGCGCCTGTGCACTCCCCACACGGTGGTCTTCACGAGCGCCTCGCGAATGATCGCGCCGCTCATCTTGGACACGCCGAGTTCGCGTTCCACAAACGTGATGGGCACCTCCGCTATGCGCGCACCCGTGCGGAACACGCGATACGTCATGTCCACCTGGAAGCAATATCCCTGCGACTCCACGGTGCTGAGATCAAGCGCGCTCAAGACCGAGGCACGGTAGGCGCGGAAGCCGGCCGTAGCGTCGTGCACGCCCAATCCCATGACGAGCCGCACGTATCGATTGGCGTTGACGGACAGGAACTTGCGTCGCCACGGCCAGTTGACCACCGAGCCGCCCGCAATCCACCGGGAACCGATGACGAGGTCGGCATCGTCAACACCCGCAACGAGCCGCGGCAGGTCCTCGGCACGGTGGGAGCCGTCTGCGTCCATCTCCACGATGATCTCGTAGCCGCGCTCAAGGCCCCACGCGAATCCCGCGATATAGGCCGCCCCAAGCCCCGCCTTGCCGGGCCGATGCAGCACATGGACGTGGTCATCCGTGGCGGCGACGGAATCGGCCCACTGCCCGGTGCCGTCTGGAGAGTTGTCGTCGGCCACGAGGATGTCCACCTGGGGGGTTGCGGCGCGCACCGCGGCCAGCTGCACCGGCAGCGCCTCACGCTCGTTGTAGGTGGGGATGATGACGAGGGTGCGCATCACCACTCGTACCTGTCGGCAACGCGCTTGCGCATCGCGAAGAACGGGATCAACACGCCCAGCCCCAGCACGATCCACCGCTCCACGCCTTCCAGATAGGCGGCGGGGGTCATGGAGCTGCGCAGCGGCACCTCTTGGGCCATGGAGGCGGCCGTGAACAGGTCGGTGCGCTGGGTGATGCGGCCATCAGGCAGCACGATCGCACTCACGCCAACCGTGGAGGCCTGGATGGCGGTGCGTCCAAACTCCACCGCGCGCAGCCGGGTCATGGCCAGCTGCTGGGTGGACTCCGCGGTGACGCCAAAGCTCGCGTTGTTGGTCTGCACAATGAGAATCTCGCCGCCATCCTTGACGGACTGGCGCACAATCTCGTCGTAGACCACCTCAAAGCAGATGATCGTGGAGATGGTGACGTTGCGCCCCAGCACGGGTGCGGGAAGGTCCATCGTGGCCGGACCGCTTCCCGCCAGCACATCCTTGGTCACGCGGTCCACGGCGCTAGAGAAGTGCCTGGCAAAGCCCCGAATGGGGATGTACTCGGCGAAGGGGGCCGGGCGCTGCTTGCGGTACTCGTCGAGCACGGTGCCGTTGGTGGACCACAGCAGCGAGACGTTGTAGCGACCCGACTCGGGAGTGAGGTCTTGGGTGCCAACGAGCAGCGGGGCGTTGGCGGCAACGGCAGCGGAGGTCACCATCGTGTTGGTGGCCGGATCCACGCGCGGGTCATAGTCCGCGGCGTTCTCCGGCCAGATCATGATGTCGTAGGGCCCGGCCTCCCGCGCCACAAGCGCCTTGGTTTCCGCGAGGTGGTTCTGGGTCACCTCGCGCGCATGCTCAAAGGCGTCGAGGCCCGCGTCTGGGACGTTTCCCTGGACCACGCCAACGGACAGCTTGCCGTCTTCCGGCTGCGCGTTGAGTGGAACGAACACCCCCGCCATCCCCACCCCAATGGCCACCACCGGGCACACGGCAACGAAGCCCCAGCGTCGGGCACGGCCGGCCTCGATCGCCAACGCCACGAGCGCGCCGGTGAACACCACGGCAATCGATACCAGGAGCGCGCCGCCCGCCCAGGCGAGGTTCAGGTAGGGTGCCGAGCTCTGGGAGAAGGCCACACGGCCCCACGGGAAGCCGCCGAACGGCACGATGGACCGCAGCTCTTCCATCGCTCCCCACAGCAAGGCAAAGGCAACCGGCTGCACCCACGCGCGCGCGTCCACGAGCATCGCGGAGCGGCGCACGGACGCCCAGGCTCCCGCAAACAGGCCGTAGAACAGGCCCGACGCCGCCGACAGTGCCATCCACGGCACGAAGCCCACCGAGGTGTAGGCCCAGAAGGTCTGCGGCACCATGAACGCGGTGCCGAATGCCCAGCCGATGAGCACCCCCGCCCAGGCGCCGCAGCGCGCCAGCGCGAACCACAGCACCACGATGCTCACGATGGCGAGCGGCCACACGTTCCAATCGGGGAAGGCCAACGCCATCAAAATGCCCGCCAGCACGGCAAGCACGAGGCTCCTCAGCAAACGCATGCCCACAGACTACGGTTCGCCGTGAGATCAGTACGCCACGACTCCCCGGCGCATGGCCGCGATCGCCTGGCGCGCGGCGGTGCGCACCTGAGGCGAGGCGGTGGCGTCGGCGATCTGGTCCAAGGCGTCGATGACCTGCTTGCACCAGCGCACCATGTCCCCCGGTGCCACCTCGGTGCCGCTGAGCACGGTCGCAAGGGTGCGGCCCTGTGCCCACCCGTGGATGGGGCCAACGATGCCCCACTGCGGGCTGGGGAGTTCGGGCAGGCCCTTGGCGGTGTGGAGATCGTCGATGCGGGACCACACGCGCGTGGTCTCGTTGAGCGCCAGCCCCAACACGCCGTGTGGACCGCCGGGGATGCGCGGTGTGCGGTTCTCGTCTTCGCGGCGTCCGTTGTACAGCAGCGTTGACACGGCCGCGGCGAGGGCCGGCGGGTGCAGCTTCTCCCACACGCCCAGCCGCAGGCATTCGGCGATGACGAGGTCGTTCTCCGCGTAGAGCTTGCGCATCGTCATGCCGGCCGCGGTGGGCTCGGCCTCCTGCGTGAGGTAGCCCAGCTCAGTGAGCACCGCCATCCGCTTGTCGAAGATGCGCGCAATGGACCCCGTGGCCTGCTCGATCTGCCCCACCAGGCGGTCCTTGTCTCGCAGGGTGCGGTAGTAGCGCTCTGCCCAGCGCGCGTGCGCCTCACGGTCGGGGCACGCATGGCACGGGTGCGCCCGCAGCTGCGCGCCGAGCGCATCGATGGCATCGTCTTTGGCTGGCATGGTCTTGCCGCGCCCCTTGCTGAAGCCGCCCGACGCTGCGCTCACCACCGCGGCCAGCTCTCGCCGAGTGCGGGCGTTGCGGGGGTCGGCATTCTTGGGCACGCGCACCGTGCCCACCACGTCGATGCCGTGGTGCAGCTCGCTGATCGCCAAGCGGAAGCTGCGTGCGGCGTCGGTCACCACGGTGGGGCGGGGAGCCTCCGGGTGAGGATCGGGCTCCACCACCACGGCGAGGCCGGAGCGTCGGCCGCCGCCGATGCGCACCACGTCTCCCCTGCGAAGGCCCGCGAGAGTGCTTGCCGTTGCCTCGCGTCGGGCCCTGCCGGAGGCCTTGGACGCGTCCTTCTGGGCGCGCGACAACCGCTCGCGCAGCGCCGCATACTCCATGAAGTCGCCCCTGTCGCAGGCGGCGGCCTCGCGATAGCCCTTGATCGCGGAATCGAGCTCCCTGGCGCGCCGCGCCTTGCCCACCACGCCTTGGTCGGCCTGGTACTGCGCAAAGCTGAGCTCGAGCACTTCCCTGGCGCGAGTGTCCCCCATCTGCGCCACAAGGTTGATAGTCATGTTGTAGGAGGGTTGGAAGGAGCTCACAAGCGGGTACGTGCGCCTGCTGGCGAGGCGGCCCAGCTGGCCGATGTCGAAGCCGGGATGCTCGATGACAACAGCGTGGCCCTCGACGTCGATGCCACGGCGCCCCGCACGCCCCGTGAGCTGGGTGTACTCCCCCGCCGTGAGGTCTTGGTGGGCCTTGCCGTCCCACTTCACGAGCTTTTCGAGGACTACCGATCTAGCAGGCATGTTGATGCCCAGGGCGAGCGTTTCGGTGGCGTAGACCACCTTGATGAGGCCCTTGGCGAAGAGTTCTTCCACCACTTCCTTGAACAGCGGAATGAGCCCCGCATGATGCGCCGCGAGCCCGGCCTCGAGCCGCTCTCGCCAGTGCGTGAAGCCCAACGCGCCAAGGTCTTCCGCGGGCATCCCCGAACAGCGTTCGTCCACGATCTCCCGGATGAGTTCGCGCTCCTCGCCCGTGGTGAGGCGCAGCCCCGCGGCAAACACCTGATCCACGGCGTCCTCGCAGCCGGCACGGCTGAACACGAACACGATGGCGGGCAGCAGCCCGTTGTGATCCAGCTGATCGATCACCGCAAAACGCGGCGGGGACCGGCGCGGGCGAGGCCTGCTTGATCCGCGCGCGGGCCGATACCCCGCGCGGCGCAGCTCGGGAAGCACCTCATGACGCTGGCGTCTGGTCACCGCCACAAGCTCGGGGTTGAGCGCCGGATTGGGCCCAGGATCCAAGGGATCCACGCCTGGCGAATACAGGTCATACAGTCCCTCGCGAAGAAGAACGTGCGGCCACAAAGGCACGGGCCTGCGCTCCGAGACAATCACTCGGGTGTCGCCGCGAACCTCGCGAAGCCAGGCGCCAAACTCTTCGGCGTTGGACACCGTGGCGGACAGCGCCACGATGGCCGTGCGTTCGTCGAGGTGGATGATGACCTCTTCCCACACCGATCCGCGGTAGCGATCCGCGAGGTAGTGCACCTCATCGAGCACCACGAACGCTAGCCGGTCAAGGTCCGACGAGCCCGCATAGATCATGTTGCGCAGCACCTCGGTGGTCATCACCACGATGTCCGCGTGGGGGTTGATGGAGGTGTCGCCCGTGAGCAGGCCAACGGCGTCGGCTCCGTAGGCGGCGCGCAGGTCTTGGAACTTCTGGTTGCTCAGCGCCTTGATGGGCGTGGTGTAGAACGCCTTCTCGCCGCGCTCATAGGCGTGCCGCACCGCAAACTCGCCAACGAGAGTCTTTCCCGCACCGGTCGGGGCGGCCACGAGCACGGAGTGTCCGTCCGCGACGGCCTCGCATGCCTGCTGTTGAAAGTCGTCGAGCGGGAAGGCCAGCGACTGAGCAAAGTCCTGCAGGTCCGTGCGGTGACGGCGTGCCTTCGCGGCAGCGAATCGCTCCGCGGGTGTGGACATGGCTCCAGGCTAGCGGGCGCCGACCCCTAGCCTTGCGCGCGGCCGCCCAGCACCGTGAGCGCCGCTGGCGCCACGTCAACGGTCAGCGGCTCCGTGCCAACCAGTTCGCCATCGGCAAAGGCCACGGGAAGCGTGGCTCCGCCCTGGTGCTGGGCGATCGTCACCGAGATGGTCTTGACGGTACGAATGCGCGGATCTCCCTTGTGGGAGCCGTTGCGCAGCTTGGGGAAGATCTGCAGAATCTCGCGGCGTGTGAGTGGTTCCGTGACCACGGCCTCAAGCAGGCCATCGGTCATCGACGAGTCCGGGGAGATGATGAGCCCGCCACCGAACACGGGCGTGTTGGCCACCGCCACCAGGGTGCAGCGGGAGTCCTGACGCTCGTCGCCGATGGTCACGGTGAGCCCGTAGGGCCGATACCTGGGGATTTCGCGTATCGTGGCGACCTTGTACTTGAGCGGTCCGCGCGGGAAGGTCAGGCGTGATCCGTACGCCGCCACCGCGGCATCGATGCCTGCGCTGAGCACCGCTAAAAAGTACCGTGGGGACGCCGGGAGTTCCACGGCGGGCCCGCGCACGCGACCCACGTCCACCGCCTGCACCTCACCGCGCAGCCCGTCTTCGATGCGCCGCGCTGCCGCCCGCATGTCGTGGATGGGCAGGCGCAGCGTGGACGCGGCATCGTTTCCGGAGCCGGCGGCCATGATGCCCAGCGGCAGCGCGTGCTCGGCGCACACTTGCGTTCCCAGGTGCGCCATGCCATCGCCGCCCACCACGATGAGCGCCTCGATCTCATCGCGGTGCGCCATCGCCGCCTCGTAGGATGCGGCCCACGACCCTCGCGAGAGGTCACGCAAGCGATGCCCGTGGCTCGCAAGTTCGGCGGCCGCTTGGGCTCCCCATGTGGCTCCCCTGCCCGACGCTGCCGTGGGGTTGCTGATAAAGCCCAGTTCGCTCACGCGAGCCCCGCGGCGGCCTTGCGGCGCCTGCGCGCCCGCTCGAAGAGCTTGGCCACACCTACCGCCGCAAAGAACAGCCCCACCATGGGTGCCGCCATGACGCACATCGTCACGGCATCCGGGGTGGGCGTCATGATGGCGCAGAACAGGAAGATCAAGAACACCGCCCAGCGCCATCCCCCCATCCACGTGCCGGATTTCACGATGCCCGCGGCGGTCAGGCCCACCATGACAACGGGGAACACGAACGCCAGGCCAAACGCCACCACGAGCCGCATGGCGAACGTCATGAACTGCTGCGCGTCCAGGTAGTTGGAACCTTCCGCTGGTGTGAAACCCAGCAGAATCTCCACCGCGTGTGGATACACCCACAGCGACAGCGCCACCCCCGCAAGGAACAACGGGATGGCGGCGCCAAGGAAGCCGAACGTGTAGCGCTTCTCTCGCGCTCGCAGCCCCGGCGCAATGAACCGCCACAGTTGAAAGAGCCACCACGGCGATGTCACCACCACGCCGATGACTATCGACATCTTCAACTGCATGTCGAGGGCCGTTGCCGGGCCAGAGAAGTTGATCGAGGCGTCGGTGCCCGCCTTGTCTGCCGCCCGTTGGATCGGCTCGGCAAGGAAGTCGTAGACGTGGGGATACAGGAACCACCCGGCAACCGCACCCACAACGATGCCGATCGATGCCAAGATCAGCCGGTTGCGGAACTCCCTCAGGTGTTCGCGCAGGGGCATCCGCGCATCGGGCGCGCGGCGCGACGCCCTAGTCGTCACGTGCCTCCTTGGACGGCTTTGCCTCGTCTTCCTTAGGGTCACGCAGGTTCTGCGTCTCTTCCTTGAGGATGTTCAGTGACTTGCCGAGGTTGCGCGCAAACTCGGGAAGCTTGGGCGCGCCAAACAGCAGGAGGATGACCACCAGCAGCACCAGAATGTGCCAGCCCTTGAGGTTTCCCAGCATGATGTCCTCCGCTCGTGAATACGCGGGTCAGTCTACTCGCCGTGCGCCGCGGCGACCGCTTTGGCCTGGCGCGCCACCTCGGCGCGCAGCGATGCGGGCTCCGCCGCGATCAGCGCGGTGGCGATCGTGAGCAGCCGCCCGGCGAGCCACCGCTCGTTGGTGACGCCCATCGATGCGGTGACGAGTTCGCCGTCGTCATCGATGGTCACGCCCGGAATGTCTTCAAGCGCCCACCTGCCTGCGCGGCGCAGGCGCACGGTGGCGTCATACTCACGCGTCAGCGTGAAGCCTTCGCTGCCCGACGCCGCCGTCACCACGGGCTCATCCGTCACCGTGACCCCAACGATGCGGTCTACGCGCAGCGTGCGATAGTCGCGTGCGCGGCGGCACCAGCATTCGAGGTAAGGAGCGCCGTCGATGGTGACGATGCGGTGCGGCTCAACGTCCCGCTCCGTGCGCCTATCCGAGGCATCGACATACTCGAGGCTCGCCACGCGGCCCGCCTGGATGGCGGCGGCGAGCGTGGGCATGAGAGTGTCCTCGGAATCGGGACGCGCCACGATGGTCACGGCCTCCTCCCCCAGTGCCCGCGTGACCTTGTCGAGTGCGCTGCGCGCGGCACGCGGAGCCACGCCGGAGCCCACGAGCGCCGAGAGTGCGGCCACGAGCGCCACGCCCTCTCGCGGGGCCAGGCGCACCTGCGTGGCGCCCTGGGTATTGGTGATCGCCGCAATGCCATCTGCGAATGAGTCGTAGTCAAAGTCGATGAGGTCGTTGGCGAAGCCTCCCGGCCTGCCAACGAGCCACAGCTGTTCGATGTCATGGGAGATCTGCTCCGCGGACACGTCGAAGTGCCGTGCGAGCTCGTCGAACGGAGTGGGGCCGTTGTCCTCGAGATACGCGACGATGCCCAGCAGCCGGGCCACGCGCGGACGCGATCGCTCAGTCATGCGTGGCCTCCAGCGCCGCTCGCGTATAGCGCCGCACACCCTCCACGAGTTCGGTGGGCGCCACCGCGCGGGCCGCTCCCGCAAGGCCAAGGATCTCGGACCGCAGCGCATCGAGGTGGCGGTACGGCACCTCAAGCACGTCCCAGTCGCCATCCGACCCCACCACGGTGCCCGCCCGTCGCAAGGCGTGACCGGCCTCGGGGCGCACGGCAACGGTTGCCGTGCCCACCACGGCTGAGGGGCCCAACGGGCCAAGGTCCACGTGCGCCGGCGGCTCAAACGCGCCCGGCTCCCCCACTGCCTTCACGGTGCCAAGGATGCGGCTCACGCGGAAGGTGCGGGAAGCGTCGGCCCCGTGATCGCGGCCCACCAAGTATTCGGTGGCGTTGACGACCACGATGCGCCACGGGTCTACCGTGCGGGTGGCCGGCGCGGACGATGACGAGGCGTAGTCAAAGCGCACGGCCCTACGCTCGTGCAGGGCCTCCGCGATGGCGCCGAGCGCGGCACGGGACCCGGTGGCACGCGCGCCAAAGGGAAGCTCGGGGATCGACTCATGGGGCACGCGGCTCGCGACCTTGGTGACCGCCTGGCGCGCATCACTGCCCAACGCGGCATCGCGCCAATAGTCGGCGGCGAGGCTCAAGATGGCCAGCTCGGCCGGGGTCACATCGATGGGCTGCATCGTGGCGGCCGAGGCGTCGATGCGATAGCCGATGTCCCCGCCGTTCGCGGCGTCCGTCACGGTCTGCAACGGCACTCCCAGGCGACGAAGGTCTTCCTTGTCGCGTTCGAACATGCGCTCAAACGCGGCATCGGCCTTGTCATCGACTCCGTGTGTGCCGTTGTCGTAGCCGTACACCGTGGAGCGGATCTGCTGCTTGGTCATGCGCACGCGTGTGGACGTCAACGCAATGAGCAGGTTCAGCAGGCGCTCCTCCGGAGCCACACGATCCACTAGACGCGCACCGCCAAGAGCTCCGTGGTGAGGATCGCCCGCGCGCCCACGGCGTAGAGGTCGTCCATGACGTGGTTCATCTCCGCACGCGGCACCATGACGCGCACCGCGTGCCAATCGGAACCGTGCAGCGGGGTCACCGTGGGTGCCTCAAAACCTGGAGACACGGCGATGGCTGCCTCGAGCTTGTCGCTCGGCACGTCGTAATCCATCAGCACGTACTGGCGAGCCATCAACACTCCGCGCAGGCGGCCGGTGAGCTTGGCGATGTCCGCCTCGGCCGCGCTCGGGCCTGTGATGAGGATCGCCTCGGACTTGAGGATGGGGTCACCAAAGACCTCCAACCCGGCCGCGCGCAGCGTGGAACCGGTCTCCACGACGTCGGCCACGACGTCGGCCACGCCAAGGCGCACAGAGGACTCCACGGCGCCATCGAGGCGCACCACGCTCGCCTCCACGCCAAACGAGCGCAAGTGCTGCTTGACGAGGTGCGGGTAGGACGTGGCCACGCGCTTGCCGTTGACCTGTTCGATGGTCGTGGCGGTGCCCACGGGCGCGGCGTAGCGGAAGGTTGAGGCGGCGAATCCCAGCTCGAGGTGCTCCACGGCCGACGCCCCAGAATCCAGGAGCAGGTCGCGACCCGTGATGCCCGCATGCACCGTGCCGGCGCCCACGTAGACGGCCACGTCCCGCGGACGCAAGAAGAAGAACTCCACATCGTTGCGCGCGTCCACGAGCACGAGGTCGCGGTCGCTCGAGCGCTGCTTGTAGCCCGCCTCTCGCAAGAGCTGGCTGGCGGGCTCGGAAAGCGAACCCTTGTTCGGAACGGCAATACGGAGCACGTCTCTCCCGATGGTGGTCTTAGAGGTAACGGCCGACGTCGTCGAGCGTCAGCCCGCGCGCGATCATCATGACCTGCGCGTGATACAAGAGTTGAGAGATCTCCTCGGCGGCGGCGTCGTCGGATTCATACTCCGCAGCCATCCATGCCTCGGCGGCCTCCTCAACGAGCTTCTTGCCGATGGCATGCACGCCCGCGTCCAGCAGGCGCACCGTTCCGGAGCCCTCGGGACGCTCGGCGGCGCGCGCGGTCAACTCCGCGAACAGCTCGTCAAAGGTTTTCACGCGGGCAAGCCTACCGAATGGGCGGGAGCGGGCTGCCCTGCCGCTACAGCGACTTCAGCGTCAGCGCGGTGGTGAGCGCGGCCTCCACGGCCTCGGCGCCCTTGTCCTCGCGCGAGCCCGGAAGCCCCGCGCGGTCGAGCGCCTGAGCGTCGTCGTCACACGTGAGCACCCCAAAGCCCACGGGAACCAGGTGGGTGCGCGCAACGTCGGTCAGCCCGAGGGTGACGGACTGGCACACGTACTCAAAGTGCGGTGTTGCGCCCTTGATGACCACGCCCAAGGCGGCAATGGCGTCGGCGCCGTTCCTGGCAAGCGCCTCCGCCACCACGGTAAGCTCCACGGCACCCGCCACGCGCGTGACGCGATAGCCGGCGCCGGCCGCCTCCGCGGCGCGAACCGCTCCGGCAACGAGTCCGTCCATGACCTCGGTGTGCCACTGAGAGGCGACGATTTCCACGGTCAGCCCGCTCGCGTCAACGTTCAGGGTTGGTGCTCCAGCGCCGCTCATGCGCCCTCCTCCATGATGTGGCCCATGCGTTCGGCCTTGGTGCGCCGGTACGCCTCATTCTCTGGGTGGGCGCCCACGTGATGCGGAAGGCGCTCCACGACGTCGATTCCCGATGCCCTCAGGCCCTCCACCTTGGCTGGGTTATTGGTCAACAGGCGCACCTGCGTGAAGCCGAGGTCCGCAAGAATCGCCGCGGCCGCGCCGTATTCGCGCCGATCGATGGGCAGCCCCAGGTCGGTGTTGGCGTCCACGGTGTCGCGACCCTTGTCTTGCAAGGCGTAGGCCTTGATCTTCGCCACGATGCCGATGCCGCGTCCCTCGTGACCGGTGAGGTACACCACCGCGCCGCCCTCCGTGGCAACGCGTTCGATGGCGGCATCCAACTGCGGTCCGCAATCACACCGCAGGGAACCGAACGCATCGCCCGTGAGGCACTCCGAGTGCACGCGGACCACGGGAACGGCACCCTCCGGCACCGGCGAGATCAGCGCCACGTGCTCGTGACCGGTGCGCGCGTCGCGATAACCGCGCACGGTCACCTCGCCGTGCTTGGTGGGAAGCCGTGCCTCACCTTCGGCGAGCACGCGGTCGGGCTGCGGGGCCGACGGCGGGGGCACGTCGTTCTTGTGGCGACGGTAGGCGATGAGGTCGGCGATAGTCATCAGGACCAGCCCCTCCTTCGAGGCGAGAGCGGACGCATCGCCCTGGCGCATCATGGTGCCGTCGTCGTTTACGAGTTCCGCGATGACGCCCACGGGCTCAAGGCCGGCAAGCCGGCACAAATCGACGCACGCCTCCGTGTGGCCGGGACGATGCAGGACACCTCCTGCAACAGCGCGCAAGGGCAGAACATGCCCGGGACGGATGAATTCGTTCGGGGACGCGCCCGCCTTGGCGAGCAGCTGGAGCGTGCGGTGCCGGTCCGCTGCGGAGATGCCGGTGGTCACTCCCGACGCCGCGTCCACGGAGACCGTGTACGCCGTGCGCCGGGGGTCTTGGGAGTTGGGCACCATGAGCGGCAAGTTGAGGCTGTCCGCCTTCTCGCTGGGCATGGGGGCACACAGGTACCCGCTCGAGTGACGGATGCCCCATGCCACCCATTCCACCGTGGTGGTCTGGGCGGACATGATGAAGTCGGCCTCGTTCTCGCGGTCGCGAGAGTCGGCAACGAGCACGGGCTTTCCCGCACGCAGGTCTGCGAGGGCACGCTCCACGAGCGCGATGGCGTCGGGCGTCATGCGCGCTCCCCCAGGTCACGATCACCCAGATCGCGTTCGCCCAGCATGCGCTCCACGTACTTGCCCACCACGTCCACCTCCACGTTCACCACGCCGCCTACGGCGAGGTCCCCCAGGTTGGTCTCGGCAAGAGTCGTGGGGATAAGCGACACCGTGACGAGGTCGTCTGCAAGCTCGGCAACCGTCAGCGACACGCCGTTCAACGCGATGGAGCCCTTGCGCACCACGTATCGCGAGTATTCGGGTGCGATGCGGAAGGTGAGATCCGTCCAGTCGGGCTGGGAATCCTTGGCGACAAGCTCCGCGGTGCCGTCCACATGACCCTGCATGATGTGCCCGCCAAGCCGAGCGTCGGCCCGCAGCGCGCGCTCAAGGTTGACGCGCTCGCCCACCGACACCGCGCCAAGGGACGTGGTCTGCAGCGTGACGCGCATGACGTCCGCGAGCCACTCGTCGCCCGTGTGCTTGGCCACCGTGAGGCATACGCCGTTCACGGCGATGGACTCACCGAACTCCAGGTCTCCACCCCAGCCAGGGGTCGCGATGGTGAGCTGCGCCTGTGCGCCGTGCTCCGCGATCGCGGTGACCGTGCCAACCGCCTCAACAAGCCCCGTGAACATCAGGTCTCCTTTGTGAAGATCGCGGTGATCAGCGTATCCGCGCCCAGGCGCGTGACCGTCACGTCCTTGCCTCTCAACGCCTCGGCCATCGTGCCGATTCCCACGCCCTGCACCGCGCTGGGGCCGTCGCCGAGGATAGCGGGCGCCATGTACGCGTGCACCTCGTCCACGAGCCCGGCCGCAAGAAATGCGCTCGTCACGGTGGCTCCGCCCTCCACGAGCACCACCCGGCACTCCCGCTCCCACGCCCGTGCCAGCACGACGCTGGGGTCGCGGGTTGCCACATGCTCGGCATTCGCGTCGCGCCAGACCTTGGCCGTGTCCGTGGCGCGCAGCCCCATCACCAGGCGCAGCGGCTGATGAGGGTCGGTGATGCCGGATGGCCGCGCGCTCAGCTGGGGGTCGTCGGTGGCGACCGTGCCGGTGCCGACGATGACCGCGTCCACGCTGGACCGCACCTGGTGCGCGTGCTCACGCGCAGCCTCGCCCGTGATCCAGAAGCTCGTGCCATCCGCGGCGGCCGTGCGGCCGTCGAGGGTCGCCGCCCACTTGGCGATCACGTAGGGACGCTCGCGAGCCATGGCCACGAGCCAGCGGCGATTGAGCTGCACGGCACCGTCGTGAGGTGCGAATTCGACCTCTACCCCGCGCGAGGCCAGGTACTCCGCTCCCCCGGCAGCCGTGGGATTGGGATCCGCCACGGCGTACACCACGCGCGCCACCCCGGCGTCTGCCAAGGCCACGGCGCACGGGCCGGTGCGGCCCGTGTGGTTGCACGGCTCGAGCGTCACATAGGCCGTTGCCCCGGCAACGGAGCGCCCCGCCGCGTTCGCCGCGGCGAGCGCGGCCGCCTCCGCGTGAGGCGTTCCCGCTCCCTTGTGATAGCCCTCGGCGAGGGTCACGCCGGGCCCGTGTGAAGCGTCGGGCC
>Ga0222423_1000955_pt1 | contig 14967 bp, 11 predicted proteins | sample 3A0metagenome_FD_182472 | JGI IMG/M metagenome (GOLD analysis project Ga0222423, IMG submission 182472) | Enriched microbial communities from leaf-cutter ant dump, University of Wisconsin, Madison, United States - 3A0 (version 2) | ecosystem: Environmental > Terrestrial > Nest > Insects nest >...
CGTCTTGCCGGTGACGGTCATCACGTCGCCATGCATGAGCCCGGCTTCCAGCAGCGTGTTCATCACCGCGGGAACGCCGCCGACGCGGTCAACATCGTTCATCACAAACTGGCCGAACGGCTTGAGGTCGCCCAGGTGAGGAACCTTGGCCGCCACGCGCGCAAAGTCGTCCAGCGTGAGGTCCACCTGCGCCTCGTTGGCGATGGCCAGCAGGTGCAGCACTGCGTTCGTCGACCCACCAAAGGCCATCACTACGGCGATGGCGTTTTCGAACGCCTCCTTGGTCATGATGTCGCGCGCGGTGATGCCCTTGCGCAGCATGTTGACCACGGCCTCGCCGGACTTGCGGGCGTAGAAGTCACGACGACGGTCCGGGCTGGGCGGGGACGCCGAACCGGGCACCGACATGCCCAGTGCCTCACCCACGGAAGCCATGGTGTTGGCGGTGTACATACCGCCACAGGCACCCTCACCGGGGCAGATCGCCTTCTCAATGGTGAGGCGGTCCTCCTCGGACATCAGCCCGCGAGCACATGCGCCCACCGCCTCAAAAGCGTCAATGATGGTGACGTCCTTCTCGGTACCGTCGGACAGCTTCACATGCCCAGGCATGATCGACCCGGCATACAAGAACACTGAGGACAAGTTGAGCCGGGCTGCGGCCATGAGCATGCCGGGAAGCGACTTGTCGCATCCGGCCAGCAGCACCGAACCGTCGAGCCGTTCCGCCATCATGACCGTCTCTACCGAGTCGGCAATCAGGTCGCGCGACACCAGCGAGTAGTGCATCCCCTCGTGCCCCATCGAGATGCCGTCGCTGACGGAGATGGTGGCGAACTCGAGCGGGTAGCCGCCGGCAGCGTGCACGCCTTCCTTGGAGGCCTTTGCCAGGCGGTCCAGGGACAGGTTGCACGGAGTGATTTCGTTCCAGGAACTGGCGATGCCGATCTGGGGCTTATCCCAGTCGTCGTCCCCCATTCCAACGGCGCGGAGCATGCCGCGGGAGGCAGTCGCCTCCAGACCGTCGGTCACCTGCCGGGAACGGGGCTTAATGTCTGGCGTCTGCGTCATACGGGGAGTCTAGGACGCACCCGTGCCCGAGTGCGGCAGGTGCACAAAAACGGCCCTTGACGTTGACGCTACGTCAACTTCTACAGTGGGGGCATGCCCTCGCACGACGCCACCGCCAGTTCCCACACCACCTCCCCTGCGCCTGCCGTACCCACCGACGACGACGCCACCTGGGACATCGCGCACGTGGCCCGCCTCAGCGGCGTCACCAGCCGCACCCTGCGTCACTACGACGCCACCGGCCTGCTCACCCCCTCCTGGACCAGCGCCGACGGACGCCGCCACTACTCCCACGCGGACCTCACCCGGTTGCAACACATCCTGGTGCTGCGCGAACTGGGAGTGAGCTTGGAGCGCATTGGCTCCATGGTGGACGCTGACGACCCGGCCACCGTGATTGCCCTCATGCGTGATCACCTTGATGGGCTCACTCTCAAGCGCGACCGCTACGCCCGCCTGGCCGCCACCGTCGCCCGCACCATTGACGCGATGGAAACTGGCAAGCACCTGTCAACTGCTCATTTGTTCGACGGGTTCGCTCACGTGCGCTACGAAGGGCAGGCGCGCGACCGGTGGGGCGACGACGCAGTGGACCGTGCCAACGCGTCCTGGCAGCGCCTGGGCGAGGACGGCAAACGCCAGCACATGCGCACCGATCAGGAGATTGTCGAGGCGCTGGGCGCGGCCGTTCGGGTGGGATTTGGGCCCGAGACCCCCATGGTGCAAGAGATCGTTCAGCGCCATCATGCCTGGTTGAGCGAGATTTGGGTGCCCGACGCCAAGGCCTACCGTTCGCTGACCCAGATGTATGTGGACGATGACCGGTTTCGCGCCCACTACGACGAGGTTGCGCGCGGAGCGGCTGTCCTGCTGCGCGACGCTGCCGCGATCTGGGCCGACGCGCACCTCACCTAACGCACATCTCACCTCACGCGCCCCCGCGCCGCATGGTGCACGACGCGCACCTCACCTCACGCAGGCGCGTCACCGGGCATACACTGACGGAACAGGACAAAAGTCCCGTTCGTTACACACAACGGTGTATCGCCGCACCCACCCGTACTGTGGCGCCTCACCACGACATCGTGAATGGAGTGCGTGCCATGCGTATCGGTTTGATGATGGGCGCACTCGTCGAGCCGATTCTTAACGCCCACCTCCTAGACAGCGCCCGGCGCTACGGTGGTGAGGGCGCCCAGATTGAACACCTACGCATCGTGGACCTGCCGGCCTACGTCCCCGTCCCGGTCGATGCTGCCCTCCCTACCCAGGTTGCGCAGTTTCACGAACACCTACTCGCCGTGGACGGGCTCGTCATTTTCGCCACCCAGCATTTGGGTGGAGTGACGGGTGCAGTCAAGAACGCACTGGACTGGATGGATCTGCCCGGCGAGGTCATGCGGCACAAGCCCGTCGCTCTTGCCGGTGTCACCAGCACCGGAGTGTCAGTCTTTGCCGCACTCCAGCAGGTGCGCTCGGCGCTATCGGCCCTAGGCGCGACCGTGATGAAGCAGCCCGAATACATCCTCACCATTGAGCCCGAGGCCTTTAGCCACCACGGACTGATTGAGGACGTCGAATTAGCCGACGACCTCTCCAGCTTTCTTACCGCCGCTCGCGGCTACGTGGCCCATGAACTGCGCGCCAGTGTGACTGACAGCTCCATCGTGCTGGCAAACCCGCACCGGCTCCGCGCCTAACAACCCGGCCTCCACCTCAACGCCTCCACCTCAACGGCGCGACCTCAACCTCTCGCATCTCACGGTCGCGGCGCGCTCCCCACCATCACCGCATTAACCGGCTCGGCACCGGTACGCAGCGCCTCAATTTGCGCCGTGATCAGCGATGTAAAGCGCCGGTTAGTCAACGCTTCCCCACCGGCAATGTGAGGCACCACAATGCACTGCGGTGCCGACCACAACGGATGATCCTCATCGAGTGGCTCTGGGTCGGTCACGTCCAGCGCCGCCCACAGTCGCCGCTGCGTCAGCTCGGCCAGCAACGCATCCGTATCCACCACCTTGCCCCGGCCCACGTTGACCAGTAACGCCCCATCCGGCATCGCCGCCAGCGCTGCCGCATCAATGAGTTTGTCGGTGGAGCGATCGTGCGGGGTGACCACAATCGCCATGTCGGTGCGTCGCAGCGCCTCATGCAAATCCGTTACTGCGTGCACCACCGTGCCGTCCTCATCAATGCGTGCACTCCGCGCGACGCCTTCAACATGAACCTCACAGGCCCGTAGCCGTTCGGCAATGGCACGCCCAATCGATCCATACCCAATGACAAGCGCTCGCGAGTCCGCCACGGACACCGCATCACGAATGGGATTCCATTGGTGAAGCTTCTGCGAGTCAAGCATCTCTGGCAAGCGCCGGCGCGAGGCCAAAATCAGCGCCAGCGTCATCTCCGCCACACGCGAGTCGTGCACGCCGCGCGCATTAGCCAGCACCACCCCCTGCGGCACCAGTGCCTCCGCGTGCTCGTAACCAGCCGATGCAATCTGAATGACCCGCAACTGTGGGCACGCTCCCAGCCGGGCATACACGGTGCGCCCACCCGTGAAATGCGGCAAACACGCCATCACAATGCGGTCACGTTCAGCCTCGGGCGCGTCAGCGTCGGCCGGGTTCCACACCACCACGCGAACGTCCTCACCCACCTGCCCGAGTGCAGCGGCGGTCTGTGCTGTGGGAACGCTTACGGTGATCATGACACGAGTGTTTCACGCAGTTGTGCCCGCACTGACGCAGGCAGGGTCCAACGCGAACCGAGCAGCAGTGGGCCAACACGTCGCCGCCATGAGACAGTGCCGGCCCACCGCCGCTACGCGTGTACCTGGGCCGTTGTCAGTCGCGGCGAGGAGGTCGTGATCGGGTGTGTCGGCCCCACCAAGGTGGTGGTTGCCTGCGCCAGGCGCGATGCACTGTCACCGCACCACAACTCCAGGTCGCCTGCCTCGACAACGCGCTGGTAGGCCCGGTTAGTGAATGCCACCCGGGTGGTGGGCACGGTAAATGTCACCGTGGTGCTTTGACCCGGAGCAAGGTCGACACGGGTGTATCCCACCAACTGAGCAAGTGGTCGGGTCACCGTGGCGTACGGGTCGCGGGCGTACAGCTGGACAACGTGTCCACCCTGGCGCTGTCCCGTATTGGTCACCCGCACACTGGCAACAATCTCACCATCGGTGTCCACCTCGGCAGGAACCTGCAACTCACCGTACGCAAAGCTGGTGTAGGACAAACCATGGCCGAACACCGCAGCCGGAGCAGTCAGCAGGTTCGACACCTCTCCATCGCCACCCAACTGCGGGTGCAGGTAGGTGTACGGCTGCGCACCGGCCGACCGCGGCAACGTGACGGGCAGTCGGCCCGAGGGATTCACGCGGCCCGACAGTACCCCCGCCATCGCGCTAGCGCCTTCCTCCCCAGGGAAGAAGGCCTGGACGACGGCCGCGCAACGTTCAACGGCCCACTTCACGGCGTAGGGGCGTCCGGTCATCAGCACCAAGACGACGGGCGTTCCGGTGTCCAAGACCGCTTCAACCAACTGACGTTGCACGCCCGGAAGCTCAAGGTCGTCGGTGTCGCAACCCTCACCAACGGTGCCGCGACCAAACAGCCCAGCCAGGTCGCCCATCACCAAGACCGCAACATCGGCCTCAGACGCGGCGGCAACGGCATCGGCGAAACCGGAGCGGTCATCGTCGTTGATATTGCAACCGCGCACGGCCGAAACATTGCCGCCAAACTCCGCCTGGAATCCCTCAATGAAGGTGGGAGCCTCGAAGCCGAGCTCCACTCCCGGACGCTGCGACAGCACGTGGTTGGCAAACGAGTAGCAGCCAAAGAGTGCCTGGTAGGTATCCGCATTGGGACCAATCACCGCGTAACGCTTACCCGCAGTGGGAAGCGGCAACGTGCCGTCGTTGGACACCAACACGATCGACTCTTCGGCAAGCAACCGGGCCACCTCGCGGTGCTCGGGGCTATCCAAATCGACTCCATGCGGCGGCTCACCGCTGAAGTCAGCGTCCAAAATGCCCAGCTCTTCCTTCTGCATGAGCGCGTGCGTGAGGGCGCGGTCCACCAATGCCACGTCAACGCGACCCTCGTTGATGGCCGTCTTGAGGGGTTCAAGGTACGCATCCCCGGTGGGCAGTTCAATGTCCACCCCAGCCGTGAGTGCCTGCTCGGCCGCGTCAGAGTGGTCCTTGGCAATGTCGTGCAGGATGTTCAAGAACGCCACGCCAAAGTAATCCGCCACCACCGTGCCGTCAAAGCCCCAGGCGTCGCGCAGCAAGCCGGTCAGTAGCTCCGGGTTAGATGCCACGGGGACGCCGTCAATCTCCGCGTACGAATGCATCACGGAACGGGCATTGCCGTCCAGTACTGCCATTTCGAAGGGCACCAACAGCACATCGGCCAGCTCCCGCGGGCCAATCGACACCGGTGCGAAGTTGCGGCCAGCCTTGGAGGACGAGTAGCCCACAAAGTGCTTAAGCGTGGCGTGAACGCCCGCCGACTGCACGCCACGCACGTACGCCGTGCCGATTTCGCCCACCAGGTACGGGTCCTCGGCAATGCATTCCTCAACTCGACCCCACCGGGAGTCGCGCACCACATCCAGCACCGGTGCCAAACCCTGATGGATCCCCAGATCCCGCATGGACGTGCCAATGAGCGCACCCATGCGTTCGACCAACTCGGTGTCGCCCGAGGCTCCCCACGCGAGCGGTGTGGGGAACGTCGCCGCCTTCCACGCGGACAATCCCGTCAGGATCTCCTCGTGAACCAGCGCCGGGATGCCCAGGCGTGTGTGCTGCTGCAGGTAGCGCTGCCGCATCCACAAATAGGCGGCCCGCTCGTCGGCGTCGTGGGGGTTGGTTCCGTACACCCGGGTGAGGTGTCCCAGACCGTGCTCCATCGCGTCGTCGAGGCGACCAGTCGAACTCAATTCTCCCTGGAGGGGGGCAACCGAGTCGCCCTCCTCCCCCTCCCAGAACCCGATGATCTGTGCGATCTTCTCGTCCAGAGTCATCTGGGCAATGAGGGACCGCACCCGCTCGCTTGGTGCGGCGGGAGTTGAGGCATTCATGGACTATCCCTTCACGGCTCCGGTAAGTCCGGACACGATGCGCTTCTCCAGCAGCGTGAAGAAGGCAATGGCCGGAAGCATCGCCAAGGACAGGAACGCCAGAATCAGCGCCGTGTTCTGCGACTTGTCGGTTTGGAATCGAGCAACGCCCAACGGCAAGGTGGTCCAGTCGGACCCCTGAACCAGCAGCAACGGCAGCAGGTAGGCGTTCCACGAACCAACGAAGGCCAACACGCCCACGGTCACCAGCGCCGGCGTCGTCAACCGCAACAGGATGCGGAAGAAGAACTGCACGCGTCCGGCCCCGTCAATCGCGGCCGCCTCTTCCATTTCCCTCGGGATGGCCTTCACAAACGGCCGCAGGATGACAATTGTCACCGGCAGCTGGAAGGCGATCTGCGGCAACACCAGGCCCCACGGCGTACCGGGAAGGTGCAACTTCAACAGCACCAGGTACAACGGCAGCGCCGCCACCGTGATGGGGAACAACAACCCAGCCGTGAAGAACGTGTACATGCCTTCACGTCCACGGAATGCGTAGCGTGCCAGCGGGTATGCCGCCATCACGCCCAGGAGCACCACACCCACTGTGGTGAGCAGGGCGATAAAGGTGGACGCGAACATCATCTTCCAGAACGCGCCGTCACCGAGGATTGACGTGTAGTTCTCCCACACGAAGGGCTTGGGCAGGCCCAGCGGCGTGGCCGCGAGCTGTCCGCTCGAACGGAAGCCCGAATAGAACACGTACAGCACCGGAACGACGCAGAACAGTGCCGCCAGGATGGCCGCAATGTACGCAGGCGCACCGATCGTGGAGACCTTGCGCTTCTTGGCCGCTGGCACAACAACGGAGGTCGATTCCGCGCTCATACCGCACCGCCTTCCGTTTCATTGTCACGACGCATGACGAAGCGCATAAACAGCAGCGCCGCCACAAGCGAGATCACAAACAAGACCACAGCAGCCGCAGTCGCATAGCCGTACTGGCGCATGCGCACCGCACGGTCAATCACGAACATGGCCATCGTGTACGTGGTGTCGAAGGGCGCACCGTTATTAGTCAACAGTCTGGCCATATCGAACAACTGGATCGAACCGATGATGGACAAGAACATCCACACACGGATGGTGGGTCCCAGCAGCGGGATCGTGATCCTGCGCTGAACCTGCCACCACGAGGCACCGTCAATCGCGGCCGCCTCTAGCACTTCATCAGGGACGCCTTGCAGACCGGCAAGGAACAAGATGATCGCCAGACCCACGTACTTCCACGTGAGCACGAACATCAACGTCCACATGACGATCTTGGTGTCCGAAAGCCAGCCGATGGCGTCGGCAGGCTTGTCGAAGATGCCGAGTTGAAGAAGTGCGGAGTTGAGAATCCCCCGCTGGTCGAGGATCAGGCGCCACATTGCACCAGCAATGACCTCGGAGACAACGTAGGGAACAAAGATCATGGTGCGGAAGGCCGCACGGAAGCGGAGCTTGCGGTTCATCAGGAGCGCCACGCCCAATGCGAGCGGACCCTGAATGACCAGTGACATCACGACGATGAATGCGTTGTTCCGCATGGACTTGAGGAACACCGAGTCGTGCAGGACGTCGCGGTAGTTCTCGAGGCCAACAAACTTGCCGAGGTCACCGCCTCCGTCCCAATGGAAGAAGGACACGTAGCCGGCCAGGATGACCGGAAGAATGACAAAGGTGGCGAAGATCACCAGCGCTGGGCCAGTGAAGAGCGTGATCTCGCCCCAGTGGCGAGACTTGTGCGACTTCACGGCTTCAGCGCGAGTAGCGTCCGGCCCCGCCGACGGCGCTTGCGCGCCGCCGGCGAGACCGGTCTCCCCACCTGAGGCTTCCCGATTGACGGTCACGGGCTTGCCTTCCTTTCGGGGTGGTAGGGATTACTGCTGAGCAGCGGCAGCCGTCATGGCAGCCGGGATGTCCGCGGGAGCAGCGTTACCCGCGAAGAGCTGAATGATCGCGTCGTTCATGGCGCCACCCACGGTCGGACCGTAGGAGGTGTCGAGCCACAACTGCAGGTAGTTCGACTTACCCATGAAGTCAGCAATGGTCTTCAGCGTCGGGTCGGCAACAGCAGACTGAGCGGCAGGAGCGGACGGAATACCGCCCACCTCGGCAGCAAAGCGGCTGAGCACGTCGTCACTGGTGATGTACTTCAGCAGGTCGACACACGCGTCAGGAGCGCCTGCCGAGCACGAGAAGCCGTCACCACCACCGAGCATGGCGGTCGGGTCACCCTTGGCACCGTCGATCGACGGGAAGGGGAACCACGACAGGTCGGCGAGCAGGCCGTCGACGTCGTCCACCAGGCCGGTCATGACCGACATGTTCCACTGACCCATGAGCTCCATCGCGGCGTTACCGTTGGCAACCAGACCAGCCGACGAGGTCGCACCCTGCTGGGCAGACGTCGCAGCAAAACCGGTGTTGAACGGCTGCGTGTTGATGAACTCCTGGAGCTTCTCACCTGCAGTCGTCCAGCAGGCGTCCGAGAAGTCGAGCGACGAGTTTGCCGACTGCATCACGTCCGTGGGGCAGCTCTGCAGGGCAAAGTTGTACCACCAGTGAGCAGCGGGCCAGCCGTCGGCAGCACCCACGGCAATCGGCTCGATACCAGCGTCCTTGAGCTTCTGGACGTCCGCGCTGAGGTCGCTAAGCGTCGCCGGGGTGCCGGTGATGCCTGCCTGCTCAAACAGTGACGGACGGTACCAAATGCCTTCCGGACCAAACTGGTACGGGAGGCCGTAGGTCTTGCCGTCAACCTGCCACGGAGCAACGGAGCCACCCAGGCGGGCAACGTCGTCGTCCACAAGACCGGTCAGGTCCTTCAGGTAGCCATCGGCAACCTGAGCAACCATCTCGCCGCCGCCCCACTGCTGGAACAGGTCGGGAGCTTCGCCGGACTGCAGAGCCACGGGGATACGGGTGCGCTGCAGGTCCTCGTTCTGAATTGCTTCAACCTTCACGGTGACGTTGGGGTGAAGTGCTTCGAACTCGTCAGCGACCGTCTGCCAGAAGGCAAGACCCGGGTCTGCGGTTGCGTTGTGCCACCAGGTGATGGTGACGGCGTCGTCCTGCGAGCCGTTCCCACCATTGGTGGCGGAGTTGTTGTTCTTATCGTCGCCACTTGAGCTGCACGCAGCAAGCAAGAGAGCGGACGAAGCGGCCACTGCCGCGAAGACGCCAAAGCGTCGCATGTTCGCCATTGCGGTTCCTTTCAGTCGTCATTGACCATGCCGAACGTGCTCACTCTGGCACGGCCCGCCACCGTCGTCAAACCTTATCGATAACGTTTTCACAACGAAACAACTTTCGGTGTACCATCACAGCCATGGGAACGCCCGGTCGCGTAAAACTCGCAGATGTCGCCGCGCGCGCAGGCGTGTCAGTGGCCACCGTGTCCAAGGTGGTTAACGGTCGCTACGGCGTTGCCAAGGAGACCATCGCGGCCGTTCAAGAGATCATTGATGAGCTCGGATACGTCGGGAACTTGGGCGCATCCGGCCTGCGCAGTTCCCGCACCAACGTGTTGGGGATCCTCGTCGCTGACTTTGAGCCCTACAGCGCAGAACTGATCAAAGGCGCGGCCCGCGTTACCCGTAACACGCAGTACGACGTGCTGTCCTACGCCGGCGGTGAGGTACCCGCATGGGAGCGGCGCTCCTTGGCACGATTGGGCGGCACGCTCATCGACGCCGCCGTGGTGGTGACGCCCACATCACTAGACACTGCCATTAGCGTGCCGGTCGTAGCCGTGGACCCGCACTACGGCCCCCACTGGCTCCCCACGATCGACTGCGACAGCTTTGGCGGATCACGCACCGCAACGCAACACCTCATTGATCTGGGTCACCGCCGCCTCGCATTCCTGGGTGGCCGCCAAGAACTCGACTCCTCACAGTTACGTGAGGCCGGATTCCGCGAGGCGCTGCGCCTGGCACAGTTGCCCGTCAACGAAGAGCTAGTGCGGCATTCACGGTACGACCCTGACACTGCCTTGCAGATCGCCGTCGAGCTGTTGTCCCTGCCCGAGCCGCCAACGGCGATAGTCGTAGCCAACGATGTCACCGCGATGCGCGTGGTCGAGGCGGCACACCAGCTTGGCCTGAACGTCCCACGCGACTTGTCTGTGGTGGGGTTTGACGACATTCCCGATGCCGCCTTGTGTGACCCTCCCCTGACGACGGTGCGCCAGCCTCTGCAAGACATGGGGGCGGCTGCCATGACGATGCTGCTGGACATCCTCGAAGGACGCGAGCACGAGCACCACATTCGCATGGACGTGGAACTGGTGGTGCGCTCCAGCACCGCCGCTCCCCGCTCAGGCGCGTAGGCACTCCCCCGCGACCGCATCCTGGCCCGCGACCGCATCGTCCGACACAGCGCAGACGCCACACGGCGGCCGCCACCACAGGTGACGACCGCCGCGGACCGGGAGTGAGAGTGGGCTAGTGCCCGTACAACTGTTGCGTCGCGCGCTGGTACTGCTCACGCACCAGCGGCTGCGGATCGGGATCGATGTGGGTCTGCATAGCTACCTGCCACTGCGGGCGCTGCCCCGTCAGCGACCACGCCGCCTGCACTGTGGCGCCCATGGCGACATATTCGCCCGGCTGCGGAATGTCGATCGGCAAACCAAATACCTGTGCAGCCGCACGCCCCACCGCGGGGTTGAATGCGGCACCACCCACCAGCACGATGCGCTTGGCGTCGAGCCCATGCGCACGCACCGCATCGACGCCATCGGCCAGGCCGCACAGCATGCCTTCCACGTGCGCGCGCGCAATATTGGCGCGAGTCGTTGAGGAGAGCGTCAAGCCCAGCAGGCTTGCGGTTGCATCGGGACGGTTGGGGGTGCGTTCACCTTCGAAGTACGGCACCAATGTCACCCCGCTGGCCCCAGGCTGGGCGCTCAGCGCCAACTCCGCCAGGCCGTCAAAGTCCACATCAAGCAAGCGCGTGGCCGAGTCCAGTACCCGCGCGGCATTGAGCGTCGCCACCAGCGGCAGGAACTGACCCGCCGCATCGGCAAAGCCCGCAATGGTGCCCGACGCATCGCGCACCGGCTCAGCGGTGACAGCAAACACCGTGCCAGAGGTACCCAAGGACACCACCACGTCGCCCTCGCCAGCGCCGAGTCCCAGGCCCGCGCCCGCGTTGTCACCCGCACCCGGACCCACCACGATCTGCGTCGGGCCTGCATATCCCACCGTGCCCGCACGAGCGTCGGGCGCAATGACCTGCGGAACGATGACGTCGTGCCCCAAGGCAGCAACCAGCAGTTCCCTCTCGTACTCGCCGGTAGCAGGATTCCAGTAGCCGGTTCCCGATGCGTCGGAACGGTCCGTGGTGAGGGCGTCTAGCACTGGTCCCAGCGGCGACGACGCAGCCGGGCCGTATCCCATCAGTCGCCACGTCAGCCAGTCGTGCGGTAGTGCCACGGCCGCGACTCGCGCCGCGTTGTCTGGCTCCGCGTCTCGTAGCCACCGCAGTTTGGTGGAGGTGAACGACGCGACCGGCACCAGTCCCGTGCGCGCGACCAAATCCTGGGCGCCGAATTCGGCGATCAGGTCACTGGCTGCCTGCGCCGAGCGAGTGTCGTTCCACAGCAATGCCTCGCGCACTACCTGGCCCTCGGCATCCAACGCCACCATGCCGTGCTGTTGCCCGCCCACACTGATGGCGGCAACGTCGTCCAAGCCGCCGGCGTCGTCAATGGCACTCAACAGTGCCGTCCACCAGTGGTCGGGGTGGACTTCAGTGCCGTCCGGATGCGTCGCACGCCCACTGCGCACCACGTCACCGGTGTCAAGGTCCCGGATGACTACCTTGCAACTTTGCGTAGAGGAGTCGACTCCTGCGACGAGCGTCATTGCTGCCTCCCTAGAGCGAATGAGGTGTGGATTGACGAGTCGGCCCGCACCCGCGCATACGCGAGGCGGGCCGACCCGGTCAGCGACTTAGCCGCGAGCACCCATCAGGTGCTCGACTGCCAGCTGCTGGATGCGCACGTAGCCGAAGCCTTCGCCGTCGTAGTAGGCGTCAGCGTTGAAGTTCTCGTACGCCGAGGTGTCGGCCTTGAGGTCTTCGATCGACTCGCCTGCGGACAGCGTGGTCTGCGCGAGCTGGTCGTTCTTGGCAGCCTGGAGGGCTTCCTGAACTTCAGGGTCCGCGCGGAAGGCCGCAGCGCGCTCCTTGAGCAGCAGGTACATGCGCATGTTGGCCTTGGCCGACTCCCACACACCGTTGATGTCCTCAGTGCGCGAGGGCTTGTAGTCAAAGTGGCGCGGACCGGTGTAGGACTTGCCACCGTCGGGGCCGCCGTTTTCCAGCAGGTCCACCAGGGAGAACGCGTTGATCAGGTCGCCGTGACCGTACACCATGTCCTGGTCGTACTTGATGCCGCGCTGACCGTTGAGGTCGATGTGGAACAGCTTGCCCTGGAACAGTGCCTGGGCGATGCCTGCGGTGAAGTTCAGTCCGGCCATCTGCTCGTGACCCACCTCGGGGTTCAGACCCACCAGTTCGGGGTGGTCAAGGGTCTCGATGAAGGCCAGGGCATGGCCAACGGTCGGCAGCAGGATGTCGCCGCGGGGCTCGTTGGGCTTGGGCTCAATGGCGAACTTGATGTCGTAGCCGTTGTCCAGCACGTACTGACCAAAGATGTTGGCTGCCTCGCGGTAGCGCTCCAGCGCCACGCGAGTGTCCTTGGAGAAGTCGTACTCGGCGCCTTCACGGCCACCCCACATCACAAAGGTCTTGGCACCCAGCTCGGCTGCCAAGTCAATGTTGCGCAGGATCTTGCGCAGCGTGAAGCGACGCACGGCGCGGTCGTTGGAGGTGACGCCGCCGTCCTTGAACACCGGGTGAGAGAAGGTGTTGGTGGTGATCATCGGGATCACCATGCCGGTTTCCTCGCACGCCTTCTTCAGAGCGTCGATCGCGGCGCGGCGCTCGGCCTCAGAGCAACCGAAGGGGAAGAGGTCGTCGTCGTGGAACGTCATGCCGTAGGCACCGAGTTCCGACAGCGTGTGAATTGCGGTCACGGCGCTGAGCGGGCCACGCGTCGCCGAGCCGAAGGGGTCCTGCGCGTTCCAGCCGATCGTCCACAAACCAAAGGTGAACTTGTCGTCGCGCGTGGGGGTGGGGGCCATGATGTGCACTCCGATCATCATCGATCAATAGTTGTCAGTGGGAACATAATCCCCCTTGGTCACGGTGTCAACCCATGACCTTAGGTAAGAAGTGAACCGGGTCACCTCGAAAACGTTCTCCACGGTTCAGCATAATCACGATCAGATAACACCCGCACGTTAGGAGTTGGCAGTCCCCCTCGAACCGGTTATATGTTTGCGGGGTCAACTTAGTGTGACGCCACGATGCAGGAGCCTGACGAAGGAGTGAGGCAGGGTGTTGAGCGTGAGTTCCATGCAGTCGCTACGGCGGCTGGAACCGCTTGCGCCCTTCTCAGACCCCAGGCGGGCGAGTGCATCGACATCCTCGACGCGAGCCCAGCAACCTCGCTGGACCTCGTGCGAAGACAGCGCAACCGAAGAGTGCCGCACGGCACACAAGGAAGGGAAAACTGCGCAATGAAGAAAATGAACAAACTCGCTCTGATCGCCGGTGTCGGCGTGATGGCGCTGGGCCTGGCTGCCTGCTCGTCAGACAGCGGCTCGGACAACAGCACCAAGCCCACCACCGGTGGCGGTAGCACCGAAAACGCCGCGGACTGCTCCGTTGGCATTGCGATGCCGACCCGTTCGCTGGAGCGGTGGATCAACGACGGTGAGGGTCTGAAGTCCCTCCTGGAGGCCGACGGCTGCACCGTCGACCTGCAGTACGCCGACAACAAGACTGACCAGCAGATCTCGCAGATCCAGAACATGATCGCCAACGGTGCGAACATCCTGGTTGTTGCGTCGATCGACGGCACCACCCTGGGCCCCGTGCTCGAGGAAGCCAGCAACGCTAACGCCAAGGTCATCGCGTACGACCGCCTGATCAACGGCACCGAGAACGTGGACTACTACGCCACGTTCGACAACGAGTCAGTCGGTACCCTCCAGGGCAAGTTCATCGAGGAGAAGCTCGGTCTTGCTGACGGTGCAGGCCCGTTCAACTTCGAGCCGTTCGCCGGTAGCCCCGACGACAACAACGCGAAGTTCTTCTTCAAGGGTGCTTGGGATGTTCTGAGCCCCTACGTTGAGAGCGGCCAGCTCGTTGTTCAGTCGAGCCTGGGCCAGTCGGTCAAGTCGCTCGACGACTGGCAGGCCATCGGCATCCTCGGTTGGGGCTCGGATGACGCCCAGGCCGAGATGGAGAACCGCCTCTCGTCGTTCTACACCGACAAGAAGGTTGACGTTGTCCTGTCGCCGAACGACTCGCTCGCAGTGGGTATCGCTCAGGCCCTCGAGAACGCCGGCTACACCGCCGACGACTTCCCGATCCTGACCGGTCAGGACGGCGACAAGGCCGCTGTGACCAACATCCTCAAGGGCACCCAGTCCATGACGGTCTGGAAGGACACCCGCCTGCTCGGCGAGCGCGTTGAGCAGATGATCAAGTCGATCCTCGCGGGCGAAGAGCCCGAGGTGAACGACACCACCACGTACGACAACGGCGTCAAGGTCGTTCCCTCGTACCTGATCACCCCTGAGGTTGTGACGGCTGACCTGGTGCAGTCGAAGCTCATCGACTCCGGCTTCTTGAAGGCTGGGGACGTAGGCCTCTAAATACCACTGAGGCGGTGGCGGCCGCAGGCAACTGCGG
>Ga0222423_1000956_pt1 | contig 14944 bp, 18 predicted proteins | sample 3A0metagenome_FD_182472 | JGI IMG/M metagenome (GOLD analysis project Ga0222423, IMG submission 182472) | Enriched microbial communities from leaf-cutter ant dump, University of Wisconsin, Madison, United States - 3A0 (version 2) | ecosystem: Environmental > Terrestrial > Nest > Insects nest >...
GGCATCACCTTTGGGCACCAGTTCTGGGCATCAGGTCGCCAATGATGCCAAAACGATATCCGGCACGACTGGAAAATCAAGGAATTAAGGGCTTTTAGGGAGAATTGGCTGGGGAACCTGGAGCCGGACGGACGTTCTGGAATCCCGTTTACTTTCAACGTGTTGCTCAATGTCGCGTCAACAATGTGGGGGTAGTCTGTGGGGGTGTCAACAATTGATTGAGACCGCCTCAATCTATGTGGCCGACCTTCCGTAGCAAGCTCTCTTCCTCCACTGTTTTTGGTGTGACAGAAATGAATTCGTCCGCAGTGACAGGCCCCAGATTGAGCGCCTCGATTGTGGAGCGGTCTCCTTGCCCCCAAAGAAGGGCGATGCCTTTCGGAGCAAGGACATCACGTGCGCCGCCGTTCCTCCGGATACGCTTCATGTAGTCGTGCTGCTGCGCCAGTGCCTGGACCTGGAGACGCGATATCGGCTGACGCTGTATCTTTTCGAACAATGCAGCGATCCGGTTCTTGCCGCCGCCGGCAGCCATAATGTCGTTGCGCTCGGCAGTTGAAAGGACTTCCCAAAAGTTTGGAGGGTATGGATGAGAGCGCAGCAGCCACCAGATAGCGCTGTTGTGGGCAGCGGCTAGGGTCCTCTTCACGTCCCGGTTCTCGCCCATCGTCAGGTATTCTCGCCTGAAGACGACCATGCCGACATCGCAGCGAGCGGTCTTTTCGTTCGCGCGAATGATGAAGGCTGGCCGATCCAAACTTTCCGTGGGAATCATCCAGGTGCGGCCGACAGTGTTCTTGATATCCACCTCGACGCCATTGACCAGCATGTCGAGGATCTTGCCCTTGGGAATCTTCAGGTAGTTCCGAAGCAGAATCTCGACCTTCGTTCCGAGATAGGTTTTCTCGGTCTTCTCGATTTCGGCAAGGGTGAATCGATTGGTCCTGGGCGCGTCGATGACTTCATCAAAGGCCTGCCGAAGCAATACAGGGATAGTCGCGGAGAACGCGTCATATCCTCCCCCGTGTCGCAAAATGGTTGCGACGAGCGGGGCAAGTTCTGCGTAGTCCCGATGGGACGAATCGAGGGGGGCTTGTGACATGCCCCGATGATTTCAGGGCATGGTTATTGATTGATTAATTCGTCAGGCCGACAGTGCCGAAATGGGATATATCGTGCGGCTTGTAATCGCCGCATGCAGCCTTTCCGCGACGGCCTTTGCCACCGGAGGCGGGAAGGCATTGCCGACCTGCCTGTATGATGCCGTCTTACGTCCCGCGAACTGCCACTGGTCGTCGAATCCTTGAATTCTCGCCGCCATCCTCACGGTGAGCTTGGGCATGCCGACAAAATCGCGGTCCGGAGCCTCGTCAGCAAGTCCCTTGCCATTGACCCCAAGTGTCGCCCATGCGCGTTTGGCACGCGTCGGGCCGAGGTCTGGGCCACCGTGCTTCTTGCTGCCACCCACGAGCGTCGGCGCTACGTCGCTCGCTCGCTGCGCCCACGCTTTTGCTCCCTTCCAGCCGTTGGCGGCCATCAGGTCAACCAGTGTCTCGCCAACCGTGGGCGCATCGGTCGTGGAAGGCGTGGGCCATTCGAAGCGGTCTTTGATGTCATCCCGGAGGGCGACGATGATTACGCGCGGCCGGAGCTGCGGCACGCCATAGTCCGAAGCATTGAAGAGGCGCCAATGGGCCTCATACCCGAGCTTCTTGAGCTCCGCCCGGATGAATCCGCGATAGTCTTCGAAAACCGCACCGAGGAAGCCCCGGACGTTCTCGATCATGATGGCCCGAGGCTTTGTCTCATCGACCAGCCGGATCGCGGCAGGGAACAGGTTTCTCTCATCCTTGTCGCCGAGCTGCTTGCCGGCAACGGAGAACGGAGGGCATGGCAAGCCTCCGGCTAGTAGATCGATGCCCTTGTATCCGCCGCCTTCGAAGAGCGACAGGTCTTCCTCATGAACAGTCCACTTGGGTCTGTTGAGCCGCAGTGTATTGCAGCAATCACGGTCGAGCTCGACAACTCCGGCATGGTCAAAGCCAGCCAGTTCAAGGCCTCTGGCTTGCCCGCCAGCGCCGGCGCACATTTCAAGAGAGGAGAGTGTCATGGGGCCTCCCGCAGGAACAAAATAAGAACATTGCCGCGATAGCACGCCGACGGAATCAGCGCAACGGCTTCTTCAGTCAAGGTATTGATAGATGGTTTACCGAAACTTACCCTGGTGAACGGAATGAGAACCCACAGATTTTATATCCGGGGACCGAGGAAGTCCCTGATGCGTTCCTCGATAGAGTGTGGGTCGTTCAGTTCGCATTCCCAGAGGATCATAACATCCCAACCGAGAGCCCTGAGCTTGGCCAGGTTGGCTGTATCGCGTTCCACATTGCGATCCATCTTCGGACCCCAGTACCCCGTGTTGGATTTCGAAGGGGAGCGTGCTTCGCGGCAGCTCGGTTCGTATCTGAGATGGGCGTGCCAGTAGCAGCCTCTCACCTCTATAATCTTCTTCCGGGGACCGAATACCAGATCGGGTTTACCAGGCAAATCCTTGCGGTGAAGGCGGTAGCGGTAGCCGAGCGAGTGAACCAGCCGGCGAACCTTCAATTCCGGCAAAGTGTCCTTGCTTCGGATGCGCGACATGTTCCTGCTGCGCTGCTCGGACGGTTGGTATGGGGTCACGTTGATTACCGAGATGATGATGGTTCGGACCATATCGCGCGGCTGGAGCGCAAGACAACGTCCATTTCAACTTGACCCGGGTGCGCCGACGATCGAGCATGAAAAAAGCCGTGGTCGAAGGGCGGGAACCCTGCACGGCTTTTTTCAAGGACTGTTCGAAAATCATGAACAATGGCCGAAAGATTGTAAAGACCCGTCGAACGGGTAGTTGAGCGCCAGGGGCGAAATATTCGCTCCGGACGACCTCGCAAGCTCCTCTTTTGAAAATCTAATTGTTGACAACGTGGTTGTGCAGATCGAAGGCTGCAAGCCCGGCGGGATTACTGCGCGCGCACTAGCGGGCGTTTCCGGTGCCGCGACCGCGTCCGGACGCGGTGTGAAAACGCACAACAGCGTGTTGAAGTCGAACAGCGGATGGGCGATCGATCCAGTCGCATGGGCGCGGCGTGCTGCGGCGACGGCGAAGCTCATGGAGCAGAACGACCGCATCGCTGAGGCGCTGCAGCACGCGGGGGAGGATGTTATCCGGCCCGGTGGAGTGACGCTGATCTCCGCCGTCACGAACATCATCGAGACGCAGCGTGTCTTCCGTGCCGTCCGTATCTTGCCAGTCGTCGCCGCCCGCGACAGACGGCCAACGGTGAACGGCCTGAAGCTTTTCATTCACGAGCATCCGTGTGCGCGGTACTTCAGGTACGCGGTCATGACCTGCGCCGAGCCGGTCCCTGCCTTTGGCGACCTCCGGGGAGCCATTCAGGAGCTGTCGCGTCGTATATCGTCGTGGGCTTATGAAGTGAGAACGCCGGACAAGAAGGGCGAGTGCTACGACATCGAAGTCCTGTATCGCGGCATTGAATTCACCCGCGCGACGGCCGCCGAACGCGATGCTGACGCTGCCGAGCGCGGGCAGACATCCGACCTGTCGGCACGGTACGGCGCGGACACGGTGCTGTACCATGTCCATGCAAACGTGTTGTACTGGCCGAAGCGCAACATTGGCAAGTTGTGGCCGGAATTCCTTCGTTACACCGAAAAATTCATGGACGCGCACTGGCGTGACAACGGCTGTGTCGAGAAAGTCGAGGAGATTGTCAAATATTGTAGCAAGCCAGCGGACACGCTTGCGGCTACGGACGATGAACTCGTCTGGCTCTACAGACAGACGCAGAAGTTGAAAATCTGCCAGCCAATGGGTCAGTTCAAGACGTGGATGAAGGGGCTCAAGGATCGTCGCGAGAAGGCCGTCCGAGTCCATGTCGGACACGGCGGCGGCAAGCTGATGCGCGTAAAAAAGGGCAAGCGTGGCGGTGCTGACGATGACGCCGCCGATGAGAATGGCAACGTCATCGAGGGCGATGCTGACCAGGATGCCGACGATGCGGCGGACAAGGGGCCTGACGAAGCTCCGGAGAAGCCGACGCGGCTGGGCGACGGCGGTTCAGCGGCGAACGTCGTCATCGGCCTTGCGCTGCCGCAGTGGCGACATACGCCGTGGGCCGAGCCTGTGATCATGGTCCAGAACTATGATCCGCTGCGGCTGTCCACCGAAGACGGGGCCGACATCCGCGAGTGGCAGCGGCAGGCGCGCGAGTGGTGGGACGAGGCGTTTGCGCCGGAGCCGCAAGAGGCGCTACGGGTCGCACGTATGGCGCTCGACGCGGTCGAGTCGTCGGACGATATCAGGGCTGCTGCGGAGGCAGCGCCCTATATCGTTCACACATGTAGCTCAACTGTCCGAACAGGACAGGCAGAGCACATCGAAACCGATTATGACGACCTCGAAGACGACGAACGAGACATCCCTGACGACCTTGCGGCGGTCGTATCGATGTTCCGGGGAGGTCGCCGGGTCGCCTACATCCCGTTCGAGTCGCCGGAGCGTGAGAAGCGACAGGCCGAACTGCGGGAAAGTCTCGCCCGGCGCGAGGCTTGGTGGGCGGAATGCCGGGTATCTGCCGCTGCGCGTGAGGTGGAGCGCGCCGGGCAGGCTGCACGCTGGGCGGAATGGTGCGCGCGGAGCGCCACCAATTGCCGTGCAGCGGCGTGACAGAGCAATCGCGTCGTCACCATGGCAACCAACGGGTTGCCTCGTCGTCCGGAGGACGGCGACAAGGCCCTGCCAGGTCCCTCGGAAGAGTCCGGCGGAAGCCCCCTCGGAGAGCCGACGACTTAAGAGAAACGAAAGTCATTAGTCGGTCACTAAAGTCTTGTTCTCGGCTCCGCCGGCACTGAAGATTCTTCCACCAGCATTCACCGGGAGGATCACATGCGGGAATACGATCTGCCAATCATTGTCACCAACCACGGCCCGGCTGCATCGGCGCTGCTTAAGGTCATTCGGCTGCCAACGTCCTGGTACGCGGTCATCTGGGAAGGCCCGGAACGGTATGCCAGCTTCTCGCAGGACCGGACCGAGCTGAATGGAGGTCATGAGCATCTGGGCGACGACGATTTCCTCGGTCGCGTTCGGCTCGTCGCGAGCTTTACGCAAGGCATCAACTTCGATTACGAGGAGGCTCTGTGATGGTCCTGAATATCACTGCCACGCTCCGCGATCGGGTTCGCCGGATGGTCTACGCCAAGGCCCGCGCCGAAGGACTTGGGATCGCTTTGATGACCCAGATCAAGGATGATCCGACGTTCGGACCGCTCTATGCCGAGCACAAGGCCGCATACGAGGAGTCCTTGAGGCTGGAGGCGAAAACGCTGGGCATGGTCGGCGGTGATGTCGATCTCCTCGAACGCCTCATTCGGGACGTGCATGCCGAAGGCGGCGCAGCCACCCGGACGCACTGATGTCCTACCAGTTCATCCATCTCGAAGCATTCTCGCGCAAGGGCGACGGCAAGGGCCGCTCCACGAGTTTCGTATTCAACGAGGCTCGGCGTGATCCGGTGGCATCCCTCCACGTTGCGAATTCTTCGCCTCCGATCGTCGTCTATGGCTCGACGATCGACGAGGTGGAACGACTGCACGATGCCGCCGCTGATGTCGCGACGACAACGCCGAAAGGCGGCAAGCCCCGGCGCATCCAACGGACACAGCACACGCTCATGACGGTCGTGGCGAGCCATCCGCTCACGATGGACGACGTTCGCGCCAATCCGGAAAAGCGGCGTGAGGCGGAGGAATGGGAAAAGCGGACGGTTGCATGGCTCCGGTCACAGTACCGCGACCAGCTCGTCTCTGTGATCCGGCACGAGGACGAGTCGCATTATCATCTTCACGCCTATGTCCTGCCCAATGATCCGGCGATGCGTGCGGCTGCCTTGCATCCGGGCCAGTGCGCGAAGGCTGCCATTATGGCGGCCGGGCCCGCCGAAGGCGAGGACGTTAAGGCTCTGAATAAGCGCGGGGACCAGGCGTATCGGGCGGCGATGCGTCAATGGCAGGACTCTTACCATGAGACCGTTGCAGTCCCGTGCGGTTTGACGCGCCTTGGACCGCAACGTCGTCGTCTGTCGCGGGCCGAATGGCAGGCCGAGCAGGTCCAGGCGCGCGCGCTGCGTACCACTATCGACCGCGCCAGACAGGTTAAACTCAAGGGCGAATCGATGATCGCCAACACGAAGGACGAGGCTGCTCGGATCGCGGCGGAGGCGGCTGCGGCCAAGGCGGAGGCCGACCGCCAGCTTGAGGCTGCCAAAGCCGCGACGGCAGCCGCTCTGAGGGCGCAGGATAAGGCCGTCGCGGAGCAGCGCAAGGCGAAGAGCATGATGGTCCGCGCCCGCGAAGAAGGCGCGCGCGTGCGGAAGGCTGCAGCACGTCTCCAACGGCTGCCCGGGCTGCTGCGCACGGCGTTCGACGGTTTCAGGAAATCGAGGGTGGCAGCCCGCGTCCGGCAGGCCATCCAATCTGAGCTGGACTCTCTTCGAGGACAGGCTGCTGCGGCTGCCGAGCGAGCTACAGCCGCCAACGCCGCACGTCAAGAAGCGGAGACGCGTATGCGAAACCTCCGACAGAACCTGACAGAGACCGGGCGGGAGCTGGCCGCCGCCCGGCAAGAGCTTGCTATCCTGATGACACCTGTGTCTATGCCGCAGCAGCAGGGGCCAACATCCCCTCGCACTCCGCGATGACATACTCGGGGATGCTCTCGAACTTGTGCGGATTGAGCTGCATCACATACTCGTTTTCGATGTGATAGGATTCATTGATGAACTTGCGGATGACGCTATCGTCGTGCTCGTCGTTAATGATGCGGAACAGTTGGATTTTTTCGTATCCAACGTTTGTGGCGTGGAATTTCGCCTTGATGCCCTCAACGTTCTTCACATCGGCGACAAGCGCCGCATAGTCGAATCCAGGGATGAAACCATTTTGGATTGATGCTTCGGCGGTAGCCAGCTCGCCCGCTGTCATATCGCGGACCGCAGCACCTGCTTTGATGGTTGGCGTGTCACGCCCCTTGAACAGACTTGCAAGCAGGTTGTATTCCAGCCCCGTATCATCCTGCAATTCAAAGTGTCGCCTGAGGTAGATCGCCTTGATAAGGGGATCGGCGAGCGTGGCGATGTTGTCCTTACAAATCTTGGGGAAGGTCTGGATGTCGTTCCGCTCGATGGGAACCTCAGTCACGATGCCTGCTCGCGATGACAGAAAGCATGCTGAAGGTGCCGCGCCCTGGAAGACCGCATTGGTACTTTTGATTACATCGATTGCGGGCTCAATGTCGTGAGTGAGCATCAAGGTAGTTTTGCCGCGAAGGCTGGCCTTTCCCCTGAAAAGCTCATGCAGGATCGCGAACTTCTTGTTCTTGTCGAAGGACGAAATCGGGTCGTCCAAGACGACCAGATCCGGCTTTTCGGCGAGGACCTGATACATGAACAAGACCAATGCGAATGCGTTTTTCTCGCCGTAGCTCAGGTGCCGCGATGCCGTCTCGATATGATCGACCTGATCCTTGTGAACCAGTTTCATTTTATAGGACTCGGGTTCCGGCACGATTTCCACTGCATACTTATATCCAGCAGATCTCAGGAAGCTGTTTATGCTCGCCTGGTTCTCCTCAATCGTCTTTTTTATCTTGGCTTTGTGGCGGTTTACCTTGCCTTTGAGGTTGCCGACCTTGCCGATTAAATCATCAAGCTGCTGATTGATCGGATCTACTGTTTTCCGCGTTTCCTCTGAGTCGAGCTTGTCGATTAGACTGAGGTCGATCTTGAGCGGTGTCAGTTGGTCTCCGACCTCTTCAAAGTCGCGCAGTGAGAAAAAGGATATGCTTCGCAAACCTTCAAGTTTGTTGATCAAAGCATCGATGTCCGCCTTGAGACCCGTCAGGAAGCTTTGCTCTTCCGCTTGCAGCTCGACCTTGGCCTTCGTTACCTTCTCCAAGTTTTCTCTGCACTTCTCGCTGAAATACTTCCCGAGTCTGTCGATGATGCCGCGAAGGGTGTTGATATGGCCGGCCGTGTTGGCATCATATTCCTTTTCCACGGCGAGGGCCGTGTCCTTTTGCCCAGCGGCTGTGAGCGCGGTTGAACAATAAGGGCAGTTATCCCCCATCTGGAGAAATTCGTTGCCTTTGACCTGCCATGCAATCCACTTGGCGGGTTCTGAACTCTTGATAAAAGTTGAGAAGGGCTGGAGCGCAGCAGGAATGTTTTCAAGCTTGTTCCCCGACCCGAAAGCCTTGTGGATCTTGCTTGTCTTAGGAATAGCGCCCGTTTTGGATTTCCCGAACGCCTCTCGCAGTTCCTTCAGATCCGTAATGACCTGGCCGATTTCGGCATTGTCAGCGAAAGCTTTCCTGATACCGGAAAGGAGTGTGTCGATTTCCTCCATCTCCGCCAGGTATTCGGGTGTCCGGATAAAGATCTCAAAGCTATTTTTTACGACTTCATCCTTTTGGAAGACGAATTGCTGCACGTAATTTTCGTCGAACACGACGACTTTTTGGAGATGATCTACGCCCAGAACTTCCGGTGTAGGCGCGTCAGTCTTGTTCCGATTCTTGAATGGCACCAGATCCTGGAGTGAGCCATCCGCACGGACATGACTGGCGATCGCTTTTGCAATCGTACTTTTCCCCAGCCCGTTTGGCCCGTATTTTATGTTGAGCGCGCTGTCGGTAATGACCACATCCGCACGATCGATGCTGTTACAATTAAGAACGGAAACAGTGTAGGTTGCCATACCTTCCCCCCAATGGAACTGCTGGAAAATAGGCAACTAGAACTGGAAATGTAAACCCTCTGCTTCCCTTGTCGTAGCGAATTTCCACGCTACGGACGGACTCTCCGACTGCTGATTGCAAGTCTGGATTTGCGCCGGTCCCTGCTGCCTCGCATGCTCATGGGGACATACAGTAATGGAGGCGCACATGCTGACAATCCGAGGCTGGCAGCCGATGAAGGCGGAACCGAACAAGCCACGTCGGCGAACGTGCGTGGACCAGATGCGCCGCGATCTAGCAGAACGGCAGCGGCAACGCAGGGGCAGTGATCCAGCAGGTAGGGTCATGCTTCAACTGCTCGGCATTCTGTCTGCCGGACTCGCGCTGTTGCCACCGATGCCGTCGCTCTCCTTCATCGTCGGCACGGTTCCCCGCAAGATGGTCTCTTCGCCTCCCGGGAGCGCGATCCGTCCCCAGTTCTACGACGATCGTCGGGTCTCGCCGGCTCTTTCCCGGGAGGCAGATTCCTGGTCTCCCCGGAAAGCCGGTCTCGGTCATCTCGACGATGAGGATCGCGGGCCGGCGGCTCGCGCGATGGAGCGTGGCATTGATCCGCCATTTTACAGGACGAGCAGCCGTGCAGCGCCAACCTGGTCGCGGTTGGTCAAGGATCTCAAACGCCGCCAGACCGCCGACAAGGCTCGCGAACTGATCGAATACCGGGTGCCGCCGGAAGCTGTCGAATGGCTGCGCAGCCGCATCTACATCGAGGACTGGTTGTCGCTCCGGCAACTCGGCCGGGACGGTGCCAGCGACGACGAAATCGCGGCTGCCGCGCTCGCCGAAGCGAAGCGGTGGGAAGCCGCGCAGCCGAAACCGCAAGAGCCGGAGCCCGATCCCGAGCCGGACGGTTCCGGAGACCCGGACACAGGAGCAGGACCGAAACCATGACCGACCCCATCAAACTCAACAGCCCCAACCTCGCCGCCGTCCTCAATCGCCTCGGTCTGCCCCCGGGAGCGCGTGATCGTGTCGAAGAGATCGATCGGAAGCTTAGCGAGGAGCTTCAGAGCGACAATCCGGATGTAGACGGCTGCGCGTACCTCGCGATCGAAGCTGCAGATATCGTCCTCGGCTGGGAGGAGGCGCGGACTGTTGTCGAGGCCTTCGACTGGTCCGGCTGGGGCGACGACGATCCAACCGAGTACCCGGAAGAGGAGGAGATCGACCATGTATAATCTGGTCATCGGAGTGATCGCGGGCATCATCCTCGGCGTGCTGTCAGTCGCCGGGGTCTGGTATGGCGGCGCGGTGTACGAGCGCGCTCGGCTCCGATCGGAGCTTGTCGCGGTCATAGGGCAGCAGCAGCAGATAGCGGCGGCGCTCGATCTCTACCAGACGGACGGCGGTCGCGTATCATCTCTCGGCGATGACGGGGCCGCCCTCACTGGGCTCCTGGAATCCGGCCTTCTGAACGCACCCCCTCCAGGAACGTGGCGCATCCGGCGCGGCGGAGAGCAAGTCTGGAATCCATTGCGCATCCAGACTCCGGAGGCCTGTGCCTCGATCAACGGCTTCGCCGGCTTTCCGGAGGTCTGCCCGCCATGCGACAGCGAGACGCTGAAGACCTACCCGGCGTGTGAACTGCCGGAGGGCGAAGTATGAAGAAGACTGTCGCCGTCATCGCCGCGCTCGCGGCTCTCTGGCACGCCGATGCGTCGGCCGGGACGTACGTGCTGCGATCGTCGACGACGGGCGTGATCGTCGCTCCGGTTGTGGTGCCCCCAGAGGAGCCGATGAACCCGCAGCCGCCCGAGACCCCGGCGGGCTTCGCGTTGTCCATGGGAGGGATGAAATCTGTAGCTGCCGGCGGCGCGCTCGATCTGCGTCCGGTCGTGTCCGGGGCATCCGGCTCGCTGTCGTATTCATATTCCGGCAGGCTGCCGCTTGGGGCGACTTTCGACGTCGCGTCCGGCCGGATCGCCGGGCGGGCGCTGGTGGCGGGAAGCTATGAAGTCTGGGTCTCCGCGACGGATTCGAGCGGCGCGGCGGTAACGGCGGAGATTGTGATCGTCGTTGCCTGAAATGCGAAATCGGGGCCGATCAGCCCCGATGTCCACTTTCTAATGCGTTTAAACGGCCCGTACAGCGCTTCTGGCGCTCCGGGTGGTGTCTTTACCCATCCGATTTCGGGATGGTGCCTGAGCGCATCTGGCGTTCAGTCTCCTGAATGGTTTCCCACACGCCCTGCAGGTCGGACCGGATCGTCATCAATCGCCGATCAAGGTCCTTGCCTCCCGGCCATCCCTCGACGCCCAGTCTTTCGAACCCTCGGGCAGCGTCGCGCAGCTCGTCCATGAGACGGTTATAGCGATAGTAGTTCAACGGGAACTGTTCTGTCGGGATGTTCGTGATGTCGGTCATGCTTGTCTCCATCGGCTGATCCGGTCGCTGTATTCGCGCCGGAGGTCATGGACCAGCGCAACGTTGCCCGAGTCGAGATAGTCCCAAGCATCGCGCTCCGACAACGTGGTGATGCCTTCCAGTGTGCCAAGCACAAGCCCCATCGCACACCGGACGGATGTCGCGCCGGGAATTTCTTCCGGCTTCTTGTCCCCGTTCAGGACATCTTCGATCCGCTCGCGGACCTGTCGTTCGAATCCCATTGTCTGTTCCTTTCATTTCACAATTCTGATAGCGGCTCGCCGCGCTTCGATAATGGCGAGGCGGCAGGCCTCATCCCATGATGATGCCCGTCCCTCGGCAAATGTCACGCCGGCCATGTTGCGGGTGCCTGTGACGCTGTAGTGCGTCGGTCCGGTACGGCCCGGCTCGCCAATCACCAGCATGTCGTAGGTGTCCTCCTCGCCATCACCGACGATGAGGAGGTTCGTCCATGTGCTGTGAGTATCGCCGGCAACGGTGTCGTCGCGCTCCCAGTGGAGAAGTCGAGGAGCCTGCATCATGCTGCCTCCTCCTTCTTCAACGTTGCCTCGATGGCCCTGGCAACGTTGCTACCGCTGAGGACGTACTGCGTCACATGGTCGGTGCCAACGGCAAGAAAACGAGCCTTTTTGCGGATCTCACTATCCTCATCGAGCAAGCATACGAGGTCATCCATCCGGTCGAGGTAACGGTCGTAGGTCTCCTTGAACGCTTTGAACTCCGCAACGATGTGGCGGGCGATGATGCAGTTCGTAGTATGTGACATGAGAGTCTCCTTTTCTGTCTGTAGATCATTCATGACGCTGGGGAGCGTGGCGAATTTCTCGGGAATAATCGAGGAATTTCATATCCTTGAGGCGCGTCCGGTCTGGCTTCGCAACGGTCGTGAATCCTTGTCGGAAAGGACTCGAAAGGCATCGAATCCTTGCTGGGGCAAAACGAGTCCTTGGCGAGTCCTTGGAAAAATATTTCAAGCGATTGCCGAAAAAATCTCCAGAGCACGAACGCCGCGCTGCTGGACAGCCTGAGCCAGTTCCTTCGCGGCACCGGGGATGCGAGTGCGCCGGACAAGTTTCTCAGCGCCGGTCTTCTTCTCGCGGACATGGATTTCAGCGAAGTAGAAGAGCGTGCCCGCAGCATCCGTCTGCGTCGTCTCGACGACTAGAACGTCAATCGCGAGGCCTCGGATTAGGGTCTTTTTCGTCTTCACCGGAAATCTCCTAACTAGTTGACAACACTAGATTTATAGCGGATTTCGGGGGGCGAGCCCAGGACGTGCGGAAATGGTTTCCGGGAACCCGGAAAGAAGGCGTCCAGAACCTTAACGGCGGCGACCGGAGCGGGAGGGCGGTCAGGCAGAATCTGCCGGGGTAGTGCGGCCCGCAGACCGCCGCAGGTGGTCGAGGACACGGCCCGGCCGATTGTGCTTGAGGGACCGGAGCGACCCAATCCTACCGCTACCGGAGCAGGACAAGGAGGCCAAAGGCCGCAATGCCCTGCTCCGGACTAGGCCCGCGCCAATGAGCGTAGGGGCGGCCAAGCCGCAGGCGCGGCAGGGGGCTGAAGCCCCCGCGAGCAACAGGAGAAAGGTGAGCATATCGGAGTACCGAGCATAGCGGTGCCTTGGCACGGTACGGGAATTCGCGCATGTCGAGGCGGTTCCCGGGGTAGCCATAGGAGCGCAAGCATGGCGACCCGAAGGGATGCGCGGGACTGACTGCCCCCGTCGAGGCATTCCATTGGAAACTTTGACGTCAGCTATTCCGTTGTCGCACGACCTTGCCGTTTGCATCGAAAACGTGCGGTGTCAGTTTCCGTTTCTTTACAGTGGCCTTTGGCGGCGGCGGGGGCGCATTTGCCGCCGCCGCTCCAAGGAAACCAAGTTCAAGAGGCGGCTGGAAGGCTTCCACGACTTCCTGAAGTTTGGCGGTAGTGAAGCGCTTGGTGTAGGTGCGGCCTTCACTGCCTCCGCCTTCATGGCCCATGACGGCATCTATGTGCGCGTCCTGAAGATCAGCGGAAGCGATGGCAGTTCTGAAGGTGTGCCGGAAGGAGTGGAACGAGGTCTTCGAGCCGACTCCCAGATCGATCTTGAGCTTGGAGAACTCCCGGCTGAATCCCGAGCTAATCTTGCCCTTATGAAGGGTCAATTCGGGAGAGAACAGATGTTCTGCGCCTCTGGCTCGCTGCTGCGTCACGAAGTTCATGAACCCGTGCCGGATCAACCACGAATGCACTGGGATGAGGCGGGTTCCTGACTCGGTCTTCGGGTCCCACCCGTCGCGGGCGGTGATGTCGAAACACGGCATGCCGTCCTTCGTGATGATATCGATTCCAGGACGCAGGCGGCATATCTCCTCCAATCTCATGCCGGAGTGGAGGGAGATGAGCGGCAGCCAGTGCAGAGCACTGGAATCCGGTGCGTCACGGTATTCGCGGGAGGTGAAGAGCCGTTGCAGGTCTTCGCGTGACCAGTCATCGCGCGCGGATTTCTTCGATTTCGTATTGGGGAATGAATGCCCCGAAAACGGTTGAACCGTCGCAGGGATGTGCTTCTTGTAGATGAGCCATTTCCAGAGCGAATTGACTCCGGAGAAGTGGCGCTTCGCAGTCTTCATGGTTACGCGGGGCAAGGTCTTGTCGGCTTTGGCGCGAGCCAGTTCCTTCTTCGGAGACTCCGTTGCACCCTTCCCATGGGCTGCCGGCATCTGAAGGATAAGCTCCCGAAACTCAGCGGCTGTGTCGAAGGTGACCTTTCCAACGGGAAGGTCACCCATCAACGCAATGAACATCTCCACCGTCTTGAGGTACTGGTCCGTGGTTTCGTCGCCGAGGCCCTTGCTGTGGTTGTATCCGGCGATGATGTCCTTCTGCCATGCTTTGATGAACGTTGAGAGCTTCGACATGTTCACAGGCGGTTCCTGCGGCGCTGGTGCGGCTACGGTCTGTACGGTAGCAGAGGCAGCAGGTTCCTGTCCGAAGACCGCTTGCATTCGACGATCGACATACTCGCGCAGATGCCTCTGTATTGCGGCCTCTGTCCTGCGGAGGCGTTCACCGCCACGAACGTCGAGATAGTCCGAGTGCTCCAGTGCGGCATTCGCCTCCATGGCGAGGTTCTGAGAGTAGGTGACACCTTCGTCGGCGCTCATGTTGAGGAGCGTATCCGGCAAGGATTCGTGGTGTACCCTGAGGCCTCCGGGTGACATCTGATCTACGATCTTGAGGCGCTGCTTCCAGGCACTCGTGTCCAGCCAGATACGCACGGCGGCGCGGATATCTTCATCCGTCAGAGGGAACTCGTGGTCTTCTTCGTCCAGCATCTGGAACAGCCTCTCTGTGCCTATGAACAGGGCGGCGGCTCGCGCCCGCGCTACCCTTCGCACAGTCGTCTTTAAGGACCGGTATATCTCGCTCTGGCCGAGGCGCGCTTGAAGAGGGGCGGGCACGCGCCGCCGAAAGAAGAAGGAATCGGCTTCGCGCCGGAGGAAGTTCGACATCGCGAAAAGCGCCCTGTGGGGGTGCAGCGTGGGGGTATTCCCGGCACTGGCGACATCAAGCTAAGTTATTGAATTATAATAAGGAAAGTGGCTGGGGAACCTGGATTCGAACCAAGATTAACGGAGTCAGAGTCCGTCGTTCTACCGTTGAACTATTCCCCAGCATGGCTGGTTCCGGCTGGGCCGGTGCCTGTGAGGCGGG